>Ga0075351_1000033_pt1 | contig 15846 bp, 21 predicted proteins | sample Sandmound_ThreeS_3_FD_120091 | JGI IMG/M metagenome (GOLD analysis project Ga0075351, IMG submission 120091) | Natural and restored wetland microbial communities from the San Francisco Bay, California, USA, that impact long-term carbon... | ecosystem: Environmental > Terrestrial > Soil >... | reverse complement strand
TTGCCGTTGATCGTCGCCCCGGTCACGCGGTCCCCGGCTTTCTTCGGCACGGGAATGGGCTCGCCCGTCACCATAGACTCGTCGATGTTCGAGGAGCCTTCCAGGCAGGTGCCGTCGACCGGCACCTTCTCGCCCGGCCGCACGCGCAGCTTGTCGCCGACTTGCACTTCAGACAGCGGCACTTCCGCCTCGCGGCCGTCCGCGCCGATGCGCAGCGCGGTATTCGGCGCGAGCTCGAGGAGACGCTTGACCGCCTGGTTGGTGGCGCCGATCGCGCGCAGCTGCAGCACCTCGCCGAGCAGGACCAGCGTCACGATCACCGCCGCCGCCTCGAAGTAGGCGCCGACCATGCCACCGTGCTCGCGGAACTCCTGCGGGAAAAGGCCGGGAGCGAGGACCGCGAACAGGCTGAAAACGTACGCGAGGCCGATGCCGAGGCCGATCAGCGTGTACATGTTCGGGCTGCGGTTCGCGAGCGAAAGCCAGAACTTGCGGAAGAACGGCCAGCCGCCCCACAGCACGACCGGCGTGCCGAAGACAAGCTCGACCCAGGCGCGCGGCGCGGAATCGAGGCCCAGGGGCCGCTGCACGCCGAAGTAAGGCGACATGGCGATGAAGACCAGCGGCGCGGTGAGAATCGCGGAGATCCAGAACCGCCGGCTCATGTCGCGCAGCTCGGCGTCGTCCTCCTTTGCCCCTTCCATCGGCACCAATGCCATGCCGCACTTGGGGCAGGAGCCCGGCCCAAGTTGCACGATCTCGGGGTGCATCGGGCAGGTGTACTTGCCCGCGGCCTGCGGAGCCTCGTTCGCGGCCTCTTTCGCCTTCCCGAGGAACTTCCCGGGGTCCGAGCTGAACGAGTGCAGGCAGTGCTTGGAGCAGAAATAGAACGTGCGCCCCTTGTAGTCGTAGTGCCCGGCGGCGGTCGCCGGCTCGACGGTCATGCCGCAGACGGGATCCTTCTCCATGCTCAGCGCTCCAGTTCTTCGAGGATCGGGCACTCCGGGCGGTGGTCGCCGTGGCAATGCTGCGCGAGATGCTTGAGGGTACGCGCCATCGCCTGCAGCTCGGCGACCTTGGTCTCGAGCTCGGCGATGTGGCGGCCGGCGATCTTCTTCACCGCCGCGCTCGGGCGCGACTTGTTCTGCCAGAGCCCGAGCAGCTCCTTGATGTCGGCGATGCCGAAGCCGAGCGCCCGCGCGTGCCGGACGAAGCGCAGCACGTGCACCTCGTTGTCGGAGTAGGTGCGGTAGTTGGCGGCGGTCCGTCCCGGCGCGCGGGTGAGACCGATCTCCTCGTAGTGGCGAATCATCTTCGCCGACACGCCCGAGGCGGCGGAGGCTTGGCCGATATTCATATTCATGCCCGTAGTCTGAACCTTCCTACCATGGGAAGGTCAAGGCCTACTTCGCGAGCTCGATGCGCGTCACGAAGTACGCGCCCAGGACCTCCTCGGCCTGGAACCTCACTTTATCCCCGGCCTTCACCTGGTCGAGCAACGCCGGGTCGCGCACCTGAAACACCATGGTCATGGCCGGCATGTCGAGGTTCGGCAGCGGTCCGTGGCGGATGGTGATCTTCTTCGCCTCACGGTCGACCTTGCGCACTTGGCCGTCGGCGAGCTGATGGTGGCTCTCCTCGGCCCGCGCCGGAAGAGCCGCGACAGCCGCGATCACGAATGCAAAGAGGATGGGCTTCATCTTCTTCCTTTCACTTGACGGTGATCTTTGCCACCATGCCGGCCTCCATGTGGCCCGGCATCAGGCAGGCGTAGTGGAATTCTCCGGCGCGCGTGAACTGCCAGACCATCTCGCCCTGCTTGCCCGGCGCGACGTGCGCCATGTAGGGCTCGTCGTGCTCCATGTTCGGGAACCGCCGCATCAGCTCGGCGTGCTCCTTGAGCTGCTGCATGGTGCCGATCACCATCTCGTGCATGACCTTGCCGTCGTTGCGCACGATGAACCGGATCGTCTCTCCTCTTTTCACGACGAGATCGCCGGCCATCGGGTGAGGAGCATCGCTCATGCGCACGTCCGTCGTGCTGCCCCGCGGCCCGACCGCCGTGGCGTAGAAATGCATGCTGTCGTCCATCCCGATGCGGATCGTGCGACCGACTTTCCTCGGGTTTCCGGCGCGGCCGAACGGCATTTCCTCGGCCTTCGAATGGTCCACCGCCTTGGGCTTGCCATGGCCGCTGTCGCCATGGGCGAAGGCAGCGGGAGCGACCAACATCAGGGAGGCGGAGGCTACAGCCGCCAGAACGGGCCTTACCTTCTGCATAGCACTGTTCCTTTCAAGAATGAAACGTTCGACTGCGTCAATGGCCGACGTGGCCCGATGGTTTGCGCGCCTTCATTTCCATGCCGCCCGCGGCTGGCTCGGCCCTGCGCTCGGTGCGCGGCGGCTCGCCCTGCCACTCGTAGGCCAGCGTGCCGGCGGGGTGCTTGTACCAGCCCGGATCGCGGTAGTCGTTGCGCGCCAGCCCCTCGCGCACCTTCACCACGGTGAACATGCCGCCCATCTCGATCGGCCCGAACGACCCGGTGCCGGTCATCATCGGCAGCGTGTTGTCCGGCAGCGGCATCTCGTGGTCCATGGCGCCGCCTTTCTCGCCCATCACCATGTAGTCCGGGACGAGCTTGCGGATGCGCTCGGCGACGCCGCGGTGATCGACGCCGATCAGGGTCGGAACGTTGTGCCCCATGGCGTTCATCACGTGGTGCGACTTGTGGCAGTGGAACGCCCAGTCGCCCGGGTTGTCGGCGACGAACTCGACGGCGCGGATCGCACCGACCGGGACGTCGGTCGTGGTCTCCGGCCAGCGCGCCGTCTTCGGCACCCAGCCGCCATCGGTAAGCGCGACGGCGAAGTTGTGGCCGTGGATGTGGATCGGGTGGTTGGTCATCGTCAGGTTGGCGATGCGAATGCGCACCCGGTCGCCTCGGCGCGCCACGAGCGGGTCGATGCCCGGGAAGACACGGCTGTTCCAAGCGAAGAGGTTGAAGTCGAGCATAGTGTTCACTTTCGGCGTGAACGCGCCGGGCTCTATGTCGTACGCCGCCATGACGAAGCAGAAATCGCGGTCGACCGGCGCGAACTTCGGATCCCGCGGATGCACGATCAGCGAGCCCATCATGCCCATCGCCATCTGCACCATCTCGTCGGCGTGCGGGTGGTACATGAAGGTGCCGGACTTCGTCATCTGGAACTCGTATACGAAGGTCTTGCCGGGCCGGATGTGCGGCTGGGTCAGCCCGCCGACGCCGTCCATGCCGTTCGGCAGGATGATCCCGTGCCAGTGCACGCTGGTGTGCTCGGGCAGGTGGTTGGTGACGAAGATGCGCACCTTGTCGCCCTCGACGCACTCGATGGTCGGCCCGGGCGACTGGCCGTTGTAGCCCCAGAGGTGCGCCTTCATGCCCGGGGCGATCTCGCGCACCACCGGCTCGGCGACGAGGTGGAACTCCTTCCAGCCGTTGCTCATGCGCCAGGGCAGCGACCAGCCGTTCAGCGTCACCACCGGGTGATACGGCCGCCCGGTCGCGGGATGCAGCGGCGGCGCCATGGCGGCGCTGTCCCGGCTCGGCGCCTCGGGAAGCGAGGCCGCGCCAACGCGCGAGACCAGCGCCGCGCCGAAAAAGCCCGCCGCGGAGCGGCGGAGAAACTGCCTGCGATCAGTCATTGCGCGCCTTTCCGCCGGCGAGCGAGCGCTGCAGCTCCGCCTCGGCGATCCAGAATTCCTGCAGGTGGTCGATGTAGGCCGACACCGCGCCGACCTGCTCGCGCGCGTCGAGGAGCAGCTCGAACACGCTGGCGAGCATGCCGTTGTAGCGCAGCACCACCTCCTCCGAGATCTGCCGGCGCAGCGGCACGATCTCGTCGCGGTAGTGGCGCGCCACGTCGAACGAGGTGCGATAGCCGAGGTACGCGTCGCGCACCTCCGAGCGGGCGTTGATCGCCGTCTCGGCGACGCGGCTCGCCGCCTGCATGTACTGCGCCTCGGCGCTCGCCACGCGCCCGCTGCCCCAGTCGAAGAGCGGAATCGCCACGCCGATCTCGTAGCCCTTCTTGGTCGGCTCGGGGTCCTCGCGCGTGCGCGCGATGCCGAGCTCGAACTCGTCGACGAAGCGCGTCACTTTCGTCAGGCCGAGCGACCGCGCGGTCGCCTCGGCCTCGCGCCTCGCCGCCTGCAGGTCGAGCCGCTGCTCCATGGCGAGCTGCTCGGCATCGGGCAGATCGCGGGGCGCCACCGGCAGGTCGGGCATGCGCTCCGGAAGCTGGAATGCCGTCTGCTCGCCCCACAGGCCCATCAGCCGGATCAGGCGCTCGCGCTCCGAGCTCGCCGCGCGGCGCGCACGCGCGAGCTGCGCGGTCGCGTCGGCGTAGAAGCCCTGCTCGCGCATGCGATCGAGTTTCGAGAAGTTGCCCGCCGCGGCCATCCGCGCCGCGAGCTCGGCCGATGCCTCGGCAGCGGCCTTGACGTCCTCCATGTAGTGCGCGAGCTGGGCGGCCCCGAGCGCGCGGTAGTACGCCTTGCGCGTTTCCGCGGCGACGCGCAGCGCCTCGGCGGAGGTCGAGCGCTTCACCTGCTCGAAGCGCTCCTGCTGCGCGCGCAGCCGCATCGGCACGGTGACGAGCGACAGCACGTTGAAGCTCAGCACCGCCTCGATCTTCGCCTCGTCGCCGTGGGCGGTGCGCAGGTACGAGAAATGCGGATTGGGCAGCAGCGCCGACGAGACCAGCTCGCCGCCGGCGATGCCGAGCTCAGCGTATGACGCCTGCAGCCCGGGATTGTTGATCAGCGCGACCTGCACGGCGTCGTCGGCAGAGAGCGGCTTGGCGAGCAGCGCCTTGACGCGCTCGCGCACCGCATCGGCCTCCTCCGGCGAGCGGACCCACTTCGTCTCCACGCCGGTGCGCGTATTGACGGCCTGGCTCACTTCTCCAAAGCCGCCGTCGGGCCCGGTCAGCGCGCACCCGGCAAGGCTGGCGGCGCAAAGCGCTGCGTACGCGGCCCTCATCGGTGGCCTCCGTGCCCGCCGTTCGCCGGCGGCCGGGCCGCGGGCCTGGGCTTCACCGCGTCATTCGACTCGCGCCAGGGCGCGACTTTTTCCTCTACGTAGGGGCGGTAGCCCTCGAACGCCGAGCGGTATTGCGCCGGCGGGACTTTCGCCTTCGGCTCGACAGGGTCGGGCCGCTGCGCCTGCTGCGCGGCGGCGGCGCTGGCGGCGAGCGCCGCCAGCGCGATGCAAATGGCTCGAGACATGGTCCTCTCTCACGTCGACAGGGGACGCGCGAAAAGCGCGCGAACGCGGCGCACGCGTGCGCCGCGACGAAGTCGCACGTCAGAGAGCGAGCGGCGGGCGGTCGAGTCGCTCCGGCGTGACGCCGGAGAAGGACAACAGCAAGGCGTCGAGCGCGCAGACCCGGGCCGGGTCGGGGGGCGGCGTGAAGCTGAACGCGACGATGGCGGCGGCGGCGCAGCACGAAACGCAGGGCGGGCAATGCGCCTCGCCGCCCCTCTCGCTGCCGGACTCGCCGCCGTGATGATGCGCGGCGCTGTCGGCGTGATGGTGCGCCCCCGGCGCCGCTTCGCCGTGATGCCCGAGCGCCATGCAAACACCCGCGCTGACCGCGGCTATCCCCTGGAGAGGGACAGTCAGGGCGAGAACGAATGCGATCAGCAGGCGGGCCAGGCTTTTCCGCATCGGCCCGGAGTCTAGCAGCGGTTCGACCTACTTGACGAGCAGCAGCGGCAGCGGCGAGAGGTGCAGCACCTTGGTGGCGACGGAGCCGAGCATTGCCTTGCCGAGCTCAGAGCGGCCGTGGCTGCCGATGCAGATGAGCTCGCAGCCCGCGTCGGTCGCGTGCTTGACGATCGTCTCGGCGATCGGGCCCACCAGGATGTGCGGCTCGTAGGTCAGGCCGGCAGCGTCGAGCCGCTTCTTCGCCGCGGCGAGGTTGGCCTCGCCCTCCTCCTGGTAATAGCGCGCGATCTGCTCCTTGCCCACCGCCATGCCCATGCGCGGCAGCCTCGGCACCGGCAGGTGCACGGTCACCAGGTCGATCTGCGGCTTGGCGCGCAACAGGCCGGCGTGCTTGACGAGGAGATCGACGGCGTCGAGCGCGGGCTTGGAGCCGTCCACGGCGAGAAGGATCTTCATCGCCGCGATTCTACTTTAGGTCACCGCCAGCGCCGCCTTCTTGCCCAGCCGCACCTTGAGGTATTCGCCGGCCACGATCGCGGCGGGATAGAGCACTTCCTCTTCCAGGCGCGCGTGGTTGAGCACCGTCTCGGCGAACGTCACCAGCCCGGGCTGCGGCGACGGGCCGGCGAGCTTGAGCAGCTCCTCGAGCGCCGCGGCGATCATGCGGTGCTCGGCGAGCATCGTGTCGAGGTTCTCGCGCAGCCAGTCGGCATGCACCAGCGTCTCGGCCATCGCCGGGACGATGTTGTCGCGCGCGATGCGCGGCAGCAGGGCGAGCGGCGGCGCGGCGAAAGCTTCCTCCTTGTGCATGTGGGTTTCCAGCAGGCGCGCGAGCCGTTGCGCGGCGTCGGCGGTCGGCCCGCCCTCGCGGGCAAGGCGCGTGACGAACTGGAGGATTTCTCCATGCTCCTGGCGAATCGATCTCGGGGCTTTGCTCATGCCCTTACGCTACCCGCAGGCGGGCGCCAGGGCTTGACTTGAATCAAGAAACCGCTAGGCGGTCTGCGCCCTCGCCGGCTCGGTGCCGGCGGGGAAGCGCACGGTGAAAGTGCTGCCCTTGCCGACCTGGCTCTTCACCGTGATCGCGCCGCCGTGCTGCTCGACGATCTGCTTCGCGCCGGCGAGGCCGATGCCGGTGCCGGAAAAGCGTCCCTCGACGTTGGTGCCGCGCTGGAAACGCTCGAACACCCGTGACTGGTCCTGGCCGGGGATGCCGATGCCCCGGTCGCGCACCGTGAGGATGACATCGCTGTCGTGCGCCTCGACCTTGACGTTGACCTCGCCGCCGTCGGGCGAGTACTTGATCGCATTGCCGACCAGGTTGCCGACGACGCGCTGCAGGCGGGCGGCGTCGACGTTGGCCTGCAGCAACGCCGGCCCCTCGAGCAGCAAGCGGTGACGCTGCGTGGTCTGCTGGCACTCGGCGACCACCTGGCGCACCAGCGGCATGAGGTCGTGCGTGCGCTTCTTCAGCTCGAGCGGACGTCCCGCCTCGAGGCGAGAAACGTCGAGGAACGCCTCGAGCTGCTGCGCCATGCGCTGCGCCGCGGACTGGATGTGGTCGCTGCAGCTCGCGGCGCGGTCGCGCATCTGCGGGTCGTCGAGCGAGCGCTCGAGCAGCTCGGCCGCCGACTGGATCGTCGAAAGCGGGTTGCGCAGGTCGTGCGAGGCGGCGGCGAGAAACTCGTCCCGGGCATGCAGCGCGCGCTTGAGATCGCCCGACAGCCGCTCGGCCTCGGCGCGCGCCTGCAGCGCGCTCTGGTACGCGGCCGAGAGCCGGCCGGCGAGCGTCCAGCCGAGCGCGCCGACCACCGCCAGGATGACGGCGAGCACCGCGCCGCGCTCGAGCACCTGCCGGCGTGCCGGCGCGAAGGCGGTGACCGTCGGCTCGCTCAGCAGCACGCCCCAGCCGTAGCTCCCGACCGGCGCGTAGGCGATGAGCGAGGACCGCTCGCCGAAGGGGGCGATTTCCGTGCCGGTCCTGCCGGCGAGCACGGCGTCGACGTAGGGCTCCTGGATCCTGACCGGATCCTTGACCACCGAATCGGCGCGGATGAAGGCCTGGCGCTGCGAGTCGATCACCGTCAGGTCGACCAGCGGCGAGCCGATCTTGGACATCAGCTTCTGCGCGAAGTGCTCGGCCGGCACCGGCGCCAGCACGGCGCCGCCGTTCCCCACCGGCACGGCGATGAGAAGCGTGACGTTGCCGCTGGCGGGGTCGACGAACGCCGGCCCGACGACGGGCTTGCCGCTCGCGATCGCGTCCTTGACCCAGGGCCGGTCGTTAAGCTCGGCCGGTCCCGCCGGCTGGCCCTTGGCGCGCGCCACGGCGACCTGGCCGTCGAGAAATGCCTCCGCGGAAAACGCCGTCGCCTGCGCGAAGTAGGTGCGCTCGGTCGAGACGACGAACTCGTCGCGCAGGTATTGCTGCCAGATGGTGAAACCGCTCAGCGCGACGAGCGGAAGAATCGCCAGCGAAATGACCCACAGGACCTTCGCGCGCTGCGACATGGGCTCCCTTGCTTCCCCTTTTTCCCTTGGCGGGCATCATACCTTGACCCCCGTCAAAGTGGACCGCGCCCCGATGCGCGATGGTGGCGGCATGAAATTCGCCACGCTGCGCCTTGCCGAAGTCATGCGCCGGGTCGGCGCCTACCTGCCTGAGCGTCTGAGCAGGGAAGCGGTGCGCGAGGCGGAGCTCGCCGCGAGCCGCTGCGAGAACTGTTCCAGCAAGTCGCTCTGCGAAGAAGAGCTGCGCGCCGGGCGCTCCGACCGCTTTCGCCTCTTCTGCCCGAACGCGTATTACATCGAGTCCCTGCGCCGGGACTCGCTGGACTTCACCCGCTAGGAGCGCCTTTCAGCGATAGACGAGCGTCGGGATCGCCGAATGCGTCAGCACGTCCTCGGTTTCGCTGCCGTGCCAGAGCCTCGCCATGCCCTTGCGGCCGTGCGAGGACATGAAGATCGCGTCGCAGCCATGCGCCTGGGCGGCGGCGACGATCGCCTCCGAAGGCCGGTCGCTCTGCACGAAGTCGCTGTCGTGAGCGACCCCGGCGGCGCGGGCGCGCTCCAGGGCGGGAGCGAGGATTTCCTGCGCCTTCTGCGCCGAGCGGCGGTTGTGCTCCTCGATCGACACGACGTGGCGCGCCATGAGCTCGGCTTCGTTCGGCACCTGATATTCCGGCACCGCGGTGAAAAGCGTCACGCGCGCGCCCGCCTCGCGGGCGAAGTCGAGGCCGGCCTCGACCGCCTTGTCCGCGGTCGGCGAGCCATCGGTCGGGATCAGGATGTGCTTGTACATGGGTTCTCCTTCATCGGCTGAAGATCACGGTCGAGGCGAGGCTCGCCTCGGGGGTGTTCTCGAGCATCCGCTCGAGCAGCGCAACGTGGTCCTGCTCGTCCGCCGCCATCTCGCGCGCGAGCGCGCGCAGCGCAGGGTCGTCGCAGGTGGTGAAAACGCGCTCGAAGAACGCCTGCGCGCGCTTCTCGGCCTGCAGCGCGATGTCGAGCGCCATGCGCGGCGTCATGAGGCGGAAGATCAGGTCGCGCGCCGCGGTCTCCGGCGCGCCGGCGTCCATCCAGTGGTAGCGCCCGTCCGGAATGGCCGGCAGCGCCACGTCCACGGTACGGGCCTCCAGGGTCCGCAGGTGCTCGCTTTCCAGGTCGGCGAGCAGCTCGAAGATGCGGGCCAGGTCTTCCCGGCCCTCGTCGTTCATGCGCGCGGCGAGCTCGGTATAGCGCTCGGCCGCCTCGCGCTCGATGGCGACGGCGTGGGCGTAGAGCTCGGGGGCGGATCGAATCGTCATCCTGAAATGACTCTAGGCCGGCCGCGTGGTGTACCTTTGACGGAGATCAAGCGATCCTCGCGCAGCCCGCACATCCTTTGCGCCATGTACAAGCACATCCTGATTTCCACCGACGGCTCGAAGCTGGCCCTCAAGGGCGGCCGGGCAGGCGTCGGGCTCGCCCGCTCGCTCGGCGCCCGGGTCACCGCGGTCTACGTCGCGCCGGTCTACCTGCCGCCGATCTACAGCGAGGCGATGATCTATGCCGTGCCGGGGGGGGTCTCGGCCAAGGTCTGGAAGCAGCAGATCGCCGCGGTCAGCGCCAAGGCGCTCGGCGCGATCGAGCGCGAGGCGCGCAAGGCCGGCGTTCCCTTCGCCGGGACCTGTGTCACCGACGCGCAACCTTGGGCCGGTATCTTGCGTGCGGCGCGTACGCGCAGGTGCGATGCCATCGCCATGGCGTCGCATGGACGCGGCGGCATCGGCGGGCTGCTGCTCGGCAGCGAGACCGCCCGCGTGCTCGCGCATTCGAAGATTCCCGTCATCGTGATCCGCTGAGGACTCGCATGCACTACCACTACTTCACCCTCGAGCAGCGCAGCACCCTCGCCCGGCTGCTTTCGCAGCTGCCGGAGACCGAGCGGCATTCCGCCCTGGAGCGCCTGCACGCGCCCGACTACGGCGTGTGCGAGTCGTGCGGCGCGGACATCCCGTTCGTGCGCCTCATGGGCGATCCGCTGCGCAAGCGCTGCCCGGCGTGCTGATTTGAGTTTCGCGGCGCGCGCCCCAATATAGGGGCGCATGAAGTACAAGGACTATTACAAGGTCCTCGGCGTCGAGCGCGGCGCGAGCGACGAGGAGATCAAGAAGGCCTATCGCCGCCTCGCGCGCAAGTACCACCCGGACGTCTCCAAGGAAGCGAACGCCAAGGAGAAATTCCAGGACGTGGCCGAGGCCTACGAGCCCCTGCGCGACAAGGAAAAGCGCGCCGCCTACGACAGCCTGGGCAGCCACCGCCCGGGACAGGATTTCCGGCCCCCGCCCGACTGGTTCGACCGCTTCGGCGGCGGCGCGACGGGAGGAATGCGCGACGACCTGCGCGACGTCGACCTCTCGGACCTGTTCGAGTCGATGGGCATCTTCGGCCGCGCGCGCGGGCGCAGCGGCGGCCGCGGCATGCAATTCCCGGGCGAGGACTACGAGGTGCCGGTGCGGCTCTCCCTCGAGGAGGCGGCGCGCGGCGTCGAGCGCGAGCTGCGGCTCGACGGGCGCAGCTTGCGCGCCCGCATCCCGCGCGGCGCCACCGACGGCCAGCGGCTGCGGCTCGCCGGCAAGGGCGGCGCCGGCGTGAACGGCGGCCCGCCCGGCGACCTGTACCTGCAGATCGTGCTCGCGCCGCATCCCCTCTTCCGGCCGAACGGCCACAACCTCGAAATCGAGGTGCCGGTGACGCCCTGGGAAGCGGCGCTAGGCGCCGAGATCGAGGTGCCCACGCTCGAGGGGGCGGTGCGCATGAAGATCCCGCCCGGGGCGAAGGGCGGGCAGAAGTTCCGGCTCGCCGGCAAGGGGCTGCCCCGGCCGGGCGGCGCCTCCGGGGATCTCTACGCGGTGCTCAACATCGTCGTCCCCGGCGCGCTGTCGGAGCGCGAGACGAAGCTCTACGAGGAGCTGCGCGCGGCGTCGAAGTTCGAGCCGCGCAGCCGATTCAAGCGCTAGTCCCGTTGACGCGTTTCCAGCGCTCGCCCAGGCCGATGGGCTCGGGCGCCAGGCTGACGATGCGCGTGAACAGCTGCTCGAAGTCGTGCTCGCGCAGGTCGGCGATCGGATCCTTGTTGCCGGCGAAGGCGGCGTCGATCTCGCGCCAGTCGTCGGCGGTCAGGTAGCGCTCGGCGAGCGGCATCACTTCCTCCTCTTCCTTGCGCATGTGCTTCCAGTGGAATTCGGCGTAGGCCTCGACCGCGGCGCGGAACTTGCTCACGCCGCCAGCCCAGCCGACCTCCATCCCGACCAGCGCCTGCTCGAGGTCGCGGATCAGGTGCGCGCCCGTGGCATGCTCGGTGCGAAGCCCGTCGAGCAGAGCCTTGGCCTGCGGCGCGCGCGTCTCGAGGCGGGCGAAGAGGTACTGGTCCTCTTTCGGATGGTGCATGCGCTCCGGAAACTGGTCGATGTAGTAGATCATCGCGCGGAAGACCTCGAACTGCGGGCGCACCGAGCTGTCCTCGGCCTCTTTCGCGAGCTGCTTCAGCGCGTGCAGCACCGCGGAGATCGAGCGGTGCTCGTCGCGGATGATCTTCAGAGCGTTCGTCATGTGCTTCCTCCTAGAAGCAGAAAAGGCCGCGGCGGATGCCGTCGGCGACTTCGCCCGCGTGGGCGAGACCGTAGACGCCGAAAGCGAGCACGCTCGCGCCCGCGACGGAGCGTAACAGGGGTCCGCGCAGCCGCGCCAGCGCGAGTCCGGCGGTGACAAGAAAGGGCAGCGTGCCGATGCCGAAGGCGAGCATCGCCGCCGCGCCGGCGGCCGGCGAGCCCGCGAACGCCGCGGCGGCAAGCGCCCCATAGACCAGCCCGCAGGGCAGCAGGCCCCAGAGCAGGCCAGCGAGAAAGCTGTTGCGAGCGGGCAGCAGCGGCCGCAGGCGGCGCCAGGCAGGCGCGGCGAGCGCTTCCAGGCGCGAAAGAGGCCCAAGGCCGACCAGATGCAGGCCGGCGAGCACCAGCGCGACGTTGGCGATCACATAAAGGAAGACCTGCGCGTCGAGCAGGCCGCCGGCGATGCCGGCGACCGAGCCCATTGCCGCGTAGGTCGCGATTCGCCCGGCGTTGAACGCCGCGAGGCGCGCGAGCGGCACGCGCGGCTTCGCCTCGCGGATCGGGATCACGCGAGGGACCGAGAAGGCGCTGACGATGCCGCCGCACATGCCGACGCAGTGCACGCTCGACACCGCGCCGAGCGCGAGCATGGCGAAGAAAAAGCCCGCGTCCATCTCAGATCACCTTCGAATACCCGGCGCGCGCCACGCGCTCGCGCAGGTAGCGGTCGAACACCATGCACACCGCGCGCACCAGCAGCCGGCCGCGCGGCGTGACGACGATCCATTCCGGCGTGATCTCGACCAGCCCGTCCTTCTCCAGCCGTCGCAGGTCGGCGAGCTCGTCGCGGAAGTAGCTCTCGAAGTCGATCAGGTACGCGAGCTCGATCGACTCGAGCGAGACGCGGAAGTGGCAGGTGAGCGACTGGATCACCGCGCGGCGCACGAGGTCGTCGGGCGTGAGCTCGATGCCGCGCGCCACCGGCAGCCGCCCGGCGTCGAGCGTTGCGTAGTACTCGTCGAGGCGCTTGTGGTTCTGGTAATAGGTCGGGCCGACGCGGCCGATCGCCGAGATGCCCAGGCCGAGCATGTCGCTCTCGGGGCAGGTCGAGTAGCCCTGGAAGTTGCGCTGCAGGCGGCCCTGGCGCTGCGCGACCGCGAGCTCGTCGTCGGGCCGCGCGAAATGGTCCATGCCGATGTAGACGTAGCCGGCGCCGGTCAGGCGGCCGATCGCGAGGGTCATGATCTGCAGCTTGGCTTCCGCCGACGGCAGCTCGGCCGAGGCGATGCGCCGCTGCGGCTTGAACACCTGCGGCAAGTGCGCATAGCTGTAGAGCGCGATGCGGTCCGGGGAGAGGTCGATCACCTTGTCGAGCGTCCGGTTGAAGCTGTCGAGCGTCTGCTTCGGCAGGCCGTAGATGAGGTCGAGGTTGACCGAGCGGAAGCCCGAGGCGCGCGCGGCGACGATCACCGAGCGCGTCACCTCGACGGTCTGCACGCGATGCACCGCGTGCTGCACCGCCGGATCGAAATCCTGCACGCCGATCGACACGCGGTTGAAGCCCAGGCCGGCGAGGAATTCCATCGTGCCGGGCTCGACGCGGCGCGGGTCGACTTCCAGGGAGCACTCGAAATCGGCCGAGCGCTGGAACTGGCCGTCGAGCGCGCGCATCAGCCGCGCCATCTCCTCGCGCGCGAGGAAGGTCGGCGTGCCGCCGCCCCAGTGCAACTGGCAGATGCGCCGGTCGTTGCCGAGCAGCGGCCCGAGCAGCGCCAATTCCTTCTCCAAGTAGTTGATATACTTGGCAGATCTGGTGCGGTCGCGGGTGATGACCTTGTTGCAGGCGCAGTAGTAGCAGAGCGTGTCGCAAAATGGCAGGTGCACGTAGACCGAAAGCGGCTGACTGATGCCGCCGATGTTGCGTTTCGCCAGCCACTGCCGGAACTCGGTTTCGCCGAACGCCTCGACGAAGCGATCCGCCGTCGGATAAGACGTGTAGCGGGGGCCGCTCACGTCGTGGCTGCGGATCAGCACCGGGTCGATAACGAGTTCGGATGCAGGGAAGTGCATTGGCCAGACTATGAACGCCGCTAGCCGGGGAGGTTTGATTTCCGTCAAGAAAGGCGCATTGCGCCATCCCGTCGTCATCGCCGCGGGCGGGGCGGCGCTGGCGGCGGTGCTCGTGCTCAACGTCCTCGCCTTCCTCCGCGGGCTGGAATCGCCGTGGCTGCTCGGCGGCGTGATCGTCGCCGACATGCTGGTGATCGGCGCCGGCGTGCTGGTGGCGGCGCGCGCCGTGCTGCTGGCGGAGCACCTTACCGAGGAGAGCCAGGAGCAGCTCAGCGCGATCGTCGATTCGGCGATGGACGCGATCATCACCGTCGACGCGACGCAGACCATCCGCCTCTTCAACCGCGCCGCCGAGCAGGTGTTCGGCTGCCCGCGCGAGCAGGCGATCGGCTCGCCGTTCGAGCGCTTCATCCCGCAGCGCTTCCGGGCCGCGCACCGCGGCCACATCGAGCAGTTCGGCACCACCGGCGTCACCAGCCGCCGCATGGGCGACGTGACGACCCTTTGGGCGCTGCGCGCCGACGGCTCGGAGTTCCCGATCGAGGCCTCGATCTCGCAGGCGGGCGTGCCGGGCGCGCACTACTACACCGTGATCCTGCGCGACATCACGGTGCGCAAGCAGTACGAGGACGCGCTCAAGCGCCAGCAGCAGGAGCTGCGCGAGCTCTCGGCGGCGGTGCTCGAGGCGCGCGAGGAAGAGAAGACGCACATCGCGCGCGAGCTGCACGACGAGCTCGGCCAGCTCCTCACCGCGGTCAAGATGGACCTCGCCTGGCTGCACGAGAACATGCCGGGCGGCGACGCCGCGCTCGCCGACAAGCTGCGCGAGCTGAGCGGCATGGTCGACCAGACGGTGAGCGCGACGCGGCGCATCTCGGCCGACCTGCGGCCGCTGATGCTCGATGACCTCGGCCTGGGCGACGCCGCCGCCTGGCTGGTGGAGGAGTTCGCCAAGCGCTCGAGCGTGCAGTGCAGGGTCGCGCTGCCGGACGAAGGCGCGCTCGAGGGCATCTCGAAAGCCGTCGGCACCGCCGTCTACCGCGCGCTGCAGGAATCGCTCACCAACATCGCCCGCCACTCGGGCGCGAGGAATGCCTGGGTACAGCTGGTGGCCGAGAACGGCGAGCTGCGCTTCGAGGTCGAGGACGACGGGCGTGGCATCTCGCCGCAGGACATGGCGAAGGCGCGCTCGCTCGGCCTGAAGGGAATGCGCGAGCGCCTTTCCTTCCTGGGCGGCTCGCTCGACATCGCGCGCGCGCCGCGCGGCGGCACGCGGCTGCGCGGCCGCGTGCCCCTGAAGGGCTTCGCGGAAACGCGCCCATGACCCGCATCCTCATCGCCGACGACCACAAGATCGTGCGCGACGGCCTGAAGCGCATCCTCGCCGGCAGCGAGCTGGAAGTCGCGGCCGAGGCGGCGAGCGGCGACGAGGCGCTGGCGCTGGTGAAGGCGCAGGACTTCGACCTCGCCATGGTCGACATGTCGATGCCGGGCCTCTCGGGCATCGCCCTGATCAAGCGCCTCAAGGCCGAGAAGCCGAAAATGAAGGTGCTGGTGCTGTCGATGCACGGCGAGCACCAGTACGCCGCGCGCGCGCTCAAGGCCGGCGCCTCCGGCTACCTCACCAAGGACAGCGCCGCCGACCAGCTGCTCGTCGCGCTGCGCAAGATCGCCGCCGGCGGCGTGCACATCAGCGACGCGGCCGCCAGCGCGCTGGTCGCCTCCCCCGCCCCGGCCTCGCACCAGAGCCTCTCCGATCGCGAGTTCGAGGTGATGCGGCTGCTGGTCGAGGGCCTCGGCCCGAGCGAGATCGGCGAGCGCCTGCACCTCTCGGTCAAGACGGTCAGCACGCACAAGACGCGCATCCTGGAGAAGCTGGAGCTGCACAGCACCGCCGAGCTCGTGCGCTACGCGCTCGAGAACAAGCTTGTCGATTGACTGACGAAAGCTTGATCTTCGACAAGGGGCCGCGGCGG
>Ga0075351_1000032_pt1 | contig 15858 bp, 13 predicted proteins | sample Sandmound_ThreeS_3_FD_120091 | JGI IMG/M metagenome (GOLD analysis project Ga0075351, IMG submission 120091) | Natural and restored wetland microbial communities from the San Francisco Bay, California, USA, that impact long-term carbon... | ecosystem: Environmental > Terrestrial > Soil >... | reverse complement strand
CGGTTCCGCGGCCGCGTCGATGGCGACCGTATCAGCGGCGAAATCGACGGCAAGCCGCTCGTGCTGACGCGCCCTAAATAACTTTGCCGGGATTCATCAGTCCCGCGGGATCGAGGGTCCGTTTCAGCGCGCGCATCAGCTCGAGCTCGATCGGGGGCTTGTGGTCGCGGATCGCCTCGCGCTTGAGCTGTCCCAGGCCGTGCTCGGCGGAGATCGAGCCGCCCAGCTCGTCCACCGCCTGGTAGACGATCCGACTCACCGCCTCTCGTTGCGCGACCAGCGCCTCCGGGCCGATGTTGTAGTGCAGGTTGCCGTCGCCGACGTGGCCGAACACGTAAGGCAGGGCGCCGGGGAACGCGGCCTGCAGCGCTCGACCGGCGCGCTCGATGAGCTCGGGCGTGCGCGACACCGCGACCGACACGTCGTGCTTCACGTTGGTGAACTGCGCTTCGGGGATGCTCTCGCGGATGCGCCAGAGCTGGCGCGCTTGCTCTTCACTTTGTGCGAGGACGGCGTCGCGGTCTTGAAGGACGTTCTCCGCAAGCGTGCGGAGCGCTTCCGCAGGGCCACTATCGCTGAGGTTGATCAGTACGTACCAGGGATGGGGCCGGCCGAGAGGATCGCGCGTGCCGGGAACGTGACTGAGGACGGCTTCGAGGCAGGTCCTCGAGACGAGCTCGAACGCGCTGATTCGGTCGCCGAGGCGGCTGCGCAGCGAGGCGAGCGATTCGACCGCCTCGCGCGGCGAGGCGAGCCCGATCCATGCGGTGGCGGTGGCCGTGGGCCGGGGATAAAGGCGCAGCACCGCCGCGGTGATCACGCCGAGGGTGCCCTCGGCACCGAGAAAGAGCTGCTTCAGGTCATAGCCGGTGTTGTCCTTGCGCAGAGCCCGCAGGCCGTCCCAGACCCGCCCGTCGGGCAGCACCACCTCGAGGCCGAGCACCTGCTCGCGCGCGTTGCCGTAGCGCAGGACATTGACGCCGCCGGCGTTGGTGGAGAGGTTGCCGCCGATCTGGCAGCTGCCCTCGGCGGCGAGCGAAAGCGGGAAGAGGCGTCCCGCGTCCTCGGCGGCGCGCTGCACCGCTGCCAGCACGCAGCCCGCCTCGGCGGTGAGGGTGTCGTTCAGGGGATCGACGCTGCGGATGCGGTTCATGCGGCCGAGCGCCAGCACGATCTCGCGCCGCGCGCCGGTCGGCACCGAGCCGCCGACGAGGCCGGTGTTGCCTCCCTGCGGCACGATCGCCACGCCTTCGCGGGCGCACAGCGCCACCACTCGCGCGACCTCGCTGGTCGTGCCCGGGCGCACCACGCACTCCGCCGCCGCCGAATACTGCCTGCGCCAGTCGGTAAAGTACGGTTTCGTGTCTTCGGGCGCGGTCAGGACGTTGGACTTGCCTACAATCTGCCTCAACGCATCAATCACGATCGGAATTGTATGGTCAGCCGGGCAAGGGAAATCGGCGCGAAGCGCTACCGGGAGTCGGCCGGGCGCTATTACGAGGAGTTCGAGCTCGGCGACGTCTACGAGCATCGCCCCGGGCGCACGCTGAGCGAAGCCGACAACACCTGGTTCTCGCTGCTGACGATGAACCAGCATCCGCTGCACATCGACGCCGCCTACGGCGCCGGCACCGAATTCGGCCGGCCGCTGGTCAATTCCTGCCTGACCCTCGCCATCGTCACCGGCATGAGCGTCTCCGACGTCAGCCAGAAGACGGTCGCCAATCTCGGCTGGGACAAGGTGCGGCTGACCGCGCCGGTGTTCGCCGGCGATACGATCTATGCCGAGTCGGAAGTCATCGGCAAGCGCGAGTCGGCCTCGCGGCCGCACCACGGCATCGTCACCGTGCGCACCACGGGGAAGAAAGCCGATGGCACGGTGTTCATGACCTTCGAGCGCTCGGCGCTCATCCCCATGCGCGGGCATGCGGTCGATGACCGGCTGGATTACTAGGCTTCTTTTTCTCGGTCTCGCGTTCGCCGCCCAGGCGCAGCCGATCGTGGTCGGCGCGGTGGTCTCGCAATCGGGCCAGCAGGCGGACCTCGCGGCGGGCTACGCCAAGGGCATCCTCCTCTGGGAGGCGCAGGTGAACGCCGCCGGCGGGCTGCTCGGGCGGCCGGTTGAGCTGAAAATGCTCGACGACGGATCGGACGCGATCCGCGCCGGCGAGCTCTACCGGCAGCTCATCCGCGAGCAGAACGCCGACCTGCTGATCGGTCCCTACGGCTCGGCCGCGACCCAGGTCGCCGCCGCCGAGGCCGCGCGCGAGGAACGGCTCCTCATCAACGGCGCGGGCCCGGCGCGCGTCGTACAGCAGGGTCCCAACCGGCTTCTCTTCCAGACCGGCAGCACCTACGGCGCGCGCGAGGGCGTGCTGCAGCTCGCCCGCAGAGCGGGCATCACGCGGCTCCACATCTTCGCGCGGCAGGAGCTGGCGGCGCAGGAGATGGCCGAGGCGACGCGGCTCGCAGCGCTCGCGCAAGGGTTCGCGGTGCCCGAGGTGGAAAGGTATTCGCCCTACACGATGGATTTCACCGCTGCGGTCGAGCGGGCGCTGGCGGCGCAGGCGCAGGCCTGGATCGCGTTCGGCGAAGCGCGCGATGCCGTCGACATGGTGAAGACCTTCCGCAAGCACGGCTATGCGCCGCAGCTTTTCTTCGCCCGCCGCGCGGCCGACCCTGCTTTCGTCGCCGCCGTCGGCCAGGACGCGGAGTTTACGCTCGCCGAGCTGGACTACGATCCGCGGCTGGCGCGGCCGGCCAACGGAGAGTTCGTCAAGGCCTTTACCGCGAAGTGGTCGGCTGCGCCCGACCTGGCGGCCGCCGAGGGCTATAGCGCGGGAAGCGTGCTCGGCGAGGCGGTGCAACGCTCCGGCTCGCTCGATACCGGAAAGCTGCGTGCCGTCCTCGCCAAGCTGCAGACCGAGACGCCGCTCGGCACCTACCGCGTCGGCGCCAACGGCCAGCAGCTCGGCGTCGCTCCCGCCGTGGCGCAGATCCAGCGCGGCCGGCCGCAGGTCGTCTGGCCCGAGAATCTGCAGACCGCGCTGCCGATGCAACCCTACTTGCCATGGAAAGATCGCCAGGTGCTGCAATGAACCGCTCCTTCTTGTTCGCCCCCGCCAACGTGCCGCGCCGCGTCGAGAAGGCGCTGACGCTGAGCGCGGACGCGGTCATCCTCGACCTCGAAGACTCGGTCGCCCCGGCCGACAAGCCCGGCGCGCGCAAGGCGATCGCCGAGGCGCTGGCGCGGCCGCGCAGCGTGCGCGGCTACGTGCGCGTGAACGCGCCGTCGACGCCGTTCTGCTTCCGCGACCTCCTGGAAACGATCCACAAGGGCGTCGACGGCGTGGTGGTGCCGAAGATCGAGAGCGCGGCGGACCTGCACGCCATCGACTGGGTGATGGCGAACCTCGAGCGCGAGCAGAGCATCGTCGAGGGCTCGATCGATCTCATGCCGATCATCGAGACTGCGGCGGGCGTGCAGCGCGTGGACCGCGTCTTGCAGGCGCGCAGCCTGCGGCCCTACCAGGGCGCCTGGCGCGTGAAGCGCATCGCCTTCGGCGCCGCCGACTACGCCAACGACGTCGGCCTCTCGCCGACGCTGGAGGAAGCGGAGCTCGCCGACGCCCGGGCGCGCCTCGTCCTCTCCTCGCGCGCCGCGGGCATGGAGAACCCGATCGACAGCCCGTGGTTCCATTTCAAGGAAGCCGACGCGTTCCGCCGCTCGCTCGAGCGCAGCCGCCGCAGCGGCTTTCAGGGGCGTCTCTGCGTGCACCCGGACCAGATTGCGCCGGTCAACGAGGCCTACCTGCCCAGCGTTGAGGAAATCTCGCGCGCCGAGCGCATCGTCGCTGCCTTCGCCGCGGCCGAGGCGAAGGGCGAGGCGGCAATCCAGGTGGACGGCCAGATGATCGACTACCCGATCGTGCATCGCGCCCGCGCGCTGCTCGAGACGATGCGCAAGGCGAAGGCGAGGTGACCGGGGATGTCATCCTCGCAGCCGGCTTGTGGGTGCCGAGCAGCGTCTTCTGGCCGCTCGCCGCGCGGCTGCGCCGCGCCGGCTACGTGCCGCATGTCTTCTCCTATAGCGGCCGCGCCCCGTTCGAAGCCAACGTCGAGCGCCTGGCGTGCTTCGCGCGCGAGACGCTCGGCTCCCGCCCCGGGCATTTCATCGGCCACAGCCTGGGCGGCCTGCTGGTGTTCGAGACCTTGACTCGCCACGCCGACATTCGCGTCGCTTCGGTCCTGCTGCTGGGTGCGCCGGTGCGCGGCTGCCTGGCCGGGCGCCGCTTCGCGCAGTGGCGCTTCGGCCGCTGGCTGATGGGCGGGAGCGCCTCTCGCTGGGAAGCGCGCAGCGCGCGCTGGACCCGCGCCGAGCCGCTCGGCGTCGTCGCCGGCACGGTCGTCTTCGGGCTGGGCCGGATGGTGGGCGGCCGCCTGCCGGGCGAGAACGACGGCGTGGTGTGCGCCGAGGAAACCGCGGTGGACGGCATGGCGGCGTGCAAGCTGGTCGCTCAGCCGCACAGCTGGATGCCGATCTCGCCGAGCGTCGCGCGCCTGACGGAGAGCTTCCTGCGCAGCGGGAGGTTCGAATGAGGTGGCGAGTCGCCGGCGCCGCGCTGGTCCTCGCCGTCGCTATGGCGGGCTGCGAGTCGATCTCGTACTACAGCCAGGCGATCGGCGGTCAGCTTTCGCTCTTTTCGCGCTCGCGCCCGGTCGAGGAATGGCTCGCCGACCCGGGCACGGCGCCGGAGCTGCACGCGCAGCTCCTGAAGGCGCGCGCCATCCGCGAGTTCGCCTCGCGCTCGCTCGGCCTGCCGGAAAACGGCAGCTACCACTCGTACGCCCAGCTCGACCGGCCCTACGTGGTGTGGAACGTCTATGCTGCGGGCGAATTCTCCGTCGAGGCGAAGCGGGAATGCTTCCCCTTTGCCGGCTGCGTCAGTTATCGCGGCTTCTTCTCTGAGGCGGAGGCGCAGCGGCACGCCGAAAGCCTGCGCCAGCAGGGCTACGACGTCTACGTCGGCGGCGTCGCCGCGTATTCGACCCTCGGCTGGTTCGACGACCCGCTGCTCTCGACCTTCATCGACTTCTCCGACACGCAGCTCGCGCGCCTCGTCTTTCACGAGCTCGCGCACCAGAAGGTTTACGCCAAAGGCGACACCACCTTCAACGAGTCGTTCGCCGTGACCGTGGAAGACGAGGGCGTGCGCCGCTGGCTCGATGCCACGGGACGCAGCGCCGAGCTGGCGGCCTTCCGCGCCGCGCAGGCGCGCCGGCGCGACTTCGCCGCGCGCGTGCGCCAGGCGCGCGAGCGTCTCGCTCTGGTTTATCAGGGGAACATTTCCAGAGAAGAGAAACTCCGGCTCAAGGGCGGCGAGTTCGACCGGCTGCGGGCCGACTATCCCTTCATCGGGCCGATGCAGGCCAACAACGCCTTCCTCGTCTCCATCGCGCTCTACACCGAGATGGTCCCGGCCTTCGAGCGGCTGCTCTCGGCCTGCAACGGGGACCTGGCGGAGTTCTACCGGCGCGCGGACAAGATCGGCGCGCTGCCCAGGGACGAGCGCCCGCTCGCGCTAGCGCACTGAGGCGCCGGTCAGCTGAGCGGGACGTCGACGAACTTGCGGTAGGCGGGCCGCGCGCGCAGGCGCTCGAACCAGGCCTCGACGTTCGGCAGCTTCGGCCGATCGATCGGGCAGCGCATCCAGCGCTGCACCTCGCAACCGATCGGGATGTCGCCCATGGTGAACGTCTCGCCGGCCACGTACTTCCTGCCCTGCAGGCTCCTCTCGAGCACGTCGGCGGCGAGCTGGTTGCTTTTCACCCGGCCCTCCTCGATCGCCTTGGCGTCGCGCTTCTCGGGCGGCGTGCGGATCAGGCCCCAGAACACCGCGCGCATCGCGTTCTGGAAGGTGAACGCCCAGTCCATCCAGCGCTCGGCGTCGGCGCGCGTGCGCAGGTCGGAGGGGCAAAGCTTGCCCATGCCGTGCTTGGCGGCGAGGTAGCGCACGATGGTGTGCGACTCCCAGAGGATGAAGCCGTCGTCGTCGATCGTCGGCACCAGCGAATTCGGGTTCATCCTCAGGTACTCGGGCGTCTTGGTGACGCCGAACTGCATGCCGGCGTCGAAGCGCTCGTACTGGAGACCGAGCTCCTCGGCCGCCCAGAGCGCTTTCTTCACGTTGACCGAATTTGTCCTGCCCCAGATCTTGAGCATCAGAACCCCACGGCCTGGCCGTCGCGGCGCGGATCGCTCGCGGTGTAGTAGCCCCCGTCGAGCTTCCAGATGAGCTGCGCGCAGCCGAACTGGTTGTAGTCGTCCACGGTGACGATGCGGTGGCCGCGGCGCTGCAGCTCGGCGATCACCTCGGAAGAGAACGCGCCTTCCTCGACGCTCACGTCCATGCCCTGCACGACGCGGAAGCGCGGGCCGTCGCAGGCGGCCTGCGGGCTCTGGCCGTAGTCGGCGATGCGCACCATCACCTGCGCGTGGCCCTGCGGCTGCATCGTCCCGCCCATGACGCCGAAGGCCATCACCGGCGCGCCGTCGCGCGTGACGAAGCCGGGAATGATCGTCTGGTACGGTCGCTTCCCCGGTCCGACGCAGTTCGGGTGGCCGGGCTGGACGACGAAGGTCGCGCCGCGGTTCTGCAGCGACATGCCATCCACGACGATTCCCGAGCCGAAGCCCATGTAGTTGGACTGGATCATCGACACCATCATCCCTGACGCGTCGGCGGCGGCAAGGTAGACGGTGCCGCCTTTCGGTGGCTTGCCGGGCCCGAAGTCCTGCGCGCGCTTCGGGTCGATGAGCCGCGCTCTGTCTTTCAGGTAGGTCTTATCCAATAAATCTTTTGGCCTTACATCTTTCATGTAGTCGCTGTCGGCGACGTAGCGGCGCGCATCGGCGAAGGCGAGCTTCTGCGCCTCGATCTGCAGGTGCAGGCTGTCGGCGCCGTCGACCGGATGCGAGCGCAGCTCGAAATGCTCGAGCATGCCGAGCGCCATCAGCGCGACGATCCCCTGGCCGTTGGGCGGGATCTCGTGCAGCGTGTAGCCGCGGTAGTCCATCGTCAGCGGCTTCACCCAGTCGGACTTGTGCGCGGCGAGATCGCTCGCGCGCATCGCGCCGCCGTGCTTCTTCGCGTGCGCCTCGAGCTTTTCCGCGAGCACCCCGCGGTAAAACGCTTTCCCCTTTGTTGCGGCAATCTTCTCCAACGCGTCGGCATGCTGCTTCCACTTGAAGCGTTCGCCGGCCCTTGGAGGGTTACCGTCCGGTAGGAACGCGTCAGCGAAACCGGGTTGGTTCCTGAGGATGGGCACTTGCGCCGCCCACTGCCCGGCGATGGTCGGCGAGACGAGGAAGCCCTTCCGGCCGTACTCGATGGCTTTCTCGAACAGCCGGGCGAAAGGCAGCTTGCCCCACTTTGCGTGCAGCTCGACCCAGGCGGAAACGCAGCCCGGCACGCTGACCGAGTCCCAGCCGCGTTCGGGGATCCGTCCAAGCTTTTCGAAGTTGTCGAGCGTCCAGCCCGCGGGCGAGCGGCCGGAGGCATTGAGGCCATGCAGCCGCCGGCCATCCCAGACGATCGCGTAGGCATCCGAGCCGATGCCGTTGGAAACCGGCTCGACCAGCGTCAGCGTGATCGCCGTGGCGAGGATGGCGTCGATGGCGTTGCCTCCTGCCGCGAGCATCTGCAGGCCGGCCTGCGCCGCGAGCGGCTGCGAGGTCGAGACCACGTTCGCGGAGAGGAGGGGCTTGCGGGGCCAGGGATAGGGATTGCTCCAGGCGAACGGCGTCATGCGGGCCTCATACCCCGCGGACCTCCCGCATGTCGGTGTGACCGGCGAGCACTTTCTCGATGCCATCCTGCTTGAGCGTCCGCATGCCGTTCGCCAGCGCCGCTGCCGCGATGTCGCTGACGGGAGAGCGCGTCTGGACCAGGCGCTTCACCTGCGCGTCGACGACCATCAGCTCGTAGACCGGGAGCCTGCCGCTGTAGCCGGTGCGGTCGCATTTCGCGCATCCCTTCGCCTGATACAGGGTCGGCTTGTGGGCGCGCCATTTCTTGAGCACCTTGTCGGCGTCCGCCGGGGTATCGAGGCAGTATTCCGCGGCGAGCTCTTCCATCTCCTTGACGCTCGGCTCGTGCTTCACGCGGCAGGACAGGCACAGCCTGCGCACCAGGCGCTGCGCCAGGACGCCGAGCAGGGCGTCGGCGAAATTGAAGGGATCCATGCCCAGGTCGAGCAGCCGCACCACGCTCTCGGCGGCGCTGTTGGTGTGCAGCGTCGAGAAGACCAGGTGGCCGGTGAGCGAGGCCTCGATGCCGATCTTGGCCGTCTCGGCGTCGCGCATCTCGCCGACCATGATGATGTCGGGATCCGCCCGCATGAAGCTGCGCATCGCCGCGGCGAACGTCCAGCCGATCTTCGGGTTCATCTGCACCTGCCGCAGGCCGGCCTGCGTGATCTCGATCGGGTCCTCCGCGGTCCAGATCTTGGTGTCTGCCTTGTTGAGGAAGCCGAGCAGCGAGTGCAGCGTGGTCGTCTTCCCCGAGCCGGTCGGGCCGCAGACCAGGAACAGGCCGTGCGGCCTGGAGATGAGGCGCCTGATCGCGGCCAGCGCCTCGGCGTCGAAGCCGAGCTCGTCGAGCGGCTTGGGCAAGGCCGCGACCAGCACGCGCATGACGACGTCCTCGAGGCCGTTGACCGTCGGGACGGTGGCGACACGCAGCTCGACGTCCAGCCCGCCGAAGCGGCGGAAGTTGATCTTGCCGTCCTGGGGCTTGCGCCGCTCGGTGATGTCGAGCTGCGCCATGATCTTGATGCGCGAGATGACCGCGGTGCGGAACTTCGCCGGGATCTCGAGGTAGCTGACCAGCGCTCCGTCCTTGCGGAAGCGCACGCGCAGGTTCTTCGCTCCCGGGTACGCCTCGATATGGATGTCGGACGCCTTCTGCTCGACCGCATCGAGGACGATCTTGTTGACCAGCTTGACCAGCGTGCTGTCGATCTGCGTCGCCTGCTGCTCGGCGGATTCCTCCGCCACGCGCTCGCTGGAGAGCCGCATCGTCAGCTGCTCGACGCCGACGTCGCTCGCGGCGCTGCGGGCGGCGGTTTCGAACTCCTTCTCCAGCCCGTACGCGAGCTCGATCGCTTTCCTGATGTCCTCGGGCGGCGCCATGACCGGAATCAGCTTGCTGCCGGCGATGAAGCGCACTTCCTCCATCCGTTCCATGTTCATCGGGTTCTCGACCGCGACGACCAGCGCGTTCTCGGCTTCCGCCAGCGGTACGACCTGGTAGCGGTTCGCCACCGCCGCGGGGATGCGCTTCAGCGCCGCCGCCGACGGGGGGAACTTGCTCAGGTCCACCACCGGGATGCCGAGCTTCTTCGCCATCACGCCGTGGAGCACCTCGTTGTCGACGATCCCCATTTCGGCGAGGATCTGGCCGAGGGGGATGGAGCGGTCGCGCGCGCCGATGGCGAGCGCTTCGTCGAGCTCCGCCTGCGTCAGGAAGCCGAGCTCGACCAGGCTCTCGCCGAGCTTCTGCACCGGCTGCGCGCTCTGCTGCTTCAGCGCGGCGGCGAGCTGCTCCTGGGAAACGATCTGGTTCGCGGTCAGGTACTCGCCCAGCTTGCGGGCGCGCATCAGCTTCTGCTTCTCGAGCGCCTGCGTGATGCTCGCCGGCGAGGCGAGCCGCTCCTCGACCAGTATTTCGCCGATCGGCTTGCCGATGCGGGTGTTCTGAACGGAGCTTGCGGGCAAGAAGCAGCGGACGACCTTGCCGGGTGCCTCGGGCGGGAAGAGGAAAAGGCCGCACAGCGCGTCCACGTGGCCGACCGTCTCGCCCTCGAGCGTCGTGCCGTTCACCAGTTGCACGAAGAACGGCTGCCGGTCCGACGGCGGATACATCGCGCCATTGTCCGGCACGGTCTGGCGATTCACGCCGACGGCGCTGGTCAGCCGGACGCTGAGCAGCGCGGAGAACGCGATGGTGACGGCGCTCTTCGCTTTCTCCGGCAGGAACCTGAGCACCTCGTGCTCGGGCACGAAGCTCTCCAGCGTGCCCAGCGACTTTTCTCCGTCGGTAAACGCGAGCACGCAGGGCACGCCGCCCTTGATCTCGGCGGTGAAGTCGTAGTACGGCGGCGCCGGCCAAACGAACTTTGCGCCTTGTGAGCCCTGGCCGCGTGCAACCGCTTCGCGCAGTGCGCGCGTGAGCCTGCTGGTGCGGTCGGGCGAGTCTTCGTTCATGCCGTCAGCGTCTCGAAATCGAGCACGACCCGGCCGAGCACCTTGCCGGCCTTGAGCTCCTCCAGCGCCTTGGGCGCGTCGGACGCGGGCCGCGTCGTGACCGGCATCGGCTTGAGCCGACCTTTCTTCGCCAGCGCCACGACCTCTTTCAGTTCCTGCAGGCTGCCGACGTAGGAGCCGATGATGCCGATGGCGCGTTGCGCGATCGGCGGCAGGGAATGCGTGAGCTCGCCGCCGTAGAGGCCGCAGATGATGTAGCGGCCGCCCTTGCGCAGCGCGCCGATGCCGAGCGCCGCGGTCGCCGGCATGCCGACGAAATCGATTGCGGCCGCAACGCCGTGCAGGGTGCTCGCAGCAGTGGTGTCATGCGTGTTGACCGTCTGCTTCGCGCCCATCTTCTTCGCCGCCTCGAGCTTGGCCGGGTCGATGTCGCAGGCGACGATGTTGCGGATCCCCTTCGCGCGCAGCACCGAGATGCCGATCAGGCCAAGGCCGCCGCAGCCGAGCACCGCGACGCGCTCCTGCGGGCCGAGCGGCGGCAGCTTGGCGATCGCGCTATAGACCGTGAGACCCGAGCAGGCGAGCGTGGCGGCGAAGGACTCGTCGATGCCCGAGGCGTCGACGAGATACTTCGCGTCGGGCACCAGCACGTGGCTCGCGTAGGCGCCAGGGCGATTGACGCCGAGGAAGCGCGAGCCGGAAACGCAGTAGTTATCCTGGCCGGCCTTGCACACCGCGCACTTGCCGCAGCCGATCCAGGGAAAGACGATGCGCTTCTGGCCGACCTTCGCGCCTCTCGCCTGCGGACCGAGCTTCTCCACCACGCCGAAGGGCTCGTGGCCGGGCGTGAAGGGCGGGATGCAGCCGCGCTCCTTCACGTAGAAGCGCTTGCCGCCGCCGAGGTCGAAGTAGCCGTCCCAGATGTGCACGTCGGAGTGGCACACGCCGCTGCGGGTGATGCGGACGAGCACTTCCTTGCCCTTCGGCTCCGGTGTCTCGGACAGCAGCCGCTGCAGCGGTTTGCCGTGTTCGACGATCTGCCAGCTCAGCATCCCTTCTCCCTTTCAGTCCGCGGCCACCGCCCGCTCGCGTGCCCAGGCGCGCAGCGCCGCGACCTTTTCCGCCATCACCACCGAAAGCGGCCGCGTGCGCTTCATTTCCCTCTCGATCGCCTCGCCGTCGAGCGCTTTCTTCTCGGCGTGCGCCTCGTACAGCGCGGCGACGATGGCCTGCTCGATCTCGGCGCCGGAGAACCCGTCGCAGGCCGCCGCGAGCCGCGGCAGGTCGAATGTCCCCGGATCCTGCTTCTTGCGCTTGAGATGGATCAAGAGGATAGCTTGGCGCGCCGCAGCCTGGGGCAGATCGACGAAGAAAATCTCGCGCGCAGTGAGCAGGCCCTCGAGTTTGCGGATGTCCTCCATGGGTACGCGGGGCCACGCTCAGGCGGCGGCGGAAGCTGCCAGCGCCTGATCGATGTCCCACAGGATGTCGTCGATGCTCTCCAGCCCGACCGAGACGCGGATCATGTCGGGCCTCACGCCGGCCTTGATCTGGTCGGCTTCCTCCATCTGCCGGTGCGTGGTCGACGCCGGGTGGATGATCAGCGTCTTCGCGTCGCCGATGTTGGCGAGGTGGCTCATGAACTGCGCCGCCTCGATGAAGCGCTCGCCGGCCTTGGCGCCGCCCTTGACGCCGAAGTTGAGCAATCCAGAGGCGCCTTTGGGCAAATATTTCTTGGATAAGGAGAAGTATTTGTTGTCCGGCAGTCCGGGGTAGTTCACCCATGCAACCCTCGGATGATCTTTCAGGAATTGAGCAACGGCCAAGGCATTCGCGCAATGGCGGTCCATGCGCACCGGCAGCGACTCGAGACCCTGCAGCAGGAGCCAGGCGTTCATGGGCGAGAGCGCCGGCCCGAAGGTGCGCATGATTTCCATGCGCGCCTTCATGGTGTAGCCGAAGTCGCCGAAGGTCTCGTGGAAGATCACGCCGTGGTAGCCGGGCGAGGGCGTGGTGAATTCCGGGAACTTGCCGTTGCCCCAGTTGAACTTGCCCGACTCGACGATCGCGCCGCCCATGGTCGTGCCGTGGCCGCCGATGTACTTGGTCGCCGAGTGCACGACGATGTCGGCGCCCCATTCGATCGGCCGGCAGAGGTAGGGCGAGGGCACGGTGTTGTCGACGATGAGCGGGATCTCGGCCTCGTGCGCGATCTTCGCCAGCGCCTCGATGTCGACGATGTTGATCAGCGGATTGCCGAGCGTCTCGGCGTAAATCAGCTTCGTGTTCTTTTTGATTTCTTTTTTGAAGTTCAAAGGCTCGTCAGGATGGACGAACGTCGTTTCGATCCCGAGCTTCCTCAGGTTCACGTGCAGCAGGGTGTGCGTGCCGCCGTAGAGCGTCGAGGCCGAGACGATGTGGTCGCCCGAGCTGCACAGCGTGAGGATCGCCGTCGCCTCGGCGGCCTGCCCGGTCGCGGTGGCAAGCCCCGAGCGCGCGTTCTCGACCGCGGCCAGGCGCTCTTCCAGCACCGCCACGGTGGGGTTGGAAATGCGCGAATAGACGTTGCCGAAGGTCTGCAGGTTAAACAGGCTCGCCGCGTGCTCGGCGGAGTCGAAGACGAACGAGGTCGTCTGGTAGATCGGCGCGGCGCGCGCGCCGGTGGCCGGATCGGGAATCTGGCCGGCGTGCAGGCACAGCGTCTCGATGCCGAACTTGCGATCAGCCATGCGGGAATTCTATCGGAGCCTGTGCGAGGTTTGATCCCGGTCAACTCCCGGTCATGCCCGCGCCCTAGGATGGCAGAAGATCGTCAACGCACCAGAAGGAATTCCCCATGCCTGCTCCCCATCAACAACCGGTTTTGCGCGCGGTCGAAGAATGGTCTGCGCGCCTCGCGAAGCTCCAGGCGCAGGCCGGCGAGCGCACGGCCAAGGCGGTCGAAGCGAGCTGGAAACAAGGCTCGGCGAAGGCCAAAGAGCTCACCGTGCAGCGCGTCCCCACGCCACAGGACTGGATGGAGTACTCCGTCGACCTGGCGCAGCGCTGGCTCATCTTCCTCGACATCCTGCGCAAGCGCGGCAACCAGTATTTCGAGCTCGAGGCCGCCGGCAATCCGCCGGTGCTCGTCTACCAGTACGAAACGCTCATCGACGCTCGCACGCTCGAGCGGCCGGCGAACTATGCTCTGCTGCGCATCGTGCCGCCGGAGGGCATGACCATCGACCCCGAGAAGCGTCCGTTCGTCGTCGTCGACCCGCGCGCCGGCCACGGCCCGGGCATCGGCGGCTTCAAGGAGGATTCCGAGGTCGGCGAGGCGTTGCGCGCCGGGCATTCGGTGTATTTCGTCAGCTTCTATCCTGATCCGGTGCCCGGCCAGACGCTCGGCGACGTCGCCGCGGCAGAAGAGCTGTTTCTGAAGGAGGTCGCGGCACGGCACCCGAAGGCCGGCAAGCCGGTCGTGATCGGCAACTGCCAGGGCGGCTGGGCGGTGATGGCGCTCGCCGCCGCGCGCCCCGGCCTGACGGGCCCGATCGTGATCAACGGCTCGCCGATGTCCTACTGGGGGGGCGCCTCCGGCAAGAACCCGATGCGCTACGCCGGCGGCATGCTCGGCGGCACATGGATGTCGCAGCTCGCCGCGGACTTCGGCAACGGCAAGTTCGACGGTGCGCACCTGGTGCAGAACTTCGAGAACCTCGACCTCGCCAACACCTACTGGAAGAAGCTCTACAACGTCTTCACCCACGCCGACACCGAGGAGGCGCGCTTCCTCGACTTCGAGCGGTGGTGGGGCGGGCATTACTACCTGAACGGGGCCGAGATCCGAACCATCGTCGAGGAGCTGTTCGTCGGCAACCGCCTGGCGAGCGGCAAGGTCATGACCGCGCAGGGCGCGCTCGACCTGAGCGCGATCCGCGCGCCGATCGTCGTCTTTGCCTCCGAGGGCGACAACATCACTCCGCCGGAGCAGGCGCTCAACTGGCTGGCCGATGTCTACGGCGACACCAAAGCGATCGTCGCCAACGGGCAGGTCATCGTCTACCTCAAGCACCTGTCGGTCGGCCACCTCGGCATCTTCGTCTCCGGCAAGGTGGCGGTGAAAGAGCACCGGCAGATCGTCAGCCTGGTCGAGCACATCGAGCGGCTCACCCCGGGACTGTACGAAATGATCCTGCGCGAGAAGGGCACGCGCGAGGCGCCCGAATACGAGATCGTGCTCGAGAACCGCGAGATCGCCGATATCGTGGCGGCGGACGGCGGAGGACGTGACGACGAGGCCGAGTTCCAGGTCGTCGCCAACGTCTCTGACATCAACTCGCGCGTGTACGACGCGTTCGTCAGCCCGCTGGTGCGGGCTGCAGCGAACGAAACGACCGCGGAGATCGGCCGCAGGCTGCATCCGGCGCGCTCGGTTCACTACTGCTTCAGCGACCGCAATCCATGGCTGCGCCCGGTGGCCGGGCTTGCCGAGCAGGCGCGCGAGCATCGCCGCCCGGTGTCTTCCGACAACCCGCTTCTTGCCTGGCAGGAGGCGGCATCGCAGGCGATCGCGGCCACGCTCGACGGGATGCGCGAGGCGCGGGACAACGCGACCGAGCTCATGTTCTATGCGACCTACGGCTGGATGCGCGCGCTCGGGATCGGCGGCAGCTACGGCGACGCCAAGGCCGCGACGCCGGTCGCGGCGCGCAATGAAGCCGAGGTGCGCGAGCTGCTGGCGCGCGTCGACAAGGGCGGGGTCGTCGAGGCGGTCGCGCGCGCCCTCGTCATCGCGCAGCGCGCGCAGGGCTTCATGCTTCCGGCGCGTGCGGTCGAGGCCGTCGAGCGGCTGATTGCCGAACCGGAGGTCGCGGCGCTCTCGCGCGAGGAGCGCCGGCGCGTCGCCCACGAGCAGATGGTGATGGTCGCCTATGCGCCCGAGCGCGCCGAGCAGGCCATCGCCGCGCTGCTGCCCGGCGAGGCGGAACGGCGGCGCGCGCGCGAGATCATCAATCGCGTGCTGCAAGGGGCGGATCTCGATCCTCGCTTCACCGACGCGCTGAAGCGTCTCGGCAAGACGCTGCAGCCCGTGGTGAAGGCGGTGGCCTGAATGGGAGCCCCCCTGCCGGAAACGAAGTACGACCGCGTGCTCGAGCGGGCGAGCCACGGCGAGCCGGTCGTCACCGCGGTCGCCCATCCGTGCGAGGCCAGCGTCCTCGAGGCGGTGGTCGAGGCGGCGCGCCGCAAGATGATGGTGCCGATCCTGGTCGGACCGGCGGCGAAGATCCGCGCGGTCGCCGCCGAGGCGCACCTCGATATCGGCGGCCTGAAGATCGTCGACGTACCGCACAGCCACGGCGCGGCGGCGAAGGCTGTCGCGCTGGTGCGCAGCGGAGAAGCGCAGATCCTCATGAAGGGCAGCCTGCACACCGACGAGCTGATGGCCGAGGTCGTGGCGCGCGAGACCGGATTGCGTACCGAACGGCGCATCAGCCACGTCTTCATCATGGACGTGCCGACCTACCACAAGCCGCTCATCGTCACCGACGCGGCGATCAACATCTTCCCGACGCTCGAGGACAAGGTGCACATCGTGCAGAACGCGATCG
>Ga0075351_1000031_pt1 | contig 16086 bp, 16 predicted proteins | sample Sandmound_ThreeS_3_FD_120091 | JGI IMG/M metagenome (GOLD analysis project Ga0075351, IMG submission 120091) | Natural and restored wetland microbial communities from the San Francisco Bay, California, USA, that impact long-term carbon... | ecosystem: Environmental > Terrestrial > Soil >... | reverse complement strand
CGGAATCGAACCAGCGACACACGGATTTTCAGTCCGCTGCTCTACCAACTGAGCTACTTGGCCGCGCCTGAGGGGCAACTGCGGGAAGGGGCGGATTATAAAGAAAAAGGGCGCCGAAGCGCCCTTTTCCGAGACTGAAAGACCTTTCGGCCCTTACATGTCCATGCCGCCCATGCCGCCCATGCCACCCATGCCGCCGTGGTCATGGCCGCCACCGCCGCCGCCCTTCTTCTCTTCCACCAACTCCGCAACCATTGCGTCGGTGGTGAGCATCAGGCTCGCGACCGAAGCCGCGTTCTGCAGCGCGGTGCGGCTGACCTTGGTCGGGTCGATCACGCCTTGCTGCACGAGATCGCCGTACTCCTCGGTCTGGGCGTTGAAGCCGTAGTTGCCCTTGTTCTCCAGCACCTTGTTGAGCACGACCGAGGGCTCGGCGCCCGCGTTGTCGACGATGATGCGCAGCGGCTCTTCGAGAGCGCGCATCACGATCTTGACGCCGGCATCCTGGTCGTCGTTGGCGGCCTTGATTTTGCCGAGCGCCTGGCGCGCGCGGATGTACGCCACGCCGCCGCCCGGGACCACGCCTTCTTCGACTGCCGCACGCGTCGCATGCAGCGCGTCTTCGACGCGGGCCTTCTTCTCCTTCATCTCGACTTCGGTCGCGGCGCCGACCTTGATCACCGCCACGCCGCCGGCGAGCTTCGCCACGCGCTCCTGCAGCTTTTCCTTGTCGTAGTCGCTGGTGGCTTCATCGATCTGCACGCGGATCTGCTTGACGCGGCCCTCGATGTCCTTCTTGGCGCCGGCGCCGTCGATGATGATGGTGTTTTCCTTGCCGGCTTCCACCTTCTTCGCCTTGCCGAGGTCCTTGACCGTGGCGTTCTCGAGCTTGAGGCCGAGCTCTTCCGAGATCACCGTGCCGCCGGTGAGGATCGCCATGTCTTCCAGCATCGCCTTGCGGCGGTCACCGAAGCCCGGCGCCTTGACGGCGACGGTCTTGAGGATGCCGCGGATGTTGTTCACCACCAGGGTGGCGAGCGCTTCGCCCTCGACTTCCTCGGCGATGATCAGCAGCGGCTTGCCGGCCTTCGCCACCGCCTCGAGAATCGGCAGCAGCTCGCGGATCGACGAGACCTTCTTGTCGTACAGCAGGACGTACGGATCTTCCAGGACGCAGAGCTGCTTCTCGGCGTTGTTGATGAAGTACGGCGAGAGGTAGCCGCGGTCGAACTGCATGCCCTCGACGAGGTCGAGCTCGTTCTCGAGCGACTTGCCGTCCTCGACCGTGATCACGCCTTCCTTGCCGACCTTCTCCATCGCGTCGGCGATGATCTTGCCGATGTCGGCGTCGGAGTTGGCCGAGATCGAACCGACCTGCGCGATCTCTTTCGAGCTCGAGCACGGCTTGGAGATCTTCTTCAGCTCCTCGACCACGGCGACCACCGCCTTGTCGATGCCGCGCTTCAGGTCCATCGGGTTCATGCCCGAAGCGACGTACTTCATGCCCTCGCGCACGATCGCCTGGGCGAGAACCGTCGCGGTCGTCGTACCGTCACCGGCGACATCCGAGGTCTTGGAGGCGACTTCCTTCACCATCTGCGCGCCCATGTTTTCGAACTTGTCCTTGAGCTCGATCTCCTTGGCGACCGAGACACCGTCCTTGGTGACGGTCGGTGCGCCGAACGAGCGCTCGAGGACGACGTTGCGGCCCTTCGGGCCGAGGGTGACTTTGACGGCGTCGGCCAGGATGTTCAGGCCGTGCACCATGCGCACGCGCGCATTTTCGTGGAATCTGACTTCTTTGGCTGGCATTGTTCGATCTCTCCTAGTTGCCTTCGATGACGCCCATAAAATCTTCCTCGCGCATCACGAAAAACTCATCGCCCTTGACCTTCACGGTCTGGCCGGAATACTTGCCGAACAGCACGCGATCGCCGACCTTGACGTCGATCGGGATCAGCTTGCCGTTGTCGTCTTTCTTGCCCTTGCCCACGGCGACGATTTCGCCCTGGTCGGGTTTCTCGGCGGCGGTATCGGGAATCACGATCCCCCCGGCGGACTTGCGTTCCTCTTCGATGCGCTTGACGATCACGCGGTCATGCAGCGGACGAATCTTCATACCCATCTCCCATTGAAAAATCGGATGATTTACAATGACTTGGCTGATCCAAGTCACTTAGCACTCAGTGCTGCCGAGTGCTAATAGTAGCCTCTATGCCCCGTCTTTTCAAGACCTTCTTGATGTGCGTGGTACTCCTGCCGGGGTTGGCAGCCGCGCAGCTGCCCAAGGAGGTGATCGAGGGCCTGCGCGCCGTGGAAGTCCCGCTCTCCAACGTCGCCGTGGTGGTCCAGGAGGTGGGCGCGTCGCGACCGTCGCTGACCATGAACTCCCGCCAGCCGCTCAACCCGGCGTCGACGATGAAGCTCCTCACGACTTACGCGGCCCTGGAGCTTCTCGGGCCTGCGTACCGTTGGAAGACCGAGGCCTGGCTCGCCGGCGACAACCTGATCCTCAAGGGATTCGGCGACCCGAAGCTCAATTACGAGAATTTCTGGCTGCTGCTGCGCAACCTGCGCGGCCGGGGGCTGCGCGAGATCCGTGGCGACGTGATCCTCGACCGCAGCCACTTCGCGCCGGTGTCCGACGCGCCGTTCGACGGCGAGACCTACCGGCCCTACAACGTCCCGCCCGACGCGCTGCTGGTCAACTTCAAGTCGCTGCGCTTCACCTTCGTGCCCGAAGACGGCAGGGTGCGGCTGTTCGTCGAGCCGGCGCTGCCCGGCCTCGAGCTGGTGAACTCGCTGCGGCTCGCCGAAGGGCCTTGTCCCGAGGGACGCGCCTTCCGCGATCTCGTCGGCGCGATGTTCGAATCGAAGCCCAGGCCGCGCGCGTCGTTCACCGGCGTCTACCCGGCGCAGTGCGGCGAGAAGGACTTCAACGTCGCGCTGCTCGCGCCGGAAGACTATGTCGCCGGCATGATCCGGCAGCTCTGGGCCGAGATGGGCGGAAGTTGGAGTGGCAAGGTGCGCGAGGGCGTCGTTCCGGCGGGCGCGCGGCTGCTCTACACGCACGAGTCCGAGCCGCTCGGCGAGACCGTGCGCGACATCAACAAGTTCTCGAACAACGTGATGGCGCGCCAGCTTTTCCTCACCCTCGCGGCCGAGCTGGTGGCAACGCCGGCGCAGGCGGAGAACGCGACGCGGGCGGTCCGCCAGTGGCTGGCCCTGAAGAACATCCGCGCGCCCGAGCTGGTGCTGGAGAACGGCTCAGGGCTCTCGCGCAGCGAGCGTATCAGCGCCGCCAGCATGGCGGCCATCCTGCAGGCGGCCTGGAAGAGCCCGGTCATGCCGGAGTTCATCTCGTCCCTGCCGGTGCTCGCGGCGGACGGCACCATGCGCAAGCGCATGCGCTACGAGCGCGTCGCGGGCAGCGCGCACGTCAAGACCGGCCTGCTCAACGAAGCGCGCGCCATCGGCGGCTACGTCCTCGACCGGCGCGGCGTGCGCCACGTGGTGGTGATGATCGTCAACGACCCGAGGGCGCCGGAAACCGACGCGGCGATGGATGCGCTGCTCGCCTGGGTTTACAACGGACCTACAGCCCGAGCTCCTTCCACATTGCGTCCACCCGCCGCTTCACCTCGGAATCCATGACGATCGGCCGTCCCCACTGGCGCGAAGTTTCCGCCGGCCACTTGGCGGTAGCGTCGATGCCCATCTTCGAGCCGAGGCCGGCGACCGGGCTGGCGAAGTCCAGGTAGTCGATCGGCGTGCGCTCGACGATGACGGTGTCGCGCGCCGGATCGACGCGCGTGCTCATCGCCCAAACCACGTCCTTCCAGTTGCGGGCGTCGACGTCGTCGTCGCAGACGACGATGAATTTCGTGTACATGAACTGCCGCAGGAAGCTCCAGACGCCGAACATCACGCGCCGCGCGTGGCCGGGATACTGCTTCTTCATCGTCACGACCGCCAGGCGGTAGGAGCAGGCTTCGGGCGGCAGGTAGAAGTCGACGATCTCCGGGAATTGCCTTTGCAGCAGCGGGATGAAAACCTCGTTGAGCGCCGCCCCGAGCACCGAGGGCTCGTCGGGCGGCTTGCCGGTGTAGGTCGAGTGGTAGATCGGGTCGCGGCGCATGGTGATGCGCTCGACCGTCATCACCGGGAAGCGCTCGACTTCGTTGTAGTAGCCGGTGTGGTCGCCGTGCGGCCCTTCCGCGGCGCTGTCGCCGGGGCGGATGAAGCCCTCGAGCACGATCTCGGCGCTCGCCGGCACCTCGAGGTCGTGTGAGAGGCAGCGCACGAGCTCGGTGCGCGAGCCGCGCAGCAGTCCGGCGAACTGGTATTCGCTCAGCGTATCGGGAATCGGCGTGACCGCGGCGAGCAGCGTCGCCGGATCGGCGCCGATCGCCACCGCCACCGGGAACGGTTCCTGCGAGATCGCCTGGTGGTCCCGGAAGTCGAGCGCGCCGCCGCGATGCGCGAGCCAGCGCATGATGAGGCGATCGCGGCCGATGACCTGCTGCCGGTAGATGCCGAGGTTGCGGCGCTTCTTCGCCGGCCCGCGCGTGACGGTGAGGCCCCAGGTGATGAGCGGCCCGGCGTCGCCCGGCCAGCAGGTCTGCACCGGCAGACGCGCGAGGTCGACGTCGCTTTTCTCCTGCACGATCTCCTGGCAGGGGGCGCCGCTGCGCGTCTTGGGCGCCATGTTCAGCACCTGCTTGAAGAGCGGAAACTTGTCCCACAGGTCGCGCAGCCCCGTGGGTGGCTCGGGCTCCTTGAGGAAGGAGAGCAGCCTGCCGATCTGGCGCAGATCCTTCTCGTCGTCGACGCCCATCGCCGCGGCGACGCGCCCGACGGTGCCGAAGAGATTGCCGAGCACCGGCATTTCGTGGCCCGCCGGCTTCTCGAAGAGCAGCGCCGGCCCGCCTGAGCGCAGCACGCGGTCGCAGACCTCGGTCATCTCCAGGCGCGGCGAGACCGGCACGGCAATGCGCTTCAGCTCGCCGCGCGCCTCGAGCTGGGCGAGGAACTGCCGCAGGTCGGCATACTTCACCGCGTCAGCGCTCGGGCGACATGAGGCGCGCGCCCAGACGATCGGCGAAGTCGAGCAGCAGCGGATCGCGCCCGCGCGCGGCGTAGGAGCGCTCGAACGCACCGAAGCTCAGCGTCAGGGTGGTCGTGCCCTGCCAGCCGCGCACGATCAGGAACGCGCCGCCCAGCGCGGCGGCGAGCGCGAGGACCGGCAGGAGGGCGGCGATTGCCTCGACCGCGCGGAAGAAGCCGATCAGCATGCGCCCCACGCCCTGACCGCCGGATGCGCCGAGATCGGCGACCGCCTGCGCGGCCCACGCGCCGAGCGGTGCGGCGATGGCGAGGACCAACAGCGCGCCAATGACCAGCGCGATCCCCCAACCGAAACGGCGCGTATCGCGCGCGAACCCTACGCGCAGCGCCGCGATGGCCGAGAGCTGCAGGGTCTCCAGCTCGACGCCGCCGCGGTGCACGAGGCTGGTGCGGTAAAGAACGAGCTCGCTGCCGCGCAGCGGGCCGGCGCCGAACTCGAAGCGGGCGATCGGCGCAGCTTCGTTCACGGCCACACCGCCTCGAAGCTGAAAACGATGCCGGCGAAGATCGCCCCGCCGACCCAGTTGTTGTGGCGGAAGGCCCGGAAGCAGCCTTCGCGCGTGCGCCCGCGGATGAGACGCCAGTGATGCAGCATCATCCCCGCGGCGAGCGCCAGTCCCGCGTAGAACGGCCAGCCGAGATCGAGCCGCGCGCCGACTGCCGCGAGGAGCGCCAGCATGGCCGCATAGCTCGCCATCACGGCGGCGACGTCGCGATCGCCGAGCAGCAGCGCCGAGGTATGAATGCCGAGCTTCGCGTCGTCGTCGCGATCGACCATGGCGTACTCGGTATCGTAGGCGAACGAGTAGCACACGTTCGCCGCCAGGAGCAGCCAGCATTCCAGCGGCAGCGCCTGCTGGACCGCGGCGTAGGCCATCGGGATGCCGAAGCCGAAGGCGATGCCGAGGACGAGCTGCGGCAGCGGGAAGAATCGCTTGCTGAACGGGTAGGCCGCCGCGATGGCCGCGCCGAGGAAGGACAGCGCGATCGCCATGCCGTTCAGCATGAGCGCGAGGCCGAACGAGGCGAGCGCCAGCAGCGCCGCGACCGCCAGCGCCTCGCGCGGCGCGATCTCGCGCGCCGCGAGCGGCCGTCCGCGCGTGCGCTCGACGTGCGCATCGAAGTCGCGGTCGGCGTAGTCGTTGACCGCGCAGCCGGCCGAGCGCATGAGGAACGTGCCGAGCACGAAGATGGCGACGATCTTGAAGCTCGGCTGGCCGCCCGCGGCGAGCCACACCGCCCACAGCGTCGGCCAGAGCAGCAGCAGCGCGCCGATGGGCTTATCGAGGCGGACGAGGCGCTCGTAGGCGTCGAGCCGCTTCGCGATCAGCGCGAGGTCCATGCTCAAGAATAACCTAGGCGGCGTTCGCATTCGCGCTAGACGCTCAGCAAATCCCGCTTCGATCCGTACCAGCGATCCACGTGCGCACGAGCGCGCTCGGGGTCCGCCTGGGCCAGATGGTCGGCTGCCTCACGCGCCTGCTCGATCAAGTCCTTGTCTTGGAAAACATCGGCATAGCGCAGGAGGCGCTGGCCGCTCTGGCGCTCGCCCAGGAACTCGCCCGGACCGCGGATCTGCAGGTCGCGCTCGGCGATCGCGAAGCCGTCATTGCTCTCGAAGATCACTTTCAGCCGCAGGCGCGCCGTTTCGGTGAGCTCGCCATAGAGCAGGATGCAGACGCTCTCGCGCTCACCGCGACCGATCCGCCCGCGCAGCTGATGCAGCTGCGCAAGGCCGAAGCGCTCGGCGCTCTCGATCACCATGAGCGACGCGTTGGCCACGTCGACACCGACTTCGATCACGGTGGTGCAAACCAGGACTTGCGTCCGGCCCTGGACGAAAGCGGCCATCACCCGAGCCTTCTCCTCGGACGGAAGGCGGCCATGCAGCAGGCCGACGCGCAGGCCGGCGAGCTCGGCCTGCAGGCGCTGATGGGTTTCCACGGCCGTCTGCACGTCCCCCTCCTTCGACTCCTCGATCACCGGGCAGACCCAGTAGGCCTGCTGCCCTTCCGCGCACGAGGCGCGGATCCGGTCGAGGACGTCCTTTCGCTTGCCGGCGGAGAAGAGGCGCGTCGCCACCGGCCGGCGCCCGGGCGGCAGCTCGGTGATGCTGGAGAGATCGAGGTCGCCGTAGCCGGTCATCTCCAGCGTGCGCGGGATCGGCGTCGCGCTCATCATCAGCTGGTGCGGCACCGCCTCCTCGGCCTTGCGCCTGAGCAGCACGCGCTGCTGCACGCCGAAGCGGTGCTGCTCGTCGATCACCGCCAGGCCGAGGCGTTCGAACTCGACGTCGCGCTCGATGAGGGCATGGGTGCCGATCACGATCTGCGCCTCGGCCGCCGCCCGCTTCTCCTTCTTGCGCAGGCCGCCGTGCAGCCAGCCGATGCGCACGCCGAGCGGCGCGAGCCACTCGTGGAACTTGTGCCAGTGCTGCTCGGAGAGGATCTCGGTCGGTGCCATCACCGCCGCCTGCCAGCCCGCATCGACCGCCGCGAGGCAGGCGATCGCCGCCACGACCGTCTTGCCGCTGCCGACGTCGCCCTGCAGCAGGCGTTGCATCGGCTGCGGCATTTTCAAGTCGCGCAGCACCTCACCGGCGGCGAGCGACTGGCTGCGCGTGAGTTTGAAGGGCAGGCGCTCGAAGAACGCCTTGAGCAGCGGTCCATCCCCCGGCAGCTTCGGCGCGCGCCGCGCGCGCCGCGCGCGGTAGGCGAAACGCATCGAGAGCTGCTGCGCGAGCAGCTCGTCGAACTTCATCCGGCGCCACGCCGAGTGGCTGCGACCGGCGAGCGCGCCGAGATCGCTGCCGGGCGGCGGGCGATGCAGGAGCGTCACGCTCTCGGCGAAGCCGGCAAGCCCGTAGCGCGCTCGCATTTCGTCGCTCAGCGTGTCGCCGAGCGGCTCGCTGTCCAGCGCCTGCAGCACGCGCATACGCAATTCCCGCTGCGGCAGCTGCGCGGTGCTCGGATAGACCGGCGTCAAGGCCTCGGGCAGGGGCTCGCCCTCGTTGACGATCCGATAGCGGGGATGAACCATCTCGGCGCCGAACCAGCCGCCGCGCAGCTCGCCGAAGGCACGCACCCGCAGCCCTTGCTCCGCCGCGCGCTGGAACTGCTTCAGCTGGCTGCCGTAGAAGTTGTAGAAGCGCAGCACCAGTCCTTGCGCGTGGACGATCAGCTGCCGGCGCGGGCGGTACGCGATCGCAGCGCGCTCGACGCGCGCCTCGATCTGCAGCGGCTCTCCCGGCACTGCGTTCTCGGCGGTCCCGAGAACGGTCTCGTCCTCGTAGCGCAGCGGCAGATGCAGGATGAAGTCGAAGCCCCGACGCAGTCCCAGCTTCTGGAACTTTCCTTCGAGGCCTGCGCCCTTCACCCGTGCAGGATGGCGTCGATCTCGACCAGCGCGCCGCGCGGCAGCCCGGCGACGCCCACTGCGGCGCGCGCGGGGTACGGCTCGCGCACGTACTGCGCCATGATCTCGTTGACGCGCGCGAAGTGCGCGAGGTCGGTGAGATAGACCGTCATCCGCACGGCGTCCTCGAGGCCCAGCCCCGCCGCCGCGGCGACCGCGGCGAGGTTGCGGAAGACGCGATGCGTCTGCGCGTCGATGCCCTCGGCCATCTGCATGCTCGCAGGGTCGAGGCCGATCTGCCCCGAGATGTAGACCGCACTGCCGGCGCGGATACCCTGCGAGTAGGTGCCGATCGCCTCGGGCGCGTCGCGCGTCTGGATGACGCTCTTCATGGCGGGTATCTTAGCGTAATGATTTCCAGCCTTGAGAAGCTGCTCGGCACGCCGCGCGACGGTGCTCTGCTGCGCTATTCGCTCGGCCTGGAGTACGCGAAAGCCGGCGAGCGCGAGCGGGCGATCGAGTTCCTGCGCGACGCGGTCGCGCGAGATCCTCTCTATTCGGCGGCATGGAGAGCATTGGGCGCAAGCCTCGCCGAGGCCGGCCGCGACGACGAGGCGCTGGAGGCCTACCGGCGCGGCATCGCGGCGGCGCAGGCGAAAGGCGACCGTCAGGCCGAGAAGGAGATGACGGTTTTCGCCCGCCGGCTGGAAAAGAGGAAGGGCTAGCTAGGCGCGGGCGGGGAAGATGCTCGCCAGAGCCTGGCGCAGCCCGGCGACGAAGCTTTCCTTGCCGACCAGCGCGTCCGCCCCGGCGCTCTTCGCCGCGGCAACGGCTTCCGGCGTATGGAAGAGCGCGAGCGCTACGACGGCGGGAGCGCCCGGCGTCGCTTTCACGCGGCGCACGAGCTCGAAGGCGCGATTCGGCGCGAGGCCGAGGTCGAGCAGGAGAACGTCGGGCATCGCCTCCTGCACCAACGCCAGCGCGTCGCTGACGCTGCTCGCGGTGCCGGCCAGCGTGAAGCCGGGCAGTCCGGAAACGTGGCTCGCGGCCGCGGCGAGGAAAGCCGGGCTGTCGTCGGCGATCGCCACGCGGTGGACGCGAACAGTTTCTTGCATTCGGAGAGGTTACGCGCCCACCCGCGAGCCCGGCATCGGGGGCTTCCTGAGAGCGGCTTAGGAAATTCCTGAGGGGAAAAGGTGAAAGAGCGTCAGCCGTCCGGCGGCACGAGACCGGTGCGCAACGCGTAGCGCACAAGACCGGGCACGTCACGAATTCCCAGGCGCTCCATGATCTGTGCGCGATGCGTCTCGACGGTCTTCACCGACAGATTGAGAAAGAACGCGATCTCCTTGGTGCTCTTGCCGCCGGCGACGAGGCGCAGCACCTCGCGCTGGCGCGCGGTGAGCACGTCGGGCGGCGCTTCGGCGCCGGCGCGCTGCACATAGCCCTCCACCACCTGGCGCGAGACCGCGGGACTGAGCCAGCTCTCGCCGCGCATCACGCTGCGCAGGGCGAGCTCGAGCTCCCCCGTCGCCGCGTCCTTGAGAAGGTATCCCGCCGCGCCGGCGCGCAGCGCCTGCAGCACGTATTCCTCCCCGGAGTGCATCGACAGGATCACCACGCGCACGCCCGGATGGCGCTCGCGCATGCGCGCCGCCGCCTCGAGGCCGGTGATGCCCTTCATGGCGATGTCCATCAGCACCACGTCGGGCTGCTCGCGCCCCGCGAGCTCGAGCGCTTCCTCGCCGCTCGACGCCTCGGCCACCACCTGGACATCGGCCATCGCGCCGAGCAGCGAACGGATGCCGGCGCGCACCAGCGAGTGATCGTCGGCGAGGAGAACGCGGATCATGTCGGCGGGAGAGTCAGGCTGCCCTCTGCCGGTCGGCGGCGCTGAGCGGGAAAGTGGCGAGCATGACCGTGCCCTTGCCCGGCAGGGAGCGCAGCTCGAAGGAACCGCCGACCAGCGCAACCCTCTCCTCCATTCCCACCAGGCCGAGGCTGCCCGCCGAGCCGGCGCGGCGGCGCACCGATTCGACGTCGAAGCCGCGGCCGTCATCGCGCACCGAGAGGACGAGCTGGCCGCCGACCATCGCGAGATGCAGCCAGAGGCTGCGCGCCTGCGCATGGCGCAGGACGTTGTTGATCGCCTCCTGCGCGACGCGGAAGCACGCCGTCTCCGTGTCGGCGGCCAGTTCCGCCGGCGCCTCGAGCGCATCGAAATGCGAGACGAGGCCGGCGACCCGGGCCTGACGATCAAGGTGCGAGCGCAAGGCGGCGGCGAGGCCGAGATCGTCCAGCTGCGACGGCCGCAGGCTGAGCGAAAGCTGGCGTACGCGCTCGATGGCATGCCGCGTCGTCTCGACGCAGTCGTCGATCCGGCTGCGCAGGGCGGCTTCGGCGCCGGTGCGCGGCACCGATTCGAGCTGGATCTTGAGCGCGGTCAGCGCCTGGCCGATGTCATCGTGCAGGTCGCGCGCCAGCCGCCCGCGCTCTTCTTCCTGCACTTCCAGCAGCCGCCGCGACAGGGCGCGCAGGCGCTCATGCGACTGCTCGAGCTCGCGGTTCAGGCGCTCGAGCGCGAGCTGCGTGCGCTGGCGCTCGGTGATGTCGCGGATGAAGACCAGCCGTGCCGGCCGGCCGCGCCAGCCCACCAGGTGGCCGACGCGGTCGACGTCGATCCACTCGCCATTCTTCTTGGTATGGCGCGAGACGCCGCGGCCGAGATCGCCCGCGTCGGGATCGATGTCGCGGGCGCTCATGGCCATGAATTCGTCGCGCGTATAGCCATAGAGGCGCACCGCCGCGTCGTTCGCCGCAAGAAAGCGCAGCGACTCCGCGTCGAGCACCCACATCGGCTGAGGGCTCGACTCGAACAGCATGCGGTAGCGCCCCGCCTGCGGGTCGATCCGATCCACCATCCGCTGCAAGGCGGCGGCGACAAAGCGCAGCGGCGTCATGAATCCGAATGGTAGCGCGCCGCAGTTTCAGCGCTACCAGGAAAAAACTTGGTGGAGTGGAGGAGGATCGAACTCCCGACCTTCGCATTGCGAACGCGACGCTCTCCCAGCTGAGCTACCACCCCGGAGAGGGCCTGATTTTACAGTAACATCAAAGACCCCGGAGTCCTCCATGCAGATCTCGGCGCCTTTCGGCTACAAGCAGGTCGTGCCGTTCCAGAAGACGCACAAGGTGCGGCTGCTCGCGCCGGGCGAGGCGCCGGAATTCGTGCGCGACGGCGCCGCGATCCCCATCAGCTACAGCGAGTTCGTTCCGGCCGGACGGCACTACCCGATCGTCTTCATCGGCGACGCAAAGACGTACAACGCGGTCGCCGTCGTGGGCATGAACACCAGGGAAAACCTGTTCGTCAACGGCGGCCGGTGGGCGAGCGGCGCGTACATGCCCGCCTACGCGCGGCGCTACCCGTTCTGCATGGCAAAGGTGAGCGTCGACCGCACGGAGCAGAAGAACCGCCTCATCTGCGTCGAGCAATCCTCGCTCGACGAGCAGGGCGAAGCGCTGTTCGACGCGAGCGGCCAGCCGAGCGCGAAATGGCAGCAACTGGAGCGGCTGCTCGGCGAGTACGAGGCCGACCTCGAGCGCATGCGCGAGATGTGCGCCATCCTCGCCGATTACGGCCTGCTCGAGCCCTTCACGATGCAGGCCAAGCTCAAGCCCGAGAAGGGCGGCGCGTCGATGCAGCTCGGCGGGATGCACCGCGCCGCCGAGAAGAACCTCGAGAACCTCAACGCCGCGCAGCTCAAGAACCTCGTGCGCCGCGGCATCCTGGCGAGGGTTTACGTCCACCTGCTGTCGCTGGAGCATTTCGGCGACCTGCTCAACCTCAGGGCGGCGCGCGGCCAGGCCGCCTAGCCTGCGGCCGCCTTACGAGTCTTCCTGCTTCAGCACGCGTCGGATGACGTCGGCGACGACGCTCCTCGTGTACGGCTTCGTGACGTAGCCGTCGGCGCCGAGCGCGAGGCCTTTGCCGATGTCGGCCGGGTCCGTCCTGGCCGTGAGCATGACGATCGGCAGCGAGCCGAGCGCCTGGTGCCGTCGCAACCTCGCCAGCACCCCGAAGCCGTCGCCGTCGGGCAGCGCCACGTCGAGGAGCAGCAGGTCCGGAGCGCCATCGTCGAGCATCGTCTGCAGGAAGCCGTTGACCGATTTCGCGACCCGCACGCGATAGCCGGCCATGCTGACCCTGAGATCGGCGAGCGCGAGCTGGTCCGGGTCGTCCTCGACGATCAGGACGGTCGTCTCGGCCGGCGCCTTCCGGAGCGGCGCGCGATCGCCCAGCCGGTGCGAGGCGATATAGGCGCCGCTGCTCGCCAGCGCCGCGCCCGCCGCCTGCGTATCCTGCTTCAGGCGCTTGCGCTCCACCTCAGTCAGCTTCAACGTCCGGTCGGCGCCGGATGCGAAGTCGGCGAGCGTTTCCTCACCCTCGGGCACCGCCTCGATCAGCCCGATCTCCTCCATCTCCGCGAGCCACTCGTCGAGCATGCTCCTCGAAACGGTCTTCAGCATGGTGTCGGTGAGGCCGGCATGGCCCTGGAAATCCATCAGCCAGAGGATTCGCCGGTAGTCGGCGGGAACGGCGGCGTCCTCGCTCTCCCAGGCATCGCGCCCGCTCTTGGTCAACCGGAAAACGCGCGTCTTGGCCATCGCCTCGCTAGCCTACAGCAGTGGGCCGGGTTGGAATCGAAGCATCGACCAAGGGACTATGAGGCCGAGCGCAAAAAGCTTCGCCAGCACGCAGCAGCATCCGCCAGCACATTCTCAGAGGGACGATGAACAGCGCAGTCTACTGCAGTCTGCTTCTGGTTGTTGCCAAGGAACTCGCCCTGTGTGTGCCAATGGATTTGAACTCTGGGACCACCTGAAAGGCCCGGACTACCCGCCGTGCTTCGTTTCTCGCCCTTCTGTTACGCGAGCGAAGACCGGCGCGACTAGTCGACGAACGCCGGTGCCTTGGGAATCGAGGCCTGCTGCTCGCGGTCATGGTTCACCCAGAGTTTCGCTCCCGTCTCGCGCGCGTAGGCCTTCATTGCGTCGATGGTGCGCAGGCTCTGCCGGGGATCGAAGTCGAGAGAGGGCGCGAGGCGCTTTTCCCAGCTTTGAAGAAGGCAAACCATGTCGCCCGACAGCATCACCGGCCCGGTCTTCGGCAGGCGCACCACCAGCACCTGATGCCCGGGCGTATGACCCGGCGCAGACTTGATCAGTACGTTGCCGTCGCCGAACACGTCGTGGTCACCATTCAGCCGCACGACCTTTGCGCCCTTCAGCCTGTCAAAGTTCGCGGCGACGAAGCCGAACTTCTGTGGTGTCGAGCCGAACATCGCGTCGAACTCGCGCGCCTGGATGTAGACCGTGGAGGCATGGAACAGGTTGGCGTTGCCTGCGTGGTCGCTGTGCGCGTGCGACATGGCCATGTGCTTGATGTCGGCCGGCGAAACGTCGATCTCCTTCAGCGATTCGACGAGCGGCTTCTTCAGGAATGCCGTGAGCCTGCCGCCAGCCATCGTCTGGCCGCCGGGCAACGCGGCGAGCGCATCGGCGTAGCCGGTCTCCCAGAGCATCCAGCCCGCAGTGTGCTTGATGAGGTAGCAGTGGTTGCTGAAGACGTACGCTGTGCCGATGTTGACGCTCGGCGTCCAGCGCGAGAGATCCTTCACGTGACTTTCGCCGCAATCGATGACGTACATGCGCTCGACCATCGGCGGCGGGCCCTTGGGCTCCGTGGTGCAGCCACCCTGGAATAGAAACGAGAGTGCGAGCGCGACCCGCCTCATTTGGCCTGAACTTATCGCGCGGCGCTTCCGCTGTACATCACCAAATCATGGGATCCCGTCCGCCGAGGGGCGCAAGTAGCATGGTGCGGCATGTTCCATCGCCCGAGCATGTTCCACACCACGGTCTGCTGGCTGACCGCGCTCACCTTCGGGCTCTCCGGATGCGCTTCCAAGGTCGCACTGCCCGAGGAAGCGATGCGGATCGGCACCATTCCCGCCGAAGGCCTCTCGGCGCCTCCAAGCATCGTTCCGGACGATCAGCGCATCGGACTGGTCGGCTTATATTTCAGCGACGAAGAGAGAGCGCAGTTGGAGCTGTCGCGCAGTAGCGCCGTCGCGGCGAACACCCGACCCGTCAACATGAGCGGTGGGGTACCGTTGGAGTGCATCTTGCTCTTACCGTTCTGCATTGTTTTCGCCATCCTCCCTGCTTATGTCACGGCAAGCGCGTTCGAGCACGGCAGAGCGTCGAGCAAGGTACCTTCGGTGCCCTCGGAGCGGGAGCTGGCCCGCGTCGGCGAGAAGGTCCAGGAGCGCTTCGCGGCAACGGCTCTGGTCGAGCGCGCGTCACGCAATCTTCAGAATTCCGGGACGGGTGTCGACGGAAAGCATCCGCTCCTGCTGATTCGTCCCGAGTCGGCGTCGTTCGACTTTGGCACGTCGTCCGGCCGCGCATTGTCCATCAGCCTTGTCGCGCAGGCCGAACCTTCCGCCGGGGTCGAGTGGCCGATGACGCAACATCTCTACCGGATAGGGGGCGACCTGCGCGAGCTTGATCGTGACCTGGCGTTTGCGCAGGAAGCGCTGGTGCAAAGTCTGGTCGAGACTTACCTGCCCGCCCGATCCGCGGTTGCCGCGGCGAAAGCCGCGCCGCGCGTCGGGGATGTCTTCACATATCAGGTCACCGATCGCAGCAAATGGTCGGCGCGCACCTTCAAGGTGACGACGCGGGTGACGGCTGTCGGCGAGAATGGGATCGAGGAAGAGCTAAACTCCCCGGACACCGAGGGGCGCGAATGGCTGAAAACCGCCGGGCGGGACATCGCCAGCGTCAGGATCGCCCGGTTTCGGCCGGCACATCACGACCGCTTGATCTGCCTCGCTGGAAGGATATGCGCCTCGGAAGAAATCTCTCGGCGAAGCCAGCGGATCAGGGTGCCGGCCGGACTATTCGACGCTAACGTGACCACACTGAAGCAAAGCTGGGACTTGGGCCAGGGCTTCAGGAGCAGTCGTTCTCTGACGGTCTGGCATTCCAATGAGAACCGGCTGCTCAAAGCCGAGGCGAGCGATTCGTTCTTCGGCGAGAACACCACCGGTAAGTACGAAATCGAGCTTGTCTCCTACGAGATGATAAGAGGCGAGTAACCGATCCGAACCTACTTCGCGCGCTCCCAAACCAGAATGCCTCGCGGTCGGCCCTATGACAGAACGTTGCGCAATTTGTAGTTGCTTGCTTCACTGTGGGCCGGGTTGGAATCGAACCAACGACCAAGGGATTATGAGTCCCCTGCTCTGACCGACTGAGCTACCGGCCCGCCGGATGCACAAAGAAGAAGGGCCGCTCTCGCGGCCCTTCAAGTTTATCCCTCTTGATCGAGGAAGCTCTTGAGTCGCTCGGACCGCGACGGGTGGCGCAGCTTGCGCAGCGCCTTGGCCTCGATCTGGCGTATGCGCTCGCGCGTGACGTCGAACTGCTTGCCGACCTCCTCCAGCGTGTGGTCGGTCGACATCTCGATGCCGAAGCGCATGCGCAACACCTTCGCCTCGCGCGGCGTGAGGGTGTCGAGCACTTCCTTGGTCACGT
>Ga0075351_1000029_pt1 | contig 16391 bp, 18 predicted proteins | sample Sandmound_ThreeS_3_FD_120091 | JGI IMG/M metagenome (GOLD analysis project Ga0075351, IMG submission 120091) | Natural and restored wetland microbial communities from the San Francisco Bay, California, USA, that impact long-term carbon... | ecosystem: Environmental > Terrestrial > Soil >... | reverse complement strand
TTCCTCGCCGGCGAGGTGAAGAAGCGCCCCGAGCGCTTCCAGGCCTTCGCCGCGCTCGCCATGCAGGACCCCGACGCGGCGACGCGCGAGCTGGTGCGCTGCGTGAAGGAGCTCGGCTTTCGCGGCGCCCTCGTGAACGGATTTTCCGAAACGGAAAAGAAATCCATGGTTTATCTCGACGATCGCCGCTACGACGCGTTCTGGGCCGAGTGCGAGAAGCTCGACGTGCCGTTCTACCTGCATCCGCGCAACCCGCTGCCGAGCGCGTCGCAGATCTACGAAGGCCATCCCTGGCTGCTCGGCCCGACCTGGGCGTTCGGCCAGGAGACCGCGGTGCACGCGCTGCGGCTGATGGCCTCGGGCCTGTTCGATCGCCATCCGAAGCTGCAGATCGTGCTCGGCCACCTCGGCGAAGGCCTGCCCTACAGCATCTGGCGGGTCGACAACCGCAACGCCTGGACCAAGGCGCCGCCGCGCTACCCGGCGAAGAAGAAGCTCGGCGACTACTTCCGCGACAACTTCTACCTCACCACCTCGGGCAACTTCCGCACCCAGACGCTGCTCGACGCGATCCTGGAAGTCGGCTCGGACCGCATCCTCTTCTCCACCGACTGGCCGTTCGAGAACGTCGACCACGCGGCGATCTGGTTCGACGCCTGCCCGATCAGCGAGGTCGACCGCCTGAAGATCGGCCGAACTAACGCAATTAATTTATTTAAATTATTCTAAAAATCGGGTGGCGGGAACATCGCGGCTGTACTGCGGCCCGGCGATGAACGCCTTCGGGTCGTAGGTCCAGAACTGGCTCACGTTCGGGTAGGTCGCGACCGTGGTGTTCACCAGCTCGCCGTTCTTGCGCTCCACCTTGCGGACGTAGATGTTGAGGACCGGCTTGCCATACTCGTCGAGGTGCAGCGGCCCCATCGGCCCGTGCTCGAGCTTGACGTTGTGCAGGGCTCTGACGAACGCCGCCTTGTCCTCGAACTTTCCCTTCACCAGGTTCATCGCGCCCTCGATCCACAGCCCCGACGTATAGGTGGCCGCGGTGTAGAACCCCGGCGTGACCTTGTACTCGCGGCGGATCGCCTCGACGAAGCGCTTGTTGTCGGGCGCGTCGCGGTCGACCGTGTACCAGCTCGCGGTGTAGACCCCGATCGCCTCGTCGCCCATGTTCTTGAGGATCCCTTCGTCGGTGAGCGTCGGGTTGCCCATCACGATCGGCTTGAGGCCGTACTCGCGGTAGGCGCGCAGGAAGCGCAGGGGGTTGGAGCCGGCGAAGCCGGCGTAGATGCCGTCGACGTTGCCCTTCAGCTGGCCGATGAACGAGCCGTAGTCGGGCGCGTTGAGCGGCGGCCAGAGCTTCTGCACGATACGGCCGCCGGCGTCCTCGAAGGTCTTGTGGAAGCCCGCCGCGCCCTCGTGGCCGTAGGTGAAGTCGTCGGCGATCATGGCGACGCGCTTCATGCCGAGCTTCTTCGCCGCGTAGTCGCCGAGCGCGTACATCGCCTGCGCCGCGGTGCCGTAGGTGTGGATGACGTAGTCGCTCTTGCGCTGCTGCGCGAGGTCGTTCTGCGCCGCGGACATCGGCGGCAGCAGCGGCATCTTCGCCTGCAGCACGTACTCGTCGATCGCCAGCGCCTCGAAGGTGGCGAGCGGGCCGACGAGCACGTGCACCTTGTCGCGCTCGACCAGCTCCTGCGCCTTGGTCTTCGCCTGCGCCGGCTGGCCGGCGGTGTCGGCGAAGAGGATCTCGACCTTGCGGCCGGCGAGCGTGTAGTTGCGCTCCTTGAGGAAGAGGTTGATCCCTTCCTCCATCTGCCGGCCGCCGGCGGCGAGCGGGCCGGTGCGCACCGTGAGGAAGCCGATCCGGAGCGGCTCCGCCTGGGGGAACGCGGGCAGCGCGGCGAGCGCGAGCACCACGACGAGAACGGCACGAATCATGGGATTGATCCTCCTCTGCCGGGTACCTTACCACCGCTGCCGAAAAACCGGCCGAATTCAGCTTGTTGACAGATTCTCACGGCGGCACGCCCGGGGATTCGCTAGGGTATCGGCGTGGGCTACCGGATCGAATACGCGGAGCGCGACGGAACGATGCAGGCCCGGGTTTCGGGCAAGTCTTCGCTCGCGCACGCGGCGCGCATCGCGCGCGACATCAGCGAGGAGGCGGCGCGCCGCGCGGTGCGCGAGCTCCTGATCGACGTGCGCGGCCTGATGGACCGCGTCGGCACGCTCGGCACGCTCGCGCTCGAAGCGAGCAGCTCGGCGCGCGTCGCGCTGGTCGATACCAGCGACAACGAGCGCTATCACATCCTTTCCGAGGGCCTGGCACGCAGCCGCGGCTACGCGCTGCGCTGCTTCCACGACCGCGCCTCGGCCATGGCCTGGCTACAGGGCCGCTGATCTATCCGAAATACATGCGCTTGTAGTGGCGGTACCAGTCGCTCTGGAAGAGCTCTTCCTTGTCGTACTTGCGCTTGAGCTGCAGGAACTCGCGGAAGCGCGGGTAGCAGACGTCGATCTGCTGGCGCAGCGCGTGGCGGTGGTAGGTGAGGTAATAGCTGCCGCCGTGCTTGATGCCGATGTTGATCAGGCGGCGGAAGGCGTCGCCGGCGCGGATCGAGCCGCGCGTGGAGTGCTCGACGTGCACGTTGAAGACCACGCAGGCGTAGGGCTTCCTCGCCCAGGGCAGGAAGCTCTCGTGGTCCTGCTCGATCAGGCGGATGGTGCCGTAGATGATCTCGACCTGGTCGCGCTTTACGTACTCGCGCACATCGGCCATGAACGGCTCGAGCGCCTCGCGGTCGCAGTAGATCTCGGTGATCACCTCGGTCGCGCGGTTGGTCGCGGCGTAGCGACGGTCGAGCTCGCGGTGATAGTTCTCCGGGTAGATGCTCATCTGCGCCTCGTCCGACCAGTACACCTGGCCGCTGGTCGACTGGCAGAAGGCGGCGTAGCGCTTGAAGGCCGCGGCCTTGTCGGTGTGCGCCAGGTAGAGCAGGTCGACCCAGTCGCGCGCGCTCATCTCCTTGCGGTTGGGCGTGACCGGCGTGGTCTCCTGCTCGTCCTCCGGAAGCGGCCGGTAGCAGGAGAAGACGCCCTTGCGCAGGAAATCCTCCGAGCGGTCGTCGATCGCGTACTGGAAGTCGCCGAAGGTATAGCCCTCGCGCACGCGCTCGGCGAAGGCGCTGATGATGCCGGCGATGTCGCGCACCTCGACCACGCGCTCGAGCTTGCGCCGCGGCACCAGGCGCAGCGTCACTGAGTAGACGAAGCCGAACAGGCCGTAGCCGCCGATGGCGAGGCGGAAGAGCTCCGGATTCTGCGTGCGGCTGCAGGTGAGGAGCTGGCCGCCGGCGTTGACGATCTTGAAGGCCTCGATGTCGCCGATGAACGGCGGCAGGGTCAGGCCGCGGCCGTGGATATTCGAGGAAAGCGAGCCGCCGATCGTCAGGCGGTCGGCGCCGGTCTGCTTCTGCGCGAAGGTCCAGTGCTTCGGCTGGCCGTGCTGCACCGTGGTGAGGTGATCGAGCAGCTGCGGCCACATCATCCCGGACTCGACCTCGATCAGGCCGCGCTCGGTGTCGAAGGCGAGCACCTTGCTCAGCTTGCGCGTGTCGATCAGCACCGCGTCGGCGGCGAAGGGCTGGCCGCCCATCGAATGCCGGCCGCCGGCGATGCAGACGTTGCGCTCCTCCGTCTTCGCCAAAGCGAATGCCTTGGCGAGATCGTCGAGGTTTTCGGGGCGCTCGATGGAGAAGACGCGCGCGGAGCTCAGTTGCCCGTGCACGTCGTTGACCAGGATGGTGCCGGGCGCGAGCGGCGGCTTCTTCACCGGCTCCTGGGCGACGGAAACCACGGGCGCGGCGGCGGCAAGCCCCGCTGCCTTCAGGAACGTGCGTCGTTTCAGGTTCTTCTCCTCGGGCCGGTAAAGTAACATGCCGCCATGCCCGCAGCCGAGATCATGTACACCGTCGACACGGGCGAGAAGCTGGTCAACGAGACTTTCGGTCCGAACAACATCCGCCGCCGCTCGACCGGCGCGCAGGAAGCGAAGAAAGTCACGATCGGCGACGGCCGCGCGCTCGCCGGCGAGCTGTCACTCGACCGTCATGGCTTCGTGCTTGTCCGCCATCCGACCGCGGTCCGCGATTTCTTCGATGCCGCGGAGCTGAAGGCGGTGTATTACCCCGAGATCGAGCGGCTGGTGCGCGAGCTCTCGGGGGCGAGCCGCACGCTGATGTTCGACCACACCCTGCGCTCGGGCGACGAATCGGAGCGCGAGGCGCGCCTGATCCGCGAGCCGGTGCTCTCGGCGCACAACGACTACACCGAATGGTCCGGGCCGCAGCGAGTGCGCGACCTCCTTCCCGACGAGGCCGAGACGTTGCTGAAGAAGCGCTTCGCGATCATCCAGGTCTGGCGTGCGATCAAGGGGCCGATCCGCGCCAACCCGCTCGCGCTCGCCGACGCGGGCAGCGTCGCGCCGGGCGACCTGCTGATCTCCGAGCGCCGCTACCCCGATCGCGTCGGCCAGACCTATCGCCTGCGGTACAACCCGGCGCACCGCTGGTTCTATTTTCCGCAGCTCGCGCGCGACGAGGCGATCGTGTTCAAGGTCTACGACTCGGCGACCGACGGCCGCGCGCGCTTCACGCCGCACACCTCGTTCGCCGACCCGGCCACGCCCCCGGGCGCGCCACCGCGGCAGAGCATCGAAGCCCGGCTGCTCGCCTTCTTCTGATGCAACTGACCCGGCATTTCACCCTTGAAGAGTTCTCCGTCAGCGAGGTAGCGCTGCGCGAGGGCATCGACAACGCGCCGCCGCCCGAAGTCGTCGCCAACCTCCTGCGCCTCGCCAGGCTGCTGGAAAAAGTGCGGGTGGTTCTGAAGAAGCCGATGCGCATCACCAGCGGCTTCCGTTGCCCCGAGCTCAACGCGCGCATCGGCGGGTCGAAGACCAGCGCGCACCTCGACGGCCGGGCAGCGGACTTCATCTGCCCGGCGTTCGGCACGCCCTACGCGGTGGCGAAGAAGATCGCCGCCGCGCGCCTCGGCTACGACCAGATGATCCACGAGTACGGTCGCTGGGTGCACATCGCCGTGCCGCGAGCGAAGCAGCCCGCGCAGCGCGAGCTGTTGTCGATCTTCGAAGCCGGGAAATACCTCTCGGGACTAACGGATCTGCACGAAGGGCGCGCCTAGCTGCGCGCACTGCTCGCGCGCGTAGCGCGAGCCGATCACGTTGGCGTCGTCGGGGCCGCCGTTGACGGCGACGATCTTCTCCTCGCGCAGCACGAAGCTCATCGGGTAGAAGCCGTCATAGGCGCCCTGGCGATTCTTGTCGTTCACCCACACGCATACGGCCCAGCCGTACTGCTGGTCGCGCGCCACGGTCTTGCGCTGGAAGAGCTGCTTCGGCTCGGTGCGATACTCGACGATCGCGGCGTTCGGATCGGTCAGGCGGATGGAGAGGTAGCCGCGGATCTCCTCCTTCCAGCGCGTCGGCGCCGGACCGTAGTCGACCGAGCTCATCTCCTTCTTCGAAACCGTGGTGTCACAGGCGGCAAGCAGGAACGACAGCACCAGGAGCAGTTTTCGCATGCGCGGATTATCCCGCAGCGGCGGCCGGATGCCGAGGACGTTTTGCCAGGACGAAGAACAGCGACCCCAGGCCGGCGAGCAGCGCCAGGATGGTGAACCCGGCGCGGTAGTTGCCGGTCAGGTCGGCGAGGATGCCGGCGATCATCGGCCCGCCGACCTGGCCGATGACGACGATCATGAACGACAGGCCGAGGATCATGCCGATGGCGCTGCGGCCGAAGTAGTCGGCGCGCAGCGCCTGCATGAACGGGCCGCGCAGGCCCCAGGCCGCGCCGTGCAGCACCGCGAAGGCGAGCACCATGGGCACATTGACGGCGTAGGCGAGCAGCAGCAGCGCCGTCATGTGCGCCAGCATGCACGCGGCGGCGATCAGGCGCTTCTCGTAGCGGTCGCCGATCGCCCAGCCGAGCAGCACGCCGCCCACCTGCGAGAACGTGAGCAGCGTGTAGACCAGCGAAGCCTGCGCGACGCTGTAGCCCAGGCCCTGGTTCATGTGCGTGATCGAGTGCACCGTGACCGCGTGCACCACGAACAGGGCGAAGCCGTGGCCGAGCGAGAGCAGCCAGAATGCGGGCGTGCGCAGCGCCTCGCGGGCGGTGAAATCCCTCGCGCCTGAAATCGGCGAATCGGCCTTTTTCTCGAGGCGAGGAGCGGCACCGCCGTCCATCACCTCGCCGTGGTCCTCGGGGCGGCGGCGCATGACGAGCGCGAGCGGCAGGCCGACGGCGATCGCGATCACGCCCGAGCCGAAGGCGGTGGCGCGCCAGCCCAGGCTCTGCAGCGACCAGGCGACGAGCGGCACCGAAATGCCCCCGAGCGCGAGCGCGAACGACATCGAGGACAGGGCGCGGGCGCGCCAGCGGTCGAACCAGTTGATCAGCGCCACGTTGACCGGGAAGAAGCCGCACAGGCTCGAGCCGAGCGCGATGACGATGAAAGCGCCGTAGAACGCGGCCAGCGTATCGGTGAAGCTGAGCAGCATCAGGCCGGCGCCGAACACCACCACGCCGATGCGGATGATGCTTTGCGGGCCGAAGCGATCGATGATCCAGCCGATCACCGGGCCGAGGATCGCCACCTCCATCTGCTGCAGCGCCGCCGCGCCGGAGAGCGCGGTCTTGCTCCAGCCGCGCTCCTCCTGCAGCACCGCGACGTAGGCGCCGAAGGCCTGCGTCATCAGCGCCGCCTGCAGGAACTGCAGGCCGGAGCCGGCGCCGACCATGTACCATCCGTAGAAGATCTTCTTCAAGGCGACAAGATTAGGCCATGACCGTCTCGATGTATCAGGCGAGCGCGCCGCGTTTCGCGCGCATGCTGCGCAACCTCTCCGCCATCCTTGCAAAGGCGCAAGCTCACGTCGAAGCAAAGAAGCTCGACGCCGCGGCGCTCACCGCGTACCGGCTCTATCCGGACATGTTCCCGCTGACGCGCCAGGTGCAGATCGCCTGCGACCAGGCGAAGGGCGCGGTGGCGCGCCTCGCCGGCCTGGAGCCGCCCAAGCACGAGGACGCCGAGCAGAGCTTCGCCGACCTGCAGGCGCGCATCGCCCGGACGCTCGATTTCATCGGCTCGGTGAAAGCCGCGCAGATCGACGGCTCGGAGGCGCGCGAGATCGTGCTCAAGCTGCGCTCCGGGGAGCTGCGCTTGCCGGGGCTCGATTACCTCTTCAGCCACGCCTACCCGAACTTCTTCTTCCACGTCGCCACGGCGTACAACATCCTGCGCCACAACGGCGTCGAGCTCGGCAAGAAGGACTTCGTCGGCAGCTTCTAGCAGGCCTTGAGGATCGCCGCGGTTTCCTGCGGCATCGAGATCTGCGGATAGTGGTGCGTCGGCAGCTCGTGGTACTGCCACGTCCTGTCCGCTTTTGCCGCGGCGGCGAATCCCGAGAAGCTCGTCGGCGAGTAGCCGCTGCAGAAGATGTAGGTCTTCTTTCCCCGGTAGCCGCCTTTCAGGGAAATTTTTTCCTGGAAGGTGCCAAGGGGCTGCGGATTGCGCCGTCCCTCGACCCAGGCGATTTCCCCGGGATCGGTCATGCCCTGTCTTTGCGGCGGCAGCGGCTGGATGCGCCAGTCCTTCAGGTCGAGCAGCGCGGCGCGCATTTCCGGCCGCGCGAGATCGATCAAGGCCTGCCCGTCGCGCGGCACGAAGGCATCGAGGTAGACGAGCGAGCGCACGCGCTCCGGCACGCGGTCGGCGACCCCGGTGACCACCATGCCGCCATAGCTATGACCGACCAGCACGAAATCGGCAAGGCGCTCGTACTCGATCACCTGAAGAATATCCTTGCTGTGAACACTTAGATTCACATCCGGCGACGCGAGGTGCGAGCGCTCGCCGATGCCGGTCATCGAGGGAGTGAACACGTCATGCCCGGTAGAGCGCAGAACGGCGGCAAGGCGCGCCCACATCCAGCTGCCGCCCCAGGCGCCGTGAACGAGGACGAACTTCAAGATTGCTTCAGGGACTACTTCTTCTCGGCGCCGATGAAGCTGGAGACGTCGACCTGGTCGAGCTTCACCGCGGCCTTGTTCTCCGCCTCGATCCTCGACTTCATGCGGTCGGTTTCCCGGGTCGCCTGCTCGAAGGCGTCGGCGAGCTTGAAGCAGAAGGCGGCGAGCGCCTTCGGGTCGGGCTTCTTCTGGTCGCTGCCGGAGAGCGTGCCGTAGACGCGAGCGGCGAGGTTGACGTAGATCCGCTCGGCGAGGTCGATGTAGGCCTCGCGCACGGCGCCGGCCTGGGCTTCTGCCTTCGCGGGTCCTGGTCCGCTCATCGTTTGGCGATGTTACTACGCTCGTCCTCGCTCAGGGTGCGCGCCAGCTGGTCGCGCAGCTCGTTGGAGACCGTAACGTGAGCGTCGGGCGCAGTGCGGTGCACCTCGTAGAGCTTCGCCTGGACCTCCTCGTCGTGCTCGGCGAACGCCTCGGCGGCGCGGCGCGCGCGCGCGGCGTCGCCGCCGATCAGGGCGAGCGCGATCTCGCCCAGCTTGAGCGACGACAGCCAGGTCTCGCGCACGATGACCTCGACACCGAGGTCGCGCAGCTCGAAGCTGTGCCGCATGTCGTGCGCCCGGGCGATGATGCGCAGGCGCGGGAAGTTCGCTTTCACGACGCGGGCGAGGCGGGTGATGGCCGGCGCGTCCTCGATGGCGATGATCAGGAAGTCGGCCCGGTCGGCGCCCGCGGCGTGCAGCAGGTCGAGCCGCGTCGCGTCGCCGTAGAAGACGCGGAAGCCGAACTTGCGGCTCTGCTCGACGTGATCGGGATCATCGTCGAGCACGGTCGGGTGGATGCCGGCCGCGTTCAGCAGGCGCGCCACCACCTGGCCGACGCGGCCCAGGCCAGCGACGATCACGCGCGCCGCCTCGGGAGTGTCGGCCGGGCGCTCGGCGTCGTCGCGCGTGAGGCGCGGCATCAGGAAGCGGTCGTAGAAAGCGAGCATGAGCGGCGTGAGCAGCATCGAGAGCGCCACCGCGAGCGTGATGGCCTGCGCCACCGCCGGGTCCATCGCGCCGCGCGCCGCGCCGACGCCGAGCAGGACGAAGGCGAATTCGCCGCCCTGCGCGAGCAGCAGGATGAAGAGCGGCCGCTCGTCGCGCGGCAGTCCCGTGGCGCGAGCGATGAACCAGAGCACCGCACCCTTGAGGAGGAACAGTCCCGCGATCAGGGCGACGACGGCCAGCGGCCGGGCGAAGAGCACGGCGAAGTCGACCGTCATGCCCACCGAGATGAAGAACAGGCCGAGCAGCAATCCCTTGAACGGCTCGATCACCGCCTCGATCTCGTGCCGGTATTCGGACTCGGCGAGCAGCACGCCGGCGAGGAAGGCGCCGAGCGCCATCGACAGGCCGACGTACTCGAAGACCAGCGCGATGCCGAGCACGAGCAGCAGCGCGAAAGCGGTGAAGACCTCGCGCAGGCGGGTGCGCGCGATGTGGCGGAACACCGGCCGCGCCAGGAAGTGGCCGAGGACCAGCGTGGCGACGATCGCGCCCACGGCGAAGCCGAGCCCTTTCCAGGAGAACGCCGAGCTTTCGGCGGTGCCGCCGAGCAGCGGAATCACCGCCAGCATCGGGATCACCGCCAGGTCCTGGAAGAGCAGGATGGCAAAGGTCGCCTGGCCGCCCTGCGTGCCGAGCGCGCCGCGCTCGCTCAGCGGCTGCAGCGCGAGCGCGGTCGACGAGAGCGACAGCGCCATCGCCGCGACCAGCGCGGCGCGCGGGTCGACGCCGAGCACCCAGGCGACGAGCACGATGAGCGCGATCGAGCCGAGCACCTGCGAGGCGCCGAGGCCGAGCAGCCGGGCGCGCATGCTCCACAGCCGCTGCGGCTCGAGCTCGAGGCCGATGACGAACAGCAGGAACACCACGCCGAGCTCGGCGAAAGCGCGCACATCCTCGGTCTGGCCGACGAGCTTGAAGCCCCACGGCCCGATGGCGATTCCGGCGAGCAGATAGCCCGCCACCGAGCCCAGGCCGAGACGGTGCGAGAGCATGACGGCAAGCACCGCGGCGGCGAAGTAGACCGCGGCCTGGAGAAGAAGCTGGGAATGCTCCACGCGGCGAAGTATAGAGGGGAGGGTCCGCCGCGCCCCCGCCCCCGCGACGTCCTACCGACTCAAGGACACGCAAGCCTCTTCGTACTTGCCGGCGCCCATGGCGGCCGGGTCGAAGATCTTGTGCTCGCGGATCCACTTGAACGAGTCCTCGAACACCTCCTTGGTGTAGGGCTCGAAGACGATGCGCTCGCCGGGACCCCAGCGCCGGGTGTCCACCTGGTCGAGGAAGCGCTTGGGGAATTCCTTGCGGTAGTGGTGGGTGTAGAGCTCGGGCCGCAGATCGATGTCGCGTTGCGCCTTGCGCAGCGCGCGGAAGTATTTCTTCACGTCTTCGGGGTCCGGGTCGCCGTTGAGCATCGACGCCATCATGAAGGTGGTGTCGATCACCTTGCGGAAGCCGAGCTGCTCGAGGAAGTAGTACGGGCCCGAGAAGAGCGCCGCCGCAGGCACCTTGCGGTCGATCAGCTTCTCCAGCCGGCCGAACAGGATGCCGTCGGCGAAGGAAAGCCTGATGTCGGACGCCGGCATGTACTGCTCGAGCGCCTGGATGGTCGAGTAGTGGCTGCCCGACTGGTGGCCGACCGAGATCGGCACGCCGCGCAGGTCTTCCGGCGTCCTGATCGGCGACTCGGGCGGCACGAACACCGCCGCTGGCGACACCGAATACGCGTCGGCGTACATCTTGGTATGGCCGTTGGAAGCGGCGACGTTCACCGTCCAGTGGCAGGCGCAGCTCACGTTGCTCTCGCGCCCTTTCTCGATGTTTTGATAGGCCCCGACCTTGTCCGGGGTCGCGTGGCTCTCAAAAGCATTTTTGAACTCGTAGTCGAGTCCTTCCGCCTTGAAGTAGCCCTTCTCCTCGGCCACCCACTCGTGCAGGCGGAAATGCGGCGTGATCAGGAACTTCGCCATGGCAGCCCTCCCTTGATGCGCAATGATACCTGCCCCTTACAGTTGCTGACCCCCAGTCGTCTCTGGCAGGGGGAGGATGGGTCAGCCATGAGGATCCCGCACCAGGTCCTGAACCAGGTCGAGCAGCAGCTGCAGCTGCTGTTCTCGCGCTGTCCCGAGCTCTCCGGCTTCTCGGTCAGGGGCGAGGCCGACGAGCTTTTCGTCAGCGACGTCGGCGTCACGCCGAAGCTCTCGGCGGAGCAGTACGGCGAGATCTACCAGGACATCGCCCAGACGCTTTTCGAGCTTCTCGAGGAGCGGCCCGAGGCTTCCGAGCTGCTGCGCGGGCGGACTTTCGCCCGTACCCTGCACTGACTTTCCGAAGGCGGCTCAGTAGCGGTAGACGGTGATCTTGTCGGCCGCCGATTCCGGCGTCCAGACTTCGCCCTTGCGGCCGTGGATCTGCCGCACGTTCGCGTTGCGGCTCGAGGAGCGGAAGCTCTCGAACTTCTCCGTCGCGGGATCGAAGCGCAGCATCGCCTGCGCGCTCCACTCCGAGGCCCAGACCTTGTCGGTCTCGTCGACGTACACCGCGTACACGTGCGGATCGTCGCCGGGCGCGCGCCATGCGCTCCACTTGCCGGTCGCGGGCTGGTAGCGGCTGAGATTGCCCGAGTTCCATTCCGCGACCCAGACGTTGCCCTTCGAGTCGGACCAGACGCGGCGCGCGCCCTGGCGCCGGGTCGGCGGCTCGATGACGATGGTTTTATTGGTTTGAGAATCTATCTTCCCGACATAAGACCCGGCCAGCGACGCGTAATACACCGTGCCGTCGGGCGTCGCGTGGATGCCGTAAGGGCCGCGGCCCTTCGGCGCATCGAACACGTCCAGCTTGCCGGTCCTTGGATCGAGCCGGCCGTAGATGCCGCTCTGGCCGGTAAACCAGTGCACGCCCTTCTTGTCGAAGATCGCCGTGTTGAGGTTGGCATAGCCGCTGTCCGGGGGCAGCGGCCACACCTTGACGGCACGTGTCTTCGGGTCGACGCGCACGATCGCGTTCTGGCCGCCGTCGGTGAGCCAGGGCGCGCCATCGTCCGCGGCGATCACGCCGTGCGGCGAGGAGCCCGTGCCCAGCTTGACGAGCTCGACCTTGCCGCTTTTCGGGTCGAGGATGCCGAGGTGACCGCTGCCCTGCGCCGAGAACCAGATCGGCCCGCCGGGATTCGCGTCTGCCCAGACATCGTGCACGCCGTGGCCCGATGGGATCGGGTATTCCTGCACGCGGACTTGGGCGCTCGCCGCGCCGCTCACCGTGCTGAGAACCAGGATCAGTGCTTTAAGCATAGGTGTTGTACATTCTGGCGCAAATGGATCTCACGCTCCAGGTGGGCAAGTACGAGGTGCACAAGCACCTCGGCAAGGGCGCGACCGGCACCGTCTACCTCGCCAAGGACACCTTTACCGGCAGGGAGGTGGCGCTGAAGACGATCGAGCCGGAGGTCTTCCGCGACCCCGAGTTCGGCACCGTCTACCGCTCGCAGTTCCTCAACGAGGCTTCGCTCGCCGGCAAGCTGCGCCACCCGCACATCGTCTCGATCCTCGATGCGGTGGTGAGCGAGGAATCCGGCCACATCGCCATGGAGCTGGTGATGGGCGGCGACCTCTCCAGGCACGTCATCTCCGGCAAGCTGCTGCCGATCGCGGACGTGCTGCAGATCGGCTTCAAGTGCTGCGGCGCGCTGCAGTACGCGGCAAGTCAGGGCATCGTCCACCGCGACATCAAGCCGGCGAACATCATGATCGCCGAGGGCACCGAGGTGAAGATCGCCGACTTCGGCGCCGCTTTCCTGAAGAAAAGCCAGGTGGTGCAGACCTCGGCCATGGGCTCGCCCTATTACATGTCGCCGGAGCAGATCCAGGGCAAGGAAGTCAGCTTCCACAGCGACATGTACTCGCTCGGCGTGGTGCTCTACGAGCTGCTCACCGGCGGGCGGCCGTTCAGCGGCCAGAACATCGAGGCGCTGATGCAGAAGATCATCCAGGAGGAACCGCCGCCGCCCTCGAGCCTGCGCGCCGACCTGCCGAAGGCGCTCGACGCGCTCGTGCTGCGCGCGCTGAAGAAGGACCCGCAGCAGCGTTACCCCACCTGGGCCGAGTTCGGGCTCGAGCTGTCGAAGGCCGGCACGCTGGTGCTGTCCGCGGACTCGATCCCCGACAGCGAGAAGTACGTGATGCTGAAGAGCGTGCCGATGCTGTCGCTGCTCGCCGATTCCGAGCTGTGGGAGCTGGCGCGCGCCGGGCGCTGGAAGCGCGTCGCCAAGGGCAAGCAGATCGTCAAGGAGAAGGACCGCGGCGTGAGCTTCTTCTTCCTCGCCAAGGGCGACGCGAAGGTGACGCGCGGCGGCAAGCTGCTCAACATGGTGAGCGGCACCGAGTTCTTCGGCGAGATGGCGTACATCGCCGGCGGCGAGGCGCGCCACGCCACGGTCGAGTCGCACACCGACGTGCTGCTCGCCGAGTTCGAGCCGCCCGCGCTCGACAAGATGAGCCTCGGCGCGCAGCTGCAGCTCACCCGCGCGCTGGTGCGCAACGTCGCCGACCGCCTCGCCCTCGCCAACACCCGCATCGCGCGCTGATGGGCATGCGCGGCAAGCGGGTGGCGGTGCTGGAAAGCCGTCTCGGGCGCGAGCTCACCGAGCTCGTCGCCGGGCGCGGCGCGCAGCCGTTCCATGCGCCGGCGCTCGCCGAGCTGCCCGACCTCGACCCGCAGGCGATCGCGGCGCTGGTGAAGTCGCTCGAGGCGAGGCCGGCGAAGCTGGCGATCTTCCAGACCGGCGTCGGCACGAGGGCCCTGTTCGCCGCCGCGGATTCTCTTTCTCTCACGCAAGGATTGCTTTCCTCGCTGAAGGGCATGACGGTCGCCGCGCGCGGCCCGAAGCCGGCGGGCGCGCTGCGCCAGCGCGGGGTGCACATCGACCGCAGCGCCGCCGATCCCTTCACCACCCGGGAGCTGCTCGATTGCATCGAGGACGTGCCGGTCAGGGGCGAACGCGTGGTCGTGCAGCGCTACGGCGTCGCCAACGTCGAGCTCGACCGCGCGCTCGAGGCGCGCGGCGCCGAGGTGATCGAGATTCCCACCTACCGCTGGTCGTTGCCGCCGGATACCGCGCCGCTCGCGGAGCTGGTCGAGCGCCTGGGACGCGGCGAGGTGGATGCGGTGCTGTTCACCAATGCGGAACAGGCAAGGAACCTGTTTTTGGTCGGAAATCAATTGAGGAAAGGCGAAATGCTCAAGGACGCGCTCAATCGCACTCTCGTCGCCTCCATCGGGCCGGTGGCGTCGGCGGCGCTGCGCGAGGCGGGAGTGAAGATCGCCGTCGAGGCGAGCCCGCCCAAGCTCGGCGCGCTCCTGTCCGCCGTGGAGGGTGCATTGTGAGATTGCTTTTTCTGCTTCTGTTCGCGACCCAGGCGTTCGCGCAACCCTATCCTTCGAAACCGCTGCGCCTGGTCGTCGGTTTCGCGCCGGGCGGCGCGGCCGACTTCGTGGCGCGCGCTTTCCAGGAGCCGCTCGGCCGCGCGCTCGGACAGCCGGTGGTGGTCGAGAACAAGCCCGGCGCGGGCTCGAGCATCGCCGCCGAGGCGGTGGCGAAGGGCCCGGCGGACGGCTACACGATCCTGATCGCCAGCCCGTCGAGCATCCTGGTGAATCCGCTGCTCTCGCCGAAGGCGGGCTTCCAGCCCCTGAAAGACCTCCTGCCGGTGAGCAAGGTGAGCTCCTCGCCGCTCATCCTCGCGGTCAATCCGGGCCTCGGCGTCACGAATCTCCGCGAGCTCATCAAATATCTGAAAGACAACCCGGGGAAGGTGAACTTCGCGACCTCGGGCAATGGCTCGGCGCCGCACCTCTCGGCGGTGCTGTTCATTCGTCTCGCCGGCGTCGAGATGGTGCACGTGCCGTACAAGGGCGGCGCGCCGTCGGTGCAATCGGTCCTCGCCGGCGACACCCAGCTCGCCTTCGCCACGCCGCCGTCGGTGCTGCCGCTCGTGCAGGCGGGGCGCTTGCGTGCGCTGGCGGTGACGAGCCGCAGGAGCACGCCGCTCGTGCCCGGCGTGCCGGGCATGGAGGAGGCGGGGCTGCCGGGCTACGAGATCTCGTTCTGGTACGGCTTCTTCGTTCCGGCGGGGACGCCGGCCGAGGCGGTGAACAAGCTCTTCGCCGCCACCGCGCAAGCGCTGAAGCAGCCGGAGATCGCCAGGACGCTCGCGCGCGAAGGCACCGAAACCTCCGGCTCCTCTTCACCCGGGGATTTCAGCGCCTTCCTGGTTCAGGACGCGAAACTCTGGGAGCGCCTGGTCAGAGAGTCGGGCGCCAAGGCGGACTAGGAGAGCGCCATGGACCTCGGCATCGCAGGCAAGACGGCGCTGGTCACCGGCGCGAGCATCGGCATCGGGCGCGGCATCGCCGTGGCGCTCGCCGGCGAAGGGGTGAAGCTCGCCGTCGTGGCTCGCAGAAGAGGTTTATTGGAAGAATTGGAAAGGGAAATCGGAACCAAGCTGGTCATCATCGAGCAGGACTTGCTTCAGGAAGGCGCCGCCGAGAAGATCGCCGACGCCGCGCTGCGCGGCCTCGGCTCGGTGGAGATCCTGGTCAACAACGCCGGCGGCAGCCGGCGCTTCACGCTGGAGTCGAGCGAGGCCCAGTGGGAGGAGGCGCTGACCCTCAATTTCACCCGCCAGCGCCAGCTCGCGCACCGCCTGCTGCCGCAGATGATGGCGCGCAAGTGGGGGCGCATCATCAACATCACCGGCAAGTCCGAGCCCGAGGGCCTGAACGGCGCTTTCGCCGCGAAGGCGGCGATGCACTCGTGGGCGAAGGGCCTGTCGCGCGAAGTCGGGAAGCACGGCATCACGGTCAACTGCGTGCCGCCGGGGCGCATCGACAGCGAGCAGATCCGGCGCAACTACTCGCCGGAGTTCCGCAAGAAGGAGAGCGAGGAGGACATCCCGGTGGGCGAGTACGGCCAGCCGGCGGACATCGCCAATCTCGTCTGCTTCCTCGCCTCGCCGCTCGCGCGCTACATTACCGGCACGGTCGTTCCCGTCGACGGCGGCTTGAGGAGGTATCAGTTTTGAGATCACTTCTTTTCACGTTTCTCTTCTTCTCTTTTTCCTGCTGGGGACAAAGCTATCCCGCCAAACCCATCCGCCTCGTGGTTCCCTTCGCGCCCGGCGGGACGAGCACGATCGTGGCGCGCAGCGTCGCGGCGGAAATGGAGAAGGCCCTCGGCCAGTCGTTCGTGATCGACAACAAGGGCGGCGGCGGCGGCAACCCGGCGATG
>Ga0075351_1000028_pt1 | contig 16594 bp, 23 predicted proteins | sample Sandmound_ThreeS_3_FD_120091 | JGI IMG/M metagenome (GOLD analysis project Ga0075351, IMG submission 120091) | Natural and restored wetland microbial communities from the San Francisco Bay, California, USA, that impact long-term carbon... | ecosystem: Environmental > Terrestrial > Soil >... | reverse complement strand
ATGAGATGCTCCTGCAGCTCGCGCAGCGCGACCGCGCGCCGGTCCTGCGAAAAGGCGAGCTTCAGGTCGTCGCCGATGGCATGCAGGATCTCGTCGCGCCCGAGCGAAGGCGTGGCGAGGTAGATCGTCTCCACCTCCCCCGGCAGGCGCTCCATCAGCACGCGGCAGAGCATGGTCTTGCCGCTGCCGACCTCGCCCGACACCTTGACGATGCCTTCGTCGTGCAGGACCGCGTAGATCAGCGCCTCCAGCGTCGCGCCGCGGTCGGCGCCGTCGAAGAAGAAGTCGGTATGCGGCGTGATGCGGAACGGCGTCTCGGTGAGGCCGAAGTGCTCGAGATAGAGCGCCACCGCTACTTCTCCTCCTTGGTGCCCATCCTGCTGTAGAGCGTGGTGCGATTGACGCCGAGCAGCTTCGCCGCCTGGCTGACGTTGCCGCGCGTAAGGCGCAGCGCCGCCTCGATGTAGCCGCGCTCCCAGGCCTTGAGGGTCTCGTCGAGGCTGAAGGCGCCGGCGCGCTCGAGCTGGCGCTGCGCCTGCTCGGCGATCACGCCGCCGCCCTCGCCCGGGCCGGGCAGCGCGGTCTCGAGGTCGAGCTCGGGCTCGAGCTCGGCTTTCGACAGCCGCTGGCCGGGATACTTGGTGGCGAGCCGGATGACGATGTTGCGCAGCTCGCGCACGTTGCCGGGGAAGTCGTACTGCTGCCAGCGCGCCAGCGCCTGCGCGTCGAGCTCGAAAGGCTGCACGCCGGCCTGGACGGCGAAGTGGCGCCGGAAATGATCGAGCAGCGCGAGCCTGTCGCCTTCCATCTCGCGCAGCGGCGGCACGCTGAGCGTGAACACCGAGAGGCGATGGTAGAGATCGGCGCGGAACGCGCTCTTGCGCACGTCGCGGCGCAGGTCGCGGTTGGTGGCGGCGATGACGCGGCAGCGCGAGGTGCGTCGCTGCGTCTCGCCGACGCGCTGGTACTCGCCGTTCTCCAGCACGCGCAGCAGCTTCGCCTGCAGCTCGAGCGGCAGCTCGCCGATCTCGTCGAGAAACAGGCTGCCGTCCTGCGCGTCCTCGAAATACCCTGCCTTGTTGGCGCTCGCGCCGGTAAAGGCGCCCTTGACGTAGCCGAACAGGGTCGGCTCGACCAGCGTCGGCGCGATCGCGGCGCAGTTGAGCGTCAGGTAGGGGCGGCCGGCGCGCGGCGAGAGGCGGTGCAGGCTGGCCGCGGCGAGCTCCTTGCCGCTGCCCGACTCGCCCTCGATCAGCACCGAGTAGGGCGAAGCGGCGAACTGGGCGATCTGGCTTTTCAGCTTGGCGAGCGCCGGGCTCGTGCCCACCAGCTCCGCCTGCGCGGCGGGCGGCAACGACAGCGCGCGCGCGAGCGCGCGCTTGAGCAGCGCCGGATCGCTCGGCTTGGCGATGAACTCCCACGCACCGAGGGCGCGGGCGTGGCGCGCGTTCGCCGCGTCGTTCTGCCCCGAGAGAACGAAGATCTTCATGCGCGGCGAGTGCGCGAGCAGGTCGGCGATCAGCTGGAAGCCCTCATCGGGCGAATGCGGCGCCGGCGGCAGGCCGAGGTCGACCAGCGCGAGCGGCGGCGGCGAGGGCAGCTGGCGCAGGAGATCGATGGCGTGGGCGCGCGAGTCGCAGGCGTACACCTCGTAATCGGTGCCGAGGGCGAACGCCAGCGTGTCGGTGATCAGCGGGTCGTCGTCGACGACCAGCAGGCCGGGTTTGGGCTCAGGCTGGCTCTGGGGCGCGATCACGGACGCATCTCATGAAGGCCGCTTCCAGGCGCGGCTCGGCGTACTTCTCGCACAGCGCCGCCGGCGTGCCGCGATAGCGCAGCTTGCCTCGATCCAGGACCGCGAGCGACGAGCAGAGCTCCTCCACGTCGGCGAGCACGTGCGAGGTGAAAAACAGCGTCCGGCCTTCGCCGAGCAGCCGCCGCAGCACCGCCTTCACCGCCACGCGTGCCGCCGGATCGAGCCCGCTCATCGGCTCGTCGAGAACGTACAGGTCGCGCGGCACGAGAAAGCACGAGGCGAGGCCGAGCTTCTGCGTCATGCCCTTCGACAGGCTTCGCACCGGACGCGCGAGCGCGTCGCGCTCCAGCTCGAGCTCGTCGAGCATGCGCTCGGCGCGCCCCGGCTGGTAGCGCTCGCCGGCGAGCGCATGCATCGCGCGCAGGAACTCGCCGCCGCGCAGGTAGTGCGGCGGCGAGAAGCGCTCGGGAAGGTAGGCAAGCCGGCGCCTTGCCGCCGGGTTGTCCGCGGCGACACCGAAGAGCTCGATCGCGCCGGCGTCGCTCGCCGTGAGGTCGAGCAGGCAGCGGATGAGCGTGGTCTTGCCGGCGCCGTTCGCGCCAACCAGGCCGAAGCCTTCTCCCGCGTCGACCTCGAGGTCGACGCCGCCGAGCGCGGCGAGCTTTCCATAGTGCTTCGCGAGCGCGCGGATCCGCACGGCGGCTGACATCCCGGATGAACCTCCCTCATGGGCGATAATATTACGCCGTGCCGCAGTCTTCCCCTGGCTCTGAGACTTTGACGAATATTGTCGAGATCCGGAACGTGTCTTTCAGCTATGACAGCGCGCGGCCGGTGCTGCGTGACGTCACCCTCGACATTCCGCGCGGCTCGGTGGTCGGCATCATGGGCCAGTCCGGCTGCGGCAAGACCACGCTTCTGCGCATCATCATGGGGGCGTACTTCCCGGGCGCCGGCGCGGCGCGCGTCGTCGGCCAGGTCACCAGCGAGCTCGACCGCGACGGTCTGTACGCGATGCGGCGCAAGATGGGGATGCTGTTCCAGTTTGGTGCGCTGTTTACCGACCTGTCGGTGTTCGAGAACGTCGCTTTTCCGCTGCGCGAGCATCTGCACCTGCCCGAGGAGCTGGTGCAGGACCTGGTGATGATGAAGCTGCAGGCGGTCGGCCTGCGCGGCGCGGCGCACTTGATGCCGACCGAGCTCTCCGGCGGCATGGCGCGGCGCGTGGCGCTGGCGCGCTCGATCGCGCTCGACCCGCAGCTCATGCTCTACGACGAGCCGTTCACCGGCCTCGATCCGATCTCGTTCGGGGTCATCGTGCGCCTGATCCGCGAGCTGAACGACTCGCTCGGCGCGACCTCGGTGATCGTCACGCACGACGTGCAGGAGGCGCTCGACGTGGTCGACTACGCCTACTTCATGGCGGACGGCAAGGTGATCGCCCAGGGCTCGCCCGGCGACATTCGCGAGAGCCGCGAGCCTTTCGTGAACCAGTTCGTCAACGGCAAGCTCGAGGGACCGGTTCCTTTCCACTACCCGGCGCCGCAGTACGACGCCGACCTCGAGCTGGCGGCCGGCTGAGATGCTGATCGGCGCACTGCGAGCTCGCCTCGAGCGCCTCGGCAGCACCGTGACCTCGGCGATCTGGCGCCTGGGATTCGCCAGCCGCTTCCTGTTCTATCTCGCCGTGCATTCGGGAACGGCGCTGCGGCGCTTCCACCTGACGATCGCGCAGATCTATTTCGCCGGCGTGCTTTCGCTGGTGATCATCCTGGTGTCGGGCTTGTTCGTCGGCATGGTGCTCGCGCTGCAGGGCTACGAGACCCTGCAGCGCTTCGGCGCCTCCGAGTCGCTCGGCGTGCTGGTGGCGCTGTCGCTGGTGCGCGAGCTCGGGCCGGTGGTCGCGGGGCTGCTGTTCGCCAGCCGCGCCGGCTCGGCGATCACCGCCGAGATCGGCCTGATGAAGGCGACCGAGCAGATCTCGGCGATGGAGATGATGGCGGTCGATCCGATCGCCCGCGTGGTCGCGCCGCGCTTCTGGGGCGGCGTGATCTCGATGCCGCTGCTCGCGGGCCTGTTCTCCGCCATGGGCATCTTCGGCGGCTATCTGGTCGGCGTGCAGCTGATCGGCGTCGACCCCGGCGCGTTCTGGTCGCAGATGCAGGCCGCGGTCGACTGGAACAAGGACATCCTCAACGGCGTCATCAAGAGCGTGGTGTTCGGCATCGCGGTCACCTGGATCGCGGTGTTCGAGGGTTATGATGCGCCGCCGACTGCAGAGGGCGTCTCGCGCGCCACGACGCGGACCGTGGTGACCTCGTCGCTCGCGATCCTCGCGCTCGACTTCATCCTCACGGCACTCATGTTCACGGGAGGCAACAGCAAATGAATCGCTCGACGATCGATCTCTGGGTAGGCATCTTCGTCGCCGCGGGATTCGGCGGGCTGCTCTTCCTTGCCCTCAAGGTCGGCAACCTCGCCTCGTTCTCCACCGCCGACACCTACCAGGTGCACGCCAAGTTCGCCAACATCGGCGGCCTGAAGGAACGCGGGCCGGTGAAGAGCGCCGGCGTGGTGGTGGGCCGCGTCACCGGCATCCGCTTCGACGGCGAGACCTACGAAGCGTTCGTCACCATGAACCTGGAGGCGAAATACCAGTTCCCGCGCGACACCACGGCCAAGATCCTCACCTCGGGCATTCTCGGCGAGCAGTACATCGGCCTCGAGGCGGGCGGCGACGGCGTGATGCTCAAGAACGGCGACCGGGTGCGCCTGACGCAGTCCGCGGTCGTGCTGGAGAATCTCATCAGCCAGTTCCTGTTCAGCAAGGCGGCCGAAGGGAAGGAGCCGGCCAAGGAGCCGGTGAAGTGAGATGGCTGCTGTGCGCGCTCGCCCTGGCGTCGGGCGGGTGCGCGACGACGAACCCCGACCCGCGCGACCCCCTGGAGGGGTGGAACCGCGGCGTGTACAGCTTCAACGACAAGGTCGACGGCTGGGTCCTGCGGCCGGTCGCCACCGGGTACACCAAGGTGCTGCCGAACGAGGTTCGCGACCGGGTGCGCAACTTCTTCGCCAACATCGCCGACCCGATGATCGGCGTGAACAACCTGCTGCAGGGAAAGTTCGAAGACGGCTTCTTCGACTGGGTGCGCTTTGGCTTCAACAGCACCTTCGGCCTGTTCGGGCTGCATGACATCGCCAGCGACATGGGCTACGAGAAGCACAACGAGGACTGGGGCCAGACCTTCGGTCGCTGGGGCGCCGGGACCGGGCCCTATGTCGTGCTGCCCTTGCTCGGCTCGAGCAGCGTGCGCGACGGCATCGGCACCGGCTTCGACTTCCTCACCGACCCGATGGCCGGGCTGCGGCGGGCCGAAGTACGCTGGGGTTTGTGGGGCGTGCGGGTCATCCAGGTGCGCTCCGACCTGCTCGACGTCAGCCAGCTCCTGGAGGAAGCGGCGCTCGACAAGTACGTCTTCCAGCGCGACGCCTACTTCCAGCGCCGGCGCAGCCTGATCTACGACGGCCAGCCGCCGCGCGAGCGGGATGTTGATACCATCCCGCCCGGAGAGTCGAAATGACCAGGACCCTAGCCATGCTGGCCGCGGCGCTGGCGCTCGGAAGCGCGCGGGCGCAGGAGCTGATGCCGCCCGACGTGCTGGTGAAGCAGGTGACGCTGGAAGTCGTCGATCTGATCGCCAGGGACAAGGAGATCCGCGGCGGCAACCGCGCCAAGCTGATCGGCCTGATCAACGAGAAGGTGCTGCCGCATTTCAACTTCGTCGCGATGAGCGCGCTGGCGATGGGGCAGAGCTGGAACAAGGCCAGCCCCGAGCAGAAGAAGCGCGTCACCGAGGAGTTCAAGACGCTGCTGGTGCGCACCTACGCGAGCGCGCTCGCCTCCTACAGCGACCAGAAGTTCGACTTCCGGCCGCTGCGCGCCAAGCCGACCGACACCGACGTGGTGGTCCACGTGCGCGTGCTGCAGCCGGGCACGCAGCCGGTGCCGATCGACTACAGCATGGAGAAGACCCCTTCGGGCTGGAAGGTCTACGATGTGATGGTCGGCGGCGTCAGCCTGGTCGCCAACTACCGGACCGAGTTCAATAACCTGGTGCGCGAATCCGGCGTCGACGGCCTGATCAAGAACCTGAGCGCCAAGAACCGGGCGCTCGACGGCGCGGGCGCCGACCGCAAGTCATGATCCGGCGCGAAGGCGCCCGGATCGTGCTGAGCGGCCCGGTGACCCTCGCCAACGTCGCCGCGCTGCTCGAGGAAGGCCGCCGCCACCTTGCCGAAGGCGTGCGCGCGGTCGACTTCGGCGAGGTGACCGAGATGGACTCGGCCGCGCTGGCGCTCTGCCTCGCCTGGCTGCGCGACGCCAGGGCCTCCGGCGGCGGCCTGACGTTCTCCAACCTGCCGGAATCGCTGCAGACCATCGCCCGCCTCTACGGCGTGCATGGTCTCCTGCCGCTCCACTGAACGCGCTAGAGGTCCGCAACGTCGAGAAGCGCTATGGCCGGGGAGGCGGGGCGCCGCTCGCGCTCGCCGGCGTGAGCCTCGCCATCGAGCAGGGCGAATTCTTCGGCCTGCTCGGGCCCAACGGCGCGGGCAAGACGACGCTCATCAACGTCGTCGCCGGCCTGGTGCGCGCCGACGCCGGACAGGCACGCGTCATGGGCGCCGACGTGGTCTCCGACTACCGGCGCGCGCGCCGGCTGCTCGGCGTCGTGCCGCAGGAGCTGGTGTTCGACCCGTTCTTCACCGTGCGCGAGACGCTGCGCAACCAGTCGGGCTACTACGGCATCCGCGGCAATGACGCCTGGATCGACGAGGTGATGCACCACCTCGATCTCACCGCCAAGGCCGACGTCAACATGCGCTCGCTCTCCGGCGGAATGAAGCGCCGCGTGCTGGTGGCGCAGGCGCTGGTGCACAAGCCGCCGGTGATCGTGCTCGACGAGCCGACCGCCGGGGTCGACGTCGAGCTGCGCCAGGGACTGTGGCAGTTCGTGACACGCCTCAACCGCGACGGCCACACCATCGTGCTCACCACGCACTACCTCGAGGAGGCCGAGCTGCACTGCAGCCGCATCGCCATGCTCAAGGCGGGACGCGTCGTGGCGCTCGACTCGACGCGCAATCTGCTCGCGCGCTTCGGCGGCTCGCGCACCACGGCGCGCGTGGTCGCGCGCGATGGCCGCCAGTTCACGCTCGAGCTCGCGGGCTACGCCGATCTCGAGCCGCAGCTCGCCCGCCTGCGCCGGGAGGGCGTGGAGATCGCGGATCTCGAGCTGGAGCGCCCGGACCTCGAGCAGGTGTTTCTCACGTTGACGTCATGACCATCTTCTGGACGCTGTTCGCGAAGGAGACCCTGCGCTTCTGGAAGGTGGCGATGCAGACCGTCGCCGCGCCGGTGCTCACCTCGCTGCTCTATCTCGTCATCTTCGGCTACGCCTTCACCGGCCGGGTGCAGGTGTACGAGGGCGTGCCGTACGCGTCGTTCCTCGTCCCCGGGCTGGTGATGATGAGCGTGCTGCAGAACGCCTTCGCCAACAGCTCGTCCAGCCTGATCCAGTCGAAGATCACCGGCAACATCGTCTTCATCCTGCTGCCGCCGATCTCCCATTTCGAGTTCTTCGCCGCCTACGTGCTCGGCGCGGTGGTGCGCGGCCTGGTGGTCGGGGCGGGCGTGCTCGCCGTCACCGTCTGGTTCGTCGAGCTGCGGGTGGCCGCGCCCGCGTGGGTCCTGGCTTTCGCCGTGCTCGGCGCGGCGCTGCTCGGCTCGCTCGGCCTGATCGCCGGCATCTTCGCCGAGAAGATCGACCAGCTGGCCGCGTTCCAGAACTTCATCATCCTGCCGCTCACCTTCCTCTCCGGGGTGTTCTACTCGATCCACTCGCTGCCCGAGTTCTGGCAACGCCTGTCGCACGCCAACCCGTTCTTCTACATGATCGACGGCTTCCGCTACGGCTTCCTCGGGCGAGCCGATTTCCCGCCGTTCGCGAGCCTCGCGGTGGTCGCGACGAGTTTTTTTGTCGTATCGTTGCTCACTCTGAAACTCCTGCAGTCCGGCTACAGGCTCAGGACCTGAATGGTCAGCGCGGAAAGCGTCAAGGCGGGCATCGCGGCCGGCCTCGCCTGCGAGCACCTCGAGGTCGAGGGCGACGGCCAGCATTTCCAGGCGCTGGTCGTCTCGGCGATGTTCGCCGGCAAGAGCCGCGTGCAGCGCCACCAGCTCGTGTATGCGGCGCTGGGCGAGCGCATGCGCGAGGAGATCCACGCGCTGTCGATGCGCACCCTGACGCCTGAGGAGTGGCATTCTGCATAAGGAGTGGCGCTCTGGATAAGCTGAAGATTCGCGGCGGCCGGCGCCTTGAGGGCGAGATCCGCGTCTCCGGGGCGAAGAACGCCACGCTGCCCATCCTTTGCGCCGCGCTGCTCACGGAACGGGCGCTGACGCTCAGCAACGTGCCGCGCCTCATGGACGTGAGGACCATGTCACGGCTGCTCGCGCAGATGGGGGTAGAAGTTTCCGACAACAGTGAAACCCTGGAGTTGCGTGCCGCAAACGTCGGCAATCCGGAAGCGCCCTACGAGCTGGTGAAGACGATGCGCGCCTCGGTGCTGGTGCTCGGGCCGCTGCTTGCCCGCTGCGGCCGCGCGCGGGTGTCGCTGCCCGGCGGCTGCGCCATCGGCTCGCGCCCGGTCGACCAGCACCTGAAGGGCCTGCAGGCGATGGGCGCGACCATCGAGGTCGAGCACGGCTACATGGAGGCGCGCGCGCAGCGGCTGCGCGGCGCGCGCATCGTCATGGACATGGTCACCGTGACCGGCACCGAGAACCTGATGCTCGCGGCGACGCTCGCCGAGGGCACGACCCTGATCGAGAATGCGGCGCGCGAGCCCGAAGTCGTCGACCTTGCGCGCTGCCTGGTCGCGATGGGAGCGAAGATCGAGGGCGCGGGCGGCGACGTGATCCGCATCGACGGCGTGCGCTCGCTCGGCGGCGCCGAGCACCGCGTCATGCCCGATCGCATCGAGACCGGCACCTACCTCGCCGCCGTAGCCGCCACCGGCGGCAAGGTGAGGCTGCTCGACGCCGCGCCCGAGACGCTGGACGCGACGCTGGAAAAGCTGCGCGAGGCGGGGGCGACGATCCGGGCGCGCGACCGGCAAATCGAGATCGAAGCCACGGGGCGGCCGAAGTCCGTGAGCGTGCGCACCGCGCCCTATCCCGGATTCGCCACCGACATGCAGGCGCAGTTCATGGCGCTCGCCGCGATCGGCGACGGCACCGCCGTGATCACCGAGACCATCTTCGAGAACCGCTTCATGCATGCGCTCGAGCTGCAGCGCCTCGGTGCCGAGATCGCCATCCAGGGCAACAGCGCGGTGGTGCGCGGCGTGCCGAAGCTGCAGGGCGCCACCGTGATGGCCACGGACCTGCGCGCCTCGGCCGGCCTGGTCATCGCCGGCCTGGTGGCCGAAGGCGAGACCATCGTCGACCGCATCTACCACCTCGACCGCGGCTACGAGGCGCTGGAGACCAAGCTCGGCGCGCTCGGCGCGCGCATCGAGCGGTTCAAGTAGCGTTGCTGTAGAATGCGCCCCCTCCAGAGACTGGCACCGACGCATCCGGATATGGCACATGGCGAGCATCAGCATTGCGTTGTCGAAGGGGCGGATCTTCGACGAGACCGCGCCGCTGCTCGCGCGCGCCGGTATCCGGCCTAGGCAAGACCCCGAGAACTCCCGCAAGCTCATCATCGGCACGAACCGGCGCGACCTGCGCCTGATCGTGGTGCGGGCGTCCGATACTCCGACTTACGTCCAGCACGGCGGCGCCGACCTCGGCATCGCCGGCCGCGACGTCTTGGTCGAGCACGGCGGCGAGGGCCTCTACCAGCCGGTCGACCTCAACATCGCGCGCTGCCGCATGGTGGTCGCGGTGCGCAAGGGCTTCGACTACGCCGGCGCGGTGCGCCAGGGCGCGCGGCTGCGCGTCGCCACCAAGTATGTGCGCACGACGCGCGAGCATTTCGCCGACAAGGGCGTGCACGTCGATCTCATCCGTCTCTACGGCTCGATGGAGCTCGCCCCGCTCACCGGCCTCGCCGACGCGATCGTCGACCTCGTCGCCTCCGGCAAGACGCTGAAGGCGAACGATCTCGTCGCCGTCGAGGAGATCATGCCGGTCTCGGCACGCCTCATCGTCAACCAGGCGGCGTTGAAGACGCGGCGCGCCGAGCTGCAGCCGCTGATCGACGCCTTCGGCAAGGCGGTGCGGCCTGCCGTCATGGTTTCTTCCAAATGAAGCTCCGGCGCCTCTCGACTCGCGCCGCGGGCTTCGATCGGAAGCTCGCTGCGCTCACGCGCTACGACGCCGCCCAGGATCCGGCCGTGCAGAAAGCGGTGCGCAAGATCCTCGCCGACGTGCGCAAGCGCGGCGATGCCGCGGTGCGCGACTACACCAGGAAATTCGATGGCGTTTCGCCAAGGGAATTTCCGCTTACGGGTCTCAAGGCCATTCCCCGCGAGCAAGCCGAAGCGCTGCGCGCTGCTCACGAGCGCATCAAGGCCTTTCACGAAAGGCAGCGCCAGGAATCCTGGCAATTCACTGAGGCTGACGGCACGCGCCTTGGCCAGCAGGTGACTGCGCTCGCCCGCGTCGGCCTGTACGTCCCCGGCGGCAAGGCGGCGTACCCGTCCTCGGTGCTGATGAACGCAGTGCCGGCGAAGGTTGCCGGCGTTGGCGAGATCGTCATGGTCAGCCCCAATCCCAATCCACTGGTGCTCGCGGCGGCGGCGCTCGCCGGCGTCGACCGCGTGATCGGCATCGGCGGCGCGCAGGCCATTGCGGCCCTCGCCTATGGGACAAGGCGAATCCCCCGAGTCGACAAGATCGTCGGTCCCGGCAATGCCTACGTCGCCGAGGCGAAGCGCCAGGTGTTCGGCGAGGTCGGCATCGACATGATCGCCGGGCCCTCCGAGATCCTGGTGATCGGCGACGGCTCGGCGCCCGCCGAGTGGGTGGCGATGGACCTCTTCTCGCAGGCCGAGCACGACGAATCGGCGCAAGCGATCCTGCTCTCTCCCAATGCATCGTTTCTCGATGAGGTGGAGAAGTCGATCAAGAAACTTCTTCCGCAAATGCCGAGGAAGAGCATCATCGCCGCGTCGCTTAGGAAGCGCGGCGCATTGATCCTGACGCGCGACCTCGAGGAAGCGTGCGAAATCGCGAACCGCATCGCTCCCGAGCACCTGGAGCTTGCCGTGCAGGATCCCGACAAGCTGCTTGCGAGGATCCGCAGCGCCGGCGCGATCTTCCTTGGCCCGTGGAGCTCGGAGGCGATCGGCGACTATTGCGCCGGCCCGAACCACGTGCTGCCCACCGCTGGCACGGCGCGCTTTTCCTCGCCGCTCGGCGTCTATGACTTTCAGAAGCGGACCAGCGTCATCGCCGTGTCCAAGGCTGCTGCTTCGTCGCTGGGGAGGATTGCCAAGACCCTGGCCGAAGGCGAGGGCCTGTCCGCGCATGCACGCGCCGCCGAGATGAGGCTGAAATGAAGCCTCAGGACCTCGTCCGGCCGGAAATCCTCGCGCTCAAGGCCTATCCCGTCGCGCCTGCCGACGGCATGGTGAAGCTCGACGCCATGGAGAACCCCTACCCGCTGCCGGAAGACCTTCGCCGCGAGCTGGCCGACGTCCTGTCGCGCGTCGCGATGAACCGCTATCCGACGCCGACGCCGCAGAAGCTGCTCGACGCGCTGGCGCGGCGCATGGACGTGCCGCGCGGCATGCGGCTGCTGCTCGGCAACGGCTCCGACGAGCTGCTGCAGATCGTGATCACGGCACTCGCGCGGCCCGGCGCGGTGATGATGTATCCGTCGCCGACCTTCGTCATGTACGCGATGGGCGCCACCTTCAGCGGCATGAAGGCGGTCGCGGTGCCGCTGCGCGACGATTTCTCGCTCGATGCGCCGGCGTTCATCGCGCGCATGAAGGCGGAGAATCCGGCAGCGGTGTTCCTTGCCTGGCCGAACAATCCCACCGGCGTGCTCTATCCGGAGGAGCAGGTCGCCGACATCATCCGCGCCTGCCCAGGCCTGGCGGTGGTGGACGAGGCTTATCACGTCTTCGCCGGCAAGAGCTTCCTGCCGCGGCTGGCCGAATTCGACAACCTGGTGGTGATCCGCACGGTGTCGAAGCTCGGCCTCGCCGGCATCCGCCTCGGCTACATGGCGGGGCGGCCGGAATGGATCGAGCAGTTCGACAAGGTGCGCCCGCCCTATAACGTGAGCGTGCTGACCCAGGCCGCGGCGCTCTTCATGCTCGAGCGGCTTGAGGTGCTGGAGCAGCAGGCGGCACGCATTCGTGATGAAAGGAAAACCCTGGGAGAAGCCTTGCGGGGCCTGAAGGGCGTCACGGTGTTTCCGTCTGAAGCGAACTTCTTCCTGGTGCGCGTGCCGGACGCCGACCGCACCTTCGAAGCGCTCAAGGGTCAAGGGGTGCTGGTTCGCAACCTCGACGGTCCGGCGCTGAAGAACTGCCTGCGCGTCACGGTCGGCACGCCGGATGAAAACCGTATACTGCTTACCGCCTTGAGAGAAGCCCTGACATGAGTAGAGATGCACGGACCGCCGAGGTCACGCGCAATACCAAGGAGACGCAGATCCGGGTGAAGCTCAACCTGGACGGCAAGGGCACGGCGAAGCTCTCGACCGGCCTGCCGTTCTTCGAGCACATGCTCGACCAGGTGGCGCGCCACGCCATGCTCGACCTGGAAATCGAGGCCAAGGGCGACCTGCACATCGACGGCCACCACACGGTCGAGGACATCGGCATCACGCTCGGGCAGGCGTTCGCCAAGGCGATCGGCGACAAGGCGGGCGTGCGCCGCTTCGGCCACGCTTACGTGCCGCTCGACGAGGCGCTCTCCCGCGTGGTGATCGACTTCTCCGGGCGCCCGGGGCTCGAGTACCACGTCGTGTTCACCCGCGCCCTGATCGGCGAGTTCGACGTCGATCTCCTGCACGAGTTCTTCCAGGGCTTCGTCAACCACGCCCAGGTGACGCTGCACATCGACAACCTGCGCGGCGACAACGCGCACCACCAGTGCGAGACGATGTTCAAGGCGTTCGCGCGGGCGCTGCGCATGGCCGCCGAGCCCGACCCGCGCGCCGCGGGCACGGTGCCGTCGACGAAAGGGTCCTTGTAGCCTTGGAGATCGCCGTAGTCGATTACGGCATGGGCAACCTGAGGTCGGTCTCCAAAGCGCTGGAGCATGTCGCGCCGAAGGACCGGGTGCTCGTGACCGCCGATCCCGCGGCGATTCGCGCCGCGGACCGGGTCGTCGTGCCCGGCCAGGGCGCGATGCCGGACTGCATGCGCCAGCTCGCCGCGAGCGGCGCGCGCGAAGCGGTGATCGCCGCGGCGCGGCAGAAGCCGTTCCTCGGCCTTTGCATCGGCGTGCAGATGCTGTTCGAGCGCGGCGAGGAAGGCGATACGCCGGGGCTCGGGATCCTGCCGGGCCGCGTGCCGCGCCTTTCGGCGCCGGGGCTCGAGATTCCCCACATGGGCTGGAACGAGGTGCTTCAGGAGCGACCGCACCCGCTGTGGCAGGGGATTCCCGACCGCGCCCGCTTCTATTTCGTGCACAGCTACTACCCGGCGCCGCGCGACCGGTCGCTGACGGCAGCCACCTGCATCTACGGCGCGCCCTTTACCTGCGCGGTGGCGCGGGATAACATTTTCGCCGTCCAGTTCCATCCCGAAAAAAGCCAGTCCGCCGGCCTCCGCCTCCTCTCCAACTTCGTGCACTGGCGTCCCTGACGTCCCTGACGCATCTCCGAGATTCGCTCGAGCACTGCAGTGCTCATCATTCCCGCGATTGATCTGAAAGACGGCCGCTGCGTGCGCCTGAAGCAGGGCGACATGAGCACGGCCACGGTGTTCTCGGAGGACCCGGTGGCCATGGCCAGGCACTGGGCGGCGCAGGGCGCCAAGCGCCTGCACATCGTCGATCTCAACGGCGCGGTCGCCGGCCGACCGAAGAACGAGAAGGTGATCCGCGACATGATTGCCGCCGTCGGCCAGCAGCTGCAGATCCAGCTCGGCGGCGGCATCCGCGACCTCGACACGATCGAGAGCTATCTCGACGCCGGCGTCACGCTGGTGGTGATCGGCACCGCCGCGGTCAAGAACCCCGGCTTTCTCTCCGACGCCTGCTATGCGTTTCCCGGCCACATCATCGCCGGCCTGGACGCGAAGGACGGCAAGGTCGCGGTCGAGGGCTGGTCGAAGATGACCGGCCATGACGTCATCGACCTGGCGAAGAAGTACGAGGAGTACGGCGTCGAGGCGCTGATCTATACCGATATCGGCCGCGACGGCATGATGTCGGGCGTCAACATCGACGCCACGCTCAAGCTCGCGCAAGCGACCAAGACGCCGATCATCGCCTCCGGCGGCCTCTCCAGCATCAAGGACGTGCAGGCGGTGTGCGAGAAGCTCGTCCCCGAAGGCGTGGTCGGCGCGATCGCCGGCCGCGCGCTGTACGAAGGCAAGCTCGACCTGAAGAAGGCGCAGGCGGCCGCCGACCAGGCGACCAAGAAGGCATAGGCATGGGCCTGGCCGAAGGAGCGCGAGATGGGACTCGCTAAGCGGGTCATCCCCTGCCTCGATGTCACCGCGGGGCGGGTGGTGAAGGGGGTGAATTTCGTCTCCCTGCGCGACGCCGGCGATCCGGTGGAGATCGCGGCGCGCTACGACGGCGAGGGCGCCGACGAGCTCACCTTCCTCGACATCACCGCGTCATCGGATGAGCGCGACATCCTGCTGCACGTCATCGAGGCGGTGGCGAGCAAGGTCTTCATCCCGCTCACCGTCGGCGGCGGCGTGCGCAAGGTCGAGGACGTGCGCCGCCTGCTCAACGCCGGCGCCGACAAGGTTTCGATCAATACTTCCGCGGTGCAGAACCCGGAGCTGGTGCGCGAGGCTTCCGGCATCGTCGGCAACCAGGCGATCGTGGTGGCGATCGACGCGAAGAAGAATGGCTCTTCATGGCAGGTCTTCACGCACGGCGGGCGCAGGCCCACCGGTCTCGACGCGGTACAGTGGGCGAAGCGCATGGCCGAAGCCGGCGCGGGCGAGATCCTGCTCACCAGCATGGATCGCGACGGCACGCGCGAGGGCTTCGACCTCGGCCTGACACGGGCGGTGCGCGAAGCGGTGCACGTGCCGCTGGTCGCCTCGGGCGGCGCGGGCCGCGTCGAGCATTTCGCCGAGGGCGTTCTCGCCGGCGGCGCCAACGCCGTGCTGGGCGCGAGCGTCTTCCATTTCGGCGACCTGACCGTGCGACAGGTGAAGGAGCACATGAGAGACCGCGGCATCGAGGTGCGACTGTGAGCTGGCTGGATGAAGTTCCCTGGAATGGAGACGGACTGGTCGCGGTGGTCGCGCAGGATTTCTCTTCCCACCGCGTCTTGACGGTGGCGTGGATGAACCGGGAAGCCCTGCAGAAGACGGCCGAGACGAAGGAAGCGGTCTACTGGTCACGCTCGCGCAAGCGCCTCTGGCGCAAGGGCGAGGAGTCAGGAAACACGCAGAAGGTTCGTGAGATACGCATCGATTGCGATGCCGACGCGATCCTCCTCAAGGTGGAGCAGGTGGGCGGCATCGCCTGCCACACCGGGCGCGAAAGCTGTTTTTTCAGGAAACTCGAGAACGGGAGATGGGTGACGGTGGATCCGGTGCTGAAGGATCCCGCCGCCATCTACAAGAAATGAAACCGGGCCTGTACGAGACGCTGGAGCGGATCGCGGCGGCGATCGAGCAGAGGAAGAAATCGGACGAGAAGACCTCCTACGTGGCGAGCCTGTTCGCGAAGGGCGACGACGCGATGCTGAAGAAGATCGGCGAGGAGGCGACCGAGATGGTGCTGGCGGCGAAAGGCGGCGACCGCCTGCATCTGGTGCGCGAGACCGCCGATCTCTGGTTCCACTGCATGATCGTGCTCGCGCGCCACGGCCTGGGGCCCGGCGATGTGCTCGCCGAGATGCATCGCCGCGAGGGCATCTCCGGCATCGACGAGAAAGCGGCGAGAAAGAAGAAATGACCGATCCGAACTGCATCTTCTGCAAGATCGTTCGCGGTGAGATCCCGGCGCAGAAGGCGTACGAGGACGACGATGTGATCGCCTTCCACGACATCCGCCCGCAGGCGCCGGTGCACCTGCTGGTCGTGCCCAAGACGCACGTCGCGACGCTGTACGACGCGCAACCCGCTCACCAGTCGGCGCTCGGCAAGATGCTGCTCGTCGCCGGACGCCTCGCGCGCGAGGCCGGCGCGACCGAGGGCTTCCGCACCATCATCAACAACGGCCGGATCGGGCATCAGGAGGTGTATCATGTCCACATGCATGTCCTCGGCGGCCCGGAACCGTTAGGTCCGATGCTCGCCAGGCGAAAGTAGGAGGGAAGCTATGGGTACATGGGGCATCGGACACTGGATCATCCTGCTGGTCATCGTGCTGGTGATCTTCGGGACGAAGAAGCTGCGCAACATCGGCGCCGATCTCGGCGGCGCGGTGCGCGGCTTCAAGGACGGCATGCGCGAATCCGGCGCGGACAAGACCGCCGAGCCGGGCACGCCCGCGCCGCAAGTCACGGGCAAGACCGTCGAGGGCGAGGTCAAGGGCAAGACCGAGAGCAAGGCGTAGCCCGCCGCCCGGATCGGTCGATTGCGAGCGCCCTTGCGGCGCTCGCTTGTTCTCTAGGCGCCAATGTTCGACATCGGCTTTTCGGAAATGATGGTGATTGCCGTGCTGGCGCTGAT
>Ga0075351_1000027_pt1 | contig 16742 bp, 22 predicted proteins | sample Sandmound_ThreeS_3_FD_120091 | JGI IMG/M metagenome (GOLD analysis project Ga0075351, IMG submission 120091) | Natural and restored wetland microbial communities from the San Francisco Bay, California, USA, that impact long-term carbon... | ecosystem: Environmental > Terrestrial > Soil >... | reverse complement strand
TCTGGATGCGCACGTGACGCGCACCTTCGTCAGCACGCTGACGCGGCTCACCAAGGCGGGCGCGGTTCTCACCGAGATCAAGGTGCCCGCCTTCGACCGGCAGAACGAGTACTTCAAGAACGGCGGCTTCGCCGGCGCCGAGGCCTACCACATTCACAAGTCCTACCTCGGGCGCGCCGCCGAGTACGACCCGCGCGTCGCCAAGCGCGTGATGATGGGCTGGGAGATGAGCGCCGACGACTACCTGACGCTCGGCGAGCTGCGGGCGGCGTTCATCCGCGAGGTGGAGGCGCTCGCGGCGCCCTACGATGCGATCATCATGCCGACCGTGCCGTGCATCGCGCCGACGATCGCCGAGACCGAGGCGAGCGACGACGACTACTTCCGCTGGAATGCCCGCATCATGCGCAACACCGGCCTGGTCAACTTCCTCGACGGCTGCGCGGCCACGCTGCCCTGCCACGCCAAGGGCGCGCCGCCGGTCGGGCTGATGGTGTGCGGCACGGCGATGAGCGACCGGCGCACGCTCGCGGTGGCGGCCGCGGTCGAGCAGGCCCTTTCCCGCGATTGACCCAGAGCATCGACAGCGGCCTCGCGCGCCGGCGATTCACGCGCGCGGCGAAGACCTATGCCGGTGCCTCGCGCCTCGAAGCCGAGGTCGCTTCCCGCATGCTCGAGCGCCTTGATCTCGTCAGGCTGACGCCGCGGCGGATCCTCGATGCCGGCAGCGGCCCGCCGCAGCGGCTGTTTGCGAAGCGCTGTCCTGGGGCGGAGGTCATCGCCCTCGATTTTTCCCTCGCCATGCTGCGCTCCGGAAGGAAGAGGCTGTTCGAGAGAAACCGCCCCAAGCCGGTCTGCGGCGACCTGGCAAGGCTGCCGCTCGCCGATGCGAGCGTCGATCTCGCCTGGTCGAACATGGCGCTGCACTGGATGGCCGAGCCGCTGGCCGCCTTGCGCGAGCTGCATCGCGTGCTGAAGCCCGAGGGCCTGCTGATGCTCAGCACCCTGGGACCCGACACGCTGAAGGAGCTGCGCGCCGCGGCCGGCGACGCACGCGTGCATGGCTTCCTCGACATGCACGACCTCGGCGACATGCTGGTGGCTTGCGGCTTCTCGGCGCCGGTCATGGACATGGAGATCCTGCAATTCGCCTACCGCAACGCCGACCAGCTGCTCGCCGATCTGCGCAGCTCGGGACAGACCTCGGCGCGGCGCGACCGGCCGCGCGGACTGGCGGGCCGGCGCTTCGCGGAACGACTGCGCGCGGCGCTCGGCGGCGCGCCGCGCATGACGTTCGAGGTCGTCTATGGACACGCCTGGAAAGCGGCCCCGCGCACCGCCGAAAATGCGAAAGCGATTCGTTTTCAAAGGCGTATTTCTTGAGGGGCGCTTCGCGGTTGTGGTACTTTCGCTCCTTTCGTGGATGCCCGTTCTTCCCGCCTGATTCTCAAGCGCAATTGCTCGATGTCTCCGGCTGGTCTGGCGATGGCTTTCGCGGTGCTGGCGGCGCTGACGCTGGCGATCGGCGTGGGGTTCGCTTGGGTCGGCGCGTGGCTGGTGTTGCCATTCGCCGGGCTCGAGGTGCTGATGCTCGGCGCGGCGTTCGTCGCTTACGCGCACCGCGCCGGGGCCGAACTCGATGTCGAGCAGTCACAATAGGCACAACTCGCGCGTTTTGACGGGGGAATGATGAGCAGTCAGTCGGTTCGCCGGATCTTCTTGCTCGCGTGCGCGTTCGCTGCCGCGGCCGCTTGCGGCGCGGCGCAAGCCGTGGAGTGGAACCTGCAGCCCGCCGCCTCGCCGATGGCGGCCGAGATCCACGCCCTGCACGAGTACGTGATGATCCTGGTGGTGGTGATCTTCGTCGGCGTGTTCGGCTTCATGTTCTATTCGTGCTACGCCCACCGCAAATCGAAGGGCCACCCCGCGGCGCAGTTCCACGAGAACACCACCGTCGAGATCATCTGGACCGTGATCCCGGCGATCATCCTGGTGATCTTCGCCTGGCCGGTGACCAAGGCCGTGATCGCGCAGAAGGACACCAGCGCCCCCGAGCTCACCATCAAAGCCACCGGCATCCAGTGGAAGTGGGATTACGAATACCTCAAGGGCGAGGGCGAGGGCATCCACCTCGTCTCCACGCTGGCCACGCCGCGCGATCAGATCGAGGGCCGCGAAGCGAAGGGCGAGCACTACCTGCTCGAGGTGGACAACGACCTGGTCGTGCCGATCGGCAAGAAGGTGCGCATCCTCACCACCGCCGCCGACGTCGTCCACGCCTGGTGGGTGCCTGCGCTGGGCCTCAAGCAGGACGCCATCCCCGGCTTCATCCGCGACACCTGGTTCAAGGCGACCAAGGTCGGCACCTATCGCGGCCAGTGCGCCGAGCTGTGCGGCAAGGAGCACGGCTTCATGCCGATCGTGGTGAAGGTCGTCTCGCAGGAGGACTACAGCCAATGGGTTGGCGAGAGGAAGAAGGCGCTGCTCGCCGCCGCCGACGATCCGAACAAGACCTGGACGCTGCCCGACCTCGTCGCGCGCGGCGAGAAGGTCTATGCCGCCAACTGCGTCGCCTGCCATCAGGCCAACGGCAAGGGCACGCCGCCCGCCTTCCCGCCGCTCGACGGCTCGAAGGTCGCCACCGGGCCGAAGGCGGGGCACATGGACATCGTGCTGAACGGTAAGCCGAACACGGCGATGCAGTCGTTCAAGCAGCTCTCCGACACCGAGATTGCCGCGGTGATCACCTACGAGCGCAATTCGTGGGGCAACAAGGCGGGCGAGGTGCAGCCCGCGGAAGTCAAGGCGCGACGCAAATAGAGGCCAGGAGAAGAGAATGAGCTCGGTTCCACACGCACACGATCACGACCACGCGCACGGCCACGACCATGGCCACGACCACGGCCACCACGGCGGCTACGGCGGGATCATGCGCTGGATCACCACCACCAACCACAAGGACATCGGCACGCTCTACCTGTGGTTCAGCTTCATCATGTTCATGACCGGCGGCGTGATGGCGATGGTGATCCGCGCCGAGCTGTTCTCGCCCGGCCTGCAGATCGTCGACCCCGACTTCTTCAACCAGATGACCACCATGCACGGCCTGATCATGGTGTTCGGCGCGATCATGCCGGCGTTCGTCGGCTTCGCGAACTGGCAGATCCCGATGATGATCGGCGCGCCCGACATGGCGTTCGCGCGCCTCAACAACTGGTCGTTCTGGCTGCTGCCGTTCGCCGCCAGCCTGCTCATGCTGTCGTTCTTCGTCCCGGGCGGCGCGCCCGGCGTGGGCTGGACCATGTACGCGCCGCTCACGGTGCAGATGGGCATGGGCATGGATCTCACCATCTTCGCCGTGCACCTGCTCGGCATGAGCTCGATCCTCGGCTCGATCAACATCATCACCACCATCCTCAACCTGCGCGCGCCGGGGATGACGCTGATGCGCATGCCGCTGTTCGTCTGGACCTGGCTGATCACCGCCTACCTGCTGGTGGCGGCGATGCCGGTGCTCGCCGGTGCGGTGACCATGACGCTCACCGACCGCCACTTCGGCACCACCTTCTTCAACGCCGCCGGCGGCGGCGACCCGGTGCTCTACCAGCACATCTTCTGGTTCTTCGGCCACCCCGAGGTCTACATCATCGCGCTGCCGGCGTTCGGCGTGATCTCGCAGGTGATCCCGGCGTTCTCGAGGAAGCCGCTGTTCGGCTACGCCTCGATGGTCTACGCCACCTCGGCGATCGCGATCATCTCGTTCATCGTCTGGGCGCACCACATGTATACGGTGGGGATGCCGGTCACGGGTCAGCTGTTCTTCATGTACGCCACCATGATCATCGCGGTGCCCACCGGGGTGAAGGTCTTCAACTGGGTCGCTACCATGTGGAAGGGCTCGCTCTCGTTCGAGACGCCGATGCTCTTCGCGCTCGGCTTCCTGTTTCTCTTCACGCTGGGCGGCTTCACCGGCCTCGTGCTCAGCCTCGTGCCGGTCGACATCCAGCTGCAGGACACCTATTACGTGGTGGCGCACTTCCATTACGTGATGGTCGCCGGGGCGCTGTTCTCGGCGTTCGCCGGAGTCTATTTCTGGCTGCCGAAGTGGACCGGCCGGATGTACGACGAGACGCTCGGCAAGATCCACTTCTGGCTGACGCTGATCTTCTTCAACATGATCTTCTTCGTGCAGCACTTTCTCGGCCTCGCCGGCATGCCGCGCCGCATCCCGGACTATCCGTTGATGTTCGAGACCTGGAACAAGATCTCCTCGATCGGTGCGTTCGGCTTCGGCTTGTCGCAGCTCCTGCTCCTCTACGTGGTGCTGAAGTGCATCCGCAGCGGCGAGCCGGCGCCGCAGAAGCCCTGGGAAGGCGCCGATTCCCTCGAGTGGACGCACTTGCCGACGCCGGTGCCGTATCACACCTTCGAGACCCCGCCTGTTCTCAAGTGAGCAAGAACCTCAAGACCGCCCTGGTGCTCGGAACGATCGCGCTGGCGTTCTTCCTCGGCATCATCGCCAAGTACTGGCTGCTGCGCCGGTGAACGACGAGCAGAAGAAGCAGAACCGGCGCCTCTCGACCAGGCTGGCGATCGTCGCGCTCGGCATGTTCGGCTTCGGCTTCGCGCTGGTGCCGTTCTACAACCAGATCTGCCAGGCGCTCGGCATCAATTCGCTCGAGCAGAGGAGCGAGCTGCCCGCGAACACGCAGGTCGACGCCTCGCGCACCGTCACGATCGAGTTCGACTCGAACACGCGCGATCTGCCGTGGCGCTTCCAGCCGACCGTCAGGAGCGTCACCGTCCACCCGGGCGAGGTGGCGACCGTCGAGTACGAGGTGATCAACGTTCGCAACAGCGCCGTGACCGGCCAGGCGGTGCCGAGCTACGGCCCGGCGATCGCCGGCGAGTACTTCCACAAGGTCGAGTGCTTCTGCTTCCGGCAGCAAACGCTCGCCGCGGGCGAGACCCGGCGCATGCCGGTCACCTTCGTCATCGATCCGAAGCTGCCGAAGGACGTGAACACGATCGCCATCTCGTACACCTTCTTCGAGGTGGCCGGCCGCGGAGGGAAGTCGTGATGGAGACGGTCAAGACCGTCCTCGCCGGCGCGATCGGCATCCGTCGCAAGAGCGACGCGGTAGGCGCGAAGCTCAATCCGGTCCACGTCATCATCGCCGCGGTCGTGGCCGTCGCATTGTTCATATTGACCCTGGTGACGATCGTTCGCGTCGTCACCAGCTAAGGGAGAACGAGAAAATGGACCAGAGCGCTTCCCGTACCCACTACGCGGTGCCGCAGCCCATGCCCTGGCCGATCATGGGCTCGAGCGCGCTGTTCCTGATGGCGCTCGGCGCGGTGTTCGTCTTCAACGGCCACCTGGGCGGCTGGGTGTCGATCGCCGCCGGCCTGATGGTGCTGATCTACATGATGGTGCGCTGGTTCGGCGAGGTGATCAGCGAGTCCGAGGCAGGCAAGTACGGTGGCTGGGAGGACGCCTCGTTTCGCTGGGGGATGAGCTGGTTCATCTTCTCCGAGGTGATGTTCTTCGGCGCTTTCTTCGGCGCGCTCTACTGGCTGCGCCAGCACTCGGTGCCCGATCTGGCATCGATCGAGTCGAACGCGCTGCTCTGGCCGGGCTTCAGCCCGAAGTGGCCCTCGCCGGGGCCGGCCTTCACCGAGGCGTTCTCGCCGATGGCGGCGTGGGGCATTCCGGCGATCAACACGCTGCTGCTGCTCTCCTCGGGCGTCACCGTCACCATCGCGCACTGGGCGCTGAAGGAGAACAACCGCAAGCAGCTCGTCCTCTGGCTCGGGGCGACGATCCTGCTCGGCGTGCTGTTCCTCGCGCTGCAGGCCTACGAGTACGGCCATGCCTACAGCGAGCTGAACCTGAAGCTCTCCACCGGCGCCTACGGCTCGACCTTCTTCATGCTGACCGGCTTCCACGGCTTCCACGTCACCTGCGGCGCGCTGATGCTGACGGTGATCTTCTTCCGCTGCCTTCGCGGGCACTTCAAGCCCGACCACCACTTCGGCTTCGAAGGCGTGGCCTGGTACTGGCACTTCGTCGACGTGGTGTGGCTCGGTCTCTTTATCTTCGTTTACTGGTTATGAGGCGCAACGGCAGGCTATAGCCGGTCTTTGAACAGGCCGAAGTAGTACCCGGCCATCAGGAAGACGAACAGGGCGATGGAAAGGCCCACGCGCAGTGCCAGGGCCTTGACCATGCGCGTGGAGCCGCTGCGGTCGCGGAACATGAACAGCGCCGCCGAGAAGAGGCTCGCGCAGATCAGCACGAACACCCCGATCACCACATAGCGCATGCTTGCAGGATACTCTTTCCGCCCGCGCCTCTGGGCGCTGGCACTCGCGCTCGCCGCGTGCGCAGCCGGCATCGCGCTCGGCAACTGGCAAAGCCGGCGTGCCGAGGAGAAGCGCGCTGCCGCGGCCGCGCTCGAGAGCAAGCGCGTTTCCGCGAGCGGCGTGTTCCGACCCGAGCTGACCGTGCTTCTCGACAACAAGATCCGCAACCACCGCGTCGGCTACGAGGTGATCACGCCGCTCAGGCTGCGCGGCTCGACGACGCATGTGCTGGTAAACCGGGGCTGGCTCGAGCGTGGCGCCAAAGAACCGCCGCCGCCGTCGGGCGAAGTGCGCATCGAGGGCGTCGCGCTCGAGCGCCTGCCGCAGGCGCTGCGGCTGGGCGAGGAGTCCAGGTCGCGCATCCGGCAGAACCTGGACATCGCCGCCTACGCCGCCGAGACCGGCCTGACGCTCGAGCCGCTCGTCGTCGAGCAGCATTCCGACAGCGGCGACGGCCTGCTGCGGAAATGGCCGCGTCCCGATCTCGGCGTCGACATGCACGCCTCGTACGCGCTGCAGTGGTATTCGCTCGCCGCGCTCGCGGTCGTGCTTTTCGTCGTCCTGTCGTTTCGCAAGCGTGCGCAATAGGATCCTGCTCATCGGCCTGGTGTGCGCCGCGCCGCTCGTGCTCGGCACGCTCGCCTACTACTTCAAATGGGACGTGGGATCCCCTTCGAACTACGGCGAGCTGATCCCGCCGCGGCCGCTCGCCGGGCCGGCATTCGAGCCGCTGCGCGGCAAGTGGCTGCTCGTCTCTGTCGATGCGTCGGCCTGCGACGCCTGGTGCGAGAAGAAGCTCTACTATCTGCGGCAGCTGCGGCGCGCGCAGGGCAAGGACATGGACCGCGTCGAGCGGCTCTGGCTCCTCAGCGACGACGGCCGGCCGCGCGCCGGGCTGCTGCAGGCCTACGAGGGGACCCGGGTGGAGCGCGCGCCGAGGATGGACGAATTTCCCGGCAAGCCCGTCGATCACATCTACGTCGTCGATCCGTTCGGCAACCTGATGATGCGCTACCCGCGCGACCCGGATCCGTCGAAGATGCTCAAGGACCTGCAGAAGCTGATGAAATTCGCGAGGACGGGATGAGCGCGCTTCGCCGCCTGGTGCTGGCGACGCTGCTGCTCGCGTTCTGCGTCATCGTGGTCGGCGCCTACGTGCGGCTCTCGGACGCGGGGCTCGGCTGTCCGGACTGGCCGTTCTGCTACGGCCAGGTGACCCCCGGGCAGCATCTCGGCGACGACGCGCTCGGCCGCGCCTGGAAGGAGATGGCGCATCGCTACCTCGCCGGCTCGCTCGGCCTGCTGATCCTCACGACCTTTTTTTTCTCATGGCGGCGGCGCCAGGGAATCAGGCTTGCGGCTGCGCTGGTCCTCGTCGTCGTGTTCCAGGCGACGCTCGGCATGTGGACGGTGACCCTGCTGCTGCGGCCGGCGATCGTGACCGCGCACCTGCTCGGCGGCATGACGACGCTCGCGCTTCTTCTCTGGCTCTTCCTTTCGCTGGGATCGCACGCGCCAGCGCCGGAAAACCGCGCACTGCGGCTGCCCGGCCTGGTGGCGTTGCTGGTCGTAGTGGTGCAGATCGCGCTCGGCGGCTGGGTCAGCGCCAACTACGCCGCGCTCGCCTGCCCGGACCTGCCGCTCTGCGGCGGCGCCGCGCTTCCGGTAATGGACTTCGCCAACGCCTTCCACGTCTTGCGCGAACTCGGGCAGACGGGCAGTGGCGAGCGCCTGCCGGTGCAGGCGCTCACCGCCATCCACTGGACGCATCGCGTGTTCGCCCTGCTCGTGCTCGTCGCCGTCGGCTGGGCGGCGCTCCGGGCCTTCGCCACCATGAAGCGGCTGGCGGTGGCGATCGCCGTGCTGCTCGTGCTGCAGTTCTCGCTCGGCGTCGCCAACGTCGTGCTCGGTCTGCCGCTCGGGCTCGCCGCTGCACATAACGCCGGCGCGGCGCTTCTGCTCGCGTCGCTCGTCGTGCTAAACTTTTTTTCTTTCCTCGGCTTGCGTACCTCATTCGGGTGAACAGCGAAGTCCTTCCGGTCGGCCTGGCGCAGCGCGCGCGGGCGTTCTATTCGCTCACCAAGCCGCGCGTGGTCTCGCTCATCGTCTTCACGGCGGTGATCGGCATGCTGCTCGCCGCGCCGGGCGCGGTGCCGCTGCAGATTCTCTTCGCCGGCACGGCGGGCATTGCGCTGGTGGCGGGCGCCGCGGCGGCGATCAACTGCCTGGTGGAGCAGAAGATCGACGCGGTCATGCAGCGCACCGCCTGGCGGCCGCTCGCGCGCGGCGAGCTGTCGGCGGCGCAGACGCTGGTCTTCGCCGGCGTGCTCGGCGGCGCCGGGCTGTGGCTTCTCTACCAGTTCGTCAACGCCCTGACTCTCTGGCTCACGCTGGCGACCTTCATCGGCTACGCGGTGGTGTACACGGTGATCCTCAAGCCGGCGACGCCGCAGAACATCGTCATCGGCGGCGCTTCGGGCGCGATGCCGCCGGTGCTCGGCTGGGCCGCGGTCACCGGCCAGGTGAGCGCCGAGGCGACGGTGCTGTTCCTCATCATCTTCGCCTGGACGCCGCCGCACTTCTGGGCGCTCGCGCTCTACCGCACCGAGGAGTACGCACGCGCCGGCGTGCCGATGCTGCCGGTGACCCACGGCAAGCTGTACACGCGGCTGCAGGTGCTGCTCTACACGCTGATTCTCTTCGGCGTCTCGCTGCTGCCTTTCGCCATCGGCATGAGCGGCATCGCCTACCTCATCGCCGCCGCGGTGCTCGGCGGCATCTTCGTCGCCTATGCGCTGCGGCTGTATTTCGCCTACAGCGACCGTCTGGCCCGCCGCACATTCCGCTATTCGATCGCCTACCTTGCGGCGCTTTTCACCGCGCTCCTCGTTGACCACTATCTGTAGGTGGTTCGTCGCCGCGGCCGCAGTTCTGGTCTTGGTCGCGGGCTGTGATAGCGGGCCGAAGTTCAAAAGCACCGACATCACCGGCGCGCCGTACGGCAAGACGCTGGAGCTCGCCGACGCGCAGGGCCGGGTGCGCCATCTCGAGGATTTCCGCGGCAAGCTGGTGGTGCTCTTCTTCGGCTTCACCCGCTGCCCGGACGTCTGCCCCACCACGCTCGCCGAGATCGCCGCCGCGGTGAAGACGCTCGGCCCGGACGCCGAGCGGGTGCAGGTGCTGTTCGTCACCCTCGACCCGGAGCGCGACACCGAGAAGGCGCTCGCCGCCTACGTCAGCGCCTTCGACCCGCGCTTCATCGCCCTGCGCGGCGATCAAGCCGCGACGCAGAGGGTGGCGAAGGAATTCAAGATCTATTACGAGAAGCGCAAGCAGGGCGAGAGCTACACCATCGACCACAGCGCGCAAGCCTACGTCATCGATGCCGCCGGCCGGCTGCGGCTGCTGGTGCGCCACGACCGCATCGGCCAGGATCTCGCGCCCGACCTGAGCACGCTGCTCGTTGAGCGCAGCTAGCGCGTGCAGGGCTCCCCGGCGGCGAGCCGGGAGCGGCCGGCGCGCAACCTTTCGCTGCTGCCGTCGATCGAGAGCGCCGCGTCCATGTCGAGCATGGCATTGGCGAATTCGCCCTTGGCCGCCCAGACGCAACCGCGGTTGTAGTATCCGGAAACGTCCCTGGGATTCAGGCGCAATGCAGCGGTATAGTCGGCGATCGCACCGTCGTAATCGCGGTCCTGGGCCCGCAGCGACGCACGGGTCGCAAAGAGCGCGGGGTTGTTGGGATTGACGCGGATCCCCTCGGCGAGAGCGCCGAGAGCACTCTCGGTGTCGGTCTTTTGCAGGAAGGCAAGCGCTCGTCCAAGGTGTGCGGCCGAGTCGTTCGCCCTGCGGTCCCGGTTGCGCGGGCGACCTGCGTACGCGATGCCGGCGCCCGAATAGTATGTCTGGTCGACGATTTCCCCTCGCAGCGCGGCGGCGAATTCCTGCAGCGCCTTTTCGGGCTCGCGCTTGGCGAGCCAGACCTGCCCCCGGCGGACGTAGCCCTCCGCCTGGCTTGGAGCGAGGCGCAACGCCTCGTCGAGATCGGCGAGAGCACCGTCGTAATCCTGCCGCACCAACTTGATGGTGCCCCGCGCGATGAACGTTCCAGCGCGCACGCTGTCCTCCTCCGGGCGGATCGCCTGCAGCCGCACGGCTTGGTCGAGATCGGCGAGTGCGCGATCGTATCTGCGCTTGCGCTCCCACGAGACTGCCCGGTTGTAATAGGCATTCGCAAGGTTGCGGTCCGATAGCGTTCCGGACTTGATCGCCCGGGTGCAGTAGTCGATCGCGAGGTCGAAGCCCATGAAGCCGCCGTCGGCGCACTTCTCCAGCTCGATGCTCCACTGGGCACGCGCCGCCGTTGTGCCCGCCAGGCAGGCGGCGAGCAGGAACCTGGAGAAAATCCTGCCGCTCACAGCCGGTAGTCTAGGCCGGAAAACCCGGCCCCGGAACGGCTAGGCCATCGCCTTGCGCATCTTCTCGAGCGCCTTCGCCTCGATCTGGCGGATGCGCTCGGCGGATACCTTGTACTCGGCGGCGAGGTCGTGCAGCGTCGCGGCGTCTTTCTCCTTCAGCCAGCGCGCCTCGATGATGCGGCGGCTGCGCGGATCGAGGCTCGCGAGCCCTTTTTGCAGGCCTGCGGCCCGCAGGCGCTGCGATTCCTCCGCCTCGAGCACCCGCGTCGGCTCCGAGTCCTCGTCGGCAAGGTAGTGCACCGGCGCGAAGCTCTCTTCGTCGTTCTGCTCGGGCTCGAAGGCGACTTCGTGGCCGGCGAGCCGGGTCTCCATTTCGGTGACTTCCTCGGGCTTGACGCGCAGCTCGCTGGCGATGTGCCTCACTTCGCCGCTCGAGAGCGGCGCGAGGCCGCTCTTCATCGAGCGCAGATTGAAGAACAGCTTGCGCTGCGCCTTGGTGGTGGCGACCTTGACCAGCCGCCAGTTGCGCAGGATGTACTCGTGCATCTCGGCCTTGATCCAGTGGATCGCGAACGAGACCAGGCGCACGCCGCGCTCCGGGTCGAAGCGCTTCACCGCCTTCATCAGGCCGATGTTGCCTTCCTGGATGAGGTCGGCGTGCGGCAGACCGTAGCCGAGGTAGCCGCGCGCCATCGCGACCACGAGGCGCAGGTGCGAGACCACCAGCTGGTGCGCGGCTTCGAGGTCGTTGGCGTCGCGAAAGCGGCGCCCGAGCGCGCGCTCTTCCTCGGCGCTCAGGATCGGGAAACGGTTCACCGTCTGGATGTAGGCCTCCAGACTTCCCGCCGGCATCGGTACGGGCAGAGGTAATGTCGCTTGCATGTCTAATTCTCCTCCCGAAGATTTTAGCACTCGAGGTATTAGAGTGCTAACCCAGCGCATGGTTCCTTGCCGATGGTTTAGCGTAAGTGTTTACTTACAGTCAGCGCGGCTCAATGTTCCGCAGGTGGCGGCTCACCGACAGGTGAGCGCCCAGCCAGCCGAGGCCGCCTGCCAGGGCGAGCACCGTGCAGGCGCCGGAGAGCGACAGGAAGGCGAAACGGAAGCCCGAGCCGTACGAATCGGCGAGCGGCCGCACCTCGTTGTTGAGCGCGGCGAGCAGCACGGCGACGATGACGAGCGCGAACAGTCCGCCCGCTGCCCCTTGCAGCAGGCCGAGGTAGTAGAACGGCCGGCGGATGAATGCGTCGGTCGCGCCGATCAGCTTCGACACCTCGATTTCCTCCCGCTGCGTCAGGATCTGCAGGCGGATGGTATTGAAGGTCACGGCGACCAGGCCCGCGCCCAGCAGCGCGGCGAGGAGCACGAGCGCGAGCCGGCCGAGCCGCTCGAGCGCGCCGAGCCGCCGCGCCCACGCGCTGTCGGCCTGCACCTGCGCCACCGCGGGAAGCCGGGCGAGGTCGGCGGCGAGCGGCTCGAGCGACTTCTCGCTCGTCGTCACCACGAAGGCGTCGGGCAGGGGATTGCGGCCGAGCGAAGCGATCACCTCGCTCATGCCCTCGACGGCGGCGAGCTCCTTCAGCGCTTCCTCGCGCGGCACGAATCGGACCTTGCCGACGCGCGGGTCGGCGCGCAGCGCGCGGCCGAGCGAATCGGCCTCGGCGCGCGTCGCCTCGGGGCGCAGGAAAAGCGAGATCTGCGGCTCGAGGGTGGCGCGCCCGGCGAGCGCGCGCAGGCTTTCGAGCAAGGCGTAGCCGCCGGCGGGAAGCGAGACGGCGATGCCGATCACCAGCGCGCTGGCGAGGCCGGTGGCGCGCAGCAGGCGCCGCGCGGCGAGGCGAAACGCCGCGGCGTGCTGGCGCAGCCAGGCCCTCACGCGAGCTTCCCCCGAGCGTTCACGCGAGTCTTCCCTCCTCGAGGTGCAGCACGCGCCTGCCGTAGCGCTCGACCAGCGCGAGATCGTGGGTCGCGATGAGCACCGTGACGCCGACTTGGTTGAAGGCGACGAAGATGTCGAGCACCTTCGCCGCCGACTCGGCGTCGAGATTGGCGGTCGGCTCGTCGGCGACGAGCAGGGCGGGACGGTTCACGACCGCGCGGGCGATGGCAAGCCGCTGCTGCTCGCCGCCGGAGAGCTCGATCGGGTTCGACTTCTCGCGCCCGAGCAGCCCGACCTTGTCGAGCGCGGCGCGCGCGCGCCGCGCCGCTTCCTGGGGCGGCTGTCCCGAGAACGCCAGCGGCAGCATGACGTTGTCGTAGACGCTGCGGTCGTAGAGCAGCTTCTGGTCCTGGAAGACGAGGCCGATGTTGCGTCGCAGATAGGGGATCGCGCCGCGCTTGAGCGCGCCGACGTTCTGCCCGTTGACGATCACCGCGCCCGAGGTCGGCCGCTCGATCGCCGGGATGAGCTTGAGGAGCGTCGATTTGCCCGCGCCCGAGCGCCCGGTGAGGAAAGCGAGCTCGCCCGCCGCGAGCGCGAAGCTGACGCCGTCGAGCGCGGTCTTGCCGCCGGGGTAGCGCTTGGCGACGGTGGAGAAGCTAACCAACCAGCGCCTCGGCGAACTCGCGCGCGACGAACGGACGCAGGTCGTCGATGTCCTCGCCGACGCCAACGAAGTACACCGGCACCGGCTTTTCCTTGGCGATGGCGCAAACCACCCCGCCCTTGGCGGTGCCATCGAGCTTGGTGATGATGAGCCCGCTGAGGCCGAGCGCACCGTCGAACGCCTTCACCTGCGCGAGCGAGTTCTGGCCGGTGTTGGCGTCGAGCACGAGCAGCACCTGGTGCGGCGCACCGTCGAGCGCCTTGGCGGCGACGCGCTTCACCTTGCGGATTTCCTCCATGAGATGGAGCTGGGTCGGCAACCGGCCCGCGGTGTCGGCGATCACCACGTCGATGCCGCGCGCGCGCGCCGCGGCGATGGCGTCGAAAACCACCGCGCCGGGGTCGCCCGAGGCCTGCGCGATGACCGGCACGTTGTTGCGCTCGCCCCAGGCGACGAGCTGCTCGCGCGCCGCGGCGCGAAACGTGTCGCCCGCGGCGAGCAGCACGCTCTTGCCCTGCAGCTGCAACCAATGCGCCAGCTTGCCGATCGAGGTGGTCTTGCCCGAGCCGTTCACGCCCGCGATCATGACCACGAAGGGCTTCGCGCTGGTGACCGCGAGCGTCTTCTGCAGGGGCGCGAGCAGATCCGCGACCGCGTCGCGCAACGCGGCTTTGAGAGCGGCGCCGTCTTCGGGCTTCTTGCTGCGCACCGCGGCCAGCAGCGCCTGCGTGGCGGCGACGCCGCAGTCGGCCTGCAGCAGCGCGGTCTCGAGCTCTTCGTAGAGCGCCTCGTCGACCCGCCGACGGGTGAACAGCTCGCTCAACGGCGTCTTCAGCACCTCGCGCGTGCGCGCGAGGCCGGCCTTGAGGCGCGCGGTCCAGGACTGCGCTGCTACCATGGGTCGGTGAATCCGAGAGGCAAGGTTCGCATTATCGCCGGGGAATATCGCGGCCGACGCATTCCGGTCGCGCAAAAAGCAGACCTGCGTCCGACGCCCGACCGCGTGCGCGAGACGCTGTTCAACTGGCTCGGCCAGTGGCTCGACGGCCTCGCCTGCCTGGATCTTTTCGCCGGCAGCGGCGCGCTCGGCTTCGAGGCGGCCTCGCGCGGTGCGGCGCGCGTGGTGATGGTCGAGAGCGACGCCGCCGCGTTTCAGGCGCTGGAGGAGTTCCGCGCCCTGGTCGGCGCCCGGACGGTCGAGCTGGTGCGCGGCGACGCGCTCGAGTATCTCAAGCGCTCGCGCGAGCGCTTCGACGTGGTTTTCCTCGATCCCCCGTTCAGGCAGAATGCGCTGCCGGCGGTGTTCCGGCTGCTGAAAGGCGCCGAAGGGACCCGCGTGTACGTGGAGTCGAGCGAGCCCTTCGCGCCAGGGGCGCCGTGGCAGGAATTGAAGAGCGCGCGCGCCGGCCAGGTGAGCTATCAGCTCTTCCAATGGAGAAGCGATGATCAAGGCGGTCTACCCCGGAACGTTTGATCCGCTCACCCGCGGCCACGAGGACCTGGTGCGCCGCGCGGCGACGCTGTTCGACAAGGTGGTGCTGGCCATCGCCGACAGCAAGGCGAAGCGGCCGCACTTCACGCTCGAGGAGCGCATCGGCATGGCGCGCGAAGTGCTGGGCGACGTCAGGAACCTCGAGGTGGTGGGCTTCAGCGGCCTGCTCACCGAGTTCGTGCGCAAGCAGGGTGCGCGCGTGGTGCTGCGCGGCCTGCGCGCGGTCTCGGACTTCGAGTACGAGTTCCAGCTCGCCGGCATGAACCGCCATCTCTTCCCCGAGATGGAAACGATCTTCCTCACGCCTTCCGAGCAGCACATGTTCATCTCGGCGACGCTGGTGCGGGAGATCGCGGCCCTCGGCGGCGACGTGTCGCAGTTCGTGCATCCGACGGTCGTGAAGCGGCTGCGGGGGAAGAAAGCCTAGCGCTGGCAGCGCGGGCAGAAGTAGGTCGCCCGCGCGCCTTGCACGATGCGCTTGATCGGCGTGCGGCAGCGTCGGCACGGCATGCCGGCGCGGTCATACACCAGAGCGCGATTCTGAAAATATCCCGACGCGCCGTCGCTGCCGACGAAGTCGCGCAGGCTCGAGCCGCCGGCCTTGATCGCGGCGCGCAGGGTCGCCTTGATCGCGATCACCAGTTTTTGCGCTTCTGAAACAGAAATTCTTCCTGCCCGCTTCCGCGGGTCGATGCCGGCGCGAAACAGGCTCTCGCTCGCGTAGATGTTGCCGACGCCGACGATGCGCTTCGCGTCCATGAGGAACTGCTTCGCCGAGAGGCGCAGGCCGCGGGAGAGCTGGTGCAGGCGCTCGCCGGTGAGCGCTCGCGACAGCGGCTCGACGCCGAGATGCGCGATGAGTGGATGCTCCTCGACCGCGCGCTCGGTCCACAGCACCGCGCCGAAGCGGCGCGGATCGCGCAGCCGCAGGCAGCGATCGCCGAGCAGCAAGTCGAAGTGATCGTGCTTTCCTGCCGGCGCGCCGGAGGGCACGAGCCGCAGGCTGCCCGACATGCCGAGATGCAGGATGAGATGCCCGTCGCCGCAGTCGACGAGCAGATACTTGCCGCGCCGGCGCAGCGCGCGCACTTTGCGCCCGGCGAGCTCGCGCACAGTGCGCGCGATCGGCCAGCGCAGCCTCGGCTCGCGCACCACCACCGCCGAGATGACCTGGCCGACGAGATGCGGCGCGAGCCCGCGGCGCGTAACCTCGACTTCCGGCAGTTCGGGCATCGGGAACGTTTGCTTGTGCGGAGCACCAAATATACCTAAGATGGATCGCCGCAAAGGCCGACGATGAATTCTCCTCGCAGTCTCTTCCGCCTGCTCGCCGCAGCAGTGCTCGCCGCCACCACGCTTTCCGCCTGCGCCCAGGCGCCGCGCGCCGACGGCAAGAGCGCGCCGCGCGCCGATACCAAGGACATCAAGGAGCTCAACGAGCCGACGCTCTACGAATTCCTGCTCGGCGAGATCGCCCTGCAGCGCGGCGATGCGCAGCTTGCCGCGCAGACCTATCTCGACCTCGCCAAGCGCACGCGCGATCCGCGCGTCGCGCGGCGCGCGGTGGAAGTGGCGAGCCAGGCGCGCCTCGCCGATCTCGCTATCGAGGCGGCGAAGACCTGGCAGGAGATCGAGCCGGCCTCGGCGCAGGCGCTGCAGGTCACCGCGGCGCTGCTGGTCGGCGCAAGGCGCGTCGAGGAGGCCCAGCCCTACCTCGAGAAGCTGCTCGTCGCCGAAGGCGTCAATCTCGAGAACGGCTTCCTGCAGCTGAATCGCCTGCTCTCGGGCAATCCCGACAAGGCCGCCAATGCCCGCCTGGTGCGCAACCTCGCGGCCCCGTATCCGCAGCTGCCGCAGGCCCACTTCGCCATCGCGCAGGCGGCGAGCGCGGCGAACGAGGACGACGCCGCTCTTGCCTCG
>Ga0075351_1000026_pt1 | contig 16850 bp, 16 predicted proteins | sample Sandmound_ThreeS_3_FD_120091 | JGI IMG/M metagenome (GOLD analysis project Ga0075351, IMG submission 120091) | Natural and restored wetland microbial communities from the San Francisco Bay, California, USA, that impact long-term carbon... | ecosystem: Environmental > Terrestrial > Soil >... | reverse complement strand
GTGGCGCGCTCGGAGAGATTCGAACTCCCGACCCCCAGATTCGAAGTCTGGTGCTCTATCCGGCTGAGCTACGAGCGCCTGCGCTGGGCGCAGTCTTGATCGCGCCTTTTCCTCGGCTGCGTCAACCCTCATAGTGCCGCCGTAGCGGGGTGCCCCGCGATAAGCCTTCGACCTGGGAGGGTGAACATGGATGTGCGCGCGGCGGTGGCGTTCGAGGCGGGCAAGCCGCTCGAGGTGACGACGGTAAGGCTCGATGGCCCGCGCCAGGGCGAGGTCATGGTCGAGATCAAGGCGACTGGAATCTGCCACACCGACGAATACACGCTCTCGGGCAAGGACCCGGAAGGGCTGTTTCCGGCGATCCTCGGGCATGAGGGCGCGGGCGTCGTGGTCGAGGTCGGGGAGGGGGTCACCTCGGTGCGGCCGGGCGACCACGTCATTCCGCTCTACACGCCGGAATGCCGCGAATGCGAATACTGCCTCTCGCGCAAGACCAATCTCTGCCAAAAAATTCGCGCGACCCAGGGGGCCGGCGTGATGCCCGACGGCACCTCCCGCTTTTCCATCGAAGGCCGCAAGCTGCACCACTATATGGGCACCTCGACGTTCGCCAATTTCACCGTGCTGCCGGAAATCGCGGTGGCGAAAATCCGCGAGGACGCCCCGTTCGACAAGGTCTGTTACATCGGCTGCGGGGTAACGACCGGCATCGGCGCGGTGATCAACACCGCGAAGGTGACGCCGGGGGCCAACTGCGTCGTGTTCGGGCTCGGCGGCATCGGCCTCAATGTGATTCAGGGCCTGCGCCTGGCCGGCGCCGACATGATCATCGGGGTCGACGTCAATCCGGAGAAGAAGGCCTGGGGCGAGCGCTTCGGCATGACGCATTTCGTCAATCCGAAGGAGGTGGCCGGCGACCTCGTCGCCTATCTCGTCGAGCTGACCAAAGGCGGCGCCGACTACAGCTTCGAATGCATCGGCAATGTCGATCTGATGCGCACGGCGCTCGAGTGCTGCCACAAGGGCTGGGGCGAGAGCGTCATCATCGGGGTGGCGCCGGCCGGCGCGGAAATCCGCACCCGCCCGTTTCAGCTCGTGACCGGGCGGGTGTGGCGCGGCTCCGCCTTCGGCGGCGCACGCGGGCGCACCGACGTGCCGAAGATCGTCGATTGGTACATGGAAGGAAAGATCGAGATCGACCCGCTGATCACCCACGTCATGCCGCTCGCCGACATCAACAAGGCGTTCGACCTGATGCACGCCGGCCAATCGATCCGCAGCGTGGTGACGTTCTAGGCGTCGGGAGAACCGCGGCGGTCGCGCCCAGCTCAGGGCAAAGCACTCTTGGTGGGTTTGCCTCGCCACATGTGAATTCGTTCACAGGCACGGCGCCGCAACGCGCGTAACGTGCCTTCAGTTCGCGAAATTGGCCGGTCTCATTCGAGATTGAATCGGCCTCATCAAATCGGGAGAAGTGAATGCTGACTCGCCCAACCTGGCCGGCCATCGTCGTAGCCTTTATCGGAGCGCTCGGGGTGCTCGTTCTGCTGGCGCCGCAAAGCGATGCGACCAAAGCCCGGTCGGACGCCGTGGAGATGCAGACGGTTGGCGCTCCGATGAAGCTCGCGCCGGCGGATGCCGGGGGCAACGCGATGGACCGGCGCATGACCGTGGGCGATCGATCGGCCGATTGAGAAAGGCCGGCTTGGCGGCCGACAGCGGCAGGGCCAAGCATTTTGCGGCTTGCCGCCGACGCTTCGAGGGGCAGATGAAACTCGCATCTTACAACGTCGAAAACCTCTTCCAGCGCGCCAAGGCCCTCAACCTCGCGACCTGGGAGGACGGACGCGACATTCTGCAATTGCAGGCGGCGTTGAACCGCGTCCTCGGCAAGGCGAAATACACCAGCGCGGACAAGAAGAAGATCGTCGATCTGATGAAGAAGCTGAAGATCGACAAGAAGGATGATGGCCCCTTCGTCATCCTCAGGCAGAACCGTGGCCACCTCGTCAAGCGGCCGAAGAATCGCCCCATCGAAATCGTTGCGAATGGCCGCAAGGATTGGATCGGCTGGGTCGACCTCGAGTACGAGGAGGTCAACGAGACGGCGACGCGAAACACAGCGCTGGTCATTCGCGATATCGATGCGGACGTTCTCGGGGTGGTCGAAGCGGAAAACCGACCGTCGCTGGTGCGCTTTTCCGATAACGTGATCAAGGCGGTCGGAGGCGCGCCCTATGATCATGTGATGCTCATCGATGGAAACGATGATCGCGGCATCGACGTCGCGATCATGACGCGGGAGGACTATCCGATCGTGTCGATTGCCAGCCACGTCGACGATACGAATGGAGGGAGTCGCATATTCAGCCGCGACTGCCCTCAATTCGAGATCAGGACGGCGAAAGGCAATCCGCTATTCGTTCTCGTCAATCACCTCAAGAGCAAGGGATTTGGGTCGACGGCTGTGTCGGATGCGCGCCGCCAACGGCAGGCGCGCCGCGTCAAAGAGATTTACGATGAACTGATAGGCAAGCATAAGTTCGTCGCGATCATTGGCGATCTGAACGATACCCCGGCGAGCGCGCCTCTCGCCGCCTTGACGCAGGACGCGATGCTCAAGGACATCAGCGCGCATCCGAATTTCGACGATGGCGGACGCCCTGGGACCTTCGGCAACGGCACGGCGTCGACCAAGATCGACTACATTCTGCTCTCGCCCGAACTTTTCGCACGGACCAAAGCCGGCGGCATTTTCCGCATGGGCGTGTGGGGCGGCAAGAACGGCACGCTGTTTCCCCATTACCCGGAAATCACCAAAGCGAGTGAAGCGGCATCCGACCACGCGGCTATTTGGGCGGAAATCGATATTTGAATGCCGCCGGCCGGCGCCGTCATACGACAATTCGATCGCCGCGTTCTTACGCCGCCCGTTTGTGGTCGATGCCGTTATCAACTAATGTCGCGCGGGAGACGCCGCGAATGGCTGTGCGTCCTCGCGTGCCGCTGGGTCAGTCGAGGACGGCACTGCTTTGCGCTACGGTGGTCGCAAAGACCCAAGGTGCGAACAATGGAATGGCTCATCAATGATGCAGCGCCGGTAATCGCAAAAATCCTGATTGTCCTGATTTTTCCTTTCAGCGGCCTCGATAAGTTCATCAATCGGAAAGCCGCGCTGAAGCAGGCGAACTCCGGCGCTCTTCCGGGCGGCGCCGTGTTGCTCGGGCTTGCACAGATCGTCGAGTTCGTCACACCGATCTGCATCGTCTTCAACTGGTACGCGGGATGGGCGGCTTTGGTTCTCGCGGGCTACTGCGCGATCACAGGCGTCCTGTATCACAACTTTTGGGTCTATCCGCGGTTCTGGTCGTCCGACAGCGAGGGCTATCCCCACATCTGGGATTTCTTCAAGAACTTCGCGATCGTCGGTGGCTGCATCTATATTATTCTGGGCAGCGAGGTCGTGCCGTTTCTGCAACGGCTGTAGAAGCCGCGCCGGCGCAATCGATCAAATTTCGATGCACACTTTGCCGACGTGCCGGCCGCTCTTGAGATATTCGAGCGCCGCGCGTAGATCACTGAGCGGAAAGACCCGGTCGATCACCGGCCGCAATTCGTGGCGCTCGATCGCCCGCAGCATCGCGGCGAACTGGTCGCGATTGCCGACGATAACCGGCTGCAAGCGGATATATTTCGCGATCAGGATCGGGACGTGGAGGGCGTGCTTCGCGCCGCTGACGACGCCGATCACGCTCACCGATCCGCCGACCCGCACGGCGCGGAAGGATTGCGACAAGGTCTGCGCGCCCCCGGTGTCGACAACGAGATCGACGCCCTCGCCGGTAAGCGTGTAGGCCGTCTGTCCCCAGTTCGGATCATCCCGGTAGTTGATCAGATGCCGCGCCCCGAGCCCGCGCAGCCGTTCGAGCTTATCCGCGGTGGAGGAGGTCGCGATCACGCCAGCGCCCGCCATCGTCGCGAACTGGACCGCGAACAAGGCGACGCCGCCCGTTCCCTGGGTGAGCACGCTGGCGCTCGGGCCGATCGCATTCTGCTCGATGACCGCGACCCAGGCGGTGAGTGCGGCGCAGGGCAGTGTTGCGGCCTGCACGAAATCGAGGTGCGCCGGGATGGGCAGGATCGCGTTCTCGCCAAACACGCGGTATTCGCAGGCCACCCCGTCGATCGACCCGCCGAGCGTTGCGGCGAGCCGTTGTTCATTCGGCGGACCGCTGTCCCAGCGGGCGAAGAAACAGCCGACCACCCGGTCGCCCACGCGCCAGCGCGTGACGGCGGCCCCAACTTCGACGATCTCGCCCGCCCCATCGGAGAGGGGCACGAGGTCGCCTCGCTTTTGCTGCGAGCCGTAACCGCCGTCGATGGCGATCAGGTCGCGATAATTGAGCGAGGCGGCCCGCAGGCGCACCAGCACTTCGCCCGCGCCTGGACGCGGCTCCGGCCGTTCGACAATCGTCAAGTGATCGAGACCAAGGGGCTCTGCGACGGCGACTTTCACGGGCGATCCATGGGTTGCGGCGAGCGATGCGACAGCGGCCCTGGGGACAGGACCTTCAAGATGCGTCGGCGCACGGCGTTGGGCAAGACCGAATGATCGGGGCATCCGTTTCCGCCATATGTGGCTGCGCGCTTGGGGGCGATACGCGCGGTCACGACCGCACGTTTTGATATGGCAGCGCATCCGACTTGGTCTTGGACCTTTGCCGTAGCACTTCGTATTCAAGGGCTTGCCCCCGCTCTGGCGAATGCCCGATGACTCGATTGAATCTGTCGGTCGCGGTCGGCGACTACGATCGCACGCGTCCGCTCATCGACGGCGATGTCCGGATCGATGGCGTCGATCCGGTGTTTATGACGCTGCCGCCGGAGGAGATATTTTTCCGCGCGTTCCGGCACGCCGAGTTCGACATCTGCGAGTTGTCGCTATCGAGCTTCACGCTGAAGACCGCCGGTGGCGACTGCCCCTATGTCGGCGTACCGGTGTTCCTCTCGCGGGCGTTCCGGCACACCGCGATCGTGATCCGCACCGACCGGGGGATCGCTGCGCCCGCCGACCTGAAGGGGCGGCGGATCGGGTCGCCGGAGTATCAACTCACCGCCTGCGTGTGGGCGCGGGCGATCCTCTCGGACGATTACGGCGTCGAGCCGAAGGACATCATTTGGGTGCGGGGCGGCATCGAGGAGCCGGGCCGCCCCGAGAAGATCGCGATCACGCCGCTGCCCGACGTGCGGATCGAGGAGGCGCCTCCGGGGCAATCGCTCTCGGCGATGCTCGATGCCGGAACCATCGACGGCATCATCGCGCCGCGCGCGCCATCCGCGTTTATTCACTTTGCCCCCAATATTGGCTGGCTGTTTCCCGACCCGACGGGCGCGGCCAAGGATTACTTCAAGCGCACGGGCATCTTCCCGATCATGCACGTTCTCGGCGTGCGCCGCGAGATCGCCGCGCGGCATCCCTGGCTGCCGCGGGCGGTACTCAAGGCCTTCGAGCGCGCGAAAGCGGCGGCGCTGGAAAAGCTCACCGATACGTCGGCCACCAAGGTGACGTTGCCGTTTGTCGAAGAACAACTCCGGGCGACCCGCGCCCTGATGGGCTGGGATTTCTGGTCCTACGGCATCGAAGGCAACCGCAAGACGCTCGAGACGTTCCTGCGGCATCACCACGCGCAGGGGCTGTCGCCACGCTTGCTTGCCGTCGAGGAGCTGTTTCATCCGGCGACGCGCGAGGCGTTCAAAATCTGAGGGGCATTGAGGGGGCGGGGCCTACAGCGGCCGGGCGAGCAGCCCCAGTGTTTCGAGAACTCGCTTCGCGGTGCTGCGGAGGAAGGCGTCGACCTCGGCCTCGTTGCGCAGCGGCGCACGCTTCGCCGGCTTGGCGAGATAGAGCGTGCGCCGAATGGGCGGGTCGATCCGGCGGGTGACGACCAGGCCCGATCGCAGCTCCTCGATCGCGGAGCCGTAGGGCATGATGCTCGCGGCCACGCCGCGCCGCACCAGGTTCTTCATCGCCGGCACCGACCGCGCCTCGTAAGCCACGCGTACCTCGATGCCCTGGGCGTCGGCCGCGGCGTGCATGAGCTGACGCACGCTGTCCCGCTCGCCCGCCATCACGAGATCGCTGTCGAGCGCCTCCGACAGGGAGATCGGATCGGCCGGGCCGATTCCGCCGGGCGGGGCGACGAGGACAAGTTCCTCCTCAAGCAGTGCCTTGCGCTGAAGGCCCGGCCGGTCGGGCACTTCATAGGCAAGCGCCACGTCCAGCTCGCCGCGTTCAAGCGCCTCGACAAGCACGAAGCTCAATTCTTCGACGAGGCTCAAGAACACGTCGGGGATGATGCGGCGCGCATTGACCATCAGGTCAGATCCGACCAGCAGCATCAGGCTGGGGGAAAGGCCGAGCGTCACCGTTTCGCGGCTGCCGCGGCCGAGGGCTGCGACCTCGCCACGCGCCTCGGCCAGTTGCGCAAGAATCGCGACCGCGCGGTCGTATAGCAACCGGCCTGCCTCGGTTGGGACGACGCCGCGGGAATGACGCACCAACAGCGCGATACCGAGATCGTCCTCGAGCTGCCGGATCTGCAGGCCGAGCGCCGGCTGCGCGACGCGCAGCTGATCGGCGGCCCGCGTCATGTTGCCGACCTCGACGACCTTCACGAAATAACGCAACTGGCGGAGATTGATGGCGTGCTCCTGTCGACGACGGCCCCGCGAACAGGGTCGCCCGCCGCGGGCGAGAGATCAAGCGCCGGCCGGCTGTCGCAGCTTGATGTGGATGTTCTTTTCCTGCGTGAAACTCAGCAATTCCTCCAGACATTCCTCGCGACCGATGCCCGACTGCTTGACGCCGCCGAACGGCGCGCCGAGGAAATGCTGCGATAGGTCATTGATCCAAACATAGCCGACGTCGACCGCGAGCGCGGTGCGGTGCGCCGTCGACAGGTCGTTGGTCCAGACGGAGCAGGTGAGGCCGTAGGGGACCGCGTTCACCTCGGCGAGCATTTTATCCTCGTCGCGCCAGACGAGGACGGCGAGCACCGGGCCGAAAATCTCCTCGCGGGCGATGCGCATGGCGGAGGTTACGTCCACGAACACAGTCGGCTCGATGAACAGGCCGCCGGCAAGGGCCGGGTCCGCGGGCGGCCCGCCGCCGGTCAGGAGGCGCGCGCCCTCGTGTTTCGCCGTCTCGATATGGTCCATCACCCGGTCGAACTGCGCCCTGGAAATGATGGCGCCCATTGTGGTCGCGGGGTCGGTGGGGATGCCGGGCTTGAACCGGCCGATCTCGCTGCGAATCCTGTCGATCACCCTGTCATGGATATCGGCGTGTAGAAACGCGCGGCTGGTGGAGCCGCAGGACTGGCCGCACCAGGTGAAATTCATGCCGCCGATCACCGCGCGCGCCACCTCGTCGGGATCGGCGTCCGGATAGGCGATCAGCGCATTCTTGCCGCCGAGTTCGAGCGTCACCGGCTTGATCGTGTCGGCCGCCGCCCGCATCACCGCGCGCCCGGTCGGGACGCTGCCGATCAACGCCACTTTGGCCACGCCGGGGTGGCCGGCGAGCGCGGCGCCAACCGCCCGCCCACCGGGCAATACGTTGAACACGCCCGCCGGCAGAAGGTCGCCGATCAGTTCGGCCAGCCTCAGCGCGGACAAGGGCGCCTGTTCCGGCGGCTTGATGATGACGCTGTTGCCGGCGGCAAGCGGGGCGGCGGCCTTGCCGGCGCAAAACATGAGCGGATGGTTAAAGGGGAGGATGCGCGCGATCACGCCGAGCGGCTGTCGCACCGAGAAATCGACCGCGTCGGGACCCATGGGGACCGAGGCGCCCTTCATCTCGGTGACGAGCCCGGCGAAGAAATCGAGTTGCGCCGCCGCCACGAGCGCGTCGCGGGTCATCTCGCGCACGGGGTTGCCGCAATCGAGGGCGTCGAGCATCGCTAGCTCGCCCGCATGATCGCGCACGATCGCGGCGATCCGGCGGAGCGTCGCGGCGCGCTCCAATGGCGGCGCCCGTCGCCATTCGCGAAATCCCGCTGCGGCGGCGGCGACGGCTGCATTGACGTCTTCGGCGTCGCCCTCGGCGACCGGGCCGAGTGAGCGCGCGGTCGCCGGGTCGAACGTTTCGCCGTAGCGCCCGGCTTTCGGCTTGCGCCACGCGCCGCCGTAATAGAGATCGCGATGGCCTGGTAAGACCGGGCTTGGCGGAAGGCTGACGCTCGGCGCTTGATGAGGCGTCATGATCGGTGCGCTCCGCAGCAGGCCGGCCCGTAACAGAGCATTACGGGCCGCACCGCATTATCCTCGTTGGGTCGGGCGAATTACTTCACTGCCGAGACCTGAATCAGCTCAGCGAGCTGCTGTTTCGACAGCGGTTCGGCCGTGTATTTCAATGCCACCGCCTCGGGGACCAAGGTGTCGAGGCCCTTGATCTCGTCGGGCCAAAGGATCGATTTCGGGAATAATTCATCGCGAATACGTCTTGCGGTGGCTTCGGGGATGCGCGCAAATTCGGCGTAGTCCTTGATCGCCTGATCACTCGAATACATGTAGTCAAGCGTTTCGCGATATGCCTGCATGAACCGTTTCAGCACGTCCTTACGTTTTTGCAGCGTGTCGACATTGGTAATGAGAACACGAATGGTCTGATCGGCGACGATCTTGGCGTCGTTAGCTTTCGCGACAATGTTGATCTTTCCTTCCTCGAGTTCCTTCATTCCGAAGGGCGGCGCCGCCCAGCCGACATCGACTTGGCCCGACATCACTGCGGTGAGTGTTGCCGCGGGATTGCCGGTCGCGGTCGGCTTTGCCGTGACGTGGTACTCCTTGATGAAAGCGAGCACGATCGAATGGGTGGAGGAGCCGTTGGTGGAATAGGCGATGGTCTTGCCATCGGAGTCCTTGAGGTTCTTTATGCCCGATGCGGTTGGCGCATACCAATAGTCGGCCGCACCGGTCGACTCGGCGCCGATGATGCGCACTGGCGCGCCCTTGGAGAACGCGCTGAACACGCCCATCGTGCCCGCCGCCATGCCGACGTCAACCGATCCAGAGATCACCGCCTGCTGAGTTTCGCCGCCACCTGAGGTGTACAGTAGTTCGAGCGCGATACCGTGCTTCTTGAAGATGCCGGCCTTTTCGCCGAGATGCGGAATGGCCGAGTTCCAGTTCCCGCGCTGACCGATTGCGACCTTCACCAAATCGTCGGCCATCGCCGGCGTCAGATGAAGCGCAAACGCCGCGAGAAGCGCGAAGCCTAGCATCAATCCTTTTCTACGAACCATGTGTCGTCCTCCCTTTGGCCCCTTCAGCGGGGCTGATTGTTGGCGTGGAGGCCGGAGAGCCGGCCGATGAGCGCATTGGCGCCGATCGCGATGATGAACAGAAGCGTCAGCAACGCGTACATGCGCGGCATGTCGAAGGTCGAGTAGCTGTTGATGATCAGGAACCCGAGCCCGCGATTCGACAGCTTGGTTTCCGCGAGCAGCGTGCCGATGATGGCGACGCCGAACCCAAGTCGCAGCCCGTTGACGATGGGTTGGCGCATCGCCGGCAGGTAGATCTTGGTCACCATCTGCCAGGTCGCCGCGCGAAAACTCCGGCCGACGCGGATCAGGACCTCGTCGATCTGGCGCATGCCGGCGGCGATCGACAGCGCGATTGGAAAAAAGCAGGACAGCGCGCCCATCGCGACCTTCGAGCCGGGGCCGACGCCGAACCACATGATCATGATGGGGAAGAAGATGATCTTTGGCGTCGGGCCGAGATAGTAGAGATAGGGCTCGTAGGCGCGGGCAAAAAATCGACTGCCGCCGAGGACAAGTCCGACGACGAGGCCGGCTCCCCCGCCAATCGCAAGCGCGCCGAGAATCTCGCCGCCGGTGACCCCCATGTTCCAGTAGAAGTTCGGACTGCGCAGCAGCTCGACAACCGCCCGGCCGATGGTCAGCAATGACGGCACCACGTCGCGGAACAACAAGCCGGACGCCGACACCGCCTCCCAGATCACGACGGCGACGACGATGATCGCGATGCGCAACGCCGTCACCGGGTGCAGAACGGCGGGCCGCGTTTTTTTAATCACTGCATCGGCCTGAGCCATCGTTCGATCCGTTCGGTGGCGGCGAAAAAGCAGATGCTGACGAGAATGACGAAACAGATCGCCGCATAGGTTCCCGGCAGGTCGTAGCGTTCGGCGAGCTCGTTGATGAGCTGTCCGAGGCCGCCGAAATTGATCAGGAACTCAACCCCGACAATGTTGATCAGCGCAAAGATCATCCCCAAGCGCAGTCCGACAAAAATAGTCGGCAGCGCGGCCGGAAGCAGGATCTTCCAGAACAGCTGGCGGCCGGTGAGGTTGAAGCTGCGCCCGACATTGATCAAAGCGACGCGCGTGCCCGCGAGTCCCTCCACCGTTTTCAGGATCACCGGCGCAAGCCCGGCGACGAAACCGATCATCACGATGGTGGTGGCGTTGCGGCCGAAAATCACGAGGAACAGCGGATACATCAGAACGATGGGCGCCGCCGCGAGCGCGCCGACCCAGGTTTCGGTCGCCATGCGCAGCAGCGTGATGCGGTGGAGCAACGCGCCGAGCGCAACGCCGACGACCGTCAGGAGCAATCCAGCGGCGAGCGCTTCGCCTGCGGTGAGCACGAACCGGTTGAGAATGTCCTCCTCGAACACGACGCGCCCGAAGCTCCCGATGATTTGCGAGGGCAGGGGGACGACGTAACGGTTGACTACGCCGACCCGGATCAGGATTTCCATGGCGAGAACGCCGACGACGAGCGTGCCGAGACCGAGCGCGGCCGGCGCGCAATCGGCAAGGCGGGGACGCCCGAAAGTCATGGCCTTTCCCCCGCGTGCAGGCTGCGCTGTTCGGCGTCCTGCATGCCGCGGCTCGCCTCTTCTCGTAGATCGTGCCAGATTTCCGCGACATAGCGGCCGAACGCGGTGCTCGACACGATCTCCGAGGTACGCGGCCGCGGCAGGTCGATTTCCACCATGCGCTTGATCCGGCCGGGCCGGTAGGTCATCACTAGAATTCGGTCCGCAAGCTGCACCGCCTCAGTGATGTTATGGGTGATCAGCAGCATCGTCTGCTGCAGCTCCTGCTGGATCTGCAACACCTTGTCGCCGAGCAACAGGCGGGTCTGCTCGTCGAGCGAGGCGAATGGCTCGTCCATCAGCAGAATTTTCGGCTCGAAGGCGAGCGTGCGCGCGATCGCGACGCGCTGGCGCATGCCGCCGGACAGCTCGGAGGGATAGCGCTTCTCGAAGCCGTCCAAGCCGACCAGATGGACGAAATGCCGGGCGCGCTCCAGCCGTTCGGCCTTCGCCATTCCGGCGATCTCCAACGGAAAGGCGATGTTCTCGATCACTGTGCGCCAAGGGAAGGTCGATTCCTCCTGGAACACCATTCCGATTGCCGGATGCGGACCCGATACGGTTTCCCCGGCGACGCTGACGCGGCCCTCATGGCCATCGATCAGTCCACCGATAATATTGAACAACGTGGACTTGCCGCAGCCCGACGGGCCGATCACCGAGAGGAATTCGCCGGTTCGCACGGTGAAGGAAATGCGATCGACGGCGACGACCGGTCCCTCCGCGGTCGGAAACTGTTTCATCAAATTATCGACGACAAGAATGTCGTCCCGCCGGGACAACGCGTCCTTCGGGGTGAGTTGATCGGCGGCCAGAGCGTGGTTCGGCATGCGGCCCCTCAGGCTTTCCGAACGGCCGGACGGGCGGACGAGGCGGCCATCGCCGGACCATCGCCCGGCGCGACATGGACATCGACGACGGCGACCGCGCCGTTTTCGACGGCAGCGATCGCAGCGTCGAAGGTCCGAACAAGGTCGCCGCAATGCGTGACCGGACCGAATCCCGCGGCGCCCTGCGCGCGTGCGATCATGGCGAGATCGATCGTCGGATCGATCATGCGCTGGCCGATCCATTTATTCGCGACCGGCCGGCCGCGCATACGCGCCACCCGCTCCTGGTGCTGTTCGTCGTTGAAAAATGACTGATTGTTGGCGACGACGACGAGCAGCGGAATGCGATAATGCGTCGCCGTCCATAGCGCCGTCGCCCCCATCAGGAAGTCGCCGTCGCCACAGATCGCGACCGGCAGCCGGCCGGAGCCGCGCAAGGCGAGCGCCGCCCCGACCGAGATGCCCGGCCCGCCGCCAATTCCACCGCCGCCATCGGAGCCGAGAAAGTCGAGCGGGTGTCGGAACGGCCACGCCGCGCCATTCCACGACAAAGGCAGATGCGTGAGCGATACCGCCCGCACGCCGACGGCGTGCCGAAGCGCGCGCGCCAGCGCGTCGATATCGATGGCGCCATCGGTCGGAAGCAGCGCAATTTCGTCCGGCGGAAGCTCAAGCGATGGCGCAAGCGAAAGGCCCGGCCCGAGTTCATCGAGCAGCGCGGAGACCACGGGGTCCGGCGCGGCTGCGAGGAAAAGGTCGACCGGCGGCAGGGCTTGGTAATCCATGCTCCAGCCGTTGTGCAAAGTGTGATCGAGCGAGGCGTGGATGATAGTCGCGTCGGGCGCGGCGTTCCCGAACGCTGCCTTCAGCGTCCCGCCGAGATCGACCCAGTCGAGGCTCAGAATGACGTCGGCCGCACGCAAACTCTCGGCCGCCTCCGGCGCAAGAAAGATCGCCGGCGCGCCGGCGTGCAGCGGGTGGTCGGTCGGGAACGCCGCGCCGATTTTGAGGTCGGTCAGCACGCGGGCGCCGGTTCGCTCGGCAAGTGCGACGCGCCGCTCCCAAGCTTCGAGCGAACGGCCGGCGCGACCGGCCAGGATGACGGGACGTTGAGCCTCGGTAAGCAGTGCGGCGGCTTCGGCGATCAATTCCGGCGGAGCGGCCGGGTAGGCCGGCGGCCGATAGCGATCGGCGTCGATCGGCGGCGCGGGCTCCGCCAGCGCGACCTCCTGCAGTTCGGCGTCGAGATTGACATAGACCGGGCCCTGCGGCGCGGTCTCGGCGATCCAGGCCGCGCGCAGCAACGCCTCGCGGGCCGCCAGCGGGGAAGCCGGCTGGTCGTCCCATTTCACGTAATGCCGCACCAGCGCGCCCTGGTCGCGCGCAGTGTGAATCCAGTCGATCCATGGCCGGCGCTTGGCGGCATCGATCGGACCGGTCGCGCCGATCACGATCACCGGGATGCGATCGCACCAGGCATTGAAGATCGCCATCGTGCCGTGCATCAGGCCGACATTGGAATGCAACGCCGCGGCCATCGGCGTTCCGGTCACCTTGGCCCATCCATGGGCGATCGCCACCGCATGCTCTTCGTGCAAGCACAGCAAAATCTGCGGCTGCCGATTGCCGAGGCGGTTGACGAGACTGTCGTGCAAGCCGCGAAAACTGGCGCCGGGGTTGAGAGCGATGAAAGGAATGTCGAGCGCCCGCAGCGTTTCGGCCACGACGTCGCTGCCGAATACCCGGCCGTCCGCCGGCGACGGCGCCGGCCGTTCCAGCCCCGCATCCGGCCAAGCCGGGCGGTCGCCATCCGACATTCCTTGCGCTCCTCCCAGAGCCGCCGTCTTCTTCATGTTTGCCCGAATCTAGCGTACGTGAAGCCGAGAACATCAATCGCCGATTGGCGTGAAGACTCGTTCCCGGCACGATCCGCTGGGCTTGTTACGACGGGGGCCGCCCTCGCGAGATCGCAAGAACGGCGACGTATCCAGTTTATTGAGCGGGAACGCCAAGCCTAAGTCCAGGACATTCGCAATCTTGCTGACCAAGCATTTTTGCCAGGCAATTGCGCGTTTATCCCTGCTTGCGGCGAACATGGCGCCCCGGCTGTCTTCACCTCCGCGAGTATGGAATAGATGTCGGCGACGAGCACGAGGGGGCCTTTGCTCGGAACGTCGCGTGCCTGCGCGCCGTGATATTTCGGAAAGGGAAAAACAGGTTATGCGCGGACTGAAGGGGCGGCGAGCGATCATTGCCGGCGGGGCTGGGGGCATTGGGGCCGCCATCTGCCGCAGACTTGCTGAAGAAGGCATGCAGGTCGTTTGCGCCGATATCAGCGAAAAGCGGGGACGAGCGGTCGCCCAAGAGCTGTCGGAAGAAGGCCTGCCGGTCTCGTTCGAACACCTCGATGCGGGCGATCCCGCAAGCTGGGATCGGTTAGCGGCGGTCCAGCCTCGCATCGACGCACTGGTCACCGCGGCCTATTTCGCGCGGGGAGGCCAGATCCCGGCCCTATCGAACGAGGATTGGGAAGAAAATTTCCGGGTCACCCTCGGCGGCGCCTTCTACGGCATGCGCGCCTGCGTGCGGCGGATGGAACGCGGCGCGGCGATCGTCAACATTTCGAGCGTCGCAGCGCTCCTCGGCATGCCGGTCAATGCCGGATATGGCGCGGCGAAGAGCGCGGTGTCCGGTCTCAGCCGCATCGCTGCGGTCACGTTCGCGCCGCAAGGCATCCGCGTGAACAGCGTTTCGCCCGGTTTCATTACGACCAGAGCCCTCGATGGCCTTGGCGAACTCATGGCCTCGACCCACGGCGACGCCGGAGCGGCGAAGCAGTCGTTGCTCGACCGCATCCCGCTCGGCGCTTTTGGAGTTCCCGCCGACATCGCCGGCGTCGTCGCATTTTTGCTCTCCGATGACGCAGCTTATGTCACCGGCATCGACCTGGTCGTCGACGGGGGATATTGCGCGGCATGATTTTCGGCCGCCGAGGTCATTTTGTCTGGGCGCGCGTTGTGAACCGCGCACAGATGACCGTCGACAACAGGGAAGGGCGACGTGCGCCGATCCTTGCGGGCGTCGCCGATCCGCGGCTCTTAAGCTAGCGACATCGGGCTGTCCCGGGCGCTCACCTAATGAAATCGCGAGGTTCCGAGGAATAAAGATGTTTCCACCGCAGCGGATCGTCTGCCTCACGGAGGAGACCGTCGAGACGCTCTATCTCCTGGGTGAGGATGCGCGCATCGTTGGAGTGTCCGGCTTCGCCGTCCGGCCGCCGCAGGTGCGCCGCGAAAAGCCGCGCATATCGGCGTTCACCAGCGCCGATATCGACGGCATTCTCGCGCTGAACCCCGACCTCGTGCTGACCTATTCCGACCTGCAGGCGGACATTGCGGCGCAACTGATCCGCCGCGGCGTCGCCGTGCACGCGTTCAACCATGTCGACCTCGCGGGCATATTCGCCATGATGCGGATGCTCGGCGCAATGGTTGGCGCGCCGGAGAAGGCCGAGGCGCTTGTCGGCACCTTCGAGAGCCGCCTTGCCTCGTTGCCGGCGCCGGCGGGCAAACGTCCGCGGGTTTTCTTCGAGGAGTGGTACGAGCCGATCATCACCGGCAGCCGCTGGGTGTCCGAGCTGATCGAGGCGGCCGGCGGCACCGACGTTTTTGCGGAAAGAGCGCGCCACCAAGCGGGCAAGGACCGCATCGTCTTGCCCGAAGAGGTGGTTGCGGCGGCCCCCGACGTCATCATCGGCTCATGGTGCGGCAAGAAATTCATCCGCAACCAAGTCGCCGCGCGCCCGGGCTTTGCCGCCATCCCGGCAGTCCGGGGCGGCCAACTTCACGAGGTCAATTCCACGCTGATCCTGCAGCCCGGCCCGGCCGCGCTGACGGATGGGCTCGATGCTTTGTGCCGGATCATCGCTGGCTTTTCGGAACGACGGTGAGGATAGGTTGCGTGGCCCGGGTCGACCGCTCAGCACGGGCCGCGCCCGAAGGTCCTTGAACAACAAGCATTTGACCTTAACGGTGGCTCAGGCCTAATCAGGAGATGACGATTCGCGCCTTCATTACCGGGCTTTCCGACCTGCGGATTTCGAGCAACGAGCGGAGCTTCCTCCGGGAGGCCCGGCCGTGGGGGCTGATATTATTCGAGCGGAATATCAGCAATCCGCGGCAAGTTACTGCATTGGTGAGCGAATTCAGGGATATCCTTGGGTTTGACGCACCTGTCCTGATCGATCAGGAAGGCGGCCGGGTGCAGCGGCTCGGGCCACCGCATTGGCGGATTTATCCCTCCGGGGCGGACTATGGCTGGCTGTTCGACCGCGACCCGGCGCTCGGACTCGCCGCCGCCCGGCTGGGCGCCCGGCTGATCGCCGCCGACCTCGCCGCGCTCGGCATTACGGTGAATTGCCTTCCGGTGGCGGACGTGCCTGCCCTCGGCGCCGATCCGGTGATCGGCACCCGCGCCTATGGGGATACCGCCGACAAAGTTGCACAGATCGCCGAGGCGATCACCACCGGGCTTGCCGAAGGCGGGGTCCTGCCCGTGCTCAAGCACATCCCCGGACACGGCCGGGCGACGTGCGACAGCCATTTCGGGCTGCCAATCGTCGCCAGTCCGCGCGAAATCCTCGAAAGCACCGACTTTGCCGCGTTTCGCCGCCTCGCGCATCTGCCGCTCGGCATGACCGCCCATGTGATGTTTACCGCGATCGATCCGGACCTTCCGGCGACGCTTTCGCCCAAGGTCATCAATGATGTGATCCGTGGCTCCATCGGCTTCGATGGAGCGCTGATGAGCGATGACGTGTCGATGGGGGCGCTGACCGGCGGCGTCGGCGAGCGAACCCGGCAAGCGCTCGCTGCAGGTTGCGATATCGCCCTTCATTGCAACGGAGATTTAAGGGAAATGGAGGAGGTTGCATCCGGCGCCCGTGAGCTGTCGGGTGCTGCGGCACGACGCGCGGAGCGGGCGCTGGCGGCGCGACGCAAGGCCGACGCGGTGGATATCACCGAGGCGCGAATCACCTTTTCCCGTATGATGGGGACGACGGCAGCCGCTGGGTGACCCTGACATGTCCGGCGATACGGACCAGTTTCT
>Ga0075351_1000025_pt1 | contig 16874 bp, 17 predicted proteins | sample Sandmound_ThreeS_3_FD_120091 | JGI IMG/M metagenome (GOLD analysis project Ga0075351, IMG submission 120091) | Natural and restored wetland microbial communities from the San Francisco Bay, California, USA, that impact long-term carbon... | ecosystem: Environmental > Terrestrial > Soil >... | reverse complement strand
GGCGGCTCGGAGCAGACCGCACAGAGTGGGTGATCGCGGCGGTGCCGTTCGGCGGCTACGTGAAGATGCTCGACGAGCGCGAAGGGCCGGTCGCGCCGCACGAGGCCCAGCGCGCCTTCAACCGCAAGAGCGTCTGGCGGCGCATCCTGATCGTCGTCGCCGGGCCGCTGTTCAACTTCATCTTCGCCATCGTCGTTTACGCGGGGCTGTTCATGTACGGGCTGCCGGAAGCGCGGCCGGTGCTCGGCGCGCCGCCGGCCGGGACGCTCGCCGCGGCGGCCGGCATCGCCGCCGGCGACACGGTGCGCTCGATCGACGGCGAGCCGGTGGCGACCTGGACGGACCTGCGCTGGCAGATTCTGCAGGCGGCGCTGCAGCGGCAGGCGGTGCGGCTCGAGACCCTCAACGAGCGCGGCCACATCGCCACGGTGAGCATCGACCTGCGCGAATTCCCGGCGAACGAGGTGGAAAGCGACGTGCTCGAGCGCATCGGCCTGCGCCTCTATCGGCCGATGCTCGTCCCGGTGATCGGCAAGGTGGTGCCCGGTGGCTCGGCCGAGCGCTCCGGGCTCGCTCCGGGCGACCGCATCCTCACGGCCGACGGCAAGTCGATCAGGACGTGGGACGACTTCGTGAGCGTGGTGCGCTCCAGGCCGGGGACGCCGATCCCGCTGCTGGTCGAGCGGGGCGGCGCGACGCTGACGATCGAGGTGACCGCGGACCCGAAGACGCGGATCATCGGCGCTCAGGTCCGCCAGTCCGACGACTACGTGGCCAAGATGTTCGTGCGCGTGCAGCACGGTCCGCTGGCGAGCCTGGCGCGCGGCGTGGCGAAGACCTGGGACATCTCGATCTTCAGCCTGAAAATGCTCGGCCGGATGCTGATCGGCGAGGTGTCGTGGAAGCACCTCTCGGGTCCGGTGACGATCGCCGACTTCGCCGGGCAGTCGGCGCAGCTGGGCTGGATCTCCTACGTCAGCTTCCTGGCGCTGATCAGCATCAGCCTGGGCGTGCTGAACCTGCTGCCGATCCCGCTGCTCGACGGCGGCCACCTGCTGTACTACGCGATCGAGATCGTCAAGCGCGGGCCGGTCTCCGAGCGGGCGATGGAGCTCGGCCAGCGGGTCGGCCTCGCGCTGCTGCTGGTGATGATGGCGTTCGCGTTCTACAACGACCTCAATCGCCTTCTCACGGGCTGACGTAATGCGCAGAGGGCTCGCCGCGGTATGCGCCGCGATTCTGCTCGTGGCCGCCGCCGGCGCCGCTGCCCAGTCCTTCCAGCCCTTCGTGGTGAAGGACATCCGCGTCGAGGGCCTGCAGCGCACCGAGGCCGGCACGGTGTTCAGCTACCTGCCGATCAAGGTCGGCGAGACGATGAACCAGGAGAAGGCACGCCAGGCCGTGCGCGCCCTGTACGCCACCGGCTTCTTCCAGGACGTGCGCCTCGAGGTCGACCGGGACGTGCTGGTGGTGTTCGTGCAGGAGCGTCCCGCCATCGCGCAGATCGACTTCGCGGGCATGAAGGAATTCGAGCCCGACAACATCAAGAAGGCGCTGCGCGAGCTGGGGCTCGCCGAGGGCCGCATCTTCGACCGGGCGTTGCTCGACTCCACCGAGCAGGAGATCAAGCGCCAGTACCTGTCGAAGGGCCTCTACGCCACCACGGTGCAGGTCACCGTGACGCCGCTCGAGCGCAACCGCGTCGCGATCAACATCACGGTGACCGAAGGCGACGTGGCCAAGATTCGCGGCATCAACATCGTCGGCGCGAGCGCCTTCAGCGAGGACGAGCTGCTCGACCAGTTCGTGCTGCGCACGCCCGGCTGGCTCACCTGGTATACCAAGCTCGACCGCTACGCCCGGGAGCGCCTCGCCGCCGACCTGGAGACGCTGCGCTCGTTCTACCAGAACCGCGGCTACCTCGATTTCAGCATCGAATCGACCCAGGTCTCGATCACCCCCGACCGGCTCGGCATCTACGTCACGGTCAACATCACCGAGGGCGAGAAATACACCGTCACCGGCGTGCGCCTCTCGGGGCAGATGCTGGTGCCGCGCCAGGAGCTGGAGGCGCTGGTGCAGCTGAAGAGCGGCGACGTGTTCTCCCGCGAGAAGCTCGCCGCGAGCACCAAGGCGATCACCGATCGCCTGGGCAACGACGGCTACGCCTTCGCCAACGCCAATGCCATCCCCGACATCAACAAGGAAAAGCGCACGGTGGCGTTCAACATCGTCATCGATCCGGGCCGCCGGGTCTACGTGCGCCGCATCGACGTCGCCGGCAACGTCAAGACCCGGGACGAGGTGGTGCGGCGCGAGATGCGGCAGATCGAAGGCGCGTATTACGACGCCTCGCGCATCCAGCTCTCGCGCCGGCGCATCGACCGCACCGGCTATTTCAGCGAGGTGAACGTCGAGACCCAGCCGGTGGAGACGAGCCCCGACCAGGTCGACATCCTCTACTCGGTCAAGGAGCGCCCCACGGGGGCGCTGCTGTTCGGCCTGGGCTTCTCCAACGTCGAGAAGCTCTCGCTGTCGGCGTCGCTGACGCAAGCGAACGTCTTCGGCACCGGCAACTTCCTTTCCTTCAACATCAACAGCGGCAGCGTCAACAAGGTGTACTCGCTGTCCTACCTCAACCCGTACTGGACCGTCGACGGCGTGAGCCAGGGCTTCGACGTGTACCGCCGCAAGACCAACGCCTCGCAGCTCGCGATCGGCGCCTACTCCACCGATACCTACGGTGGCGGCATCAAGTTCGGCTATCCGATCTCCGAGTACTCGCGCATCGACGCGGGCTTCAACATGGAGCGGGTGAGGCTCGACACCTATGACAGCAGCCCGCAGCAGTACCTGGATTTCGTCAAGGATTTCGGCCACCAGTACACGTACGGCGCGCTGAGCAACGGCTGGTCGCGCGATACGCGAGACAGCCTCATCCAGACCAATGCCGGTACGCTGTCGCGCGTCACCGGAGAGCTGGCGAGCGGCGACCTGCAGTACTACCGGCTCGGCGCGTCGCAGCAGTTCTATTACCCGCTGACGCGCATCTACACGTTCTTCTTCGGGGTCGACGTCGCCATGGCCGAGGGATACAGCGACAAGCCCCTGCCGTTCTTCAAGAACTATTACGCCGGCGGGCCCGGCTCGGTGCGCGGCTACGGCTCGCTCACCCTGGGGCCGGTGGACGCGAACGGCACGGTGGTCGGCGGCAACCGCAAGCTCACGGGCAGCAGCGAGATCCTCTTCCCGGTTCCGGGCGCCCTGCAGGACAAGTCGCTTCGCCTCGCCTGGTTCATCGACGGCGGCAACGTGTTCATCAACCAGATTGATTTCGGCGAGCTGCGCTACTCGACCGGCATCAGCTTTGCGTGGTCTTCGCCGTTCGGCCCCCTGAGGCTGTCGTTCGCCCAGCCGCTCAACGCCCGGAGCACGGACCACATACAGAGGCTACAATTCACGTTCGGCAACGTGTTCTGAAGCTTGAATAGCCCCCACCTCAATCGCATCGGTCTGGCCGCGCTCCTGGCGGTGACGGCGCTCGCCGCCGCGGCGCAGGGCCCGGCGGCCGCGCCGCAGTCGATGAAGATCGGCTACGTCAATACCGAGCGCATCCTGCGCGATGCGGCGCCGGCGGTGCGCGCCCAGCGCAAGATCGAGGCCGAGTTCCAGAAACGCGACCAGGAGCTGGCCAAGATGGCCGACCAGCTCAAGCGCATGCAGGACGACATCGAGAAGAACGCCGTGACCATGAGCGAAGGCCAGCGGCGCAACCGCGAGCGGGAGTTCGGCGAGATGAACCGCGACTTCCAGCGCAAGCAGCGCGAATTCCGCGAGGACCTCAACCAGCGCCGCAACGAGGAGCTGGCGCAGGTCGTCGAGCAGGCGAATCGGGTGATCAACCAGATCGCCGAGCAGGAGAAGTTCGACCTCATCCTCCAGGATGCGGTCTACCGCAGCCCGCGCATCGACATCACCGACCGGGTGATCAAGGCGCTCGAAAGCAAGCCGCCGGCGAAATAGGCCGATGCCGGGGCCGCTCACGCTCGGGCAGATCGCCTCGCGTCTCGGCGGTCGCGTCGCCGGAAACGCCGACACGCTTGTCGCCCAGGTGGGCTCGCTCGAGCACGCGACGCCGCAGCAGATCACCTTCTTCGCCGACCCGAAGCTGAAAGCGAAGCTCGCCGCGACGCGCGCCGCCGCGGTGATCGTTGCCGCGGAGAGCGAGAGCCTGACCGCGCTGCCGCGCATCGTCTGCGACAAGCCCTACGTGTACTTCGCCCGCGTTTCGCAGCTGTTCAACCCCGCGACCCGTCAGGCTCCCGGGGTGCACCCGTCGGCGGTGATCGCGCCCGGCGCGCAGCTCGGCGCCCGGGTCTCGATCGGCCCGGGCTGCGTGGTGGGCGAGGGGGTGCGCATCGGCGACGACAGCTGCCTTTATCCGCGCGTGGTGATCTATGCCGGCTGCACGCTCGGCGCCCGGGTGGTGGTGCATTCCGGCGTGGTCATCGGCGCGGACGGATTCGGCCTCGCCAACGACGCCGGCCGCTGGCTGAAGATTCCGCAGATCGGCGGCGTGCGCATCGGCGACGACGTCGAGATCGGCGCCAACTGCACCATCGACCGCGGCGCGCTGCAGGACACCGTCATCGAGGAGGGCGTGAAGCTCGACAACCTCATCCAGATCGGCCACAACGTGCGCATCGGCGCGCATACGGCGATCGCCGCCTGCACCGGCATCGCCGGCAGCACCGACATCGGCAGGCACTGCACGATCGGCGGCGCGGCGATGATCGGCGGCCATCTCAGGATCGTCGACGGGGTGGAAATTTCCGGCGGCACCGCGGTGCCGAGCTCGATTCTCAAGGCGGGCACGTACACGGCGCTCTTCCCGATCGAGGAGAAGGCAGCGTGGGCGCGCACCGCCGTCCTCGTCAGGCGGCTGGGCGAGCTGGCCGAGCGCGTGCGAGCCCTCGAAGGAAAGGCGGACAAGAATGGCTGAAGTGGACCTGCAGCGGATCCTGAAGCTCCTGCCGCATCGCTACCCGTTCCTGATGATCGACAAGGTGCGCGAGCTCGAGCCGAAGAAGCGCATCGTCGCGATCAAGAACGTCTCCAATAACGAGCCGCAGTTCCAGGGGCATTTTCCCGGCCGGCCGATCATGCCCGGCGTGCTGATCCTCGAGGCCTTCGCGCAGGCTGCAGTGGTGATGATGCTCGCCACCGACGCCGACGCGCCGGAGAACCAGGTCTACTACTACCTCGGCATCGACAACGCGCGCTTCAAGAAGCCGGTATTGCCGGGGGATCAGCTCGAGCTGGAGGTGATGTTCGACCGCGCCATGCGCGGCATTGGCAAGTTCAACTGCGTGGCCCGCGTGGCGGGCGAGGTCGTCGCGGAGGCGTCGATCTTGTGCACGATCCAGCCCGCCGGGAAATGATTCACCCGACAGCCATCGTCGACCCGGGTGCGAGGATCGCCCACGGCGTCAGCGTCGGTCCTTACTCGGTGATCGGCCCACGGGTCGAGCTCGGCGAGGACTGCTGGGTCGGCTCGCACGTGGTGCTGGAAGGCCCGATGCGCATCGGCCGCGGCAACAAGATCTTCCATTTCGCGTCGGTCGGCGCGCCGCCGCAGGACAAGAAGTACGCCGGCGAGCCGACCTCGGTGGAGATCGGCGACGGCAACACCATCCGCGAGTACGTCACGATCAGCCGCGGCACCGCGCAGGACGTGGGCGTGACGCGCCTGGGCAACGAGAACTGGATCATGGCCTACAGCCACATCGCGCACGATTGCCAGGTCGGCAGCCAGACCATCTTCGCCAACGGCACCCAGCTCGCCGGCCACGTGACGGTCGGCGACTGGGTGATCCTCGGCGGCATGACGCTGGTGCACCAGTTCGTGCACGTCGGCGCGCATGCGTTCACCGGCATGGGCTCGAGCCTGTCGCAGGACGTGCCGCCGTTCGTCATGGCCGCGGGGCCCATGGCCCGGCCGATCGGCATCAACGCCGAGGGCCTGAAGCGCAGGGGCTTCTCGCCCGAAGCGATCGCGGGCCTGAAGAAGGCCTACCGCACGCTCTACCGCAGCGGCCTCGGCCTGGAGGAGGCGAAACGGGAACTTGAAGCGCAGGCGGCGGGATGCGTGCCGGTGCGCGAGCTGCTGGATTTCATCACCCGCTCGAAGCGCGGCTTCATCCGCTAAATGGCCTCACCCCTGCGCGTCGGCATGGTGGCCGGCGAGGCATCCGGCGACCAGCTTGGCGCGCACCTGATCGCGGCGCTGAAGGCGCGCGGCCGGCCGATGCAGTTCGCCGGCATCGGCGGCCCGCGCATGATGAACCAGGGCCTGGTCTCGCATTACCCGATGGAGAAGCTGTCGGTGCGCGGCTACTCCGAGGCGCTGCTGCATTTCCGGGAGATCCTGAGCATCCGCGGCGGCCTGACGAAGAGGCTGCTCGCCGAGCGGCCGGACCTCTTCATCGGCGTCGACGCGTCGGAGTTCAACCTCGGCCTCGAGCGTGCGCTGAAGGACGCCGGCATCCCCACCATCCATTACGTCAGTCCCTCGATCTGGGCATGGCGCGGCTGGCGGGTGCGGCGGATCGCCCGCTCGGTGAACCATGTCCTGGTGATGTTTCCGTTCGAGGCGCCGCTGTATCAGAAGGCCGGCGTGCCCGTGACCTACGTCGGCCATCCGCTCGCCGACATCATTCCGGAGACCCCGCCGCGCGAGGAAGCGCGCGCCCAGCTGCGTCTGCCCGCGGGCAAGCTGGTCGTGGCGATGCTGCCGGGAAGCCGGCGCTCGGAGCTGCAGTACATGGCGAACACCTTCGTGCTCGCCGCGCACCGTTTCTGGCAGGAGGTGCACGACGTGCATTTCGTCGTGCCGACGGTCACGCGCGAAACCCGGGACATGTTCGAGCGCGCGCTGTACGAGAACCAGCGAACCGACCTGCCGCTGACGCTGCTGTTCGGCCATTCTCACGAGGCGCTCGCCGCCGCCGATCTGGCGCTGGTCGCGAGCGGCACCGCGACGCTCGAGGCGGCGCTGTTCAAGACGCCGATGGTGATCGCCTACCGGCAGTCGCCGCTGTCCTGGGGCATCATGCGCGCGATGGCGTACCTGCCGTACGTCGGCATGCCGAACATCCTCGCCGGCGAGAGGCTGGTGCCCGAGCTCCTGCAGGACCAAGCCACGCCGGCCGCGCTCTGCGCGGCGCTCATTGACCTGCTGCGCGACGCCGACGCGCAGCGGCGCCAGCGCGAGCGCTTCGCCGAATTCCACCGGCTCCTGCGCTGCAACTCCGCCGAGCGCGCCGCCGACGCGGTATTCAAGGTCCTGGAGCGGCGTGGCTAAGGCCGCATCTTCCCCGATGGTCTGCGGCGTGGACGAGGCTGGCAGGGGCCCGCTGGCCGGGCCGGTCTACGCTGCGGCAGTGATCCTCGATCCGGCACGCCAGGTGCGCGGCCTCGCCGATTCCAAGGTGCTGAAGGCCGAGCGGCGGGAAGTGCTGGCCGAGCGGATCAAGGAGCGCGCCACCGCCTGGGCGATTTCCTCGGCGAGCGTCGAGGAAATCGACCGCCTGAACATCTTCCACGCCTCCATGCTCGCCATGAAGCGCGCGGTCGAGGCCCTGGGCGTCCGTCCGGAAGAGGCCTGGATCGACGGCAACCAGTGCCCCCGCGAGCTGCCGTGCCCGGCGCGGGCGTTCGTCGACGGCGACGCGCGCTTCAAGCCGATTTCCGCCGCCTCCATCCTCGCCAAGACGGCACGCGACGCCGAGATGCGGGCGCTGCACGAGCGCTATCCCGGCTACGGCTTCGACCAGCACAAGGGCTACGCCACGGCCGAGCACCTCGATGCGCTCGGGCGGGCCGGCCCGTGCGAGATTCACCGCCGCAGCTTCTACGCCATCGGCGTGTTCTACGAGAAGGACCTGTTCAGCGACAGCTGGTCGAATCTGCCCGAGCCGGTGCGGATCCGCAGCTACCGGTTGTATTGCGAGGCGCTGAAGCTGTGCGCGGAAAAGAAACTCGATCTCTTCGACGCAGGGCAACGCCGCCTGAAACGGGAATACGCCGAGGTTCTGGCGACGGAACACGGCGAACGCGCTCTGCTCATGCTGCGCAGCGCCAGGCAGCAGCTCGGGAATTGATCTTCGTCTGCGCGCACGGCGCCGGGGGCCTGCAGTGGCTGGAGGGGGCGGACCACTCGCTCAAGCGCGCCGCCGACCTCGAGGCGATCGCGAAAGAGACGCAACGCTGGCTAGCAACGCTCTAGCCTCGTTGCGCGGCGAGACCATCGCACGCCGCGCAGCGATCTGATGTTTTAATTTTCTGTAAAACGTCCTATCCATCGCCTTCTCGATAAGGCGGGCGAGATCGCGCTCGTCGCCAACGCGGAAATAGCCCGCGTATCGCTCGCCGAGCAGGCCGACGTTGCCCGAAATCCGGGAAGCGAGGATGGGGACGCCAATGCGCAAGGCCTCGCAGACCACGTTGGCGCCGCCTTCCATCCGCGAGCTGATCACCATGGCGTGGCTGGAGGCGAGCCACTTCAGCGCGCGGCCGTGCGGCACGCTGCCCAGCCAGCGATAGCGCCGATCCGATGTTTTCGGCTTCAGGTCCTTTTCCAGCAGTTCGCCGAGTTGGATGACTTCGAGGTCCTGAGCGACGTGTCGAAGCGCCCGGAGGGTCAGCAGGGGATCCTTCACGGCCCGCAGGTGCCCGATGACGCAGATCCGAAATTTCCCCTTGACCGGCCGATGCCGAAGGCTCGTCGACGCGCTTTGCACAACGACCTGCACCTTCTTCGTGGTTGAGAACTCCTCGGCCGCCTTCGGCTGCAGCACGATCAGGCGATCGGCAACCTCAAGCGATTCGCGTGCTTCCGGAGAATGATGAATGTCGTGATAGACGTCGGTACCCGTCAGCGCGAGGATGACCGGGCCGGGGAAGGCCTTGATCGAGGCGTGGCTGCGGCGGGCGTGCAGGGCAAGCATCGCGTCGGCAGGCTCGCCGTGCCACTCGGTCGACACGGTCACCCGGTGTCCCGCGGCGCGAAGAAAGGCCGCCCAGCGCAGCGCCGTGTGGCGGTTGCCGCTGCGCGTTCCCGGCCGGGCAGGCGTGATCAGCGCGATTCTCATTTAGACTCTGGCGCGTGAATTTTTTCGACGAGCTGCGGGAGGCGAGGGCGCATACGCGCGTCGTGGCCGACGACCTGCACGGGGAAAAGGAATTCGGCCCGATGCTGGCGATCGTGAATCCGCCGCGCTGGGAGGTGGGCCACGTCGGCTGGTTTCAGGAATTCTGGTGTTTGCGGCAAAGGGGAGCAGCGTCGATTCTGCCGAACGCCGACGACCTCTACAACTCCGCCACGGTCGCGCACGACACGCGCTGGGGCCTGCCGCTGCCTTCGTTCCAGGACACGATCGCGTACCGCGACCGGGTGCTCGAGCGGGTGCTGAAGGAGGGCGCGGATCCGTATTTCGCGGGCCTGGCGGCAAGGCATGAGCGGATGCATGCCGAGGCGTTTCATTACACCCGACAGACGTTGGCTTACCCGGCGCCGCCGCTGCGTTCCACTCCCGATATTTCCGGGGAGAAGGGCGATCTGGAGGTTCCCGGCGGTCCCCACCATCTCGGCTCGCAGCGGGACGCCGAATTCGCATTCGACAACGAGAAGTGGTCGCATGCCGTCGTGCTTGCGCCGTTCCGCATCTCGCGGCGCCTGGTCACCAACGCCGAGTACGCCGCCTTTCTGGAAGCCGCGCGCCACAAGCCGCCGCTGTACTGGAAGGAAGGGAAGATGCGCCGCTTCGACCGCTGGATCGACATTCCGATGGACGAGCCGGTAATGCACGTCAGCGCGCGCGAGGCCGAGGCGTACTGCCGCTGGGCGGGCCGCCGTTTGCCCAGCGAGGCGGAGTGGGAGCGCGCGGCGCAGGAGCCGGGCATGGAGCAGCTCTTCGGCAGCGCGTGGCAGTGGACGTCTTCCGTCTTCCTGCCTTACCCGGGCTTCCTGCGCGATCCGTACGCCGAGTACTCCGAGCCGTGGTTCGGCACGCACCGCGTGCTGCGCGGCGGCAGCTTCGCCACGCCGCCGACGATCGCGCACGCCAAGTTCCGCAACTTCTACACGCCGGAACGCGCCGACGTCTTCTGCGGCTTCAGAACCTGCGCGCCATGAAGCTGACTTCGCGGGAAAACCCGAAGGTCAAGCGCTGGGCGAAGCTGGTGCGCGATGCGAAGCTGCGCAGGAAAGAAGGGCGCCTGCTGGTGGAAGGACCTCATCTCGTCGAGGCTGCGCTCCGCGCCGGGCTCGAGCCGCACGCCTTGCTGGTCAGCGAGCGGGGGCAGCGCGACCGGGAGATCGCGAGTCTCGTCGCGGGCGCGACCGTGGTCGTCCTGGCAGACAGGGTCTTTGCCGCGGTCGTCAATGCGGAGAACCCGCCCGGCATCGCTGCCGAAGTGTCTTTTCCTACGGTCAGGAAACAAGGCGACGTCGTGTTCCTGGAAGGTGTCCAGGATCCTGGCAACGTCGGCGCGATCATGCGCAGCGCCGCGGCTTTCGGCGTGGCTGCGGTGACCCTCGACCGTGCGTGCGCCGATGCCTGGTCGGCGAAGACTTTGCGCGCTGGGATGGGCGCGCACTTCGCACTGCAGGTGCAAACGGTTTCGTCCCTCGAAGAAGAGCTGGAACGGTTTACCGGCCGGATTCTCTGCGCGGTCCCCCGCGGCGGCGTGGTTCTGGCGGAGGCGGACCTGAGCCCTCCGGTCGGCTGGCTCTTCGGCGCCGAAGGGAAGGGCGTGAGCCCGGAGGCGGCCCGGCACACCGATCTGAAGGTCACTATTCCGATGGTCGGTGGCAGCGAGTCGCTGAATGTCGCCGCCGCAGCCGCGATCTGTCTCTACGATGCGGCGCGTCGGCGCGCGGAGTAGCATTTGCTGCGGAGGGACTCCTATGAAAAGTTATCTGACGACGCTTCTGACGGTTGCGGTCCTCGGCGGCGCTGGCCATGTCGCGGCGCAAAAGCCGCAGCCGACCGTCCTCACCAACCAGCAATTGAAGACGCTGTTGTCGAAAGGGTTGACCGTAAGGATCACTGGGGCCGACCGGGCGAACACCGCTGCCCGCACCGGCACCGCCGTCTATCAGAAAGACGGAACGGTGCGCTTCAACGAGGGCGCCACCACGACTACGCACATCGGCTCTTGGCGGATCGACGGCAACAAGTTCTGCACCAAGTACACCAATCTTGGTAGCGGGTGCTTCAACCTTCAGAAGACCGGAGAAAAGACCTACAAGCTGCTTCCCCTCGATGGGCTGCTCGAAGGGATCTGGGAAGTCGTGAAATAGCTTCCGGGCTAGTAGACGTGCCGCGGGATCCTGAGCTCCCGCAGGATGGTGGTGGCGATTTCCTCGATGGACTTGCTGGTCGAGTTGATGCAGCGGATGCCCTCGCGCCGCATCAGCTTCTCGGCCTCGTCGATCTCGAAGCGGCAGTTGTCGAGCTCGGCATAGCGGCTGTCCGGGCGCCGCTCCTGCCGAATCTCGCGCAGCCGCTCGGCGGTAATGGTCAGGCCGTAGAGCTTCGGCTTCTGGCCGCGCAGCGCCTCGGGCAGCTGCATGCGGTGGAAGTCCTCGGGGATCAGGGGGTAGTTCGCCGCCTTGACGCCGAATTGCAGCGCGAGATACAGGCTGGTCGGCGTCTTTCCGCTGCGCGAGACCCCGATCAGGATCACGTCGGCCTGGGTAAGCTCGCGGTGCGAGGCGCCGTCGTCGTGCGCCATGGCGAAATTGATCGCCTCGATGCGCTGCTGGTACTCCTTTTTGTCCATGGCGCTGTGCGAGCGGCCGATGGTGTGGCTCGACTTGATGCCCAGCCCGGCCTCGAGAGGATCGATGAAACTCTCGAAGAAATCGATGAACAGCGCTTTCGCGCGGCGCACCACCTGCCGCACTTCCTGGTTCACCAGGGTCGAGAACACGACCGGCTGGCCGGCGCCGTTGCTGCCTTCGCTCTCGATGCGCGTGAGGCATTCCTCGGCCTTTTCGATCGTGTCGACGAAGGGCAGGGTGATCTGCTTGAAGTCGACGCCCTCGAACTGGGTGAGCAGGCTGTGGCCGAGCATCTGCGCGGTAATGCCCGTGCCGTCGGAGACGAAGAAGACCGTACGCTTTGGATTCACGCGGCTAAAATACTAGGCGAATGCGCACGGCTTGGCTCAAGGACCTTCGCCTCGCCGACCTGCCGCAGGTCGGCGGCAAGAACGCCTCCCTAGGAGAGATGATCGGTGCGCTGTCGGCCGCCGGGATCCGCGTTCCCGGGGGCTTCGCGACCACCGCCGACGCCTTCCGCGAGTTCCTCGCCCAGGGCGGCCTCGACAAGAAGATCGAGCAGCGCCTCGAGGCGCTCGACCCGAAGGACGTGAAGGCGCTCGCCGCCTGCGGCTCCGAGATCCGCTCGTGGATCCTCAAGAGCTCATTTTCGGCGCCGCTTGAGAAGGAAATAAGGTCTTATTTTCAGCAGCTTGAAAAGCAGACTTCAAGCGAAACCTCGTTCGCGATCCGCTCCTCGGCGACGGCCGAGGACTTGCCCGACGCGTCCTTCGCCGGGCAGCAGGAGACCTTCCTCAACATCCGCGGCATCGACCACGTCCTCGAGGCGATCCGGCATGTCTTTGCCTCGCTCTACAACGATCGCGCCATCTCCTACCGCGCCCATCAGGGCTTCATCCACGCCGACGTCGCCCTGTCCGCCGCGGTCCAGCAGATGGTGCGCAGCGACCTGGGGGCGAGCGGGGTGACCTTCACGCTGGACACCGAGTCCGGCTTCCCCGACGTGGTGTTCATTACCTCTTCCTACGGCCTCGGCGAGCTGCTCGTGCAGGGCGCCGTCAACCCGGACGAGTTCTACGTCCACAAGCCGATGCTCGAGCGGGGCAAGCCCGCGATCGTGCGCCGCGCCCTGGGCTCGAAGCTGCAGAAGATGGTTTTCTCGCAGTCCGCCACCACCGGCAAGTCGACCCGAACGGTTGACGTCCCCGAGTCGGAAAGACAGACGTTTTCATTGAGCGACAAAGACGTGCTTGAGCTGGCGCGCTATGCCGTCTCCATCGAGAAGCATTACGGCCGGCCGATGGACATCGAGTGGGCGAAGGACGGCAGCGACGGCCGCATTTACGTCCTGCAGGCGCGGCCGGAGACGGTCAAGTCGAAGAAGCGTGAGGTCGAGGAGCGCTACGCCCTCAAGGGCAGCTCGCGCGTGCTCGTGAGTGGCCGCGCCATCGGCCACAAGATCGGCAGCGGCACGGTGCGGGTGGTGCCCGACGCCTCGCAGATGTCGCGCATCAGGAAGGGCGACGTGCTGGTGACCGACATGACCGACCCGAACTGGGAGCCGGTGATGAAGCTCGCCGCGGCGATCGTCACCAATCGCGGCGGCCGCACCTGCCACGCGGCGATCATCGCCCGCGAGCTCGGCATCCCGGCGGTGGTGGGTTGCGGCGAGGCGACCGCCCGGCTCAAGGACGCCCAGGCGGTGACGGTTTCCTGCGCCGACGGCGATACCGGCAACGTCTACGACGGACTGATTCCGTTCGAAGTCTCGAGCCGCGAGCGCGGCGAGATGCCCGAGATCGCGGTGAAGATCGCGATGAACGTCGGCAACCCGGACCTCGCCTTCGAGTTCGCCCAGCTGCCCAACGCCGGCGTCGGCCTGGCGCGGCTCGAGTTCATCATCAACAACATCGGCGTGCACCCGAAGGCCTGCCTGGAATACCCGGATTTACCTGCTTCTTTGAAAACAAAATTGGAGGAAAAATCGCGCGGCTACGGCGATCCGCGCACCTTCTTCCGCGAGAAGCTGGTCGAAGGCGTGGCGACGATCGCGGCGGCGTTCTGGCCCAAGCCGGTGATCGTGCGGCTCTCGGACTTCAAGTCGAACGAGTACCGCAAGCTGCTGGGCGGCGAGCGCTACGAGCCCGAAGAAGAGAATCCGATGCTCGGCTTCCGCGGCGCGTCGCGCTACATCGCGCCGAGCTTCAAGGAATGCTTCGAGCTCGAGTGCGCTGCGATGCGGCGGGTGCGCGAGGAGCTCGGCCTGACCAATGTCGAGCTGATGGTGCCGTTCGTCCGCACCATCAACGAGGCGAAGCAGGTCCTTTCACTCCTTTCCCGCAATGGTCTGGAGAGAGGAAAAAACAATCTCAAAGTCGTCATGATGTGCGAGCTGCCCTCCAACGCGATCCTCGCCGAGCAGTTCCTGGAGCTGTTCGACGGCTTCTCGATCGGCTCCAACGACATGACGCAGCTGACGCTCGGCCTGGACCGCGATTCGGGGCTGGTGGCCGAGGGCTTCGACGAGCGCGACGCCGCGGTGAAGGCCATGCTGGCCATGTCGATCAAGGCCTGCCGCAAGGCGGGCAAGTACGTCGGCATCTGCGGCCAGGGGCCCTCGGACCATCCCGACCTCGCCCTGTGGCTGGTGGAGCAGGGGATCGAGAGCCTCTCGCTCAACCCGGATACGGTGGTCTCGACCTGGATGGCGCTCGCCGCAGCGCCGAAGCCGGGCAAGAAATCAGCGGCTGCGTAGCAGGCGCTGCTTCTCGCGGTTCCATTCCTTCTCCTTCTGGTCGGCGCGCTTGTCGCGCTCCTGCTTGCCGCGCGCCAGCGCGATGGAGAGCTTGATGCGTCCCTTGCTGTAATGCAGGTCGAGGGGCACGAGGGTGTAGCCGCGCTGCTCGACCTTGCCGATCAGCCGCCGGATCTCCTCCGCGCGCAGGAGCAGCTTGCGGGTGCGGGTCGGGTCCTGGACGAAGTGGGTCGACGCCGAGGGGAGGGGACTGATGTTCGCGCCGATGAGGAAGATCTCTTCGCCGCGCACCATGACGTAGGCCTCGCCGCTGGTGGCGCGGCCGGCGCGGATCGCCTTCACCTCCCAGCCCTCGAGCACCAGCCCTGCCTCGTAGCGCTCCTCGATGAAGTAATCGTGGGAGGCCTTGCGGTTCTGCACGATGGCCATCGAGAATTCTATTCATGAAACGCGTCGTCCGTTCGGCGATCGTGCCGCACACCGCGGCGCACCTCTACGCCCTGGTGGAGGACATCGAGAGCTATCCGCGCTTCCTGCCGTGGTGCGTCGGCGTGGCGGTGAAAAGGAGCGGCCCTGGCTCGACGCTCGCGACGCTGAGCGTCGGCGTGCGCGGCGTGAAGCATTCCTTTACCACGCAGAACGAGAACCGCGCGCCCGAAGCGATCGACCTCAAGCTGGTCGACGGGCCGTTCCGCCGCTTCGCCGCCGCGTGGCGCTTCCAGCCGCTCGGCGAGCGGGCGTGCAAGGTCGAGTACTCGATGGAATTCGAGTTCGCAAGCCGGGCGCTCGCCGCGCTGCTGCAGCCGCTCTTCGAGCGCATCGCCGACAGCATGGTCGACGCTTTCACCCGCCGGGCGGACGAAATCCATGGCGCTAAGAGTTGAGGTTGTCTACGCGCGCCCGGATGGGGCGGAAGTCGTGGCGGTCCGGCTGCCCGACGGCGCCACGGTGCGCGATGCGCTGCTCGCTGCCGGCATGAGCGCGGAGAGGGTGGGGATCTTCGGCAAGGGGGTGACGGCCGAGACCCGCCTTAGCGAGGGCGACCGGGTCGAGATCTACCGGCCCCTGAAGATCGATCCGAAGGAAGCGCGCCGCAGACGAGCAAACCGAAACGGCAGGCGGGCGCGCCGCTAGGCTACTGGCAGTTCGCGGAGGCGGCCTGCTGGGCGCGCGCCAGCTCGCCGGCGATCTGCGCGTCGTCGAGATAGACGCGCTCGCCCTGGGCGTTGACGGTGCTGATGCGGATGCCGCTCTGGATCGAGCGCACCTGCGCCTGCGCCGATTCGCAGTTCTGGCGCTTGATCTCGGCGTCGGCCGACGCTTGCGCGGCTTTCTTTTCCTCCGCCTCGCGCTCCTGCTGGCGCTTGCGGAAAGCCGCGTCGGGCGAGAGCGCCTTCTCGCCGTCCTTCTTCGCCGCGGCGGCGGGCGCCGGCGCGCTGCCCGCGGGCGGCGGCCTGAGGCGTTTCGCCTGCACGCCGGGCGGCGGCACGTCGCCGTATTGCACGCGACCGTCCTTGTCGACCCAGCGAAACTGCTGGGCGGACGCGACGGCCGCGAATCCCACCAGCACCATCAGCACCAAGGTTCGTTTCATAGTTGGCTCAACGCGCCGCTGCAGTGAGAGGATGACATCAGTATAATGCCGCTTTGCGAGCAGAGACCATGCGCGTCATCCAGAAGGCGCTGACCTTCGACGACGTTCTTCTTCTTCCCGCCCATTCGCGCATCCTGCCGCGCGAAGCCTCCCTCAAGACCCGCCTCACCCGCAGCCTCGAGCTCAACATCCCCATCGTTTCGGCCGCCATGGACACGGTGACCGAGGCCCGCCTGGCGATCGCGCTGGCACAGGAAGGCGGCATCGGCATCATCCACAAGAACTTCACCCCGCAGGCGCAGGCGGCGGAGGTGGCGAAAGTGAAGCGCTTCGAGTCCGGCGTGCTGCGCGATCCGATGACGATCCCCCCGGACATGACGGTGCGCGAGGCGATCGCGCTGCAGCAGCAGCACAAGATCTCCGGCTTCCCGGTGCTGAAGCAGGGCAAGGTGGTCGGCATCGTCACCAACCGCGACCTGCGCTTCGAGAAGAAGCTCGACCAGCCGATCGGCAAGATCATGACGCCGCAGAAGCGGCTGATCCGCGTCGCCGAGGGCGCGAGCCGCGGCGAGGCGATGCGGCTGATGCACGAGCACCGGCTGGAGCGCGTGCTGGTGGTGGATGCCGCCTGGCGCCTGAAGGGCCTGGTCACGGTCAAGGACATCCTCAAGGAATCC
>Ga0075351_1000024_pt1 | contig 17062 bp, 18 predicted proteins | sample Sandmound_ThreeS_3_FD_120091 | JGI IMG/M metagenome (GOLD analysis project Ga0075351, IMG submission 120091) | Natural and restored wetland microbial communities from the San Francisco Bay, California, USA, that impact long-term carbon... | ecosystem: Environmental > Terrestrial > Soil >... | reverse complement strand
GCGATGAAAACCATCGACATTCACGCGCACTGGTATCCCGAGGAATGGATCCGCCTGTTCGAAAAGGATGGAGCGAAGGAATCCGCTTCTTTGCAGCGAACGGCCGGGGGAGGGTACCGTCTGCAGGCAAAGCAGATCACCAATGCCTTCGACGAGCGATTCGTGGTGGTTTCCGAGCGAGTGAAGGAGATGGACAAGCGCGGCATCGACGTGCACGCGCTCTCGCTCACCACGCCGATGGTCTACTGGGCCTCCCCGGCGTTCGGCCTGGCGCTCAGCCAGGCGTTCAACGATGCCGCCTCCGCCGCGCACCGCAAGCATCCCGAAAGGCTGCTCGGCCTGGCGATGCTGCCCATGCAGTCTCCCGCCGCCGCGCTCAAGGAGCTGGATCGAGCTGCGAAGCTGCCGGGGATGCGCGGCTTGTACCTGGCGACGAACGTCAATGGCCTTGAACTGGATGAGAAGCAGTTCTGGGACGTCTACGGCAGGTGCGAAGAGCTCGGCTGGACGATCTTCCTGCATCCGGTCGACACCATCGGCCAGGACCGCACCAAGAAGTACTACCTGAAGAACCTGTGCGGCAATCCGTACGACACGGGCGTCGCCGCGGCGCACCTGATTTTCGGCGGAGTCCTGGATCGATTCCCAAAGTTGGAATTCAACCTGCCGCACGCCGGGGGCACGTTCCCCTGGCTGATCGGCCGCTGGGACCACGGCACGAAAGTGCGGCCCGAGCTGAAGCACATGAAGAAGCCGCCGAGCGAATACCTCAGGCGCTTCACCTACGACACCATCGGCCACGACGACCGCATCAACATGAACCTGGTGCGCCTGGTCGGCGCGGATCGCGTGACGCTCGGCAGCGACTACTGCTTCGACATGGGCCTCGACGATCCGCTCGCGGTCGTTTCCCGGCTGGATGTTCCGGAAAAGGACAAGGCCCTGATCCGCGGCGGCAACGCGCTCAGGCTGCTGAATCCCTGAGGAGCAGCAGCAGGCCGCCGACGATCGCCACGTTGGACATGAAGAGGAGCCGCGTCGTGCGTTTCTGCACGGGGTCGGGCCTCTGCCAGAAGCGGTGGAAGATCGCGGTGGCGAGCGCGGTGAAGGCGATCAGGCAAAGCGCGCCGATATCGGTGCGGACATTCGAGACCACCAGAGCCGCGCCGAAGAACTGCAGGACGACGCCGCACCAGAACGCCGCCGCCGGCGCCGGCGTGCCGAAGCCGCGCATGCGATCGATGTGGTCGCGGATGCTGCCCGGCGTGACGAGATTGACGATGCCGGCGACGAGGAAGTAGCCGCCGAGCAGGATCCGTCCGGCCGCCGCCGCGTAGTCGGCGCCCATCCAGCCTCAGGCCGCGACCTTCATCCGCTCGATGTGCTTGCCCTGGAAGTGCGGCGCGATCTCCTTCATGAAGCGGTGCATCTGCTCCTTGACGAGGCTGTGCGGCTTGTTGCCGACGTTGAAGTAGAGGATCACCTCGTCGATGCCGCTCTTCTCGACGCGCTTCAGGGTCTCGACGATCTTCTGCGGCGAGCCGAGCAGGATCGATTTGTCGGAGAGGTCCTCCTTCTTCATGTTCTTGAGGATGTCGACGATCTTGAGGAAGTACTGCATCGTCGGCGGCGCGTCCTCCTTCTTCTGCGGGAAGGCCTGCAGCACGCAGTGGTTGAAGTAGTCCATCTGCCTCTCGCGCCCGTAGTCCTCCTGCTTCGCGTCGTCGGCGATGTAGATGAAGTAGCTGCACATCGCGCGGCCGGGCTTCTTGCCCGCCTTGACGCAGGCTTCGCGATACGCGTTCACGGCCTGGTCGAGGCCGCCGAACACCATGCCGGCGGCGAACGGCGCGTAGATGATATTGAGGCCGCGCTTCGCCGCCATCTCGAGGCTGGTCCTGGAGAACGAGGCGACGTAGAACGGGATCGGTTTCTGCACCGGCTTTGGCGTGATGCTCATCTCCGGGATGTCGTAGAACTTGCCCTTGTGCGCCCATTTTCCGGGCGAGTTCCAGGCCTTGAGCAGCACCTCGATGCCTTCCTCGAAAATCTCGGCGGAGGCCATGAAGTCGGCGCCGAAGGGCGCGTACTCCTTGCGGTCGTAGCCGCGGCCGGTGGCAAAGTCCACTCTTCCACCGGACAGAAGATCCAAGGTGGCCCACATCTCCGCAACGTGCACCGGGTGGTGCAGGGGCAGGACGGTCACCGCCGGCGCAAGCCGGATGTTCTTCGTTTGTGAAGCGATATTCGCCAACAAGAGGTCTGGACGCGAATTCACTCCTAGAGAATCGAAGTGGTGCTCGCCGATCCACGCCGAGTGCATGCCGATGCGGTCGGCGAGGATCGCCTGCTCGCGGATGTCGAGCACGAACTGGTTCGCCGAGCGCGGGTTGTTCGGGTAATGGTTGTCGCTGAGGGTGAAGTAGCCGAATTCCATGGTTATGCCTTTATGGTGTTCCTGAGCACGCCGATCTGTTTCACCTCGACCTCGACCACGTCGCCGGGCTTCATGAACACCTTGGGATTGCGCCCGAAGCCGACGCCGGAGGGCGAGCCGGTGGTGATGACGTCGCCGGGCCGGAAGAGGTAGAACTGCGAGTAGTACTCGATCAGCTTCACGACGCTGAACACCAGGTCGTCGGTGTTCGCGTCCTGCATGACCTTGCCGTTCAGCCGCGTCTGGATGCGCACGTTCGCCGGGTCGGGGATCTCGTCCCTGGTCGCGATGCACGGCCCCATCGGGCAGAAGGTCGGGAACATCTTGCCGAGCAGGTTGTGCTCCCACGCGTGGATCGGTCCCATGATTCCGGTCGAGGAGAAGATCGCGCTCACCCAGTCGCGCGCCGAGACGTCGTTGACGAGCGTGTAGCCCGCGACGTGGTCGAGCGCCTTCGCCGCCGGGATGCGGTAGCCGCCCTTGCCGATGACCACCGTGAACTCGCCTTCCCAGTCGAGCATGTCCGGGTTGGACGACGGGACCTTGATCGGCTCGCCGCTGGCGATGATGCTCGCCACGCTCTTGGTGAAGGCGGCCGGCTTTTCGGGCGGCGGCGTCTTCATTTCCTTCAGGTGCTCGTGGTAGTTCATGCCGACCGAGAGCAGCAGGCCGGGATTGGAAATCGGCGGCAGGAGCCTGGCCTTCTTGAGGGGGAACCGGTGCTTCTTGCTCTTCAGGAGCTTCTTGACCGAAGACAGCGCGTTCGCCTCCAGGATTCCCTTGAGCGTCGGCGGCAACGAGCGGTCGTTGGCATTGATGTCGACGATGTCCTCGCCCTCGATCACGCCGGCGCGGGGTTGCTTGTCCTTGAGGAACATGACCAGGTGCATCGTTTCTCCTCCGTCAGGCGGCGATCTTGAGGTCCGCGGCGCCGGCTTCGGCCGACAGGCGGTCGCACAGCGCGCGCAGCTTCAGCGCCGCGGGATTGTTCGGGCGGGCAAGCTCGGCGTCGGAGCCGATCAGCGCCGCGGCACACACCGCCTCGCCGTTCCAGCCGCGCACCACGCTCGCGGTCGCGTACAGGCCGGGGATCACGGTCTTGTCGGCGTAGGCGAGGCGCGACTTGCGCGCGCGCTCGAGCTCGCGCTCCAACGCCTCGCGGTCGAGCTTCTCCTTCTTCGTCTCGAGCGCCAGCGCTTCGGCGGTGACGCCGGCCGGCAGGAAGGCGAGCAGCATGCGACCGAGCGAGGAGCGCGCCACCGGCAGCACCGAGCCGAGGTTGAGCGAGGTGACGAGGTCCCCGGTGCGCTGCCAGTGCACCACGGTCGGCCCGCGGTTGCTCCAGACCGCGAGCAGGGCGGTGAAGCCGGTCTCCTCCACCAGGGCAGGCAGGGCGCGCTCGGTCGCCTGGATCGGGTCGAGGCGCCGGATCGCGGCGAGGCCCAGGCGCAGCGCGAGCGGGCCGAAGTCGTAGCGCGAATCCGCGCCCTGTACAACGAGGCCGCAGCGCGCGAAGCTTGCGAGATAGCGATGCGCGCTGCTCGGATCCATGTCGGCCTTCGCGCTAAGCTCCTTCAATGCGAGCGGACCGTCGGCCTTCTCGAGGATCTCGAGGAGGCGAATGCCGGTATCGACCGACTGAATCCCGCGACGCTTTGGTTTCACCGTTGACAATGCGTTGTCCTATGGACAATATAAACGCACATCCTGAGGAGGATCAAGCATGAAAATCGACCGACGCCGGGCTCTCGCGGCCGGAGGCGCCATCCTGTCCACGCTCGCTCTGCCGCCGGCGCTGCGCGCGCAGGGCAAGCCGATCCGCATCGGCAGCACGCTGCCCCTCACCGGGCCGCTCGCCTCGCTGGCGATCATTCACAAGGTGACCGCCGAGATCTACGTCGACAACCTGAACAAGCGCGGCGGCCTGCTCGGACGCCCGATCGAATGGGTGCTGCGCGACGACCAGTCGAAGCCGGAGCTGACGCGCACGCTCTACGAGCAGCTCATCACCGCCGACAAGGTCGACCTGGTGCAGAGTCCCTACGCCACCGCCTCGATCCTGGCCGCGATGGGCGTCGCGCAGCGCTACAACAAGCTGCTCCTGCACACTTCGTTCGGCATCCCGAAGCTCGCGAAATACGAGATGCAGTTCCAGACGGCGGGATCCCCGTTCGACCCGGAGAACGTCTGGCCGAACCACATCTTCGATGCGGCGGCGAAGCTGCCCAAGCCGCCCAAGACGGTCGCCATCGTGACGAGCAAGTTCCCGTCGGTCCACGCCATCTCGGTGGGCGCGCGGGAAGTGCTGAAGAAGCGCGGCCTCACCGAGGTGCTGCACCTGGAGTACGAGTTCGGCAACCGCGATTACGGCGCCATCGCAGCCCGCATCAAGGAAGCGAATCCGGACTTCCTCTGGGGCGGCACCAACGGCATCGATCCGGTGCTGATGCTCGATGCGATGAAGAAGATCGACTATCGGCCGCCGGCGCAGGTGCACCTCTTCCCGGCGCCCGGACCGATGCTGAAGATGCCGGAGGCGCAGGGCTCGCTCGCGCTCACCACCTTCGAGTCGCATCCGCCGTTCACCGACGATCCCACCATCGCCCAGTTCGTGAAGACCTACGGCGAGCGCGCGAAGGAAGCCGGCATTCCCTACACCGCGGTCGACCTTCAGTCGGCGATCATGTACGCGGCCTGGCAGGTGCTCGAGACAGCGGTCACTGCGACCAGGAGCCTCGACGACAAGACGCTCGCCGCGTGGCTGAAGAAGAACGAGGTCAAGGTCCTGTTCGGAACCTTGAGGTGGAACGGCCCGCAGAACTACGTCGAGGGCGCCGACCTGTACAAGATCAAGCAGCTGCAGCAAGGGCGCTGGATGGTGGTCCATCCGGCGCAATGGGCCGCGCCGGGGGCGAAGATCATCTAACGGTGCCGAGCGCGACGCTGCTCGGGCAGTCCGTCCTGTCGGGCGTCTTCATCGGCGCCCTGTACGGACTGCTCGGCCTCGGCCTCAGTCTCTCGTGGGGGATGCTGCGCCAGGTCAACCTGGCGCACTTCGCGCTCGCGTTTCTTGCCGGCTACCTCACGTTTCAATTTTCCGGCCGCCTGGACCCGTTCGTCACCCTCGCGGTGGTCGCGCCGCTCTTCTTCGCCCTGGGCATGGCCTTGCACTGGTTCCTCGGCCGCTTCTCCGTCACCTTGCTGAACACGCTGCTCGTCACGTTCGGCCTGACCAGCATCATCGAGGCGGGCATCCAGTGGTACTGGACCGCGGACTTCCATCGCATGGAGAGCGCGTACGCGGCGGTGCGCTGGAAGGTCGGGCCGCTGTTCGTCTCGCTTCCCGACCTGCTGACGCTCGGCTTCGCCCTGACCCTGTCGCTCGGCATGTGGGGCGTGCTGCGCTTCACCGACCTGGGCAAGGCGATGCGCGCCACGACCGAGGACGCGCCGATCGCCGCCGCGTTCGGCGTCAACGAGAAGCTGCTCGGCTACCTCATCTCCGGGCTCGCCGCCGCCGTCGCCGCGGTCGCGGGCCTTTGCCTGGCGCTCAACCACACGCTCGCGCCGGTGCAGATCTACGCCTGGATGGGCGTGGTGTTCGCGGCGGTGATGATGGGCGGCGTCGGCAGTCCGGTCGGCCCGCTGCTCGCCGGCATCGTCATCGGCGTGAGCGAGGCGTTGACCATGGCGGTCAGCAACCCGACCTGGGCGCCGCTGGTGTCGTTCTCGCTGCTGATCGCCATCCTGCTTTTCCGGCCGGCGAGACTTTCATGAAGATCCTGCTGGCGGTTGGCGCGGCGGTGCTCTGCGCGGTGCCTTTCGCCGGGCTGCCGGCGTTCTACGAGACGTTCCTCTACCTGCTGTTGAGCGCCATCGTGCTCGCCACTTCGTGGAACCTGCTGAGCGGCTACTCGGGCTACTTCTCGTTCGGCCACGGCGCGTTCTTCGGCGTCGGCGTCTACACCACCGCCGCGCTCGCGGGCCAGCTCGGCTGGCCATTCCTCTGGACGCTGCCGCTCGCCGCGCTCGCCGCCATGGTGCTCGGCGTCGCTCTCGGCGCCGTGGTGTTCCGCGTCCGCGCGCTGCGCGGCGAGCTGTTTGCGCTGCTGACGCTGGCCATCACTTTCGTGCTTTCGACGATCGCGCTCAACGCCGTCGACGGCGGCCCGGGCATCATGCTGAACGTCGACATGCCGAAGATCGCGCCGACGGCCTCGGGCGTGCTGTATCTCCTGATGCTCGCCGCGGCGGCGCTGACGCTCTGGACCGCCTGGGCGATGTTCCACTCTCGCTTCGGCACGGGTCTCTTCGCCATCCACGACGACGAGGACGTCGCCGAGGTGATGGGCGTGCCGACCTACCGCTTCAAGCTCGCGGCGTTCGCCATCTCGTGCGCGCTCGCCGGACTCGCCGGCGGCATCCACGCCGTCTTCGTTTCCTACGTCACCGTCGCGGAGACTTTCTCCATCGCGCTCGCGGTCAACGTCGTCCTGATGAGCGCGCTCGGCGGCACGCGCCACTGGCTCGGGCCGGCGGTCGGCGCCGTGGCGATCACCGTGCTGCTCTACGCCTTCACCAGCGGCGGCGCTGCCGTGGCCGGCCGCGCGCTGAGCGGCTTGATCCTCATCATCGTCATCGTCGCCATGCCCGAGGGGATCCTCGGCCAGATCCTCAAGCGCTTCGGGACGAAGAAGGCGCCGGCGCGCCCGGTGATCCGGGATCCTGTCAGCGCAAATCCCAGAAAAGAATCCGCCGAGCCGTTGCTGGTGGTGCGCGGCGCGGCCAAGGCGTTCAAGGGCGTGCAGGCGCTCGCCGGCGTGGATCTCGAGGTGCGGCGCGGCGAGATCCTCGGCCTGGTCGGTCCGAACGGCTCGGGCAAGTCGACGCTGATCAACGTGGTGAGCGGCCATTACGCGGCCGACGGCGGCTCGATCCGCTTCGAAGGCGGCGAGCTGGTCGGCACGCCCGCGCACCGTATCGCGCGCGCCGGCATCGCGCGCACCTACCAGATCCCGCGCCCGTTCCCGCGATTGACCGTGCTGCAGAACGTCGCCCTGCCGCCGATGTTCGGCCAGGTGGTGATGGATCGCGCCCGCGCCGAGGGGGAGGCATGGCGCTGGCTCGCCTTCACGGGATTGGAGTCCAAGGCGCATCGCCTTCCTTCCGATCTGAACCTGCACGAAAGAAAATTTCTCGAGCTGGCGCGCGCGCTGGCGTCCCGCCCGAAGCTGCTTTTCCTGGACGAAGTGCTCTCCGGCCTGACGCCGGCGGAGATGGACGGCGCGCTGCGCCTCATCCGCGCCATCCGCGAGCAGGGGGCGACCATCGTGTTCGTCGAGCACGTGATGCGCGCGGTGATGGAGCTGACCGACCGCGTCGCGGTGCTCACCTACGGCAAGGCGATCGCCGAGGGGGTGCCGGCCGAGGTGATGCGCAACCCGGACGTCGTCACGGCCTACCTGGGGGCGGCGCATGTATGAGGTGAGCAACGTCACCGTCAACTACGGCGCGGCGGCGGCCGTTTCGGACGTGCGCCTGCGGATCGATCCCGGCGAGCTGGTGGTGGTCGTCGGCCCGAACGGCGCCGGCAAGTCGACGCTGATCAACGCGATGGCGGGGATCCACGCCGTGGCGTCGGGCCACCTGTCGGTCGACGGCAGCGACATCACGCGCGAGCCGCCGCATCGCTTTTGCGATCGCGGCATCGCCATCGTGCCGGAAGGACGGCGCCTGTTCGGCAACCTGAGCGTGCGCGAGAACCTGGAGCTCGGCAGCTATCGGGCGGAGGCACGAAGAGCGCGCGCCGACTCCCTGCGGCGCGTCTGCGCGCTCTTTCCAATGCTCACGGAGCGGATGGACGCGCCCGCCGGGGCGCTCTCCGGCGGCCAGCAGCAGATGGTGGCGATCGGGCGGGCGCTGATGGCGCGGCCGCGCTTCCTGCTGCTGGACGAGCCCTCGCTCGGCCTTTCGCCGATGATCGTGCAGGACATGTTCCGGGCGATCCGCGAGATCAATGCCGAGGGGGTCGCTGTGTTGCTGGTGGAACAGAACATCGCCGCGGCCCTCGAGCTGGCGCGGCGCGGCTATGTCCTCGACGAGGGGCGCGTGGTCGCGGAGGGCGAGCCGGCAAGCCTGATGTCACGACCCGAAATCCAGAAGGCATACTTGGGGACCTAATGGCTTACCGAATCACGCTCAAGCCCAGCGGGCATACCTACGAAGCGCAGGAGGGGCAGAACATCCTGCAGGCCGGGCTCGACGCCGGGCACATGCTGCCCTACAGCTGCCGCGCCGGCGTCTGCCGCACCTGCCGCGGCACCATCCTCGAGGGCAAGGTCGACTACGGGATGGTGCACGCGACCTACCTGCCGGAGAGCGACAAGGCGAAGGGCTACGCGCTGCTCTGCCAGGCGAAGCCGCTCTCGGACCTCGTGGTCGAGGTGCGCGAGGTCCAGGGGGTGCGCCCGCGCGTGATTCCCTGCCGGGTGGAGCGGCTGGAGAAGCCGGCGCCCGACGTCGCGGTGATCGGCCTGCGCCTGCCGATGAACGAGAACTTCCGTTTCCTGGCCGGGCAATACATCGACTTCCTGCTGAAGGACGGAAAAAGAAGGAGCTATTCGCTCGCGGTTCGCCCGGACCCGGCCGGGGTGACCGCGCTCGAGATCCACGTGCGCCATACCCCCGGCGGCGTATTCACCGACCATGTGTTCAGCAAGCTCAAGGTGAGGGATCTGCTGCGTTTCGAAGGTCCCTTGGGCAGCTTCTATCTGCGGGAAGATTCGGACAAGCCGATCGTGATGGTGGCGAGCGGCACCGGCTTCGCGCCGATCAGGGCCATCTGCGAGCATGCGCGCGAGAAGAAGATCAGCCGGCCGATCACCCTTTACTGGGGCTGCCGCCTGAAGCGCGACCTCTACCAGCTCGACGTGGCGCAGTCCTGGCCGCACGTCAAGTTCATCCCCGTGCTCTCCGACGAGAAGTGGCAGGGGCGCACGGGCTTCGTGCACCGCGCCGTGATGGAGGATTTTCCGGATATGAGTGGCGTGCAGGTGTACGCTTGCGGTGCGCCGATCGTAGTCGAGTCGGCGCGGCGAGACTTCAGCGCGCAGTGCAAGCTGCCGCCCGACGAGTTTTACGCTGATTCATTCCTGACCGAGGCCGACAAGGCCGCAACTGCATAGGAGGAGACATGGCTGCACTGACGCGAGAGAAGATCCAGGACGGGATCGCCGACACGGACAACGAGAAGTCCGTGGTCAAGCCCTACGTGATGTCGCACGGCACGATGGAGTGCTACAGCCTCAAGGAGTCGCGCAAGTTCTACGAGGAGTTCCTCGGCCTCGAGTGCGTGCGCCACGCCAGGCCGGCGATGGTGGTGCGCTGCGGGCTCAAGTTCCACATCGTCGCGGTCGAGGTCGGCGCCGCGGTGCACCCGCAGAACGTGCTCAACCACTGGGGCCTCGACGTCGGCTCCAAGGCCGAGGTCGATCGCGTCCACAAGGAGGCGACCAAGAACAAGGACAAGTACAAGATCCGCCAGGTGCTGCCGGTGGTCGACCAGCACGGCGTCTACTCGTTCTACATGGAGGATCTCGACCACAACTGGTGGGAAGTCCAGTACTACCCCGGCTTCCAGAACGAGGACCTGTTCGACTTCGGCGACCGCTTCTCGATGGACGACGGCGCGGAAGTGGGCGAGCTGAAGGAGCTCAACATCAAGACCACCGCCTGATGGCGGTGTTCGCGACCTTCCTCGAGGAATTGGAGGCCCGCACCGGCATCGAGGATTGCCTGAAGCGCTTCGCGCGCGCCGTCGACCGGCAGGACTGGAAGGCGGCGCGCGAGGCGTATCACGACGGCGCGTTCGACGACCACGGCTTCTTCAAGGGGCCGCCGGACGCGTTCCTCGCGCACATCGAGAAGCTGCACGCGCAGCAGGACCACTCGATGCACTTCAACAGCAACGTGCTGATCGAGTTCCAGTCCCGCGAGCGCGCCTTCGTCGAGACCTACGTGCTGGTGCTGCAGCGCTTCGGCGACAAGCGCGTGACGGCGTCTGCCCGATATCTGGATCGGTTCGAGAAAAGAAACGGCGCCTGGCGCGTCGCGCACCGCACGCTCGTTTTCGGCGACATGGTGTCCGAACCGATGGCCGAGCCGCCGAAATTCCCGCCGGAGTTCACCGTGCAGAAGCACGGCATGGACGACCCGCTGTACCGGCTGCGAAAAAATTGACGCAGGACCTGTCGCTCATCGTCTTTCCCGGCGGCTTCAACCTGCCCCTCTGGGCGGCGGAGCGACAGGGATTCTTCGAGGAGCAGGGCGTGCACGTCGCGCTCACGCCGACCCCGAGCTCGACCTTCCAGATGCAGGGCCTCGCCGAGGGCCGCTTCGACATCGCCATGACCGCGTTCGACAACGTCGTGGCGTATCAGGAAGGCCAGGGCGAAGCGCCGATCCCGCCTGACCCGGACATGTTCGCCTTCATGGGCAGCGACAACGGCTTCCTGTCGGTGATCGGCGGACGGGAGGTGAAGAGCTTCAAGGACCTGAAGGGCAAGAAGCTCTCGGTCGACGCGCTGACCACCGGGTATGCCTTTGTCCTGCGCGAGCTCCTGGCGAGGAGCGGCATTGCCGAGGCCGACGTGACGTTCGATCGCGCCGGCGGGGCGCTCAGCCGTTTCCAGGAGCTCCTCAAGGGAACGCATGCGGGCACCATCCTCGTCACGCCGTTCGACCTGCTGGCGATGAACAAGGGCCACGCGCGCCTCGCGGTTGCCCATGAGCAGCTCGGCGCCTATCAGGGCGTGGTGGCGGCCAGCCGTCGGGCATGGGCGCGCGAGAACGAAGCGGCGCTGGTCGGCTTCATCCGCGCCTACCATGCCGGCGTCGAGTTTCTCTACTCGAGCCGCGAGATCGCCGAGGCTCTGCTCGTCGCCAACGTTCGCGCCATGACGCCGGCGCTGGCGAAGCAGACGCTCGATGTGCTGCTCGACCCCGCATCCGGGTTCTTCCGCGACGTCCGCCTCGACCCTGCCGGAATGGAAACCGTGCTCGCCTTGCGCTCCAGGTTCGGCAAGGTGAAGCTGTACGATCCGCAGAAATACCTCGACACGTCCTACCGACAGAAAGCTCTCAGCCGATGAAGACCAAGCCCGTCCTGACGCTCGAAGACTGCGAAAAGATCCAGGCTGCCTGCCGCGCCGAGGCGTTGCAGAACAAGTGGAACGTCACCATCGCCATCGTCGACGACGGCGGCCACCTGCTCTCGCTTTCGCGCGGCAACGGCGCGGCGCCGGTCACCGCCGAGATCGCGACCATGAAGGCGCATGGCGCGGCGGTCGCGCGCCGCTCCACCAAGATCGCCGAGGAGCGCATCGCCTCGCGCCCGGCGCTGATCAAGATGCCGGTGCTGCCGGTGCAGGGCGGGGTGCCGATCATGCACGACGGTCACTGCGTCGGCGCCGTCGGCGTTTCCGGCGTGCAGTCGCACGAGGACGAGATCGTCGCCAACGCGGGTATTGCCGCCCTTACGGCCTAGAGCTTCCGGGGCTTGCTGCTCCAGCCGACCGGAAGCATCGAGATATCCTTCGCGCCCAAGCCCGCCTTCGAGGCGTGGGCGAAGCCCTCGAGCGCCGCTTGCGTGACGAGCGAGGACCAGCCGAGCGAGCGGATCTCCTCGACCATCTCGGACAGGTCCTTCTTCATGGTATCGACGTTGACTGTCACCGGGCTCGGCTCCTTGCCGGCGAGCGCTCCGGCGATGGTCGCGGCGCGGTTCTTCAGCATGTTGGGCGCGCCCGAGGTATCCGCGAGGATGTCCATCAACCGATTGGGTTCGATCTGCAAATCCCTGACTAATGAGAGGGCTTCGCCCAGGGCCTGCCAATACACGAGAAGCGGCAGGTTGATGGCGAGCTTGAAGCGCGCGCCCGAGCCGATCGGGCCGACGTGCTCGACGCGCCGGCACATCTGGTCGAGCACCGGCTTCGCGCGCGCGACGTCCGCCGCCTCGCCGCCGGCGAAGCCGAACAGCTTTCCTTCCTTGGCCGGGCCGATCGTGCCGCCCACGGGGCATTCCACCAGTCTTGCTCCACGAGAAAGAACCTTTTGTGAAAGAGCCTTTTGCACGTCGGGACGAACGGTGCTCATTTCGATGAAGAGCTTGCCCTTCACGTCCGCCTTGAGCATCTCGCCGTAAACCTGGTCCACCGCGTTCGCGTCCGTGAGGATGCTGATCACCATTTCGCACGCCGAAGCCAGCGCCTGCGGCGTCGCGGCCACCGGCAGCCCGAGCGAACGGGCCTTGTCGGCGCTGCGGTTCCAGACCATCATCTCGTGCCCGAGCGAGGCGAGCCGCTGCGCGATCGCCGAGCCCATTCTTCCCGTGCCTGCGAGTCCGATTTTCATAGCGTGAAGACGACCCTAGTCAGCATAGCGACCGATACGATACCGCTCGACGGCGCCTGGCACGAGCCCGATAGCGGAACAGCGGTGCGCGGGGCGGTTCTCCTTTTCCACGGCAACACGATGAACTTCTACACCGGCGCGCCGCGCTTCCTGCCGCCGGTGCTGGCGGCGCTGGGCTTCTCCTCTCTGGCCTTCAACCGCCGCGGCCACGACATCCTGGCGATCCGCAACAGCCGCGCGGCCGAGGGAGCTGCATTCCAGACGTATTCCGAAGCCATCGCGGACAACCGCATCGCCGCCGAGTGGGTCGCGAAGGAGGGCTTCCCCGACCCGATCGTCGTCGGCCACAGCAACGGCGGCATGCTCGCCGTGCGCCACGTCGCCGACCACCCGAAGACGCCCAAGCTCGTTCTCCTGTCGGCGCATTGCGGCGGCCGGAGCATGCTTCCTCTTGCTTGCAAAGCGGGGTTGCTCGCGAAAGAGCGCCTGGAAGAATTTGCCGACAGGGCGAGAAAAGCGAAGCCGAAGGAGCTGATGCTGCTGCCGGGATGGTGGTATGCGATCACAGCCGAGAGCTTCCTCGACCTCGCCAACTGCCCCGACATTCTCGAGCTGGCGCCGAAGATCCGCTGCCCGGTGCTCTATCTGCGCGGCGGCAGGGAGCCGCGCGACCTCTATCCCGCCGAGGAATTCGCGAAGCGTTGCGGCGGTCGCTGCACGGTCGAGATCGTTGCCGATGCCGACCACTTCTACAACGGCCATGAGGAAGCGGTGGCCGGCATCGTGTCGCGCTGGCTGGCATGATCAGGATCCGCTCCGCGACGCTGCGGGACCTGAAGGGCTATCGCGCCTGCTTCGACGCGGTCGCCCGCGAGCGCGTTCACCTCGGCGCGGTCGCGGCGCCGGCGCTGAAGGACTTGCGCGGCTGGATGCGCGCGGTGCTCGACGCCAAGTGCCCGTTCCTGGTCGTGAGCGACGGCTCGCGCATCGTCGGCTGGTGCGACGCCGGGCTGCGGCAGATGGAAGGCTTCCGCCATACCGTCGGCCTCGGCATGGGCCTGCTGCCGGAAATGCGCGGCCGCGGGCTCGGCGCCCGCCTGCTGCGGAAGGCGCTCGCCCGCTGCCGGCGCCGTGGCATCGAGAAGATCGAGCTGCAGGTCTACGCCAGCAACCGGCCGGCGCGCGAGCTGTACCGCAAGTTCGGCTTCCGGCAGGAAGGCCGGCGCGTGCGCGCGCGCAAGCTCGACGGCAAATACGACGACGTCATCCTGATGGGGAAACTCCTATGAAAGCAGCGTGGTACGAGCGGAACGGTCCAGCCAAGGAAGTCCTGAAGGTCGGCGAGATGCCCGAGCCCAAACCGGGTCCCGGCGAGGTGCGGGTGCGCATGGCGTGCTCCGGCCTCAACCCTTCGGACGTGAAGCGCCGCGAAGGCACGCGCGGGCAGAACATCGAGTTCCCGCGCGTGATTCCCAATAGCGACGGCGCGGGTGTGGTGGATGCTTTAGGTTCTCAAACCAATAAAAGTTTATTGGGGAAGCGTGTTTGGGTCTGGAACGCGCAATGGGGGCGGCCCTTCGGCACCTGCGCCGAATACTGCTGCCTCCCGGAAGCGCAGGTCGCGCCGCTTCCCGACGGCGTGGACTTCGCCGCCGGCGCCTGTCTCGGCATCCCGGCCATGACGGCGCATCAGGCGCTTTTTTCTGATGGTGATATCAAGAATAAATCTGTTTTGGTGACCGGCGGTGCAGGCGCGGTCGGCCACTATGCGATCCAGATGGCGAAGTGGGGCGGGGCGAAGGTCATCGCCACCGTGAGCTCGGAGGAGAAGGCGAGGCTCGCGCGCGAGGCCGGCGCCGACCCGGTCGTCAATTACAGGACGGAAGACGTGGCGAAGAAGGTGCTCGAGTCCGCGAAGGGCGGCGTCGACCGCGTGGTCGAGGTGGATTTCGGCGCGAACCTCGAGACCAACATCAAGGTCATCAAGCTCAACGGCACCATCGCGAGCTACGCCTCGATGGGCAATCCCGAGCCGAAGATTCCCTTCTATACGATGATGCGCCGCGGCATCTCGATCGACCTGGTGTTCGTCTATATGATGAAGCCCGAGGAGCGCGCCCGGGCGCTGGCCGATCTCGGCGTCCTGCTGAAGGAAAGCCGGCTCAAGCACAACGTGGCGCGCCGTTTCAAGCTCGACGATCTCGTCGCCGCGCACGAGGCGCAGGAAGGCGGCCGGATCGTCGGCAACATCGTCATCGATCTGTCCTAGTGATACAGTCGGGCCACCAAAGGGGAGGGACTATGAGAGTACTGATTGCCGCGCTGCTCCTGCTATCGGGAAGCGCCTTCGCACAGGTCAAGCTGGCGTACGTCGGCGAGATTTCCGGGCAGCTCGCGGTGTCGGGCGGGAACTTCCGCGACGGCATCATCCTCGCGGTCGAGGAGATCAACGCCCGCGGCGGCATGCTGAAGCAGAAGCTCGACCTCACGCTCTACGACACGCAGACCAACCCCGGCGTCGCGCGCGCGCAGATGCAGAAGGCGATCGACGGCGAGCCGTACCTGATCTTCGGGCCGGTGCTCTCGGGCAACGTCAAGGTCACGCTCGAGATCGTCAAGCAGGCCGAGGTGCCGCAGTTCATCGGCGGCGAGGCGGCCGACCTGGTCACGCTCGGCAACCCCTACATGTTCCGCACCTCGTTCGGCCAGCAGATCGGCATGCCCAAGATCGGCAACTACATCCGCGACGAGCTGAAGGCGAAGTCGATCGCGCTCATCTGGGTGAACAACGATTTCGGCAAGGCCGGCCGCGACCAGCTGCTGCGGGTGCTCAAGGAGCGCAACATCCGGCTCGCCGCCGACGTCTCGACCGAGGCGGGGCAGGTCGACTTCGCCGCCGACGTGGTCAAGCTGAAGAGCGCGAACGCCGACGCGGTGTTCGTCTACTCCAACGAAGAGGAATGCGCGCGCATCATGCGCGAGGCGCGGAAACAGGGTTTGAAAGGTCCATTTGTCGGCGACACCACGCTGCTCAGCCAGAAGACCATCGAGCTCGCCGCCGAGGCGGCGAACGGCGTGGTCGGCCACGTCGGCCTGACGGTGGACGCGCCCATCCCGGAGGTGAAGGCCTTCGGCGAGCGCTTCCAGAAGCGCTTCAAGTACAAGCCCGACCACAACGGCCTGAAGGGCTACACCGCGGTGTACGCGATGAAGTACGTCACCGAGAAGAAGCTCGGCAAGCTCGACCGCAAGGCGCTGGCGAAGACGCTGCACGGCCTGACGATCTCGCCCAAGGACGAGCCGGGCATCCTGATGGAGACCAGCTGGAACGACGTCGGCGAGATCGACCGCATCAGCTTCCTCGCCGAGGTCGTGAACGGCCAGCAACGGATCGCCAAGATCCTGCCAAAGCTCGGCAAGTAAACCGCTGGCGGATTTCCTCCAGCTCCTCGTCGCGGGCCTCGCGACCGGCGCGATCTACGCGCTGATCGCGATCGGCTTCACGCTGCTGTGGCAGACGTCGCAGACGATCAATTTCGCCCAGGGCGAGTTCGTCATGCTGCCGGCGTTCTTCATCCTGATCGGCACCAACACCTTCGGCCTGCCGTTCTGGCTCGCCGCGATCCTCGGCGGCGCGGCGACGCTGATCCTGCTCGGGCTCGCCTTCAAGAAGCTGATGGTCGACCCGATGATCCACCACGGCGTGCTGCCGCTGGTCATCGCCACCATCGGCCTCGCCATCCTGATGAAGGAGGCGGTGCGTGAGTTCTACGGCGCCGACGCCTGGCCGTTCCCGGCGCTGTGGGCCACGACCGACGTCACGGTGTTCGGCGCGGTGTTCGCGGTGCAGAGCCTGCTCATCCTCGCGGTCTGCATCGTGGTGGTCGGCGCCCTGCAGCTCTTCCTCGCCGGCACGCTGACCGGCCGCTGCATGCAGGCGACCGCGCAGAACCCGGCGGTGGCGCGCCTGCTCGGCATCGGCTTCAAGTTCGGCATCGTCGACCCGCTGATCCGCCACGGCGTCATCCCGCTGGTGATCGCGTCGCTCGGCCTGTCGATCGCCGTCAAGTCGATCGTGCGGGCCGGCTACAGCGCCGAGGCGCACCCGTTCCCGAGCCCGTTCCCCGCCGGCCAGGTGTCGATCCTCGGGATGAATCTCTCGTACGCCGACATCGGCACGCTGATCGTCGCGGCCCTGATCGTCGCCGGGCT
>Ga0075351_1000023_pt1 | contig 17259 bp, 17 predicted proteins | sample Sandmound_ThreeS_3_FD_120091 | JGI IMG/M metagenome (GOLD analysis project Ga0075351, IMG submission 120091) | Natural and restored wetland microbial communities from the San Francisco Bay, California, USA, that impact long-term carbon... | ecosystem: Environmental > Terrestrial > Soil >... | reverse complement strand
GCAGCGCCACGTTCAGCTCGTCGAGGATGATGAGGCCGAAGCTCGGATCGGCCATCAGCTCCTGCGCTTTCGCCCAGGCGCGCTCGGCGGCGGCGATGTCGCGCTGCAGGTCCTGGGTCTCCCAAGTGAAGCCCTCGCCCATGGTATGCCAGGAGACCTGCTCGCCGAATTTTTCCAGCGCGTCGCGCTCGGCGGAATGCCAGGCCCCTTTGATGAACTGCACGACGCCCACCCGGTGGTCGCGGCCGAGCATGCGCAAGGCAAGGCCGAAAGCGGCGGTCGATTTCCCCTTGCCCGCACCGGTATGCACGATGAGCAGACCCTTCTCGTGGGTCTTCTCCGCCACCTCGGCGTCCTGCACCGCTTTGCGCTTGGCCATCTTGGCGCGATGGCGCTCGGCCTCGGTATCGTCGACGCTCTTGGTCGTGTTCATGCAGCACCCTTCACGAAAAGCGGCAGCCCGGCCACCACGAGGACGACGCGATCCGCGCGCGCAGCGAGCCGCTGGTTGAGCTGGCCTTGCAGGTCGCGAAAGCGCCGCGCCAGCGCATTCTCGGGAACGACGCCGGAGCCGACCTCGTTGGCAACCAGCACGACCGGACCATAGGTCTGCTCCAACGCCTGTTCGAGCCGTGCGACCGCCGCATCGATATCGCTGCTTGCCAGCATCAGATTGCTGAGCCACAGCGTCAAGCAATCGACCAGAACGGGCTTGTTTCCCTGTTCGGCGAGAACGCCCGCAAGATCGCGCGGCGCTTCGATCGTCCGCCAATCCGTCCCGCGCCGCGCCTTGTGGGCGGCGATGCGCGCCGTCATTTCCGCATCGCCCGCCTCCGCCGTCGCGACATAGAGCCAAGGCGGCGGATGGCGCGTGATCAAGCTCTCGGCAAACCGGCTCTTGCCGGAGCGGGCGCCGCCGAGCACAAGTGTCAGCTCGCGCGACGCGCTTGCGATCATGCCTCCTCGGTCCGTCCAAGCCGAGCGTAGAGCGCGCCCGCCGCCCAGCCGAGCAGAACCCAGAACACGGCGGCGACCGCCAGCGACCGCGCAGCGAAACTCGCGGCGAGTTCGGGCGGAACGATGCCGACGCCTTCGGCGTGCGGCGCGCCGATCACTTGCGGGGCTGCGATCAACGCAATCCCGACCGGGACCGCCCAGGCCCACCGCCCGAAGACGGCGAGAGCGATCCCGCCCGCCGTCGCCACCGCCGTGCCGACCCACCAGATTTGCCGTTCCACAAGATCGGCCTCGGCCGAACCCGGCAGCATCGGCGCGAGCCCGAAGGCCGGGGCCAAAGCAAACACGGCAAAGCCGGCGATGCCCCACAGCAGGCCCTCGCGGGCGTCGACGGCACGCCCGCTCACCGCAAAGGCGCCGACCAGCAGAAAGGCAAAGCCGATCGAAACCAGCGTCGTCGCAGCAATGGTCAGCGCCGTCCGCGAGGCGGAGCCGCCTTCGGCGGCAGTCGTTGCCGGATGCTGCTCATGCGCGTGGGCCGGCGCAATCAGCGCCGGCAAAACCTCCGACAGCGTTACGGCCGCGGGGAGCGCCGCCGCCGCTTTCCGGGCCGGATCGGCATGCTCGTAGTTTTCGGCCTTCTGGATCAGCGGCACGAGAGCGACTTGTTGAAGCGCCGCCAGCAACAGGCCAATACCTGCCCCGGCCGCGAGAGCAGCCACAAAAATTCGCCGAAACATGATTGGCCCCGTCAGTGGCAGGGGAAGCTGACGGCGTGCCGGGTATCGTGGGCGGCGTCATGGATCGCCGGATAATGGGCGAACCCGGCGACGCCGATGAAGACGATCCCGAGAAACATCGCGGCAAGGCCGTAGCGCAACGCCTCGAGACGCGCGGACGACGTGGCAACTGATTTGGCGAGAACGGACATTGGTTTTTCCCTTCACCCTCCATCCCGAGGGCACGTTGTGGTTCCACGTCGCCGGCAGGTCTCCTGGCTCGCGGGTCTTTGCCTTGATCGGCCTTCCCGGAGCGTCCCGAAGCTCCAGTGGCGCATCGAAAAAGGCTCGCCGCTTACAGTTGCGGGGGCAGCCGCGGATTCGGAAAAAGCCCTCACCGCGTTCCCTTTTGCGTCCCGCCGGGAGGCGGGAACCGACGACGCGCCGACTATAGCTACATTCAAGAGGTCCGCAAGCCGGTCTCTGGCTGGCGTGGCGCGCATTGACAAGGGGAGAGCACGACCCTTAACTGCCGGCATTCGACGGTCTCTCATCGGAGAGCCAAGAGGGAATTGTGGTGCGGGACGCCTGTCCCAATTCCGCAGCTGCCCCCGCAACTGTGAGCGGCGAGCCCGAGCCACAGAGCCACTGGGACCCAACCCCGGGAAGGCGGTGACGGGCTGAGACCCGCGAGCCAGGAGACCTGCCGTCGATTCGTTCGCGGTCCGGGCGGGGTGCCTCGGCGCCGATTGACGTCCTCATCTCGGCGCCCCCGATTTTGGCTATGGAGTCACGGGTGACCCTCGTCGATGACACGAGCGCAGGCGCCGATACGGCCACGGGACGCGCCAATTCGGATGCGACCATTTACGTCTGCATCACCTGCCGGCCGCCGGGCGAACCGGAAAGCGCCTTTCGCCCAGGCGAGATACTGGCCGATTCGGCGGCACGGGCGGCAGAACACACTGGCGTGCGCGTGCTCAAGGTGAAATGCCTCGGCGTTTGCAATCGCCCGCCGACCGTGGGGATGCGCGCCAACGGTTCGTGGACCTACGTGTTCAGCGGGTTAGCGCTCGATGGCGGCGCCGACCTCGTCACGGCCGCGCGCATGCTGGCGAACGATCCCGAGGGTTTGTTGCCATGGCAAGGGCGCCCAAAATCGCTCAAGCGCGGCATGGTTGCCCGCGTGCCCCCGCTTGATTTCGAAGAGGAGCCTGAATGACCGTCTCGCTTGCGCGCGTGCCCTGCACGGTGGTGACCGGCTTTCTCGGCTCCGGCAAGACGACGCTGATCCGCCACGTGCTCGCCAATGCGGCGGGACGGCGGCTTGCGGTGATCGTCAACGAATTCGGCGATGTCGGCATCGACGGCGAGATCCTCAAGGGCTGCGGCGACGAGGCATGCCCGGAGGAGAACATCGTCGAATTGGCGAATGGCTGCCTGTGCTGCACCGTCGCCGACGAGTTCGTTCCGGCGCTCGACGCCATTCTCTCGCGCAATCCGCGCGTCGAGCACATCGTCATCGAAACTTCCGGTCTCGCATTGCCGAAGCCGCTGGTGCAGGCGTTTCACTGGCCGGCGATCAAGAGCCGCGTCACCGTGGACGGCGTCATCGCGGTGGTGGACGGCGCGGCGCTGGCCGAAGGCCGCGTCGCCGCCGATCTCGCAGCGCTCGCGCGCGCGCGCGCCGCCGATCCCGCGCTCGACCACGACGATCCGATCGAGGAGGTGTTCGCCGACCAGATCGCCTGCGCCGACCTCGTCGTGCTGAACAAGCGCGACCTGATCGACGCGAGCGGCCTCGACAAGGCGATGGCGGCCGTCACCGGCGCGCTGCCGCGGGCGGTGAAAGTCGTCGCTGTCGCCGACGGCAAGGTCGATCCGGCGGCGCTGATCGGCCTCGGGCTCGCGGTAGAAGAGGACATCGAGAACCGCCGCACGCTGCACGATGCGGAGCAAGAACACGATCACGATGACTTCGACAGCTTCGTCGTGCCGCTGCCCGAATTCGCCGACCCCTCCACGCTGATGGCGCGGGTCGCCGCCGCCGCGGAGGCGTTCGACGTGCTGCGGGTGAAAGGGTTTGCCGCCGTGACCGGAAAACCGATGCGGCTTCTGGTGCAGGCGGTCGGCCCGCGGGTGACGAGCCACTACGATCGGCCGTGGGCGGCCTCCGAGCCGCGCGCCGGCGGCCTCGTCGTGATCGGCCTCAAGGGGCTCGACCGCGCGGCGATCGCCCGCGCGCTCGCCGGGTGAGCGATGCACCTTCTCACCACCAGCTCAACCACGCTCGACGAGATCGCCGAACCAATCGACCTGCGCCAGGAGCCGGGCGATATTCTCGTGTTGTCGTTCGCCGACACCGACCTCGCCGGGCTCGCGGCGGCTTGGGCGATCGAGCGCGACGCGCTGCCAAGCGTGCGCCTCGCGCATCTGCGCGACCTGCGCCATCCCCTGTCGGTCGATCTGTGGATCGATCGCGTCGGCGTCCATGCCAAGGTGGTCCTGGTGCGCCTGCTCGGCGGGCTCGACTGGTGGCGATACGGCGTCGAGCGGATCGCAGCGACGGCGCGCGAACAAGGGATCGCGCTTGCGATCCTGCCCGGCGAAGACCGCGATGACCCCCGGCTGGCCGACGCCTCGACCTTGCCGCGCGCCGAACTCAATACGCTGTTGCGCTATTTCCGCGAGGGCAGGCGCGAAAACTTGCGCGCGCTGCTCCGCAGGCTCGCCCGTCATGCCGGAATGCTGCTCGATGCGGCCGAGCCGCGTCCGGTTCCGCGCTCCGCCGCCTATCTGCCGGGCGAAGGCGCGGTCGATCTCGACCGCCTTGGCGCGACGCTCGCGCCCGGCCAGGCGGTCATCCCGATCATTTTCTATCGCGCCCACGTGCTTGCTGCCGACACCGCACCGATCGACGCGCTATGCGAGGCGTTGTGCGAACGCGGCCTCAGCCCCGCGCCGCTGATCGTCACCAGCCTGAAAGACGAGGACTGCGCCGATTTCGTGCGTCACGCGCTCGCACGCCTCGAACCGGCGGTGATTGTGACGACGACGGCGTTCGCCGTCGGCGCCGGACCAAACGCATCGACTCCGCTCGACGGGCCCGCCGTGCCGGTGCTGCAAGCGGTGATCGCGAACACCAAACGAGCGGCGTGGCGCGACAGCGCCCGCGGGCTCGGCGCGGCCGACCTCGCCATGCATATCGTTCTGCCCGAGCTGGACGGGCGCGTACTCGCGGGCGCGATCGCGTTCAAGGAGCCGCTGCCCGCGCAAGGCGGCCTTGCGTTCGCCGCGCTCGCCAACCGGCCCGAGCCGGATCGGATCGCAATCGTCGCCGATCGCGTCGCTGCGATTGTGCGGCTGCAACGAACGCCGCGGAGCGAGCGGCGCATCGCCGTTCTGATGCCCGACTATCCGGGTCAGCCCGGCCGCACCGCGTATGCCGTCGGACTCGACGTGCCCGCGAGCGTGATTGCGCTGCTCACAGATCTCGCACAGGCGGGCTATCGTGTTGACGGCGCGCCCGATGCACCGCGTGCGCTGCTCGATGCGGTGAACGCAGGCTTTGAGGCGCCGGCGTTGTCGCTTGATGACTACATGCGCTTGCTTCGCGATCTTCCGCCGGAGGTAGCCGAGCGCGTGCAATCGACCTGGGGCGATGCCACCGCCGACCCCGACATGCGCGGCGGCGCATTCCGTTTCCGCGCGCGCTGGTTCGGCAATATCTTGGTGGCGCTGCCGCCCGACCGCGGCCGCACGGCCGAGCGGAGAGCGGATTATCACGATCCGCTCAAACCGCCGCGCCATGCGCTGCTCGCCTTCGGCCTGTGGCTGCGGCACGTGGCCAAGGTCGATGCGCTGGTACACATGGGCGCGCATGGCACGCTTGAATGGCTGCCCGGCAAGGCGGTGGCGCTCTCCTCGAGTTGTTTTCCCGAAGCCGTTGTTGGACCAACGCCGGTCATCTATCCCTTCATCGTCAGCAATCCGGGCGAGGCGGCACAAGCAAAGCGCCGGATCGCGGCGGTCACCATCGGACATCTGCCGCCGCCGCTCGCGGCAAGCAGCCTTACCGGCGATGCACGCGAACTCGAGCGCCTGGTCGATGAGTATGCTCAGGCCGACGGGCTCGACCGCCGCCGCCGTGAGCGCCTGGCGACGCTGATTGTCGATACTGCCCAGCGCACCGGCCTCGCGCGCGAAGCCGGCCTCGATGCCGCGACGGACTCGATCGATGCGCTGCGCCGCATCGACGCTTGGCTGTGCGACTTGAAAGACCTCGCCATCAAGGACGGCCTGCACGTGTATGGACGCGTTCCCGCAAGATCCCCCTCTCCCCGTGAACGGGGAGAGGGTTGGGGTGAGGGGCAAGCTACGGAGCCCCCCTCACCCGGAATCCACGCTTTGTACGTGGATTCCGGCCTCTCCCCGCACGCGGGGAGAGACGTAGATCACCATGCGGACGGTGGCACACAAACAAGCGCCGAGGCCGAGCGCGTCGGGCTGCTCGCCGCCCTCGACGGCCGCCGCGTGGCGCCCGGGCCTGCCGGCTCGCCCGCCCGCGGCCGGCGCGACGTATTGCCGACCGGACGCAATCTGTTCACCGCCGATCCGCGCACGCTGCCGACGCAAACGGCGATGGACCTCGGTCGGCTCGCCGCCGACGAAGTGATCCGCAGCTATCTGCAGGAGCACGGCGAAATGCCGCGCGCGCTCGTGGTCGATCTGTGGGGCAGCGCCACGCTGCGCACCGGCGGCGAAGAGATCGCGCAAGGCCTGAGCTTCATGGGCTGCCGGCCGATCTGGGATCATGCGACCGGCCGCGTCACCGGCATCGAAGTGCTGCCGACGGCAAGCCTCGGCCGTCCCCGCATCGACGTCACCTGGCGCGTCTCCGGCCTGTTCCGCGACCTGTTTCCAGCGCAGATCGTGCTGATCGACGCGGCAGTGCGCGCCGTCGCCGAGCGGGCGGAATCCGACGAGGAGAACCCGCTGGCTGCGGCGCGGCGCGCCAACGGCGGCAACGGGCACGCGCTCGCGCGCGTGTTCGGCAATGCGCCGGGCGCCTATGGAGCCGGCATCGAGGCAATGCTCGGAGGCGAACATGATCGCGGGGAGATCGGCGCCGCTTATCTCGCCGCCTCGTCGCACGCCTATGGCGGCGCCGACGCCGACGGCACGCTCATGCCGGACGCTTTCGCCGCGCGGGTCGCAAGCGCCGACCTCCTCGTCCATCCAAGCGACGATCCCGCCCGCGATCTTCTGGAGGGCGCGGAGGACGCCGCCTTCGTCGGCGGATTTGCGGCGGCGGCGGCTTCGCTCGGCCATGCGCCCGACCTGGTGATGCTCGATGTGACCGATTCGCAGCGTCCCCGCGCGCGACCGCTTGCCCAGGCGCTCGCGCGCATCGTACGCGCACGCGCGATCAGTCCGCGCTTCATCGAAGGGCAGATGCGGCATGGCCCGCGCGGCGCCGCCGAGTTTGCCGAGACCGTCGATCGCCTGGTCGCCTTCGCCGAGTTGACCGACGCGGTCCCGAGCGCGCTTTTCGACCTCGTGCACGACGCCTATGTCGCCGATCCGCGCGTGCGCGAATTCATCCTGCGCGAAAACCCGGAGGCCGCACGCGCGATCGCGGAACGGCTCGCCGCTGCGCGCCGGCGTGGCTTCTGGCATCCGCGCCGCAACGATGTCGACGCTGACCTTGCCCTTGCGGGAGCCGGATCATGATCCCGCCCCGCCGCCGCGGCGTCTGCCCGAGCCTTGCTGCGCCGATGGCGACCGGCGACGGCCTGTTGGCGCGGATCACGCCGACCGGCGCGACCATCCCGCTCGATTCCATGGCGGCGTTGAGCGCAGCGGCACGCCGGCACGGCAACGGCATTATCGAGGTCACCTCGCGCGGCAGCGTTCAAATTCGCGGCTTGACGACGGCGTCCGCGCCCGCTTTTGCCGAAGCGGTGACGGCGATCGACCTTGAGATGATCGACGGCGTGCCGGTCGTGGTGAACCCGCTCGCGGGACTGGAAGCCCGCGAGGCAATCGACGCGAGCGCGCTCGCCGCCAAACTGCGCGAAGCGATCCGTGCCGCCGAGTTGAACGGCCGGCTCGCACCCAAAGTTTCCATCACAGTCGACGGCGGCGGCGCGCTGCATCTCGATGCGCTCGCCGCCGATGTGCGGCTGCGCGCAGAAACCGAACCGAATAACCCGCGTATTCATCTCTCGCTCGGCGGCGACGTCGCGAGCGCGATGCATATCGGTGTCGTTTCTCCGAGCAACGCTGTCGAAGCCGCGCTCCGTCTGCTCGCGGTCATCGCCGCGCGCGGTCCTGCGGCGCGTGCGCGCTCGGTTCTTCAGGCCGAACGCGTCGATCCATTCAGCGCCGCTGTCGCGGACCTCGTGACGGCATCGCCGGCCGCACCCGCCCGGGCGCGATCCGAAACAATCGGCGCGCACCCGCTGCGTGATGGGCGCATTGCGCTCGGGATCGGGCTTGCGTTCGGTCACACCGGCGCCGATACGCTGGAACGCCTGATCGAAGCGGCGCGGCGGGCGCAAGCGTGCGGCTTCCGCACCGTCCCCGATCGCGCACTGCTCGTCATTGGCGTTGCGCCGGAGCGCGCGGGCGCGCTGGTTGCCGCCGCCGAAGAGCTTGGCTTCATGACGCGGGCGGAAGACCCGCGGCGATCGATTACAGCCTGCCCGGGCGCGCCGTTCTGCGCCTGCACCGAAACTCCGACACGCGCGCTCGCGCCGTCCGCCGCCATGGCGATCGCGTCCATGCTCGATGGCTCAGTGAGTGTGCACCTCTCGGGTTGCGTCAAAGCTTGCGCCCAACCGGGCGCCGCGCTTTTGACCATTGTCGGTGGAGCAAATGGCTGCGGCATCATCGTGGACGGCACGGCACAGGCGCAGCCTTTGGTCACGGTGCCCGTCGAAGCGCTGATGCCGGCCCTTGCGCGGCTTGGCCAGGCCGTTGTCGCCGCGTGCCGGCCCGATGAGCGTTCGGCCGCCACGCTGTCGCGGCTCGGCGCGGCGCAAATTGCGTCCATTCTGGCGGAGCGCCACGATGGCTGAGTATCTGCGCGATCCGACCGTGATTTATGAGCGCTCCTTCGCCATCATCCGCGGCGAGGCGAATCTCGCACGCTTCTCCGCCGAGGAAGCCGACATCGCTGTGCGCATGATCCATGCCTGCGGTTTGGTGGACGTGGCGAAGGATATCGTGTTCGGCGGAAACCTCGTCGCCGCGGGGCGCGCGGCGCTTGCCGGTGGCGCTACGATCCTGTGCGATTCTGAAATGGTGGCGCATGGCGTGACGCGGGCGCGGCTGCCTGCGAAGAACGACGTCGTGTGCACCCTGCATGACCCGCGCGTTCCCGAACTCGCGCGCGAACTCGGCACCACGCGCACCGCTGCGGCGCTCGACCTGTGGGCGAACCGGCTCGCCGGCGCCGTCGTCGCGATCGGCAATGCACCCACCGCGCTGTTCCGTCTGCTCGAAATGCTCGATGTGGGTGCGCCGAAACCGGCCGCCATTCTCGGGCTTCCGGTCGGCTTTGTCGGGGCGGCGGAATCAAAGGACGCGCTCGCCGCCGACCCGCGCGGCATCCCCTTCCTGATCGTGCGCGGACGCCTCGGCGGCAGCGCGATTGCGGCAGCCGCCATCAATGCGCTTGCGAGGGCGGGCCTATGAGCGGGCGGCTGATCGGCGTCGGGGTCGGACCGGGGGATCCCGAGCTGTTGACCTTGAAGGCGGCGCGGGCGCTCGCCGAAGCCGACGTGGTCGCCTATTTCGCCAAGGAGGGACGGCTCGGCAATGCGCGGACGATCGTGGCGCAGCATCTGCGCAACGGCGTTCAAGAACTCCCCCTGCTCTATCCAGTGACGACCGAACTGCCGAAGAATTGCGCCGAGTATCGTCACGCCATCCGCGATTTCTTCGATGCGGCGGCGGCCGCGGTCTCGGCCCATATCGAAGCCGGCCGCACGGTCGCGGTGATCTCCGAAGGCGATCCCATGTTCTACGGATCGTACATGCATCTGCATACGCGGCTCGCCGACCGCTATGCGACGGAAATCATCGCCGGCGTCACCGGCATGTCGGGATGCTGGTCGATGGCGGGCGTACCGATCGCGCAGGGGGACGACATCTTCGTCGTGCTGCCCGGCACGCTGCCGGAAAGCGAGCTCGCGCGCCGCCTTTCCGAAGCCGACGCCGCCGTGGTGATGAAGCTCGGCCGCAATCTCCCCAAAGTCCGCCGCGCGCTGACGCAGGCGGGTTGTTTCGACCGCGCGATCTATGTCGAGCGCGGCACCATGGCGAGCGCGGTCATGATCCGCATGGCCGACAAGCCCGACGATAACGCCCCCTATTTCGCCCTGGTGCTGGTGCCGGGCTGGGAACTCGACCCGTGAGCGGGCGTCTCGCCGTGGTCGGACTGGGACCGGGCGACGCACGCCAGCTCACGCCGGAAGCGGCCGACGCGCTCGCAGCCGCGGATGCACTTTACGGCTACGGTCCGTATCTCGCGCGCGCGCCGGTTCGGCCCTGGCAGGAGCGGCACGCCTCCGACAATCGCGAGGAGACCGCGCGCGCCGCGGCTGCGCTCGGCCATGCCGCGCGCGGAGCGAGCGTCGCCGTGGTCTCGGGCGGCGATCCTGGCGTGTTTGCAATGGCGGCGGCGGTGTGCGGCGAGATCGAGAGCGGGCCTGTGGCATGGCGCGAACTCGATCTGACGATCGTGCCCGGCATCACCGCGATGCTCGCGGTCGCCGCCCGGATCGGCGCGCCGCTCGGCCACGACTTCTGTGCGCTTTCGCTGTCGGACAATCTCAAATCGTGGGAGCTCATCGAGCGCCGGCTCGACGCCGCGGCCGGCGCCGGATTCGTCCTCGCTCTTTACAATCCGGTCTCGCGCGCCCGCCCCTGGCAGCTTGGCGCGGCGCTGGAGCGTCTGCGGCGGATTCTTCCGGCGACGACGCCCGTCGTATTCGGCCGCGCCGTCGGCCGGCCTGACGAGGCGACCGCCGTGACAACGCTCGCGGCGGCCGATCCGAGCGCAGCCGACATGGCGACCCTCATCATTGTCGGCTCGGCCGAAACGCGCGTGATCGCGCGCCCGGGCCGCCAACCGCTGGTCTATACGCCGCGCGCGGCTTGCGGGGCGAGCGCATGATCGAGCCACGCGAGCGCCGCATCGACCGTTTCGACCGCGGGCACGTCGGGCAGCGTCGGCCGGCGCAGCACGATCACGCCAATCCCGAGCGCGCGCGCGGCGGCGATCTTGCCGTAGGTCGCGCTCCCGCCGCTGTTCTTGGAAACGATAACGTCGATGCCGTGGGCGGCAAGAAGCGCCCGCTCGTCGTCCTCGCCGAACGGTCCACGCGCGCGAATGTATTCCGCATCCGGCACGGCGAGCGGCGGATCGATCGGATCGACGCTGCGCACGAGATAATGATGCTGGGGCGCTTGCGCGAACGGCGCGACCTCCTTGCGCCCGAGCGCGAGAAAAACTTGGCGCGGCTCGTCGCCGAGCGCGTGCACCGCCTCGTTCATGTCGGCGACTTCGGTCCAGCGATCGCCATCGACTTTCGCCCAGGGCCGCCGGCGGAGCGCAAGCAGCGGCATGCCGACAATCCGGACGGCTTGCGCCGCATTGGCGGAGATGACGGCGGCATACGGGTGCGTCGCATCGATCAGCGCGTCGATGCGCTCTGCCTTGAGATAATCGACAAGCCCTGCAACGCCGCCGAAACCGCCGCTCCGCACCGGAACCGGCAGCGCCGCGGGGTGAGCGGTGCGGCCGGCAAGCGAGAGCGTCACGGCAAGGTCGCTGCGGCCGGCAAGGCGCTCGGCGAGACGCCGCGCCTCAGTGGTGCCGCCGAGAATGAGGACGTCTGGCATGGCGCTCTCTGATCCGATCGGACAGGACATTGCCGCACCACGCCGCTGGTTGTCTATCGTCGGAATCGGCGAAGACGGCGCTGACGGCCTCAGCCCGGTCGCGCGCGGTCTTGTCGCTAGCGCCGAGATCGTGTTCGGCGGCAAGCGGCATTTGCAGTTGGCGGGAGCGCTCATCCGCGGCGCGGCGCGGCCGTGGCCAAGCCCGTTCGAACGCGGGATCGAGGAGGTGCTGGCCGCGCGTGGCCGCGCGGTCTGTGTGCTCGCCTCGGGCGATCCCTTCTTCTATGGCGTCGGCACGGTGCTGATGCGCCATGTCGATCCGCAGGAGACGGTGACGGTGCCTGCGCCGTCCGCCTTCAGCCTCGCCGCGGCCCGGCTCGGCTGGGCGTTGCCCGACGCCACCCTTCTCTCCTTGCATGCGCGCGCGCTCGATCTCATTCGCCCGCATCTGCAGCCAGGCGCGCGCGTGCTCGCGCTCACCTCCGACGGCGATGGACCGGCGGCGCTGGCGCGCCTGCTCGCCGCGACCGGCTTCGGCGGTTCGAAGCTCACCGTGCTGGAGGCGCTCGGCGGCCCGCGCGAGCGCCTGCGCACGACGACCGCGGAGAACTTCACTCTCGGCACGGTCGATGCGCTCAACACATTGGCGATCGAGGTGGTCGCTGCAACGAACGCCCGCGTGCTCGCCCGCGCCGCGGGCTTGTCCGACCATTTGTTCGAGCATGACGGCCAGATCACCAAACGCGAAATCCGTGCCGCGACGTTATCCTCGCTTGGCCCGCGCCGCGGCGAATTGCTGTGGGACATCGGCGCAGGCAGCGGTTCGATCGCCATCGAGTGGATGCTGGCCGATCCGTCCCTGCGCGCGGTGGCGGTCGAAGCGCGCGCCGACCGCGCCGCGCGCATTCGCCGCAACGCCGCCGCGTTTGGCGTGCCGGGCATCGATGTCATCGAGGCAACGGCCCCGGGCGCGCTTGAAGGACTCGCAACGCCGGACGCGATCTTCATCGGCGGCGGCGCGAGCGGCCCCGGCGTGCTGGACGCAGCCATCACGGCGCTCCGCCCCGGCGGGCGACTGGTCGTGAACGCGGTGACGCTCGCAACCGAGGCGGCGCTGATCACGCGCCATGCTGCGCTCGGCGGCGAATTGATCCGCATCTCGATTGCGCGTGCCGACGCCGTCGGAACCAAGACGGGCTGGCGCCCAGCGATGCCGGTCACCCAATGGGCGTGGGTCAAGCCATGATCGTCGCCGGGGTAGGATGCCGCAAGGGCGCATCGGCGGCCGAGATCGAGGCCGTGATCACCGCGGCGCTCGCCCGCGCCGGCCTCGGCGGCGACAGGCTCGGGATCATCGCGGCGCCAGCCTTCAAGAGCAGCGAGCGCGGCATCATGGATGCGGCGATGGCGCGCGGCGTGCCGCTGGTGCTGGTGCCGCAGGGCGATCTCGAAGCCGCCGGCGCGCGCACCACGACGCATTCCGACCGCGTTGTCGCCTTTGCCGGCGTGCCGTCGGTCGCGGAAGCCGCAGCGCTCGCCGCGGGCGGAGCGGAGGCGCGGCTCATCGCCTCCCGCATCGTCGTCGGTCCGGCGACTTGTGCGCTCGCCGAGACGGAGGCCACGCCGTGACGGTGCATTTCATCGGCGCCGGGCCGGGCGCGGCCGACCTCATCACCGTGCGCGGGCGCGATCTCCTCGCGCGCTGCTCGGTCTGTCTCTATGCCGGCTCGATCGTGCCGCCGGAATTGCTGGCGCATTGCCCGGCGGGCGCGCGCATCGTCGACACCGCGCCGATGTCGCTCGATGAGATCGAAGCGGAATATGTCGCAGCGCACGCGCAAGGGCTCGACGTGGCGCGGCTTCACTCCGGCGATCTCTCCGTCTTCAGCGCGCTCGCCGAACAAATCCGCCGGCTCGAACGGCGCGGCATTCCTTATACGCTCACGCCCGGCGTGCCGGCCTTTGCCGCCGCCGCAGCCGCGGTCGGCCGCGAACTGACCGTGCCGGAGGTCGCGCAGAGCGTCGTGCTCACGCGGGTGCCCGGCCGCGCCTCGCGCATGCCGGAGCGTGAGACGCTGTCCGCCTTCGCCGCGACCGGCGCGACGCTCGTCATTCACCTCGCCATCCATGCGATCGACAGGATCGTCGAGCAGCTCCTGCCGTTCTATGGCGCAGACTGCCCGGCCGTCGTGATCGAGCGCGCGAGCTGGCCCGACCAGCGCATCGTGCGCGGCGTGCTCCGCGATATCGCCGAGCGGCTATCGGCGCAGCCGATCGAACGCACCGCTGTGATCCTGATCGGCCGCGCGCTCGCCGCGGAGGATTTTCGCGAAAGCGCGCTGTACGACCCCGATTACCGCCGCAGGTTCCGCGGAGGCGCGCCGTGAGCGGAGAAAAAAGGCGCACGCCCTGCCAGGCCGCCATCGCGATCGAACAGCACGATCTCGATCGCAATGTCGCTGCCCGCGAGCACGCGAAGCGCCGCCTGTTGCGCTGCGCGCGCAACCGCATCGCCGAGCGCGATGCCTTCGCCTTGCGCATGCGCGAACGCTTCCGCCGCGGTGTTGGCGGCAAGGATGCGCGCCCGCAGAACGTCCGACGCGCCCGCGCTCTCCGCCAAAGTCGCGAGCACGGCGAGATCGACCGCGCCACGCTTGGAATGCAGGTCGAGCAATCCTTGCGCGAGCTTGGTCATTTTAGCGACGCCGCCTGCAATGGTGACGTGCGGCACCGGATGCGCGCGGACATATTTGAGCATGCCGCCGACGAAGTCGCCCATGTCGATCAGCGCCGTCTCGGGCAGATCGTGCAACTTCTGCACGGCGGCTTCGGAGGTCGCCCCGGTCGCCCCGGCGATGTGGGTGAGGCCGATCGCACGGGCGACATCGATGCCGCGATGGATCGAATGAATCCAGGCCGAGCACGAATAGGGCACGACGACGCCGGTCGTGCCGAGGATCGACAAGCCGCCGATGATGCCGAGGCGGCCGTTGAGCGTTTTCGCCGCAAGCGCTTCGCCGCCGGGGATTGCAATCTCGACCTCCACATCGCCTTGCCCGCCGGTTATGGCCGCGACCTCGGCGATCGCGTCACGGATCATCTGCCGCGGCACGGGATTGATCGCGGGTTCGCCCGGCGGAACCGGAAGGCCCGGCCGTGTCACCGTGCCGACGCCTTCGCCCGCGCGGAACGTGACGCCGTTGCCTGCCGCGGCGGCACGCACCGTCGCGATCACCACGGCGCCATGCGTCACGTCGGGATCGTCGCCGGCGTCTTTGACAATGCCGGCGGTCGCCGCGCCTTCCTCCCTGCGCGTAAGCGCAAGCGCGAAGGATGGCCGGTCGCCGCGTGGCAGCGTCACCTCCACCGGGTCGGGAAACTCGCCGGTGAGCAAAGCGGCATAGGCCGCCTTGGCGGCGGCGGCGGCGCAGGCGCCGGTGGTCCAGCCGCGGCGCAGGGGACGTTCTTGCGTGACCATGCCGATTCCTATAATGCCCGCGCGATGCTCCGTCACGGTAAGAGCGTGCGTCGATGACCTCCTACTCCGCCATTGCCGCTCGGCGGACCGGTGTTCCCGTTCTCGCGCCCGGCCATGTCTGGCTCGCCGGCGCCGGCCCCGGCGACCCTGGCTTGCTCACGCTCGATGCCCTCGCCGGGCTCGCCCAAGCCGATGTCGTCGTGCATGACGCGCTGGTCGATCGCCGCGTTCTGGCGCTTGCCGGCGAGCAGGCGCGGCTCGAATTCGCCGGCAAGCGCGGCGGCAGACCCTCGGCGGTGCAGGCGGACATCAGCCAGCGGCTGATCGAACTCGCGCGCGCGGGCGAACGTGTACTGCGGCTCAAGGGCGGCGATCCTTTCGTGTTCGGGCGCGGCGGCGAGGAAGCAACGGCGCTCGCCGCAGCGGGCGTGCCGTTTCGCGTGATCCCTGGCGTGACCGCGGGGCTCGCGGCGCTGTCGCGGGCGGCGATCCCCGCCACGCTCCGCGGCGTCAATCGCGCGGTGATTTTTGCAACCGGCCACGGCGAGGAGGAGCACTTCGACTGGGGCCCGCTCGCCCGCACCGGGCAGCCGATCGTCATCTATATGGCGATGCATCGCCTGGGCGAAATCGCGGACGCGCTGATGAGCGGCGGCCTGGCGCCGGACACGCCGGCCGCCGTGATCGCCTCGGCGACGCTCGCCGAGGAACGCATCGTCATCTCGACGCTCGGACGCATCGCCGCCGAGGTCCGCGACGCGCAGATCGGGCCGCCGGCCGTCGTGGTCGTCGGCGACATCGTTGCGGCACGCGGGCGGCTCTTGGGGTTGGCCGCCGTCGCCCCCGATCAGAAAACATGACCGCGCGCGGCCTCGTCATCGCCGCAACGCGTTCGGGCGCCGGCAAGACGACGGTGACGCTCGCGCTGCTCGCCGCGCTGGCGCGCCGAGGGATTGCGGTCCGCTCGGCGAAAGCGGGCCCCGATTACATCGATCCCGCCTTCCATGCCGCGGCGACCGGCTGCCCGAGCGTCAATCTCGACAGCTGGGCGATGCCGCCCGACCTTCTCGACGCGCTTGCTGCAGAGGCGGCGCGCGATGCGGAGATGCTCGTGATCGAAGGCGTGCTTGGCCTGTTCGACGGGCTTGCCGGGCCGCGGGGACGGCGCGGCGCAACGGCCGATCTCGCCGCGCGCTTCCATCTTCCCGTGCTGCTCATTCTCGACGTCGCCGGCCAATCGCAGTCCGCCGCCGCGGTGGCGCGCGGCTTTTGCGCGCACGATCACGCGGTGCGCATCGCCGGCGTTCTGCTCAACCGCGTCGGCAGCGAGCGCCATCGCATCTTGGTGGCGGAAGCCATGCAGGCCGCGGGCGTGCCGGTGCTCGGCGTCATTTCCCGCGATAAATCGCTGGCCTTGCCCGAACGGCATCTCGGGCTCGTTCAGGCGAGCGAGCACGCCGATCTCGCCGCACGGCTTGCGCATCTCGCCGACCATGCCGAGCGCCATGTCGATATCGACGCGGTCATCGCAGCGGCCGGTCCGCTAGCGATTGCCGCGCACGCGAACGCTCCCGCCCTCCCCCCGCCCGGCCAACGCATCGCGCTCGCGTCGGACGCAGCCTTCACCTTCGTCTATCCGCACCTGCTTTCCGGCTGGCGCGCGGCTGGCGCGGAGATATTTCCCTTTTCCCCGCTCGCCGATGAGGCGCCACCCGAGCACTGCGACTGTTGCTGGCTGCCCGGCGGCTATCCCGAACTGCATGCGGGCAAGCTGGCGGCCGCGCACCAGTTTCGCACGGGGCTTGCGCGCTTTGCCGAGACGCGGCCGGTGCACGGCGAGTGCGGCGGCTACATGGCGCTCGGCGAATACCTCGAGGACGCGGCGGGCGAACGGCACGCGATGGCCGGGCTGCTCGGGCACGCAACGAGCTTCGCGCAGCGCCGGCTGCATCTCGGCTATCGCGCCGCGCGGCTCATCGCCGACAGTCCGATCGGACCGGGCGGCGGCATGATCCGCGGGCACGAATTCCATTACGCAAGCCTGGTGGAACCCGGCAATGACGACCCGCTTGCCGACATCTTCGACGGCAATGGCCGCCGCTTAGGAAAGACCGGCGGACGCCGCGGACGCGCCACCGGGACGTTCTTCCACGTGATCGCCAGTGAGCGGCTGGGGTGACCATCACCTCTTCG
>Ga0075351_1000022_pt1 | contig 18023 bp, 19 predicted proteins | sample Sandmound_ThreeS_3_FD_120091 | JGI IMG/M metagenome (GOLD analysis project Ga0075351, IMG submission 120091) | Natural and restored wetland microbial communities from the San Francisco Bay, California, USA, that impact long-term carbon... | ecosystem: Environmental > Terrestrial > Soil >... | reverse complement strand
TCGAGGCTGCGCAGCGGATGGTCCGCGGGCAGCGGCTCGCGCTCGTAGACGTCGAGGGCGGCGTGGATCTTGCCGGCCTTCAGGATCTCGAGCAGGTCGGGCTCGACGATGATCGGGCCGCGCGAGGTGTTGACCAGCACCGCGCCCGGCTTCAGGCGCGCCAGGTCCTCCTTGCGCACCAGCCCCCGCGTGCGCTCCCCGAGCACGAGGTGGATGGTGATGACATCCGCCGTTTCAAAGAGTTGATCCTTCGAGACGAAGAGCACCCCTGCGGCGGCCGCCTTCTCCGCGGTGAGGTTCTGGCTCCACGCGACGCATTCCATGCCGAAAGCCTTGCCGATCGCCGCCACGCGCGCGCCGATGTTGCCAAGGCCGACGACGCCGAGCCGCTTGCCGGCAAGCGAGAAGCCGGCGCCGATGCCCTCATGCCAGCGACCGGCGCGCATGTTGCGCTCGCCCTTCCCCAGCCCGCGCGCGCCGGCGATGATCAGCCCCCAGGTCAGCTCCACGGTCGAGATGCCGCCGCCGGCCGAGCGCGTATGGCTCACCGGGATGCCGCGCGCCTTGCACGCCGCGGTGTCGAGGCTGGGCGAGCGCGCGCCGGTGAGGCTGATGAACTTCAGGTTCGGCAGGCGATCGATCAGCGACTTCGGGAAGGCGGTGCGCTCGCGCATCAGGCAGACGATGTCGAACGGCGCCAGCTGCTGCGCCGGGTCCTGCAGCGGCCGGTCGAAAACGGCGACCTCGACGCCTTTCAGCGACCTCCAGTCGGCGTACTTCAGCGCGACCCGCTGATAGTCGTCGAGGACGGCCAGCTTCATTGCAGCGTGATGCCGTTCTCCTTCACCACCCGGCCCCAGCGGCTCATCTGCTCGACAATCCACTTCTGCGTCGCCTCGGGGCTGAGCGCCACCACGTCCATGCCCATGGTGTCGACGAGGGTCTTGTGCACGTCGGGCAGCCGGATCGCCTTGTTCAGCTCCGCGACCAGCTTGTCGATGATCGGCTTTGGCGTTCCCGCCGGCGCGAGGATGCCCCACCAGGCGTGCGCCACCACGTCGATTCCCAGCTCCTTCAGCGTCGGCACGTCGGGCATGGTGGGCGAGCGCTTGTCGCCGGTCAGCACCAGCGCGCGCATCTTGCCGCCGCGCACGTGCTGTGCCTGCGCCGCGGTCGAGGCCATCGCCAGGTCGACCTGCCCGCCGATGGTGTCGAGCGAGAGCGGCCCGCCGCCCTTGTACGGCACCGGCACCAGCTTGATGCCGGCAGCCTGGTTGAGCACCATCGTCGTCAGGTGCGCGAGCGAGCCGTTGCCGACGTTGCCGAGGGTGACGGTATCGGGCTTCGCTTTCGCCGCGGCGATGACGTCGGCGAAGCTCTTGAAGGGCTTCATCGCGCCGGTGGTGATCGCCATCGGCGCGGTGCCGACGATCATCACCGGGCTGAAATCCTTGACCGGGTCGAACGTCAGCTTCGGGTTGAGCGCCTGGTGCACCGCGTGCGTGTCGAAGATGAAGACGAAGGTGTAGCCGTCGGGCGCGCTCTTCGCCACGTAGTCGGTGCCGACGATGCCCGAGGCCCCGGTGCGGGTCTCGACGATGAACTGCTGCTTGAGAGACTCGCTCAGCTTGCCGGCGAACAGGCGCGCCAGCGGATCGACCGAGCCGCCCGGCGGGTACGGCGAGACGAACTTCACCGTCTTGGTCGGCCAGTCCTGGGAATTCGCCGCTATTGAAAAGAATATTCCCAGGAAAAATGCAAAGGCTCTAGAAACCGACATTCCTTCCTCCTTTGAGTTTGAGCATCTGCCGCGCATCGTCGGGGGTGGCGACCACGAGGCCGAGCTCCTCCAGCATGCGGCGTGCCTTCGCCACCTGCTCCGCGTTGGATTTCGCGAGCTGGCCGCGGCCGAGCCACAGGCTGTCCTCGAGGCCGACGCGCACGTTGCCGCCCATCACCGCGCTCATCGCGGCGATGAACATCTGGTTGCGGCCGGCGCCGAGCACCGACCAGAGGTACGCGTCGCCGAACAGGCGGTCCGCGGTGCGCTTCATGTGCAGCACGTCCTCGGGATGCGGGCCGATGCCGCCGCGGATGCCGAACACCGACTGGATGAAAAGCGGCGGCTTGAGCAGCTTGCGCTCGACGAAGTGCGCCGCGGTGTACAGGTGGCCGATGTCGTAGCACTCGACTTCGAAGCGCGTCTCGTTATCGGCGCAACTTCTCAGGATGAACTCGATGTCCTTGAAGGTGTTCTTGAAGATGCGCTCGTCCGAGCCGGCGAGGTAGGGCTTCTCCCAGTCGTGCTTGAACTCCTTGTAGCGGCCGAGCATCTCGTACAGGCCGAAGTTCATCGAGCCCATGTTGAGCGAAGCGACCTCGGGCTTGAGCTTGAGCGCCGGCTGCAGCCGCTCCTCGATCGACATGGTCGGCGCGCCACCGGTGGTGAAGTTGAGCACCCCATCGCAAGAAGACTTTATCTTCGGCGCGAACTGGCGGAAGAGCGCCGGGTCCTGCGTCGGGCTGCCGTCCTTCGGATTGCGCGCGTGCAGGTGGACGATCGCTGCGCCCGCCTTGACCGCCTCGATCGCGGCCTGCGCGATCTCGTCGGGCGTGATCGGCAGGTACGGCGACATGGTCGGCGTGTGGATCGAGCCGGTGACCGCGCAGGTGATGATGACCTTGCCTTGAGCTGCCGCCAATTCGTTCTCCCGAAAAAGGGGTCAGGACCCTTTTTCTGCGTAGTTACGTGTAGCTCACGAAAAAGGGTCCTGACCCCTTTTTCTAAACTCAGACCAGATAGCGAACGCCGGCGTCCACGGCGAGCGCCTGGCCGGTGATGTGCCTGCCCGCGGCGCCCGCCAGGTAGAGCGCCATGTCGGCGATTTCCTGGGCGCTGACGGTCGAATGCATGCTGGTGGTCTCGAGAAACTTCTCGAGGAAGGCTTCGCGGCTCACGCCCAGCATCTTCGCCTTCGCCGCGACGACGCGCTCGATGCGCTCGCCCTCGACGATACCCGGGCAGATGCAGTTGACGCGCACCTTGTCCGGTCCGGCCTCGACCGCGAGGCTTTTGGTGAAGCCCACCACCCCCCACTTCGCCGCGCAATACGGCGAGCGTTGCGGAAACCCGTGCAGGCCGGCGGCCGAGGAGAGGTTGATGATGCTGCCGCCACCCGCGGCTTTAATGAGTGGCATGGCCTTCCTCGTGCAATAGAACATCGCGTTCAGGTCGATGGCGATGCAGCGCTCCCAATCCTGGGGCTGGAGGTCCTCGACCTTGCCGGTCGGGCCGGCGATGCCGGCGTTGTTGACCAGCACGTCCAGCCCGCCGAGATTCTTCCGGACTTCCTGGAACAGCTTCTCGACCTGCGCGACGTCGGACACGTCGGTGACGGTGTCGGGCCTGGTCTTCGGATCGACGTCGCAGGTGTGCACCCGCGCCCCGTGCTTGCGAAAGGTGTCTGCGATCGCGCGGCCGATGCCCGCGCCGCCCGCCGTCACCAGCACGCGCATTCCCTTGGCTGAGGTCTCCATGCCCGGCGATAATAGCGCACGGTCAGGGAGAACCTGTGGCGCTCGCGGAAACCAAGGACAGCACGCGGATATCGATCGAGCAGGAAGAGCTGCGCGGCATTTCGCGCACCGTGGCCGAAATCCACTGGCTGCTGCTGATCCTGGTCCTGGTCTACCTCGTCTTCAGCGGCGCGCGCGAGGACGGCGAAATCTCGGCCGCGCTCACCAGCGGCCTGCTGTTCTATGGCGCCGCGATCATGTCGTTCCGCTACGCGAACTTCTACAAGCGCGAGACGCGCTGGAAGATCGGCCTCGAGAGCTGCCTGATGATCGTCTTCGTCACCTGGGTGCTCTGGTGCAGCGGCCGCCTGGCGAGCCCGCTGCTCAACCTCTACCTGCTGCCGGTGATCACCGCGGCGCTGACGCTCGGCAAGCTGGCGACCCTGGGCGGGGTCGGCCTGATCGCCGCCTGCCACCTCTTCCTCGCCAGCGGCGCCGAGCTCGCCTCGCTGCGCTTCACCGGCGCGTTCGCGACGCAGCTCGCGCCGGTGCTGCTCGTCGCCTACATCACCACCATGTTCTCGGCCGACATCCGCTTCGGCCTGACGCGCGCCAGGCTGCTGGCGGAGACCGACGAGCTCACGGGCCTGCTCAACATCCGCGGCTTCGCCATCGCCGCCAATCGCCTGTTCGCGCAGGGGGTGCGCCACGACCGGGCCGCGAGCGTGCTGATGATCGATTCGGACAACCTGAAGAGCGTCAACGACGCCTATGGCCACGACGCCGGCAGCCGGCTGCTGCGCCACCTGGCGAGCGCGATCCAGGCCGAGCTGCGCTTCACCGACGTCGCGGCGCGCTATGGCGGCGACGAGTTCATCGTTCTCCTGCCCGAGACGCCGGCGAAGGGCGCGATGGAAGTCGCCGAGCGCATCCGCCTGCGCATCGTCGAGACGCCGCTCGAGCTCGACCAGCGGCGCGTCGTCTCCAGCGTCAGCATCGGCGTCGCCTGCTATCCCGAGGACGGGCGCACGCTCGACTCGCTCGCGACGCACGCCGACCGCGCGCTCTACGCGGCGAAGCGCGACGGCCGCAACAAGTCGGTCAAGTTCCGCGCCGCCGCTTGATTCTCGCGCGGCTTCTCGCGTCCAATAGCTAGAGCTTCAACTCCCAGTACTCGCTCACCGCCCGCGGCCCGAACGTGTCGTGGGTTTCGGTCTTCTTCAGTTTCTTGAATCCCGTCTTGCGATAGATCGCCCGCGCCGCGGTGAGGTGCGCGTGAGTCCAGAGCACCATCTTCCGGTAGCCCTTCTCGCGCGCAAAGGCGATGCACTCCTCGACCAGCCTGCGGCCGAGCCCCGTGCCGCGCGCGTGCGGCTCGAGGAGAAGCAGGCGCAGCTTCGAAACAACAGAAGTCTGTTTCACCAGAAAAATGCAACCCAGTCGTTCGCCGTCGCGTTCCGCGATCCAGCAGCGCTCGCGCTTCGGGTCAAAGTTCTCGAGGAAATCCTTGACGATCCCGGCCACCAGCGCTTCGAAGCCCGCGCCCCAGCCGTCTTGCTCGTAATAGAGCACCGCGTGGCGCTCCGTCACCCAGCCCATATCGCCCGGCCGGTGCTCGCGCAGCACGATCTCGCCCGCGGCCTGCTCGCCGTTCAGCAATGACTCCACGGCCTGCATCGCCGAGACGAGGCGGCCGCGCTCGTTGGTCTTGAGCGGCGCCAGCATCTGCGCCATCTCGTCGCGCGAGCGCGAGTCGATCAGGGTGAACGCCTTGCGGCCCTTTTCGGTGAGCGTGAGGTGCTGGTGGCGCGCGTCGTGGGCGGCGCGCTTCGCCTGCAGCAGGCCGCGGCGGCGCAGGCTCTGCAGCAGCCGGCTGAGGTAGCCGAGGTCGAGCGACAGCTCCTTGCCGATCGCCGTGGCGGTGCTCTGCCCGTCGCGGCCGAGCGCGTAGAGCACGCGCGCCTCCGGCAGGGTGTACGGCGAGCCGACCATGCCGGGCTTCACCACCCCGATCCGTCCGGTGTAGAAGCGGTTGAAGTGGCGCACCGCATCGACGCTCTTCCGGGATATACTTGCTTTTGTCAAGTATGTCATGATCGAAGCATGAACCCGTTCGACCTGGAAGGCAAGGCGGCGCTGGTCACCGGCGGCAACGGCGGCATCGGCCTGGGAATGGCGAAGGCGCTGGCCGAGGCCGGCGCGAAGCTGGCGATCGCCGGGCGGGACGAGAAGAAGAACGCCGACGCGGCGCACGTCCTGGACGCCATCGCCATCAAGGCCGATCTCCGGGACGAGAAATCCTGCCGCGCGGCGGTCGACCAGGCGGCGCAGAAGCTCGGCCGGCTCGACATCCTGGTCAACAACGCCGGCATGAACATCCGCAAGCCGCCGCAGGACCTGTCGCTCGCCGACTGGAACGAGGTGATGACCACCAACCTCACCAGCGCCTTCGTCGCCTCGCAGGCCGCCTACCTGCACATGCGGCGCGCCGGCGCGGGCAAGATCATCAACATCGGCTCGATGATGTCGATCTTCGGCGCCGCCTACCTCGCGCCCTACGCGGCGAGCAAGGCCGGCATCGTCCAGCTCTCGAAAGCCCTCGCCAGCGCCTGGGCGAAGGACAACATCCAGGTGAACGCGGTGCTGCCGGGCTGGATCGACACCAACCTCACCCGCCGCGCGCGCGAGGAGCTGAAGGGCCTCAACGAGCGCGTGCTCGCGCGCACGCCCGCCGGCCGCTGGGGCGTGCCCGAGGACCTGGGCGGCATCGCCGTGTTCCTCGCCTCGGCCGCCTCGGACTTCGTGACCGGAGCGGCGATCCCGGTCGACGGCGGGTACTCGTCGCAGGGCTAGAACGTCGTCTCGAGGAAGACGTAGATGTAGTTCGAGCCGCCGTCGACGTAGCCGAACTCGCGCGACCAGCCGAACATGCCCGAGCGGTGCGAGACGCCGACGCCGAGCCAGGTGTCGCGCACGCGCGCTCCGGGGACGAGATCGCTCAGGCGCACGTCGATGGTCGGATCGAGGTATTGCAGCAGCTTCCAGGAGTGCAGTCCGCTCTTCGCCTGGTCGCGTGATTCCGAGAACGGAATCTCCTCCGCGTACGACAGGCCGGCGCCGATGCCGAAGCGCGTGCGGATCCAGCGGTCCCACGGGAAGCCCCAGTAGTAGGCCTTGAGGTAGGCCTTGTATTCCCAGAAGTCGCCCTGGTTGCCGCGCTCGAGATGCCGCTGGATGCCGAGGAAGCCGGAGATCTCGACCGGGTGGCCGTTCGGCTCGCGGATGAGCGATCGGCCGACGTCGATGCCCCAGATGTCGGTCTCGTCCACCGTGTGAGTCGTGGTGCACCTTGCCGTCGCGATGCGCTTGACGTCGCAATCGCTCGAAGCACCCCAGAGCGCGCGCACGATGAGCGGCTTGGACTCGGGTTGCCAGCGCCGGATGTTGGGGGAGAAGTCGTACAGGAAGCCGAGCGTCGCGGCGGTCTCGGTGCGCTGATCCACGAGCACGCTCGAGCCGATGGCGCTCGAGTGGCGGATCGCGCTCAGCCCGCCGATCAGATGCCAGCCACCCGTCAGGTAATAGTCCGCGGTCAGGCCGAGCTCGAGGTCGGTGCCGGCGCCAGCGTCGTAGTAGTAGCGGTTGAGGCGCGAGTTGCGGTAGGCGAGCGCAGCGTGCGGCCGCACTTCGAGGTTGCCGCGCCGCCAGCCGTTGCCCCAGATGCCGAGCCGCGCTTCGCTACCCCCGGAGGTATGGCTCGCGTCGCGACGCAGCTCGACGTAGGGCGAGCCCCAGGCGGTGCGCAGGCGCGCCGAGACACCGACGTCGAATCCCGGCTCGCGCACCGGCTGATCTTCGAGCCCGTAAGGAATGCGGTCCTTGTTGTAGCCGTCGAAGCGCTCGGCGACGAAGGCATCGAAGCGCCAGGCGCTCGCATCGGCCTTCAGGCCCGCGCGCGTGCCGTGCAGGTAAGCGTAGTCGCCTTCGTAAAGATAGAGCGGGTCCAGGCTGCGCGGCGTGCGCGCGCCGCGGTAGGGCGAGCTCTGCTCGCGCCAGGTGTAGCCGACGGCGGCGCCGCCGGGCGCGAGTGTGTCGACGTAAGGGTCGCTTTCCGCCGCGGCCGCCCCGGCAGCGAGGACGAGCGCTAGCGCAAGCGAAAGTCGAGCGAGGGGCCGCGCGGCACGATCTGCGTCGGGTTGATCTGCTTCTGGCTGCGGTAGTAGTGCGACTTGATCTCCGCGAGATCGACGGTGCGCGCCACGCCGGGCAACGCGTAGAACCTTCTCGTGTAGCGCCATAGTCTCGGATAGTCCGCCAGCCGCCGCAGGTTGCATTTGAAGTGCGAGTAATAGACGGCGTCGAAGCGTACCAGCGTGGTGAACAGGCGCACATCGGCCTCGGTCAGTTTCGCGCCGCACAGCCAGCGGCGCTTCGCCAGCCGCTTTTCCAGCCAGTCGAGAGTGGCGAAGAGCTCCGTCACCGCCGCTTCGTACTTGTCCTGCGCGGTGGCGAAGCCCGCGCGGTAGACCCCGTTATTGACCGTGCGATAGACACGCTCGTTGACCGCGTCGATTTCCTTCTTCAGCTTCGCCGGGTAGAGGTCCGCGCCCATCATGCGGATGATCTCGGAGGACTCGTTGTTGACGATGCGGCCGGCCTTCGCGTCCCAGAGCACCGGCACGCTCACCCGCCCGGTGTAGTCGGGCTTCGCTTTCGCGTACAGCTCGTGCAAATAGCGGATGCCGCCAGAGTTGCCGTCGTGAAATTCCCAGCCGTTCTCCGCCATGTACGGATCGGCGTAGAACGCCGGCACCACCTTCTCCAGCCGCGCGAAGGCGCGCACGATCAGCGTCCGGTGCGCCCAGGGGCAGGCGCGCGAGACGTAGAGGCAGAAGCGGCCGGGCTCGGCGTCGGCGAGCGACACCTGTTCGCGGAACGCGGTGTCGGGCCGCACGAAGGCGCCGCCGGTCGACTTGGTGTCGCGCGGAATGTCCCGCCAGACCCCATCGACCATCATCCCCATGACTACAGGAGCTGCAGGAAGATGAGGATCAGGCCGACGATCGACGCCAGCCACACCGCGGTGCGCAGGAAAGGAATGCCGGCGACGTAGATCACCGCGTAGGCGAGCCGCGCCCAGAAGAACAGTTGGGCACCCAGCAACGTCATTGAATTGGTTTTATTTGTAACTGCACAAATCAAAACCAGCGCGGCGAACAGCACCAGGTTCTCGAGCATGTTGTGGTGCGCCCGGTACGCGCGTCCCGCCCAGCCGGTGAGCGCCGGCAGGCCTTCGCGATTGCCGAACAGCGGCATGACCCCGTACTGCGAAGCGGCGCCGGTCGCGGCGACGAGCATTTGCGCGACCGTAAGGACGACCGCCCAGGCGAGCAGCATCAGTTCTGGTTTCATAGTCTCCCTTCGTCGGGAACCCTATGCTACCGCTGCCACGCGGCGCGGCGGAACTTCTTGCGCCGAGAGGTCACGTCGAGGGCGCGGCCGGCGAATTCGTGCAGCTTCTCGCGGATCGGCGTGCGCAGGTCGCTCGGCAGTCCCGCCATCGCGTCCTCGAACCGCGCAACCACATCCCGTGATGCGACGGGGCCGTCGTGGAAGAAGCCGCGGCTGCGGTCCCAGACCAGCGCGCGCTCGCTCGAGTCGACGCCATAGCAGAGCTGGAACAGCGTCACTTCCCCGCCGGCCTGCCAGACGAACAGGTCGAAGAAGTCGTCGTGGAACCAGCGCCGCTGCGCCGGCGGGTCGTCCGCGACTCCGAGGATTTCCTTGAGCATGGCCGTTTTGACCTGCGGGTTCGTCACCGGGTTCACAACGTTACACTACGGCGATGAAAGCCTACTTCCTGCAAGCCGCCGAAAACGAGATGAAGCTCGAGCTGCGCGACGCCGCGCGCCCCGAGCCCAAGCCCGGACAGCTGCTCGTGCGCGTGCGCGCCGCGAGCCTGAACCGAGGCGAGCTGATCCTCGGTCACGGCCTGACGAAAGCCGGCGCGCCGAAACCGGCCGGCGCCGACGGCGCGGGCGAAGTCGTTGGTACGGGCAAGCGCCCTGAAGGAATCGCGCAAGAAGGCATGCGCGTAATGGGCCGCCTGCCGGGATCTTTCGCCGAGTACGCGCTGATGGACGAGAGCGACGCGATTGCGGTGCCGGACAACGTCTCGTGGGAGGACGCCGCGGCGATCCCTCTCGCCTATCTCGTCGTCTACGACATGCTGGTGCAGCAGGGCGGGCTGAAAGCCGGCGAGTGGCTGCTCGTGACCGGGGTTTCCTCCGGCGTGGGGGTGGCCGCGCTGCAGGCCGCGAAGGCGCTCGGCGCGAAAGTGATCGGCACTTCGGGTTCCGCGGAGAAATTGCAGAAGCTGAAATCCCTGGGACTGGATGTCGCGATCCAGACGCGGCAACCCGACTTCTCGCGGCAGGTCCTGGAAGCGACCGGAGGGCAAGGCGTCAACCTGGTGGTCAACAACGTCGGCGGCTCGGTCTTCGCCGAGACGATCCGCTGCCTCGCCTATCAGGGCCGGCACGCGACGGTGGGCTACCTCGACGGCGTGCTGGAAGCGAAGCTCGACATCGAGGCGCTGCACTCCAAGCGCCTGAAGCTCTTCGGCGTCTCCAACAAGCTGCGCACTGCGCCGCAGCGCGCCGAGACCGTCAAGGGGTTGACGAAGGATTTCCTGCCGCTCTTTGCCAGCGGGAAACTCAAGCCGCTGATCGACAGGGTCTACGACTTCAAGGACCTGCCGGCGGCGAAGGCGCGGATGGAATCCGACGCCCACGCCGGCAAGATCGTGGTGCGAATCTAGCTACTGCGCCTTGATTCCAGCTTCCTTCACCACCTTGCCCCAGGTGTCGTACTCGCGCTGGATGTAGCGCCCGAACTCCTCGGGCGTCATCGCCTGCGGCTCGACGCCGGTCTTCTTCATCGCCGACACGACTTCCGGGTTGGCGAGCGCCTTGGCGATCTCGCGCGCGAGCCGGTCGACGATCTCCCTGGGCGTGCCGGCCGGCGCGAGGTAGCCGTACCAGTTGAGCGCCTCGTAGCCCGGGTAGCCCTGCTCGGCGACCGTCGGCACGTCGGGCATGAGCTCGGCGCGCTTCGAGCCGGTGGTGGCGACCGCGCGCGCGCGGCCCGCCTGGATCTGCTTCACCGAGGAGATCGGCGTGGCGAAGAACGACGTCACCTGCCCGCCGAGGAAGCCCTGCATCGCCGGCCCGCCGCCCTTGTAGGGCACGTGGACGATGTCGACCTTCGCCATGGTCTTCAGCAGCTCGCCGGCGAGGTGCCCGGCGCCGCCGACGCCCGAGGAGGCGTAAGTCACCGTGCCGGGCTTCTCGCGCGCGAGCTGCACGTAGTCGGCGAGGTTCTTCACCGGCGCGGAGGGCTGCACCACCAGCACGTTGGCGAAGATCGCCGCCATGCTCACCGGCACCAAGTCGTGCAGCGGGTCGTAGGGGAGCTTCATGATGTGCGGGTTCACCGCCAGCGCGCCGACGTTGGCGAGGACGATGGTGTAGCCGTCGGGCACAGCCTTGGCGACGTTGCCGACCGCGATGGTGCCGCCGGCGCCGGCGCGGTTCTCGGTCACGACCTGCTGGCCGAGCTGCTCGCCGAGCGCCCTGCCGACGATGCGCGAGGTGGTGTCGGTGCCGCCGCCCGGCTCGAAGCCGACGACGGTGGTGACAGCCTTCTGCGGCCATTGCGCGGCGGCAGCCGCGCTGAACGCGATCCCGATGACGGCGAAGCCGATCCTCATCCTCATTCGCATGATTACCTCCCTCTGAATTGGGGTTTTCGCTTCTCCATGAACGCGCGCCGGCCCTCGGCGTAGTCCTCGCTGTCGAAGCATTCCCGGACCCAGGACCGGCACGAAGCGGCATCGTAATCCGCTTTGGCTACCTCGCCGATCACGCGTTTCGCGGCGCGCATGGTGAGCGGTGCGTTCGCCGCGATCTCGTCACAGGACTTCTTCGTGAAGGATTCAAGTTCCGCAACGGCGACCACGCGATGCACCAGGCCCATTTGCAGGGCTTCGGCGGCGCTGAACTGGCGCGCGGTCAGCATCATCTCCTTGGCGCGCGCCACACCGACGATGTCGACCAGGTTCTTCATCGACGAGGCGCGGTAGCCGAGGCCCATCTTCGCCGCCGGGATGCCGAAGCGTGCGTCCTCCGCGGCGATGCGCAGGTCGCAGACGTTGGCGATGTTCACCCCGGCGCCGAGGCAGTAGCCGCGGATCATGGCGATGACCGGCTTGTCGAAGGTCGCGAGCTTGGCCTGCGCCGCCTCGGCGACCTCCTCGTAGCGCTGCACGCCCTCCTGGCTCGAGCGCTGGCTCTCGAACTGCGAGATGTCGGCGCCCGAAACGAACGCCTTGTCGCCCGCGCCGGCCAGCACGACCACCCTGATGTTCGAATCCTTTTCAAAATCGTCCAGGACTGAAGGAATGGCTTGCCACATGTCGAGCGAGACGGCGTTGCGGCGATCGGGGTTGTTGAACACGATCCAGCCGAGCGCGCCCTCCCTTTTCGCGAGCAGCCGCTCGGTCACACCACACCTTTGGCGCGCAACGCCTCGATGTCTTTCCCCCTGTACCCCAATTCGACCAGGATTTCGTCCGTGTGCGTGCCGATCTCGGGCGTGGCGGTCTTGATCTGCGCCGGCGTGCGCGAGAGCTTCACCGGCTGGTTGAGGATCTTGAAGCGGCCGAGCTTGGGATGCTCGACCTCGGCCGCGGCGCCGAGGTGCTGCACCTGCGGGTCGGCGAATACCTGGTCCATCCGGTAGATCGGCCCGCACGGCACGCCGATCTTGTTGAACGTCTCGATCCACTCGGCGGAGGTTTTCGCCGCCAGCGCGGCGTTCAGCTCGGCGTTGATCGCGGCGCGGTTCTCGGCGCGTTTCTCGTTGCTGCGGAAACGCTCGTCGGTGGCGAGCGCCTCGCGCCCGATCGCCTGGCAGATGCGCTTCCACATGCCGTCGCCCGAGCCGGCGACGTTGATGTAGCCGTCCCTGGTCTTGTACGCCGAGGTCGGCATGCTGGTCGGGTGGTCGTTGCCCACCTGCGGCGGCACTTCGCCCTTCATCACGTAGCGTGCCGCCTGGAAGTCGAGCAGGCCGATGCCGGCGTTGAGGAGCGAGCTCTGCACCCACTGCCCCTTGCCCGAGACTTCGCGCTCGAGCAGCGCGGTCATGACGCCGAGCGCTGCCCAGAGCCCTGCCGACACGTCGGCGATCGCCGCGCCGGTGCGCACCGGCCCCTGCCCGGGCAGGCCGGTCACCGACATCAGGCCGCTCATCCCTTGCGCGATCTGGTCGAAGCCGGGACGGTCGCGGTACGGGCCGTCCTGGCCGAAGCCGGAAATGCTGGCGAGGATGATGCGCGGATTGACCTTCGCCAGAGATTCGTAGTCGATGCCCAGCCTGAACTTGACGTCCGGCCTGAAGTTCTCGACCACCACGTCGGCGGTCTTGACCAGCTTCATGAAGATTTCGCGCGCCTCGGGCAGCTTGAGGTTGAGCGTCATCGCGCGCTTGTTGCGATGCAGGTTCTGCATGTCCGGGCCGTGGCGCGGCCCGCCCATGTTCTCGTTCGGGTCGACGCCCGGCGGCGATTCGATCTTGATCACGTCGGCGCCGAAGTCGGAGAACTGGCGCACGCAGCTCGGGCCGGCGCGCACGCGCGACAGGTCTAGAATCCGGAACCGACTGAGCGCGGAGGAACCGGCGATGGCTGGCATGCGATTTATTCTAATCGGCTGCATTGCGTGGACGCAGGCCGCGTTCGCAGAATTCCCCGAGCGGCCGATCCGCCTTGTGGTGCCGCAGGCGGCGGGCAGCGCCACCGACAACATCGCCCGCGTCATCGCACCCGAGATGGCGAAGGTCCTCGGCCAGCCGGTGGTGGTCGACAACCGCCCCGGCGGCGCGCTCACCATCGGCATCGACGCGGTGGCGAAGGCCGCGCCCGACGGCTACACCATCGGCCAGGGGCCGGTCGGCGCGCTCGCCATCACGCGCCACATGGTGGCGAAGCTGCCCTACGACATCGAGCGCGACCTGCAGCCGGTGGCGCTGGTGACGTCGGGCTACATGCTTCTCGCCGTCTCGCCGAAGACCGATTTCCAGTCGGTGCAACAGCTGATCGATTTCGCGAAGAAGAACCCCGGCAAGCTTTCCAACGCGTCTTCGAGCAACGGCTCGCCCGGGCACGTCAGCGGCGAGCTGTTCAAGGCCATGACCGGCACCGACATCGTGCACATCCCCTACAAGGGCGGCGCACCGGCGATCGCCGATCTCATCTCCGGTCAGGTACAGCTCATGTTCGAGAGCACCAACTCGATCGCGCCGCACGTCCGCGCCGGGCGCGTGCGACCGCTCGCGGTCAGCGGAATGCAGCGCTCCAGCAGCCTGCCCGAGGTGCCGACACTCAATGAGGCCGGCGTTCCCGGCTACGAGGTCAATGTCTGGAGCGGCATCATCACCACCGCCGGCGTGCCGCGCGCGGTGCTCGACAAGCTGAACGCCGCGGTGAACAAGGCGATCCTCGTGCCGCAGACGAAGGAGCGCCTCTTCTCCATGGGCAGCGAGGGCGGCGGCGGCACGCCCGAGGAGTTCGCGGCGCTGATCCGGCGCGACTCGGCCAAGTGGGCCGAGGTGGTGAAGCGCTCCGGCGCGAAGATCGACTAGCGGGCGCCGGAGAACATCCGCTTCCCCGCCACCGGCATCTCGGCGACGAGGATCTCGCCGTTCAGCGAGTCGGTGACGTAGAGCTTCTTTCCCTGGAAGGCGATGTTGGTCATCAGCCGGTGCTGCTTGCCGGCGTGCACGAGATGCGTCGGCAGCATGTTGGCGTCGAAGCGCCAGATGCCGACGCCGAGGTGGCAGACCACCAGGCCGTCCTCCGCGTCCATCTCGATGCCGTCGGGGCCGGCGTGGCCGCCCGAGAGCTGGATCGCGACGCCGCTCTTGGACGGCGTGCCGCCGCTCATGAGCGGTAGGCGCCAGATCTGCTGCGCGCGAGTGATCGCGACGTAGACCTGGGTGTTCCTGCCGTTCAGAGTGATGCCGTTTGGCGAGGGCGCGTTGCTCACGAGCCGCTGCAATTCCCCGTTTCCGCGCAGCCGGTAGACCCGCCCGCTCGGATCGGCGATGCCGCTCTGGCCCTGGTCGGTGAAATAGAGGTCGCCGTTATTGGCGAAATGCAGGTCGTTCAAGCCCTTGAAGCTCTCGCTGAACGCAGTGCCGAGCACTGTTTCGATCGCCCCTGTCCGTGAATTTAATTTCAGCAGCCCTTTCTTGTAGTCGGCGATGAAGATCGTTCCGTCCTTGTGGATCTTCAGGCCGTTCGGCCAGCCGTCGTACTCGGCGACCAGATCCCACTCCTGGTTCGTTGCACTGACCTTGAAAATTCTTCCAAAAGGAATGTCGACACACCACAGATTGCCCTTGCGGTCGAACGAAGGCCCTTCGAGGAAGCTGTCGACCGCCGCGCCCTGGCGGTTGGGGTCGGACCACGCGGTGCGGCGTTTCTTGCGGAATTTCGCCGGAAGCGAGGTGAAGACGCGCGCTTCGCTTTTCCTGACGTCCTGGAAAGGATTCAGCATGGAATGCCGCGGAGGATAAGGGTGTTAGCCTGACTTATACAAGGAGGCCTCCCGGATGAAAAAGCTACTTCTGCTCGCTGTTTCGACAATGCTGCTCGCCAGCCTGTCCGCCCAGGCGCAGGTCGTGCGCTTGCGCGGCACCATCACCTCGCTCGACGGCGACGTGCTCTCCGTGAAGACGCGCGAAGGCAAGGACATCAAGCTGCAGCTGGCGCCCGACGCGCAGGTGGTCACGACGAAGAAGGTCTCGGCCGACGAGTTCAAGCCGGGCAGCTACGTCGGCGTCACCTCGCTGCAGGGCCCCGACGGGCGCCTGGTCGCGAAACGCGTGCATGCGCTCGGCCCGCAGGTGCCGCAGATGCATGGCGCCTGGGACTCGATCCCGGGCTCGACGATGACCAACTCCAATATCACCGGCATCACCAGGATGGGCAGCGGCAGCGAGCTCACGCTCAAGAACAAGGACGGCGAACAGAAGATCCTGGTGAACTCGGAGACCGAGTACTTCAACTTCGTGGCCGGCACCCGCGCCGACTTGAAGCCTGGCGAGACCATCTTCAGCGGCGCGCGCGTCGAAGGCGATAAGTTCATGACGCCGCGGGTCGCCGTCAGCAAGGACGGCGTCAATCCGCCGCAGTAGCCTCCTCCTGCTCCTCGCGTGCGTCGCGCTCGGCGCGTCCGCGCAGGAGCGCGTGCGCGGCACGATCAGCGCGGTGGCCGGCGACGTCATCTCGGTCGCCGGCAAGAAGGTGCGCATCGGCGACAAGACCGAGATCGTCTACACCCAGCCGATCCTCCTCGGCGACATCAGGCCCGGCGATTTCCTCGGCGTCACCTCGATGAAGGGCGCCGACGGCCAGCTCACCGCCGTCGAAGTGCGTCGCTTCCCCAGGCCCGTCAACCCCGGCCACCGTGCCTTCGACGGCCGCGACGACCAGACCATGACCAACGCCACGGTCGAGGCAGTGGTGCAGGCCTCGAGCGGGCGCGAGCTGACGCTGAGCTATGCCGGCGGCGCGCAGAAGATCGTCGTGCCCGAATCGGCGTCCGTGTCGACGCTGGTGCCCGGCAATCGCGGCCAGCTCGTCCCCGGCGCGCCGGTGAATTTGACACACGACGCGAGTGGCGAAGCCTTGAGGGTCCAAGTCGGTCCCAGGCGCTAGACTACTGGCGTGAACCGTCGCCGGCTGCTCGTTCTTGCCCTCTCGGCCGCACTCGCCCCGCTCACCGCAAGCGCGCAGCGTCGCCCCGCGCGCGTCGGGTGGCTGTCGTATCTCTCCGATCCCGACCCGGCGCTCGGCCTGCTGCGCGAGGGGCTGCGCGGGCTCGGCCACGTCGAGGGCAAGTCCTACGTGATTGTCGCGCGCCACGCGAACAACGATTTCAGCCGGCTGCCGGCGCTCGTCGACGAGCTCGTCGCGGAGCGCATCGACGTCCTCGTTTCACGCGGCCCGTCGGTGGATTTCACCAAGCGCGTGCGCGACCGGGTTCCCGTCGCCTTCGTCTACAGCGGCGACCCGATCGCGGCCGGATTCGCTGACAGCCTGGGGAAGCCCGGTCGCAACATGACCGGCATGACGTTCATGGCGATGGAGCTCTGCGCCAAGCGCGTGGAAGTCCTGAAAGAGCTGCTGCCGGGAGTCAAGCGCATCGCCCTGCTCTCGAATCCCGAGCACGCCGGGGAGCTGCTCGAGTACCGGGTGACCGAGGACTCCGCCCGCCGCATCGGCGTGCAAGTCACCCGTTACCTGGTGCAGACGCCGCAGGAGCTCGCACCGGCGTTCGCGGCGATCCGCGCGGCGAAGTTCGATGCCATCCTGGTCTTTCCCGATTCGCTCACGCTCAATCGCCGCAAGGAAATCGCCGTCCTGGCCGCAGAGACGAAGATTCCCTGCCTGTACGGCTGGACGGAGTTCGTCGAAGCCGGCGGCCTGGTGAGCTACGGGCCGACGCTCAGCGAAGGCTTCCGGGCGCTCGCCGTCTTCACCGACAAGATCCTGAAGGGCGGAAATGCGAGCGAGATCCCTATTGAGCAGGCGCGCAGCATCAGCCTGACGCTCAACATGTCGGCGGCGAAGGCGCTCGGACTGAGAGTGCCCCCGGCGTTGCTCGCACGCGCCGACCGGGTTATCGAGTAGCAGTTGCCGCCGAGCGGCCGGCGATGCGCCCGAAGACGGCGCCGTTGGTGAGCCCCGAGCCGCCGGGGTAGTTGAACCAGAAGATCCCGCCGACCAGCTCGCCCGCCGCGTACAGGCCGCGGATCGGCTCGCCGTCGGTGCTGATCACCTGCGCGTCGGTGTTGATCTTCAGGCCGCCGAAGCTGAAGGTGATGCCACAGGTGACCGCATAAGCTTCGAACGGCGGCGTGTCGAGCGTGTTCGCCCAATTACTCTTGTTGACCTCCAGGCCTTCAGTGCGTCTCCCGTCCTTGACGTTCGGATTGAACGGGATGTCGGTGCGCACGGCAGCGTTGTATTTTTTGATTTCTGAAAGAGCAACTTCCTGGTTGGTGTCGTCCATTTTCGCCACCAGCTCTTCCAGCGTATTGCCCGCGATCTTCGTCACCTGCCGGATGCGGTACTCGTCGCGCAGCTGCGCCTTCACCTTCGCGTCGAAGATCTGCCAGGCGAACTGCCGCGGCTGCTGCAGGATCACGCGGCCGTACTTGGCGTAGGTGTAGTTGCGGAAGTCGGCACCCTCGTCGACGAAGCGCTTGCCCTCGGCGTTGATGTAGACGCCCCACGGATAGGAGTGCTTCTGGAAGCCGTCGCCCACCGCGAGGTCGCCGGTCTCCGGCGCGTTGCGGTCCCACGCCACCGCGTGGCAGCCAGACCAGTTGCCCGTCGCCGCGGCGCCGGCGTCGAGCGCCATGCGGATCGCGTCGCC
>Ga0075351_1000021_pt1 | contig 18270 bp, 16 predicted proteins | sample Sandmound_ThreeS_3_FD_120091 | JGI IMG/M metagenome (GOLD analysis project Ga0075351, IMG submission 120091) | Natural and restored wetland microbial communities from the San Francisco Bay, California, USA, that impact long-term carbon... | ecosystem: Environmental > Terrestrial > Soil >... | reverse complement strand
GACCGGCTTGTACAGCTTGGCCGGGTGCTTCGAGGTCCACGGCGCGACCAGCGCGTCCCACGCCGCGTGGTCCTCGGCGCGGTGCTGCTCGACCGGCTGCTTGCAGTGCGGGCACAGCGTGCGCACCAGGCGCTGCGCCATGATGCCGTTCAGCGTGGCGTTGAGCAGGTAGCCCGGCACGCCGAGCTCGAGCAGCCGGGTGACCGCGCTCGGCGCGTCGTTGGTGTGCAGGGTCGACAGCACCAGGTGGCCGGTGAGCGCCGACTGCACCGCCATCTCGGCGGTCTCCAGGTCGCGGATCTCGCCGACCATGATGATGTCGGGGTCCTGGCGCATCAGCGCCCGCACGCCGTCGGCGAAGCCGAGCTCGATCTGATGCTGCACCTGCATCTGGTTGAACGCCGGCTCGACCATCTCGATCGGGTCCTCGATGGTGCAGACGTTCACCTCCGGGGTCGCCAGCGTCTTCAGCGTCGAGTAGAGCGTGGTGGTCTTGCCCGAGCCGGTCGGGCCGGTGACGAGCACGATGCCGTTCGGCTTCTCGGTCATGTCGTTCCAGCGCTTCTTGTCGTCGTCGGAGAAGCCGAGCTCCTTGAAGTCGCGCACCAGCACTTCGGGATCGAAGATCCGCATCACCAGCTTCTCGCCGAAGGCGGTCGGCAGCGTCGACAGGCGCAGCTCGATCTCCTCGCCGTCGGCGGTGCGGGTCTTGATGCGGCCGTCCTGCGGGCGGCGCTTCTCCACCACGTCCATGCGCGCCAGGATCTTGATGCGGCTGGTCATCGCGTTCAGGACCGTGGGCGGGATCTGGTAGACCTGGTGCAGCACGCCGTCGATGCGGAAGCGCACGATGCCCTGCTCGCGGCGCGGCTCGACGTGGATGTCGCTCGCCCGCTGCTCGAACGCGTACTGCCACAGCCAGTCGACGATGCGCACGATGTGCGCGTCGTTGGCGTCGTACTGCTTGTTCTCCTTGCCGAGCTCGACCAGCTGCTCGAAGTTCGACAGGCCCGAGGCGCCCGCCTGCTTCTTGCTCGCGCCCTTGATCGACTTGGCGAGGTTGTAGAACTCGACCGCGTAGCGCTCGAGATCCTGCGGGTTGGCGATCACGCACCTGATCTCGCGCTTGATGATCGGCGCGAGCTCCTTCTCCCACTCCTTCACGTACGGCTCGGCGGTGGCGATGGTCGCTTCCTTGCTCGTCACGCCCACGGGCAGGATGCGGAAGCGCGTCGCGTACGCCGACGACATGATGTCGGTGACCGCGGAGAAGTCGATCTTCAGCGGGTCGATGTGCAGGTACCCCATGCCGACCCGCTTCGCCAGCCACTCGGTGAGGAACTCGATGCCGAGCGCCTTGTGCGGCGGCGCGACCTGCTTCCACTTCTGGTCGGCGACGGTGACCAGCGGGTGCAGCGCGCCGCGGTAGTAGCGGCGCTCCTTCTTCAGCTGCTCGGCGGCGGCAGCCTCCACCAGCTTGTCCTCGACCAGCCAGTCGAGCACCTCGGCAAGCGTCAGCCGATGTTCGAGGACGGGGGGCTTCTGCGCGTCTTTGTTTACAGCTTGTTGCATCGAATCAAGACTATACCCCGTTCGCCAAAGGCCCGCCGTGCCGCCGTTTGTCACCGGGGAATTTGTCACCTAACCTTTCCTGTCCAGTCATGCGCTCCTCTTCGCTCGCCCTGGGGATTGTCGCGTCCCTCGCCGTGCTGCTGGCCTGGGCCGGAGCCGTGGATTCGGTCCGCGACCTCGGCGACGAATTGAAGAGCATGCGGAGGGGAAGAGTCTCCATGGCCAATATCACGCTTCTCGACGTGCGGATCGGCCGCGAGACCCTTGACGATGTTCGATCTCGCTTCGGAGCGGCGAACGCATTCCGCGTGCCGCCAAACAGCGCCAGCGCGAACGACGAGATCTGTTACTCATCCGCTGCTCCCGCCGATGAAACCCGGGTGATTTTTGCGTCTGGCCCGATGGGCGGCTGGTCCGAAGTTACGGAGTTTCAGGTTCTTTCGCGCGGTGCTGCGACATTGCCGTGCGCTCGGTCCAATCGCGTCTCCCGAAGCGTCGCGACACAGGGCGGAATCCGCTTAGACATGCCGCTCGAAGAGCTTCGTTCCATGCTCGGCGCCCCCACCGAACAAGGGCCCGGCTATGCCGTCTTCGCTTTCGAGCAGAAAAGCGATCATCCGCAGCGACCGGACTTCGACATGATCTCCGGAGTCAAGGCGACGATCTTCGACGGCCGAGTTACCTCGTTCCAGGTCTTTCTGATTGAATCCAACTAGCGCCGCCTCATCGCACCAGAGCCAGTACACCCTCGTGGAGCAGGCGCGAGATAGCGCTCGTCGAGCGTCTTGCGAACGAAGGCGCGTGCCTCGTCGCGATCGAATGGCTTTCCGTCCTCCAGCTTGCCGGCATACTCGAAGAACGGGACGAAGAGCTGCCCCTGGTCGGGCTGCGCGCGCAGGGTGAACCGGCCCGCGCGCGCCTCGAGCTCGCGCCAGGCGGCGCGCACCTCCGCCCAGAAGGGCTCGCTGGCGCTGAAGTAGCGCCGCGCGGGCTCGAAGTCGAAATCGCGGATGCGCTCGTAGCGCGCGACGCCATACTCGCGCGCGAGCGTGCGACGATCGGCGAGCACCAGCTTGACGTTGTTCTCCTCCTGCACCCAGCCGAGCGGGGTGACGGTGTGGCGGTTCGTGCCCACCAGCACCTGGTAGTCCTTGCGCACGCTGAACTCGCGCCGCGGCAGCGGTCGCCAGGTCTCGTCGCTGATCCAGGTGGAGTTCGTCTCGCCGTGCTGCCAGCGGCCGCGCGCGGCATAGCGCGGCGAATCGTCGACCTGCAGCACGCTCTGCGTCCAGGTTCCTCGCCGCCCATCCTGCGCGCGCTTCACCGCCCAGGTGTTCGCGCCTTCATAGGCAAGCAGCTCTTCCGCCTCGTATCGCCATTCCTGTCGCCAATGACGCTGCACGAGTGGTTCACTCTCTTTTCCAACGACGCGCATGAGCAGAATGTGCTGCAAGGCAATGAAGTCCGGCCGGTCCTCGGCGACGAAGACGTACTCCGTCGCCCAGCTCTGGTAGGGCGCGTCGGGCTTCAGCGCCGGATCGAAGCGCACCACCTCGAGGAAGTCGAAGCTGACGCGGTAAGCGCCGGCCATGGCGAGGATCGCGCGGCGGTCGCGCTCCTGCGCGCCGAGGCCCGGCTCGCGCAGCCTGCGCCACGCCTCCGAGGGCTCCTTGTCGAGCGTGACGGGCACGCCGCGGGTCGTGCCGCCGCGCGGCTTCAGCATCGCCTCGCCTGCCGGCCAGGCGAAGATGTACTGCTGGGCAGGCGCCGCCGGCGCGAGCAGGAAGAGGGAAAACGCGACGAAGAGCGCGCGCATTGCTCCATTGTCGCGCATACTCGCCGCCCATGAAGGGAGCCGGACCGACGCTGCTGCTCCTCGTCACGGCCTGCGCGCTGCCGCCGAACGTCTCGATCGGCAACCGCGTGATGCTCGATGGCACGCGCGCGGGCTTCCAGAGCTGCGCCCTGTCGGTGGAGTTCGCGGGCGCGCCGCGCGCACTGTACGACAGCGAGGCGGCCCGCTACGCCTCCGGCATCGCCAAGCGAGCGCAGATCGACGGCCTGACCTACGAGGGCGCGAACGTGGTGCAGACTGCCGTCTGCGCGTGCCGCGAAGCGCCCTTTTCCAACGCCGACATCAGGCAGGCGGAGCAAGGCTTCGCGCGCAATCCGAACGTCAGGATGATCCCCGTCGCGGGCCGCCCCTTTGCCCGGAGCGTGATGGGCCTGGACACCGTTTACACAGAGCAGGAAAGCACCGGCGACCAGGCGCTGATCGTCTTTCCCGTGAACGCGCCGCGCTGTATCTTCATCGCCGGCGGCAAGTTCGAGGCCACTGGCGCGGACGCGCTGAAGACGTTCTTCGCCACGCTGGAGCCCATCGGAAAATGAGCGGACGATTGGACCGGCGCACCTTCATCTCGGCTCTCGTCGCTCTTGCCGCGCCGCTCGCGGCTGGCGCGCAGGCGCCGATCAAGCTCCATCGGATAGGGCTGCTCACGCCGCTCTCGGCTTCCGATGCCGCGCTCTGGTACCAGGCATTCCGGCTCGGTCTCCGCGAGCTGGGATGGATCGAGGGAAAGAACATCAGCATCGAGTACCGCTATGCGGAGGGCAAGAGCGATCGCATGCGCGACCTCGCAGCCGATCTCGTTCGTCTCCAGGTCGACGTCATCGTCACTTCGGTCACCATGGATGCTCTGGCTGCCAAAGACGCTACCAAGGCGATCCCTATCGTCATGGCGGCTGCGGGCGACCCTGTTGCGACTGGGCTGGTTGAGAGCCTGGCGCGGCCCGGCGGCAACGTCACGGGGTTATCCCAAATGACTTACGAGTTGAGCGGAAAACGGCTGGAGCTGCTCAAGGAAATGGTTCCCGGGCTCTCCCGTGTGGCTGTGCTCTGGAATCCACAGAACCAAGGATCCACACTTACTTGGAAAGAAATCCAGCTCCCGGCACGGCGGCTGGGAATCCAGCTTCATTCGCTGGAGGTACGGAGCCCCAACGATCTCGACCAGGCGTTCGAAGACGCGACCCGGGCGCGCGCTGGCGCTCTTTTCGTCATCCAGGACCCGGTAGTCAATACGAATCTAGGACGGATAGCCGGACTGGCGGCAAAGAGCCGCCTGCCCTCCATATTTCAGTGGTCGGATTTCGCGGACGCCGGCGGTCTTGCGGCCTATGGGCCAGACCGCGCTGACTTGTTCCGGCGCGCTGCGGCCTATGTGGACAAGATCCTCAAGGGCGCGAAACCCGGCGATCTTCCGATCGAGCGGCCGACGAAGTTCGAGTTCGTGATCAACCTGAAGACCGCCAGGGCGCTCGGCCTCACGATCCCCCAATCGGTGCTGCTGCATGCGGACAGGGTGATCGAGTGAGCGCCCTCGCCGCCGAGGTGAAGTTCCGCGAAGTCTGGGCGTGGAGCATGTACGACTTCGCCAACTCCGCCTACACCACGGTCGTGATCACCGCCGTATTCGGCGCGTATTTCGTTTCTGTGGTGGCCGGCAACGCGCCCTGGGCCACCTTCGCGTGGACCGCGGCGCTCTCAGTGTCGTACGCGGCGATTCTCGTCACCGGCCCGCTGGTCGGCGCCTGGGCCGACGCGCACGCGGCAAAGAAGACGCTGCTCGCCCTTTCCACCGTGGGCTGCGTGTTCTTCACCGCCCTGCTCTATTACGCCGGGCCCGGCGCGGTGGCGCTGTCGCTCGCCCTCATCGTGCTGTCGAACTATTTCTTCGGCACCGGCGAGAACCTGATCGCCGCGTTCCTGCCCGAGCTCGCCGACTCGCGCGCCCTGGGCCGCGTCTCCGGCTGGGGCTGGTCGTTCGGCTACCTCGGCGGCCTGGTCGCGCTCGGCATCTGCCTCGCCTACATCCTGTCGTCGGGCAGGCCGGCGGGCGAATCGGTGCCGGTGACGATGCTGATCACCGCCGCCTTCTTCGTGCTGGCCGCCGCGCCCACCTTCCTCTTCCTCCGCGAGCGGGCAGTGCCGCAACGGATGGCATCGCCCTGGAAGCGGCTGCTGGAGACGGCGCGGAATGCGGCCGCGTATCGCGACCTGCGGCGTTTCCTGTTCTGCATCCTCTTCTACCAGGCGGGGATCACCGCCGTGATCTCGCTCGCGGCGATCTACGCCGAGCAGGCGATGAAGTTCACCACCCAGCAGACCATCACCCTGATCCTCGTCGTCAACATCACCGCCGCGCTCGGCGCCTTCGGCTTCGGCTACCTGCAGGATGCGATCGGCCACGTGCGCGCGGTGGCGCTGACGCTCGTGGGCTGGATCGTGATGGTGGTCCTGGCCGGCTTCTCCGAGACGGCTGCCAGCTTCTGGGTGGCCGCCAATCTCGCCGGGCTGTGCATGGGCTCGTCGCAGGCCGCCGGCCGGGCCATCGTCGGCTATCTGGCGCCGCCGGCGCGGCTGGCCGAGTTCTTCGGCCTGTGGGGGCTGGCGGTCAAGGCGGCCTCGATCTTCGGGCCCATCACCTACGGCGCGGTGACCTGGGCAATCCCCGGTAACCACCGCCTCGGCATCTTCGTCACGGGAATCTACTTCGTCGCCGGCCTGCTCCTGCTGCGGACGATCGACGTCGAGCGCGGCAGGCGGGCGGCGCTGGCCTAGCCGCCTCTAGAGATACTCCTCCGCGCACTTGATGATTTCGGTGTTCGAGGGCATCTCGAGGCAATGCCTCGCGTCCTCGCCGCGTTTTGGGCCGTGCTTGCGCGCGACCGGCTTCGGCTTGGCGGCGTCCTGCGCCGCGGGCTTCGGCGCGTCGGCGGCGGGCTTGCCCTGGGCGAACGCAGACCCGCCGAGGGCGATCATTGCGATGAGCATGAGGCGTTTCATGGCTGCTCCCTTTCGCGAATCCGCAACGGCGCGAAGCCTACTCCGATTTCGCCCCGGGCGCTCTGAACGTGTTCCTCACCCGCTTCGAGACCAGCATGTAGGGCACCCAGACCGCCGCCACCAGCAGCGAGCGGAAAATCTCTCCCCCGAAGCCCTCGAGGCCCCGCGCCGCGACCGCGGGTATCTGGTAGGCGAGCACCGAGTCGCTGACGACGAAGAGCAGGTTGCCCACGGCGAAGATCACGAACGCCTTCGGGAAGCGCGGTGCCTTGGTGAACAGCAGATAGAGCAGGAAGAGATCGAAGGCGAGGAAAGCGATGTTCAACACGACTTCATACAGGATCGTCGGCGCCCACAGCGGGTGGTACACCTCCGTCCCCGGCGTGGTCAGGTTGCCCCAGATGCCATCCTGGAAGATCGGCGCGTAGTCGCTGATCAGGCTGATCACCACTCGCACCGGGAAAGCGAACAGCCCGAGCATCGGCAGCAGCAGCCAGCCGCCGATTCCCTGCGGACCCTCGGCTTTCGCCGTGTCGCCGACCGGCGCCTGCGGCGTGGCGTACGGATTCGCCATCTCAAGCCTCCCCTTTGCGGGTCTTCTGCAGCTGCGCGTGCTCGACGAGGTGCATGCCTACGTCGACCCCGATCTTCAGCGCACCGAACGGCAGCACCATGTTGCCGACAAAAACCGCGCCGCTGACCATCATAAGGTGCATCGGCACGACGCGCGCGAATGGCGTGGTCATGAGCGTGCCGACATTTGGAGTGCCCTGCCGGTCGAGCTCGCGGTTGTACCGGTAGGACCAGTAGTGATTCAGCGCGAACGCCGCCGCGCACAGGCAGAACCAGAGGTCGAACCGCAGCGGCGTCTTCGCGCCGGCGTACAGGAACACAAGATAAATCGCGTGGACGAAGCCGAAGCCGAAGACGAACAAGATCGCGATCAGCGGCCGCATCTCCGGCGTCGCCTCGACCGGCTCGCCGAGTATCCGGAGACCTTCGGTCGTAAACTTCTCGAGCGCAAGGATGCGCAGCACGTACGACATCCCGATCGCGATGCTCTGCACCCAATAGATCAGCATCAGCTGGGTCACCGGCCATTGCTGCCAGTAGGCGACGCCGAGCGAAGCGACGTTCACGGCGAGGAGGAGCCAGACCGAGCCGTCCAGCGCGACCGGCGGCGCGGCCTCGCCGGCCTTTGGCGGCACGACGAGCTGCTTCACGCCCGCTTTCGCCTGCTGCAGATACGCGGCGTACTTGGCATAGGCGATACCGCAGGAGGGGCATTGCCACGCCGGCGCGCTGTCCGACGGCAGGCGCGCGTAGCTGCATTTTGGGCAGACGACGGCGGTTTGCATCCCCTGTGCGGAAATCATAGGCGGTTTCGGTATCATCTGCCCTCCCCCCTTTTCGTACCGTTCAGGAGATCTCTATGGCAATCAAGGTCGGCGACAAGCTGCCCGACGGCAAGCTGATGGAATCCACCGAATTCGATTCCGGCACGCAGTGCGCGATGCCACCGAAGGAAGTCAACGTCGCGGAAGCGTCCAAGGGCAAGAAGATCGCCGTCTTCGGCCTGCCGGGCGCTTACACGCCGACCTGCTCGGCGAAGCACGTGCCGAGCTACGTGCAGAACATGGACGCGCTGAAGAAGAAGGGCGTGAGCGAGGTGTGGTGCGTGGCGACCAACGATGCCTTCGTCATGGCCCACTGGGGCCGCGACCAGAAAGCGCTCGGCAAGATCCGCTTCCTCGCCGACGGCAGCGGCCAGTGGACCAAGGCGCTCGGCCTGGAGCTCGACCTCAACGCGCGCGGCATGGGCACGCGCACGCAGCGCTTCTCGATGCTGGTCGACAACGGCACGGTGAAGCAGCTCAACGTCGAGGGGCCGGGCAAGTTCGAGGTCTCCGATGCGGGGACCATGCTGAAGCAGATCTGATCCTGATACAAAGCGTTACAACTGGCTGTCGGCGGCGGCGGGTCCGGAGCGTTGAGCGGGAGGTCACGACCCCGGAAAGGACCGTCATGAAACTCCCCACCCTCCTCGCCGCCTGCCTGCTCGCGGCATCCACACTCTCCTTCGCCCAGGCTCCCTCGGGCGACGCGGCGAAGGCGCCGCGCAAGGCGCGCTTCGACTGCTCGCAGGCCAAGGATCCCAAGGCGTGCGAAGAGCGCCATGCGCAGCTGAAGGCGGCGCGCGACAAGGCCGCCAAGGCCTGCGAAGGCAAGCAGGGTCCTGAGCACCGCAACTGCATGCGTCACGAACTGTGCGCCCAGGCGAAGGACCCGAAGGCGTGCGAGGCGCGCGCGGAGAAGGCGAAGGCGGCGCTGCAGAAGGCTCGCCAGGCTTGTGAGGGCAAGGCGGGCCAGGAACGCCGCGACTGCATGCGCCAGGAGCTGAACAGGAAATAACCGCGGTTTCGCTCCCGGCGGTGAACGTCTGCCCGCCGGGCTTGTCGCACCGGCTGTGGCGTGGCGCTGGCGCGCCACGTTCGCTACGATGGCCGACATGAAACGCTTCGCCGCCGCCGTTCTCCTGCTGATCGCCGCCTTCGCCGCGATCGCTCAGCAGAAGGTCGCGTCGATCGAGGGCGTGACCGAGTACCGCCTGCAGAACGGGCTGCGAGTCCTGCTCCTTCCCGATCCCGGCGTCGACACCGTCACGGTCCATATCGTCTATCTGGTCGGCTCGCGCCACGAAGGCTACGGCGAGAAGGGCATGGCGCACCTGCTCGAGCACCTCCTCTTCAAGGGCTCGAAGCGCTACCCCGACGTGAAGGAGCAGCTTACCCGCCGCGGCGCGCGCTGGAACGGCACGACGTCGAACGACCGCACCACCTACTTCGAGACGCTCTCCGCGACCGGCGACAACCTCGACTGGGCGCTCAGCCTGGAGGCCGACCGGATGCTCAACTCGCGCGTCGCGCGCGAGGACCTCGACGCCGAAATGACCGTGGTGCGCAACGAGTTCGAGATGGGCGAGAACAGTCCCGTCGGCGTGCTGATCTCCCGCATGCAGCAGCTCGCGTTTCCCTGGCACAACTACGGCAACCCGGTGATCGGCGAGCGCGCCGACATCGAGCGCGTGCCGATCGACAAGCTGCAGGCTTTCTACCGCACCTGGTACCAGCCCGACAACGCGGTGCTGATCGTCGCCGGACGCTTCGAGGAGCCGCGCGCCCTGGCGCTGGTGACCAAGCACTTCGCGCCGCTGCCGAAGCCGAAGCGCGTCCTGCCGGCCTTCTACACCGAGGAGCCGGTGCAGGACGGCGAGCGTACGGTGATGCTGCGCCGTGCTGGCGACACCGCTACGGTCGCCACGCTCTACCGCGTCCCCGCCGCCAGCCACCCGGACTATCCGGCGGTCGATGTTCTCGTCACCCTGCTGGGCGATGCGCCGAGCGGCCGGCTGCACCGCGCCCTGGTGCAGAAGGGAATCGCCACGTCGATCTTCGCTTTCGATCGCGGCCTGCACGACCCGGGCTTCGTTTCCTTCGGCGCCAGCCTGCCGCGCGGCGCCGATCCCGAGCCGGCGCGCCGCGCGCTGGTCGAAGTCGTCGAGAGCCTGAAGAGCCAGCCGCTCGAGGCCGGCGAGGTCGAGCGCGCGCGTACCATCCTGCTCAACGAATTCGAGAAGGCGAGCCTGGACACCGCGTTGATGGTGCGCGCGCTGTCGGAATTCTCGGCGCTGGGCGACTGGCGGTTGGCCTACGTCTACCGCGAGCGCCTGAAGACGCTGACGCGCGAGGACGTGCAGCGCGTCGCCGAGGCCTACTTCAAGCCCGCGAACCGCGTCCTCGGGGTCTTCGTCCCCACCGAGAAGGCGGATCGCGCCGCGATCCCGCCGGCGCCCGACCTGCAGGCGGCGCTCGATGCCTACCGCGGCGGCGACGGCGTGCGCCTCGGCGAGGCGTTCGACCCGTCGCCCGGGAACATCGAGTCGCGCCTGGTCCGCCGCGAGCTGGCGAACGGCATCCGCGCTTCCTTCCTTCCCAAGCGCACGCGCGGCGGCCGCGTCGTCGCCCTCCTCACGCTGCACTGGGGCGACGAGAAGCGCCTGACCAACCGCGAGGTGGCCTGCGACCTCGCGGGCGGGATGCTGATGCGCGGCACGAAGAAGCACAGCCGCGCCGAGCTGAAGGACGCCTTCGAGAAGCTGAACGCCAGCGTCGCGATCGGCGGCGACGGCGCCAGCATCGAGGTGCGCGGCGAAAACCTCGTGCCGGCGCTGCGCCTGGTCGCCGAGGTGCTGCGCGAGCCATCCTTCCCCGCCTCGGAGTTCGAGGAGATGAAGCGCGCCGCGCTTGCCGCCGCCGAGGACCAGAGGAGCGATCCTTCGGCGCTCGCCGGCACGCGCCTCGCCCGCCACCTGCAGGACTACCCGCGCGGCCACCCCTACTACACGCCAAGTGTAGAAGAGCGCATCGAGCAGATCTCGCGCGCGAAGCTCGCCGACGCGACGGCGTGCTACCGCGAGCTGTTCGGCGCGACCGGCGCCGATTTCGTCGCCGTCGGCGATTTCGACGCGCCCGAGCTGGCGCGCGCCGTGGAGGAGCTGTTCGGCCCGTGGCGCTCGCCGACCCCGTTCGAGCGCGTGCGCTCGCGCTACTTCGAGCGGCCCGCGCTCAGCAACGAGCTGCTCACGCCCGACAAGGCCAACGCGGTGCTGCGCGCCGGCCATAACGTGCGCATGAGCACGGACGATGCCGGCTTCCCGGCGATGATCCTCGCCAACTATCTGCTCGGCGGCTCGTCGACCGCGCGGCTCGCGGCGCGCGTGCGCGAGAAGGAAGGCCTGTCGTACAGCACGCAGAGCGTATTCAACACCGCCAACCTGCTCGACGATGCCGCGGCCTTCCGCGTCTACGCCATCTTCGCGCCGCAGAACCGCGAGCGGGTCGAGCAGGCGGTGCGGGAAGAGATCGAGCGCGCGGTGCGCCAGGGATTCACGCCGGCCGAGGTGCAGGCCGGCAAGCAGGCGCTGCTGGAAGCGCGGCGGCTCGCGCGCACCCAGGATCGCTCGCTCGCCGCCCGCATCGCCGACTATTCCTTCGCCGGGCGCACTTTCACCTGGGACATCGCGTTCGAGGCGCGCATCGCCTCGCTCACCGCCGACGAGGTGAACGCGACGCTGCGCAAGACCATCGATCCGTCGCGGCTCTCGCTGGTGGCGGCGGGCGACTTCAAGAAGGCCGCTCCCGCTTCAACAGGTCGCGGATCTCCTCCAGCAGCTGCTCCTGCCGCGGGGGCGGCGCGGCCGGCGTCGCCGGCTTCTCCGCCTCGGTCCTCAGCCGGAGGTGGTGGATGACCTTCACCGCGACGAAGATCGACGCGGCGATGATGACGAAGTCGACGCAGGTCTGGAGAAACTTGCCGTAGGCGAGCTTGGCGGCGCCGATCTGCAGCGCCAGCGCCTTGAAGTCCAGCCCGCCGATCAGCACGCCGAGCGCCGGCATGACCATGTCCTCGACCAGCGAGGAAACGATCTTGCCGAAGGCACCGCCGATGATCACGCCGACGGCGAGGTCGACGACGTTGCCCTTGATCGCGAAGTCGCGGAACTCTTTCAGCAGGCTCATGGGTATCTGACCTCCAGGATTTCGAGTTTTTCGTCCCCGCCGGGAGCGCGCACGGTCACCGTGTCGCCCTCGCGGGCCTTGATCAGCGCCTTCGCCACCGGCGAGCGCCAGGAGATGCGCCCGTGCGCCGGATCCACCTCGTCGACGCCGACGATGGTCACTTCCCTTTCGCCATCCTTGCCGCGGACTTTCACCGCCGCGCCGAAGAACACCTGGTCGGTCTCGCGCCCCGAGGCCTGCACCACCTCGGCGCTCTCGAGCCGCTTGATGAGGAAGCGCACGCGGCGGTCGATCTCGCGCAGCCGCCGCTTGCCGTAGATGTAGTCGGCGTTCTCGGAGCGGTCGCCGAGCGACGCGGCCCAGGCGACGGTCTTCACCACTTCGGGACGCTCCTGCTCGACCAGCCGGGCGAGCTCGGCCTTGAGGCGCGCGAAGCCGGCGGGCGAGATGTAATTTTTTCCTCCCGGGGGAAGCGCCGCGTCCTCTGCCTCGGAGGGCTCGGGCTCGTGGCCGTTTTCCTTGACAAAAGCTTTGGACATGGCGGCCCGGGAAATTCTAGCTCCCCTTGCAAGGGCCGCCGCAAGCTCTAGAATTGGCCACCATCAAGGGGGTGGGGGGCATGGCGGAGAAGAAGGAGAAGCTCGATTTCCTGACGCGGCTGCGGATCCGCGAGCTGATCCTGATGGGGCTGATCACCGTCACCGCGGTGCTGGCCAACCTGCCGCACGAATACGTGCAGGAAACGCTCGGCGTCAGCCACACCACGCTGCTCGCGGTCCTCGCCATCGCCGTCATCCTCGGCCTGTTCCTCTACCTCAAGTTCGGTCTTTTCGTGGTGGTGCTGCTGCTCATCGCCGGCGCGAACATGCCGGAGCAGATCGCCGACGGCTTGAACATCTCCAAGATTCCGATCGTGCTCGCGCTGGTGGCGCTGGTCGGCGTCGGCCTGATCAACTACGTGGTGCACCTCGTGCCGACCGGCCTCGAGCCGAAGGCGCGGGAGAAGAGCCCGGAGGGCATCAAGGCGCTCTTCTACGCCATCGAGAAGAACAACCTCGTCTACTGCCAGAAGGTGCTGTCGATGAACTTCGACCCGAACCTTCACCACGACAACGGCTACACGCCGCTCGCCTACGCGGCGATGAAGGGCAGCCTGCCGATGGTCGAGCTCCTCCTGCGCAACGGGTCCGACCCGACGGTCGTCACCAAGGAGGGCGATACGCCGGTCGAGCTTGCCCTGCGCATGGGCCACGCCGAGGTGGCGGACACGTTGAAGCGGGCACGCGCCCAAGCCAGCGCGACTTCGGATTCCGGGTCCGCCAAGCAGCCCGCGCAGCAGGCTGTTGCCTCCTGAAATCAGGCAGTTAGAAACTTTTCCTAGAGTCTTTGATCAAAATCAAGCGGGGATCGTCCTCCGCCGCCTAGTCTGGGCGTCGGAGCGGTGGTACTGTATGAATACCCAGTGGTGCGGAGCGAGAGAGCGTGGAGCAGGTTAACGCCGTAGCAGCCGTCGCCGAGCAGGAGATCTGCCGCGACACCCTGATCGAGAAGTACGCCAAGGGCAAGGAAGCCAGCATCGGGCAGGTGCGCCTGCGCGTCGCGCGCGCGCTCGCCCAGGCCGAGCCCGAGGACCGGCGCGCGGCGTGGGAGAAGCGCTTCCTGCAGGCGCAGGAGGACGGCTTCATCCCCGCCGGCCGTATCAATTCCGCCGCCGGCATCGCCCTGCAGGCGACGCTCATCAACTGCTTCGTCCAGCCGGTCGGCGACTCCATTTCCGAGATGGTCGACGGCAAGCCCGGCATCTACACCGCCCTGCTGGAAGCCGCGGAGACCATGCGCCGCGGCGGCGGCGTGGGTTACGACTTCTCCGCCATCCGGCCGAAAGGCGCGGAGGTGAAAGGGACCCGCTCGCGCGCCAGCGGCCCGGTGTCCTACATGCGCGTCTTCGACCGCTCGTGCGAGACGGTCGAGTCCGCCGGCTCGCGCCGCGGCGCGCAGATGGGCGTGCTGCGCTGCGACCACCCCGACATCGAGGAATTCATCCACGCCAAGGACCAGGGCGACCTCAGCAACTTCAACATCTCCGTGGGGGTGACGGACGATTTCATGCTCGCGGTCGAGAAGGATTCGCTGTTTGAACTGATTCACAAGGCCAAGCCCTGGCCGGACAAGAACGTGTACCAGCGCGGCGACGGCCTGTGGGTCTACCGCAAGCTGCGCGCGCGCGAGCTGTGGGAGCAGATCATGCGCTCGACCTACGACCACGCCGAGCCGGGAATCCTGTTCCTCGACCGCATCAACCGCGACAACAACCTCAACTACTGCGAGACGATCGACGCCACCAACCCCTGCGCCGAGCAGCCCCTGCCGCCGTATGGCTGCTGCTGCCTGGGCTCGGTGGATCTGACCCGGTTTGTTTCCGCGCCGTTTGGCGACGGAGCGAGATTCGATTTCGAGAAATTCGGCGAGGTCGTCGCGACGTCGATCCGCATGCTCGACAACGTGCTCGACGTCACCGCCTGGCCGCTCGAGCAGCAGCGCAACGAAGCGATGGCGAAGCGCCGTGTCGGCCTCGGCTTCACCGGCCTGGGCGACGCGCTGATCATGCTGCGGCTCAAGTACGACACCGACGAGGCGCGCGCCATGGCCGCACGCATCTCGGAGAGCATGCGCGACCACGCCTATCGCGCCTCGGTCGAGCTGGCGCAGGAGCGCGGCGCGTTCCCGCTGTTCAATGCCGACCTCTATCTCTCCGGGAGCAGCTTCGCGGCGCGCCTTCCCGACGAGATCAAGAACCAGATCCGCAAGCACGGGCTGCGCAACTCGCACCTGCTCTCGATCGCGCCGACCGGCACGATCAGCCTCGCCTTCGCCGACAACGCCTCCAATGGCATCGAGCCGCCCTTCTCCTGGACCTATACGCGCAAGAAGCGCATGCCCGACGGCACGCTGAAGGAGTTCCCGGTCGAGGATCATGCCTGGCGCCGTTACAAGGTCATCCACAAGAGCGCCGAAAATCTTCCGCCCTACTTCGTGACCGCGCTGGAGATTTCGGCGCACGCGCACGAGCAGATGGTCGCCGCGGTGGCGCCGTTCATCGACACCAGCATCTCCAAGACGGTGAACGTGCCGGAGGACTATCCGTACGCGCAGTTCCAGGACCTGTACCTGCACGCCTGGAAGTCGGGCCTGAAGGGCCTGGCGACCTACCGTCCGAACAAGGTGCTGGGCTCGGTGCTGCAGGTCGACAAGCCCCAGGACTTCGTCCAGGACGACGTCAACCGCCGCATCACGGTGAAATCGGTGCCGGCGCCGGTGCTCTCCTCGCTGCGCTGGCCGGGGCGCCCCGAGCTGCCCGGCGGCAATCCGTCGTGGACGTACATGATCGAGCATCCGCAATCGCGCTTCGCGGTGTTCGTCAGCCACGTCGAGAACGGCACGCCGCACGCCTTCGAAGTCTGGGTGAACGGCAGCGAGCAGCCGCGCGGCCTGGGCGCGCTGGCGAAGACGCTGTCGATGGACATGCGCGCCAAGGACCTGGCGTGGCTGCGCCTCAAGCTGGATACGCTCGCCAAGGCGGGCGGCGACGCCTTCGACCTGCCCTTCCCGCCCCGCGGCGAGAGAAAGCGCATGCCGTCGCTGGTCGCCGCGTTCGCCCGGATCGTGCGCTGGCGCGTCGAGCAGCTGGCATCGGGTTTATCCGGAGAAACCTTCAACTTGACGGCAGAACAGGGCTCGTCTCCGATCATCGACGCGATGTTCGCCCTGAAGGAGCCGAAGACCGGCACCGACGGCACCATGTCCTGGACGATCGACATCCTCAACCCGCGCACCGGCGACGACTTCGTGCTCGGGCTGAAGGAGATCACCCTCCCCGACGGCATCACGCGGCCCTATTCGGTCTGGCTCTCGGGCGAATATCCGCGCGCTTTCGACGGCCTGTGCAAGCTGCTCTCGCTCGACATGCGCGTCGTCGACCCGGCGTGGATCGGGATGAAGCTCAGGAAGCTGCTCGATTTCCCCGAGCCGCTGGGCGACTTCATGGCTTTCGTGCCCGGCAGCCGCAAGCAGCAGACCTACCCCTCCACGGTCTCCTACCTCGCGCGGGTGATCCTGCACCGCTACGCGATGCTCGGCCTCCTCGACGAGGAAGGCTTCCCCCGGCGCCAGATGGGCATCCTCGAGACTCCCGAGCCGGGCGCGGCCCGGGTCATGGCGGGGGCGAAGTGCCCCGAATGCGGCAACACCACGCTGATCCGCAAGGACGGCTGCGACTACTGCACGGCCTGCGGATTCGTCGGGGTCTGCGGCTAGCCTAGCGGAACTGCTTCACCCAGAGCAGCGCGGCGACGGTCTTGGCGTCGGTGATGCGACCGTCGCCGATCATGCGGATTGCCTCCTCGAACTGCGGCGTGACAAGCTCGAGGAACTCCCCGTCGTCGAGCCTGGCGCCGACATGCGCAAGCTTCTTCGCCAGGTACAGCTCGATCGCCTCGTCGGTGTAGGCGATCGAAGTGTGGATCACCCCCAGGCGTGTCCACTCCCCGGCAGCGTAGCCCGTTTCCTCCTGCAGCTCGCGCTGCGCGGTCTCCAGGTGCGGCTCGCCGGGCTCGAGCTTGCCGGCCGGCACCTCGATGAACTCGCGCCCGTGCGGGTAGCGGAATTGCCGCTCGAGCAGGATGCGGCCGTCGTCGAAGAGCGGCACGATCGCCACCGCGCCGGGGTGGCGGATGTACTCGCGCGTTCCCTGGCTGCCGTCGGGCAGGCGCACCTGGTCGCGGCGCACCTTGAGCAGCGTCCCGTCGAATACCAGCTCGCCCGAGACGAACCGCTCGGTCAGGTCAGAGGGCTTTGATGACTTCAAAACAGACGTTCATCAGCATCGAGGGGGCGATGCCGAACAGCAGCAGGACCAGCCCGTTCGCCGAAAGCAGCAAGCGCATCTCGGGATGGCCCGGCGCGGCGGCGCCCTCCTTCGGATCGTCGAAATACATCAGCTTGACGATGCGCAGGTAGTAGAACGCGCCCACCAGCGACAGGATCACCGCCGCCACGGCGAGCCAGAGATAGCCGGCGGTCACCGCCGCGGAGAGCACCGCCAGCTTGGCGTAGAAGCCCGCGGTCGGCGGAATGCCGGCGAGCGAGAACATCAGGATCAGCATGAGGAAGGCGAACCAGGGACTGGTCTTGCTCAGGCCCTTCAGGTCGTCGAGGTTCTCGCACTCGAAGCCGGCGCGCGAGAGGTAGAGCAGCATGCCGAAGGCGCCGACCGACATGATGACGTAGACGATGACGTAGAAGAGCGCCGCGGTATAGGCGTCGTCGGCGCTCAGCCGGTTGCCGCCGATCACGCCCGAGAGCAGGCCGAGCAGCATGAAGCCCATGTGCGCGATGGTCGAGTACGCCAGCATGCGCTTCAGGTTCGACTGGGCGATGGCGGTGATGTTGCCGATCGCCATCGACAGCAGCGCGAGCAGCGCCAGCATCTCCTGCCAGTCGTGCGCCAGGTCCGGCAGGCCGTTGATCAGCATCCGCACCGCCATGGCGAAGGCCGCGACCTTGGGCGCCGAGCCGATCACCAGGGTCACCGCGGTCGGCGCGCCGTGATAGACGTCGGGGATCCACATGTGGAACGGCGCGACGCCGATCTTGAAGGCGAGGCCGGCGACGACGAACACCAGGCCGAAGACCAGGAACGAGCGGTCGGTGGTGGCGCCGGCGAGCTGCGCCGTGACGCGCGCCACCTCGGTGATGTTGAGCGAGCCCGTGGCGCCGTAGACCATCGACATGCCGTAGAGCAGCAGCCCCGAGGACAGAGCGCCGAGGACGAAGTACTTCATCGCCGCCTCGGTCGAGAGCGGCGAGTCGCGGTTCAGCGCCACCAGGGCGTACAGGCAGAGCGACATCAGCTCCAGGCCGAGGTAGACGGTGAGGAAGCTCGAGGCGCTGATCATGATCATCATGCCGAGCAGCGCGAACAGCAGCAGCGTGATGAACTCGCCGCGCAGCAGGCCGCGGTCGAGCAGGTACTGGCGCGAGTAGACGAGCGCCGCCCAGACCGCGGCGTAGCACACCGTCTTGAGCAGGTTCGAGAGCGCGTCGGAGACGAACAGGCCGGAGAAGAGGTAGAGCTTGTCCGGCCCGTTCACCCACTGGACGAACACGGTCGCCGCGGCGGCGGCGATGAGCACGCCCTGCGCCAGGCGGAAGCTGGCGATGCGCCGCTCGCTCTTCACCTTCAGGTCGACCAGCATCAGCGCGCACGCGCCG
>Ga0075351_1000019_pt1 | contig 18619 bp, 16 predicted proteins | sample Sandmound_ThreeS_3_FD_120091 | JGI IMG/M metagenome (GOLD analysis project Ga0075351, IMG submission 120091) | Natural and restored wetland microbial communities from the San Francisco Bay, California, USA, that impact long-term carbon... | ecosystem: Environmental > Terrestrial > Soil >... | reverse complement strand
GACGATGGGCGTGCGCGCGGCGCGAACGGCTGGAAGCAGTCCGCCGATCAGTCCGACGGTCAGGGCGAGCGCTAGGCCTTGCGCGATCAGAGCCGGCGTCAGCTTGAAGCTGAACACCACCTGCGTGAAACCGGCGCCGAGCGTTGAAGTGGTGAATCCGTCGAACACGAGATAGGTCGCAACGGCTCCCAACGCGCCTCCGATGCCGGCCAGGAGCAAAGACTCCGAGAGCGTACCGATGAAAGCCGGGAATCCGCCGAAGCCGATCGCGCGCAGCGTCGCAATTTCGACCGAGCGGGCGGCGACCGAGCTGTACATCGTATTGAGCGCCCCGGCGAGCGCGCCGAGCGCCATCGCAATCGCAAGCGGCCAACCGAGTTTCTGGATCAGGTCGAAGGTTTGCGACGATTGCTCGGCGAAGTAATCCCGCTCCGACTTGACATCCAGCTTGAGGCGCGGCTCGGTATCGGCAAAGCGCTTCAGTTCGGCAAGCGCGGCCGGACTGTCGATGCGGGCGCGGACCGTCTGAAACACATTGTTGCGGTTGAACAGGCTCTGCACGACCGGCAGGTCGCCCCAGATTTCCGACTCGAACACGCTTCCGTCGGCGGCGAACACCCCGACCACCGTCCATTGTGTGGTCAGGAACTTCACCTTGGACCCGAGGTCGAAGCCCTGGAACTGGCTTTGCAAGCTCTTGCCGACCACGATCTCGTTGGCGCCGGGATTGAACATGCGCCCCGCGACGAGCGCGATGTCCTTGCGAATGGCGGCGCCTTCGGCGCCGATTCCCCGTAACGGGATATTGGCCTTGGTCTGGGTCGACCGCTTGATCCCGTCCACGACGATATAGAGTTCGGCCGATACGCGCGGCTTGCCACCGGCGCCGCGGGCGATGCCCGGGCCGTCCTCGAGAAGGCGGGCCTGCTCACGCGTAATGACGCTGTTGATCTCAGACTGCGAGCCTCCGCGGAGCACGATCGCGATGTCCTCGGCGCCCGTGCTCTTCAGCGTGCGTTGAAAGCCGTTCGCCATGGCGAGGAACGAGAGCAGCACCATGACGACCAGGCCGACGGCGACGACGGTCGACAGAGAGAGCCAAAAACGCTGCGGAATGCTCCGGATATTGATGACCGTGACCGCGGCGATTTGCAGGAACAGCGAGCGCATGGCTCAGCCCCGCCCCATGGCGTCGGCGATCTTGAGGCGGAATGCGTGGATCGCCGGTGCAAGGCCGGTCGCAACCCCGAGGCCGATCATCAGAATGAGCGCGATCGCAAGGATTGACGGCTCAAGGGTGAGGCCCGGAACGAAATTGGTCAGGCTCTGGCGCAAGTTGATGATCGCCAGCGCAGCGAGCGCAATGCCGGGAACGCCGCCGATGAAAGCGAGAAGCACGGTCTCGCCGAGAATGAGCCGCAATACCCGCCCCCCGGAAAAACCGAGCGTCTTGAGAACGCCGATTTCGCGCGTGCGCTCGCGCACGGCCATCACCATGGTGTTGCCGACGATCAACAGAATGGTCACGAAGGCAGCGCCGACCACCAGTTGGACGATGAGCGCAATGTTGCCAAGCTGGGCCACAAACGCCTTGTTGAAGGCTTTCTCGGTATCGGTCGCCGTCTCATAGGAAGAATTGGCGAAGCTTCGGTCGATCGCCTTGGCGACCCTGTCGTTGACGTCAGGGGAGGTGGTCTGCAGCACCAGCCAGCCGATTTTGTCGTTGCCGAAAGAGCGGGTCTCATTGAGATAGTCGTAATGAAAGAACATTCGGTTGGTGTCGGCCTGTGGTTTGCGCTTGCCAAAGATGCCGACAATGGTCATGTCCCAGCTGCGCGAGCCGTTCTTCTGCGAAAAGATGCTGCTGCCAATCGGCACGCGGTCGCCGACCTTCCATCCCCATTTCTTCGCCACGGCATCACCGACCAGCACTCCCGTGCGCTCCCGGAGAAAAGCTTCGCGCATCTCCGGGGTGATGACATAGTCGCTGTCGACGACCTGCAGATAGGTTTCAGGCTCGACCGCAAAGGCGATCAAGAAGTTCTTCGGGTCCTGGAAGTAGCCGCCGAACCAGTTGGCGTATGTTGCGAGCCGCACGCCTTCTATCGCGCGCACGCGGTTGAAATAAGCGACCGGCATCGGCTGGGTGAAATTGATCTTGTTCACCACCACCAGCCGGTCGTCTTCCGCCACGGTCTCACCGGAGTTGAAGGCGCGCTCGAAAGCGGCAAGGACGCCAAAAATCGCAAAGGCGATCAGGATTGAGACGATCATCAGCACCGCCCGCAACTTCTTGCGGAACAGGTTCTTGCGGATGAGGACGAAGTCGTTCACGCCGCGAGTTCCTTCTCGACGAAGTGCCCCTTGTCGAGGTGGAGGATGCGGCGGGCGTATCGCGCGGCGGCCGGGTCGTGCGTCACCATCACGATGGTCTTGCCCAGTTCGCGGTTGAGGATGCTCAGCATTCCGAGGATTTCGTCGGCGGAATGGCGGTCGAGGTCGCCGGTCGGTTCGTCGCAGAGCAAGAGCTTCGGGTCGGACACGATCGCGCGGGCGATCGCAACCCGCTGCTGCTGGCCGCCCGACATCTCGCGCGGATAATGCTTGGCGCGGTCGGCGAGATTGACGATCTTCAGCGCCGTCTCGACATGCTTTCGCCGCTCCGCGGAATGAAGATTGGTGAGCAGGAGCGGCAGTTCGACATTCTGCGCCGCGGTCAACATCGGCATGAGATTGTAGAACTGAAAGACGAAGCCGATATTGGCGGCTCGCCAACGCGCCAGGTCCCCCTCCGAGAGCGTGTCGATGCGCGTGCCGGCGATGTGGATCTCGCCGCCGTCAGGGCGGTCGATGCCGCCGAGCAGATTGAGCAGCGTCGTCTTGCCGGACCCCGACGGGCCCATCACCGCGACGAAGTCCTTTGTCGGGATCGTCAGGTCGAGCCGTTCAAAAATGTCGATCGTCTCCCTGCCTTTCACGAAGCCCTTGGAGACATGGAGCAAAGCAACGAGTATGTCGGACATCGACATAAGTTCTCCGGTGCGAGCGGGGCGTAGGACGACTACTGCGCCGATGAGGTCTTGGCGCCAGCGAGGCCGTTGCCTTCGAGAAACGTCACCTTTACGGCCATGTCGGGCAAAATGCGCGGGTCCTTTTCCCGGAACCCGATCCGCACCCGCACGGTTGCCTTTTCGCGGTTGGCCGTCGGCACGATCGCGATGACATAGGCCGGTATCGTCCAATCGGGATAGGCGTCGAGCACGGCGGCGACCGCGCCGTCCTTCTGGACGCGGCCGATGAATGCCTCGTTGACGTCCACTTCGATCTCGATCGAATCCATGTCGACAATGGTGCAGATGCCGGTGCGGGTGAAGCTGCCGCCCGCCGAGAGGGGAGAAATCATCTCGCCGGGCTGTGCGCTGCGGTCGACCACGACGCCGCTGAAGGGCGCGCGGATGCTGTGCTGATCGAGCACCTCGCTGTACCGCTCGGCTTCGAGCTTTGCGGTCTCGAATTGGGCGCGGGCCTTGTTCAAGTGGGCGCGCAGCACGTTGACCCGCGATTCGGATCGGGTCATTTCGGCTTCGCTGGCGAAGCTCTTTTGCGCGAGGCTCTGAGTGCGGGTATAGATGCGCTCGGCCTCGCGCAGATCCGCGGCGATGGCGGCGAGGGCGGCTTCCGCTCCCTTGGCGCGCGATTGCGCCAGCGCAACGTCGGTCTCGGTCAGCCTGCTCTTGATACGAGCGAGGACCTGTCCCGCCTTGACGTGCATGCCTTCCTCGACCAGCACCTCGGTCACTTTCCCGGTGATCTCGGCCGCGACCGTCGCTTTGCGGCGGGCGACGACATAGCCGGATGCGGCAAGCCCGCCCGAACGCGCGCCCGAAACGGCGGAATGTTCGGGGGCCGCAGCGCGTGAGGTCGGCTCAGCGCTTGCTGTGGAAACCGCCGCCGCCCGTCCCGCTTCGTCACTTGGTAAAACGAACCAGAGGGCAGCGCCCGCGATCACGAACGCCCCCAGCGTGGCCAATGTCCAACCCGGACGCAGACGCTGCAGTTGCGGCGTGCGCCGCGCCCGCGGTTTTTCCCGGTCGATCGCCAGGGAGTTAAGCAGCTTGGTTCGGTCGTCCATGTCCTGCTCCGACGATCGCCGCTCGGGCGATAACGCCGTACGTTCTTGACGCTCCAGCGTAACTCCGGAAGTCCCGCTCTGTGCCAACGAGACGTATCCGCCAAGTGCGGCGCTTATAGGTTAATTGCGTCGAAACGATTACCCAATGGAAGTTTGCGTATTGTTACCCTCTGAGACAATTCGGCTATCCACCTAGAAGGGCCCTTCGGACCAACACCAGCGTTGCGCCGGTTGAAACAAGGGCGATTCCGAGCGAGACAAGCGCTATGCCGAGTCCGACAGGTGACTCCCAACTGTGCCAGGCGCTTCTGCTTATGGCGTTTCCTTCGGCCGTCGCGGCGGTTGGGTCGTATATTCGATCGGGCGTTTGCATGGCCGTCTCTCTCACTGCCGGTCTAAGACGTGCAACGTTGCGTCTTGTCTCGTAAGCATCTTCGTTTATAAGATATACACTGTATAAGGGAAAAGGTCAACACGGCCGTGGCCACACGCGGACAGCGCCTTCAGGAACTCGAAACCGCCATGCGCGAAGCGAGCGGGCTTGGCGTCGTTTTCAGCAGCGTCGTGGCGGACCATCTGGGGATTTCCAGCCGGGACCTCGAATGCCTCGACATGATCGTCCTGAAAGGCCGCGTGACGGCTGGAGAGCTCGCGGCCGCCACCGGCCTTACGACCGGAGCGATCACCGGCTTGATCGATCGGCTCGAGAAGGCGCGCTTCGCGTGTCGCGAGCGCGACGATCGGGATCGGCGCAAGGTTTTCGTTCGCGCGCTTCCACGCGTCGAAACCGACATCATGCCGCTCTATGCCTCGCTTCAATCCCGGATGCATGCGCTCATGGATGAGTTGTCCGATCAGGACATCGACCGCCTGCTTGCATTCTTCTCGGCATCACGGGACGCATTGCTGAGCGAAATCTCCGCGATGAAGTCTTCGGGCGGCGTTGTTGGGAAAATGATGAACCGACCGGCTCGGTGAGGAATAGGCATGGCTTACGAACTTTATTATTGGCCGACGATCCAGGGTCGCGGCGAGTTCGTGCGGCTGGCGCTCGAGGAGGCGGGCGCACGCTATGTCGACGTCGCGCGCGGATCGAAAAAGGAGGGCGGCGGAATGCCGGCCATGTTCGCGCTGCTCGACGGCACGAAAGTGGACCGCGCGCCCTTCGCCCCGCCATTCCTGAAATCCGGCCGGCTGCTGATCGGGCAGACCGCAAACATTCTGATGTTTCTCGGAGCTCGGCACCAGCTCACTCCAGCCGGCGACGCAGGTCGACTGTGGACCAACCAGCTCCAGCTCACCATCGCCGATTTCGTCGACGAAATTCACGATACCCACCATCCGGTCGGCGCGAGCCTCTATTACGAGGAACAGAAGGAGGAGGCCTCACAGCGTGCCGCCGAGTTCCGCGCCCAGCGCGTCCCGAAGTTTCTGCGCTATTTCGAGACCGTGCTCTCCCGCAACGGAAGCGGGAAACATCTCGTCGGCGGTTCGCTCAGTTATGCCGACTTGTCGCTGTTCCAGGTGGTGGCGGGGCTCCGCTATGCCTTTCCGCGGATGATGAAACGTCTGGAGCGCAAGCTGCCGCGTGTCGTTGCGCTGCACGACCGCGTGGCCGCGCGTCCGCGCATCGCCGCGTATTTGTCCTCCGACCGCCGGCTTCCGTTCAACGAAGACGGGATCTTCCGGCGCTACCTTGAGCTTGATGATTAAAGCGTCCGCGAGCGCGGCGTCGTTCGTGCGGACTCAGGCCGCGCTGCCCGGCGCGGGTTCGAGCGCCGGTTCCAGCACCGGCTCCAGCACCGGGACCAGGCGGCGCTTCTCGCGTCGCGCCGGGACCGCGCGATAGACCTGTTTCATCGCCTCGACGATATGCACGCCCGCGAACGGCGCCGAGATGGTGCGGCCGGCGCGCTCCCAGGCGACCGCCGAGCGAATGAGCCAGCCGCGAGCGATCGGCGGCATGTAGAGCGCTTCCCCCCAGGACGTGGGCGTAAACGACGTCTCTTTCAGCAGATAGATGATCTGCGAGCGCGAATAGGGCCGACCATGGCCGAAAGGGGTCGTATCCATCCGCGCCCACAGCCCGCGCCGGTTGGGGATCACCAGGAGCAGCCGCCCGCCGGGGGCCAGTACGCGCCAGACTTCGCGCAGCAAGGAGGGTGCGTCATCCGACACTTCGAGCGCGTGGACCAAGATGATGCGATCGACCGATAGGTCGGGGAGGGGCAGGTCGTACTCCTCGACCAGCGCCGCCAGCGCCGGCCGGGCGGACGGCCATTTGATCACTCCTTGCGCCGCAGGCATGAAAGCGAGGCAGCGCTCGGCTTCGTCGCGAAACAGGCCGAGATAAGGCGTGGTGTAGCCGAGACCGACCACGCGGTCCCCGCGCGTATCCGACCACCGCGCCCTGATCCCAACGCCGATGAAACGCCGCGCGAGCGTGCCGAGTTGCTGGGTATAGAAATTGCGCAGATCGACGACGTCGAGCGACATGACGGTCTATCGAATGGCTCACTTGTTCGGCCGGATCGAAAAAAGGGGCCCGGCTGAGCCGAGCCCCCCAATCTAGCAGGCAGCAGACATGACGGGCAGCCCCGGCCGCCCGCCAGTCCTCGCGCGCCTTAGCGCTCCACGCACATGGCGATGCCCATGCCGCCGCCGATGCACAGCGTGGCGAGGCCCTTCTTGGCGTTGCGCTTTGCCATCTCGTACAGGAGCGTCGTCAGAATGCGGGTGCCGGAGGCGCCGATCGGGTGACCGAGCGCGATGGCGCCGCCATTCACGTTGACCTTGCTGGTGTCCCAGCCGAGGTCCTTGTTAACGGCGAGAGCCTGCGCAGCGAAGGCTTCATTGGCCTCGATGAGGTCGAGGTCCTCGATCTTCCAGCCGGCCTTTTTGAGCACAGCGCGCGTGGCCGGGATCGGGCCGGTGCCCATGATCGCCGGGTCGACGCCGGCATGCGCCCAGGCGACGATGCGGGCGAGGATCGGGTGGCCGCCCTTCTCGGCGTCGCTCCGTCGCATCAGCGCGACCAGGGCGGCGCCGTCATTGATGCCTGAGGCATTGCCGGCCGTCACCGTGCCATCCTTCTTAAAGGCCGGGCGGATCTTGGCGAGCTGATCGACGGTGACGCCGTGGCGCGGGAACTCGTCGGTGTCGACGACGGTGTCGCCCTTCCTGGTCTTGATCGTGACCGGAACGATCTCGTCCTTGAAGCGGCCGGACTTCTGCGCGGCTTCCGCTTTGTTCTGCGAACCGGTGGCGAACTCGTCCTGCATCTGCTTGGTGATCTGATACTTCTCGGCGACGTTCTCGGCGGTCATGCCCATGTGGTACTTATGGAAGACGTCCTCCAGGCCGTCATAGAGCATGCTGTCGGTGAGCTGCATATGCCCCATCTTCATGCCGGTGCGCAGATAGGCGAAGTGCGGCGCCAGCGTCATCGACTCCTGGCCGCCGGCGAGCACCACGTTGGCATTGCCCTCGATGAGCTGCTGGGCGCCGAGCGCGACCGTCCGCAGCCCCGAGCCGCACAGTTGGTTGATGCCCCAGGCGGGCGCCTCGACCGGAATGCCGGCGTTGAGGGAGGCTTGCCGGGCCGGGTTTTGCCCCTGACCGGCCACGAGAATCTGGCCGATAATGACTTCGGAGACCTGCTTGGGATCGAGCTTGGCGCGCTCCAGGAGCGCCTTGATGGCAATCGAGCCCAGGTCATGGGCGGGCACGGTGCTGAAAGCGCCGTTGAAATTGCCGACCGGCGTGCGCGCTGCGCCTACGATGACGATGTCGTCTGTCATTCCGAGTGCTCCTTCTTGTGGTTCGATCGGCGGTGGAAGCGGAGTTGCGATCCGCTACGCAAGCCGGCCTTTTCTGCTTATTCGGCCCGCGGGATCGGGCCCGTGACTGCATGGCTATTACGGCGCCTTTGTCGGGCATACCCGGCAGCTGGTCAATGCTGTTCTCTTGACCCGACGAGGGACGGTCGGAGCCGCCGCGCCGACCACCCCCGCCCGGGCAGGCGGGCGATGCTCGGCGTGCGAGGAAGCAGTTGCACAAAACGGTAGCCCGTTTCAAGAAAAGGGCTTATTTTTTTTTCGCGGGCCGCGCAAAAAGACATGAGCGCCATGCTCGCATCAGAATTCACGCCGGTATGCCGGCCAATAGCGAACATTCTCATGGCCAAGTCCGAATCTCCGGTCATTATCAAGAAGTACGCCAACAGGCGACTCTACAACACTGGAACGAGCACTTATGTCACGCTCGAAGACCTCGCGACCATGTTGAAAACGGGCGAGGACTTTGTCGTCTACGACGCTAAGACTGGCGAGGACATCACCCGTTCCGTCTTGACCCAGATTATCTTCGAGCAGGAGGGCAAACAGGGGCAGAACCTCTTGCCGATTACCTTCCTCCGTCAGCTCATCCGGTTCTACGGCGACAGCATGCAGATGCTGGTGCCGCGTTATCTCGAGAGCTCGCTCGACTTGTTCTCGCGCGAGCAGGAGAAGTTCCGCGAACAGATGGCTCAGGCTTGGGGGGTCGGCCGCCTCGGGACGATCGAGGAACAGGTCCGGCGCAATATGGATATATTCCAGCGCGCCTTCGCGATGTTCACTCCGTTTGCCCGGCCTGAAGGCCAGGGCGAGGAGGCCAATGAGGCGGCGAAGGCCGACCACCCGGTCGACGAGATCGACGATCTCAAGCGGCAGCTCGAAGAGATACAGAGGCGGCTCGACCGGCTGAGTGCGGCGGAGGCCGACAAGACGAAAGCGTGAGGCCGAAAGGCCAAGCTGTCGGGGAGACCTGGGCGCGAGCAGGTCCGGGCGTCAAGGCTTGAGCGTTTGATCGACGCCTTCGAAATCGACCTTGGGGCGCGCCGCTTTCAGCGAGAACGCAAAGCCTCCGATCAGGTCGACGAAGCAGGTCACCAGCAACAGGAAGAAGGTCGGCGTCGCCGCCTTCTCCACAAACAGGAATTCGACCAGCATGCCGATAAGCAGCAGCAGCGACAGCAGGTGGTCGACGACGCCGCGCCGCGCTATCTGAATTAGCTTGGTCACCTCCAGAAACAGAATGAACACCGAAATCGCGATAAGCGTGTCGCCGAGGGTCAAGGTCCAGGTCGCGTGCGACGGCAATGGGACATGCGCGAGCGGCGCCATCCACTCGAGCCCAGGCAGCAAAAAGGCTACGATATTGTAAAACGCGAAGGGCATGATGAGCAGCGGCACCCCGACCAGGAACATCGCCGTCTCCTTCCACTTCGCTCCCGCGCAGATTCGCCGCTTGGAGCGAATTCCGTTCCAATGGAATAGGAATTCGCTCTCGTTATCCTTTTAGTGGTCGCATTTTCTGCGGCGAACCGGTTCCCACTTCGCCGGAAAATGCTCCGCCAGGTCGCCGGCCGACGACGACTTACTCCTCGGTCTTTTTCTTGAGGACCTGGCGCCCGCGATACATGCCCGTCTTCAGATCGATGTGGTGCGGGCGGCGAAGTTCGCCTGAATCTTTGTCCTCGACATAGGTCGGTGCCTTCAACGCGTCGGCCGAACGGCGCATGCCTCGCCGGGACGGCGAAGTCTTTCTCTTCGGCACAGCCATAGCGTCAGTCTCCTCAAAGAACAGGTCGCGCTGGCGCGCGCCGAAAGCCATTTGTGAAGGCCGCGCTTATAGAGCAAGGGCGCAGCAGAGGCCAGCGCATTTTCTTGCGACGCTGTAGCACGTTCGCCGCAGGACACGCGACGGCCCCACGCATGTCCCGCTGAGCGATCCTATTCGATCGAGCGCCGATCTCCTAATGGCGCGCCCGCGGCGCGAGACAGGCGGCGATCCGCGGGGTCGCGGCGCGCCGCTCATAGATTCCGGCAAGCCGGCGCAACCCCGGACCCGCCCGGCCCGGATTGCGCTTGGTCGGGTTGGGGAGGGCGGCAGCCAGCAGCGCGGCCTCGTTGCGCCTGAGATCGCGTGCCGATTTGCCGAAGGCCCGGCGCGCGGCGGCTTCCGCCCCGAATTCGCCATTTGGCCCCCATTCCGCAATGTTGAGATAGATTTCGAGCAGCCGCCGCTTGCCGAGAACGAGGTCGAGCCAAAGCGCAAGCGGCGTTTCAAGAAACTTCCGCAAAAAGCTGCGCCCCGGCCACAAAAATAAGTTCTTCGCCGTCTGCTGCGAGAGCGTGGAAGCGCCGCGCAGATCGCTGAGCGAGTCGGCGTCCCCGATCGCGTCGCGGATTTCGACAAGGTCGATGCCGGGGTGACGGCAGAACCGGGCGTCTTCGGCGACGATGACCAAGACTGGCAGACTCTCGGCCATCGCCTCGAGGGGGACCCAAGGACGCTCGACTCGTGCGCCGGCCGCCCACCGCGCCAGCATCAGGGTCGAGACCGGCTTGCCGAACAGATAAAGCGGCGCGAGCAAATAGGGCAGAAGCAGGAGGCCGGCCAAGATGACGGCGGCAAGCTTGAGCGCGCGGAGCCAGAAAGGCCGAAGGGAGATCGAAGCAGCCATGTGCGCTATCTTACCCGGGCGGCGGTGCGCCGGTCCTTGAACGCCAAGCAGTGTCCTTACAATTTGGTGGCTCGATGTCGGCAACGGGCTATTACGAGACCCTGCTATCCCTGCTGGCGGTGCTGGCGGCAGTCGCGTTGCTCGCGCGGCGCCTCAACACCGCGCCCTCGATTCTGCTCGTAGCGGCAGGCGTTGCGCTCGCGCTTATTCCCGGCATTCCCGCGATCGAACTGTCGCCCCAATTCGTGCTCCTGATCGTTTTGCCGCCGCTGATCTATTCGGCCGGCGTCGCAATGAGTTGGCGCGAGTTCCGCTTCAACCTCCGGCCGATCGCGCTGCTTGCCTTCGGCTGTGTCGTGTTCACGACCTGCGCGGTGGCGGCGGCGGCCCATTACGTGCTGGCGTTGCCGTGGAACTTCGGATTTCTGCTCGGGGCCATCGTGTCTCCGCCCGACGTGGTTGCGCCGCTTGCGCTGGCGCGCCGGCTCGGTTTGCCGCGCCGACTCGTCGTCGTGCTCGAAGGGGAGGGACTCGCGAACGACGCAACCGCGCTCGTCCTCTATCGCTTTGCGGTCGCGGCCATCAGCACGGGGGCATTCTCGTTCCCGGAAGCGGCGGCGACCTTCGGCGCGATCGTCATCGGCGAGATCGCCTATGGCGTCGGGGTCGGATGGGTCAGCCTGCGCTTGCGCCACTGGGCGCGCGATCCCCGCGTCGAGATCACATTGTCGCTGATGACGCCTTATCTCGCCTATTGGATTCCGGAACATCTCGGCGGCTCCGGCGTGCTCGCGACGGTCGCCGCCGGCCTCTATGTGAGCTGGAACGGGCCGCGCCTGATCTCCGCGGCGACACGCCTGCAGGGCGTTTTTTTCTGGGACCTTCTCATTTATCTCATCGAGGGTTTCGTTTTCCTGGTGACCGGGCTGCAGGCGCGCACGCTGCTCGAACGCATCGGCGCCGCCTCCGCGGGCGAGCTTCTGCTCGGCGTCGTGGTGACGACGCTTGTGTGCATTATTGCCCGGTTCGTTTGGGTGTTTCCGGCGGCCTATCTGCCGCGCCTGCTGATTCCGGCGATACGACGCCGCGATCCTTATCCGCCCTGGCGGGTGCCCTTCATGCTCGCCTTCGTGGGCATCCGCGGAGTGGTGTCGCTTGCCGCCGCGCTCGCGGTTCCGTTCACCTTGCAAAATGGCGCGCCGTTTCCCCATCGCGAGACCATCCTGGTCACCGTTTTCGGGGTCATCATTCTCACGCTGGTCGGCCAAGGCTTGCTGATGCCCGCGGTGGCGCGGTGGCTGCGGTTGCCGCAACTCGCCGCACGGGAGAAACGTGACGAGAGGGAGGCCGAATTGCAGGCGCGCCGCGCGGCGCTCGCCGCCGCCGAGCGGCGGCTGCAAGCGCTCGGCGACGCGAACGGGCTGAAGGATGACGCGGTCGAGCACTTGAGCGCGCGCAACCACCAGCGGTCGTTACACATGCCGCAAATGCTTGAGAAGAGTTCGGCGACTACCGCGACGAACGCGCAGCTTCACCTCGAGCTGATTAAGGCCGAGCGCGAATTTCTCCATGAGCTGTTGCGCAAGGGCGAAATCACCGACGAATCCCGCCGCCTGATCGAGCGCGAGCTCGATCTCGAAGAGGCGAGCATCTTCTGCAATCGCGACGCTTACGAGCCGCCCTTGTAAGGCTGGCCCGGAGTGTTCCGCCTACCGCCGTCGTTCGGCTAGCAGCTCGCGATAAAGGTCGGCGTAGTGGCGCGCCGGACGGCGCCAGGACACGTCGGCGGCCATGGCGTTGCGTTGCGCCCGCCGCCATACGCGCGCGTTGCGCCACAGCGCGGTCGTCCGCAGGATCGCCGCCTCCAGCATTCCGACCGTGGGCGTGAACTGGACGCCGGTGCCGAAGCCTTCGGCTACCGCCATTTCGTTGCAGTCGATCACGGTGTCGGCCAGCCCGCCGACCCGGCTGACGATCGGCAGCGTGCCATAGCGCAGCGCGCACAGCTGCGGCAGGCCGCACGGCTCGAAGCGCGAGGGCATCAGCAGCGCGTCGGCGCCCGCCTGGATCAGATGGGCGAATTCCTCGTCATAGCCGATTACGCAGCCGATCCGCCCCTCATGGATGCGCGCAGCGTCCATGAATCCCCGCTCGAGCGCCCGTTCGCCGGTGCCGAGCACCACGAGCTGCGCGCCGGTCGCGAGCAGCGTCGGCAGGACGGCGACGAGCATGTCGAGGCCCTTTTGCCAGGTGAGGCGGCTGATCACGCCGAACAGGAGCTTGTCGGCGGTCTCGAGCTTCATTTTCTCCTTGAGCACCGCTTTATTGGCGATGCGCGGCGCGATCCGGCGGGCGTCGAAATTGGCGGCGATCAACGGGTCGGTCGCCGGATTCCAGACGTTGTAGTCGATGCCGTTGAGAATGCCGGTGAGTCGCTCGGTGCGGACGCGCAACAGCCCGTCGAGGCCCATGCCGAATTCCGGCGTGCGAATCTCCGCCGCATAGGTTGGCGAGACGGTGGTGATGCGGTCGGACAAGGCGAGCGCGGCCTTAAGAAAACCGATCTCGCCGTGGAACTCGACGCCTTCAATGCTGTAAGCCTGCGGCGGCAGCTTCAACAGATGCATGAAGGACGAGGGAAACAGGCCCTGAAACGCGAGGTTATGCACCGTGATCAAGGTGCGCGGCCCGCGCTCGTAGCCGTAGCGGAGATAGGCGACCGCAAGCCCGCCCTGCCAATCATGCGCGTGGAGAATATCGGGCGTGAAGGCGGCAATCTCGCCTGCGCCAATTCTCGCCGCCACCAGGCCGAGCGCGCCAAAGCGGAGGGCGTTGTCGGCCCAATCCTTGCCGTCCGGTCCGTGATACGGCCCGCCGGGCCGCCGGTAGAGATGCGGCGCATCAATGACGATGAGCTCGATGCCCTTCGCGCGCCCCTGAATCAGACGCGCCGGCCCGCCGAACAGATCGTGGAATTCATGGATCGTCTCGCCGGCGGGCAGAGCGTCGATGACGGAAGGGTAGCCGGGCGTCAACGTGACGACCCGTACCCCTTCCGGCAAGAGCGCTTGCGGCAGAGCGCCCGCTACGTCGGCGAGGCCTCCGGTTTTGATGAACGGGTAGACCTCGGAAACGACGAAGAGAGCGGTGATCTGCGACGCTGTCACAAGCGGTCGATCATGTTCTGAGTGATCAGACAGATACCGCGCTCGGTGCGGCGAAACCGCTTGGCGTCCAGCTCCGGATCTTCGCCGACCACGAGTTTGGCAGGAATACGGACCCCCTTATCGACCACCACGTTGCGCAGGCGCGCGCCGCGGGCGATGTCGACATTCGGAAGGATCACTGAATTATCGACGAACACATAAGAGTGGATGCGTGAGCCGCTGAACAGCAGCGAGCGGCGGATGGAGGCGCCGGAAATGATGCAATCGCTCGCTACCAGCGATGAAATCGCGATGCCGCGTCTTCCCTGCTCGTCGTGCACGAATTTGGCCGGCGGCGAGATTTCCGCGAAGGTCCAGATCGGCCAGTTGTGGTCGAACAGGTCGAGCTGCGGCACCACCGCCGTGAGGTCGATATTCGCCTCCCAATAGGATTCGATCGTGCCGACGTCGCGCCAATAAGGCTCAGATTCCTCGCGCGAGCGCACGCAGGAGCGCGAGAACGGATGGGCGACCGCCTTCCCGTATTTGACGAGGTAGGGAATGATGTCCTTGCCGAAATCATGGCCTGAATGCGGATCGGCGGCATCGCGGCGCATCTGATCGATCAGGAAGCGCGTGTTGAAGGCGTAGATGCCCATGCTCGCCAGCGCCTGGTTGGGATTGCCAGGAATATGCGGCGGGTCCGGTGGCTTCTCCACGAAATCAATGATGTTGTCCTTGTCGTCGACATGCATCACCCCGAATGCGGTCGCTTCCCTGACCGGGACTTCCAGCGCCGCGACGGTGATGTCGGCGTTCTGGTTGACATGCTGTTGGAGCATAAGCTCCACGTCCATCTTGTAAACGTGGTCGCCCGCCAGAATGACCATGTATTCCGGGCTGTAGGTCTCGATGATGTCGATGTTCTGGTAGACGGCGTCGGCGGTGCCGGCATACCAGCTGGCGCCGGCGATGCGCTGGCTCGCCGGCAAGATATCGAAGCTCTCGTTGCGTTCGGGGCGGAAGAAGTTCCAACCCCGTTGCATGTGCCTGATCAGGCTGTGCGCTTTGTACTGGGTGGCGACCCCAATGCGGTGAATGCCGGAATTGAAGGCGTTCGAGAGCGCGAAGTCGATAATGCGGGACTTGCCGCCGAAATAGACAGCAGGTTTGGCGCGATTGTCACAAAGTTCGTGGAGCCGGCTTCCGCGTCCGCCCGCGAGCACATAGGCCATCGTCGAGCGGGCAAGGGGCCCGGACTTGGTATGGTTGATCGGCACGGATATGCCTCGTCTTCTTTTTGCTGCCTCCTGGTCGCTGCACCGCTTGCCGTGCTCGTCGACGTGCGTGAATGACCATGAAGTCCAAGTGAATTAGGATCGAATGTAAGCTTCTGTAGCATAGCGCCGCATCATGCGGGCACTGTTAAATACCGCGCCGATCTTGGTGATTGCCTGTTGCATCATCCATAGCCAGCGAGCGCGGTTATCGTAATACAACGGAAGAACGACGTTTTCGAGTTTCGTGTAAAGCTCCTCTGCATGCGCGGCGGCGGACGGGTCGCTCCCGTCCTTGCCGATCGCCCATCCGGTGACGCCCTCTTCGCAGCCCTCGAGCCACCAGCCGTCGAGGACGCTGAAGTTGAGAACGCCGTTGAAAGCGGCCTTCATGCCGCTGGTTCCCGATGCTTCGAGCGGCGGGATCGGATTATTCAGCCACACATCGCTGCCGGAAACGAGTTTGAGCGCCAGCGCCATGTCGTAGTTCGGTACGAACGCCATGGGGATCCCTTTGAGCGTCCGCATGTCGTGATGAATCTTGCGGATTATTCCTTTACCCTCGAAGTCGCGCGGGTGCGACTTGCCAGCCATGACGAGCTGGAACGGGTAGCGCTTATTGATCGCGCGCAGCCGATCGAGATCGGTGAACAGGAGGTCCGGCCGCTTGTATCCGGTCATGCGCCGCGCAAAGCAAATCAGAGGCGCGTCCGGCGTCATCTTCGCGCCGACCGTGTTCTCGATGACGGCGATCAACTCGCGCTTGGCTTGCTGATGCGCGGCCCACAGCGCATCGGGCGCCACTTGATCGGCCTTCAGCAGGTCCTCAGGCTCATGCCCCCAATGCGGGACGAGGTTCTTGAGGAGATTGAAGATGGCGGGATGCATCCAGGTGCGCACATGCGCGCCATTGGTGATCGTATTGATCTTGAATTCGGGAAACATGTGCTGCGCCGTCTCGGCGTGGCGGCGGGCGACGCCATTGGCGTAACGCGAGAGGCTGAGCGCGAGCCGCGACATGTTGAGGCGGTCCCGACCGGCCAGCAGTTTGAGCTGTTCGATTTCGATCAAGTCGCCGACAATGCGGCGGACATCGCCATAGTCGAAGCTATCGTGCCCCGCTTCCACCGGCGTGTGGGTGGTAAAGACGCATTTCTCGCGTACGGCGTGGACATCGTATTTGAACGGTTCGGGGACGCCGGGAATGGGCGTGATGCGGTGTTGGTCGAGCAGCGCCAGGCACAGGAACGCGGCGTGGCCTTCGTTGAGATGGTAAGTCTCGATTCTGAATCCGAGCGCGCGCAATACCCGCACCCCGCCGATGCCGAGTACGGCTTCTTGCTTGATACGGTCCCGTTCGTCGCCGAAATAGAGCCGGTTGGTGATGGTGCGGTCGCGCGCTTCATTCTCGGACACGTTGGTGTCGAGCAGGATGATCGGAATCTGGTGTCCGCGCGGCGACTTCAGCTCGTAGACCCAGGGCCTGATCCAGACCGTTCGGCCTTCGATGTCCACCGCCACCATGGCGCCGATCGGGGTCGCGTACTCCTCGGGGTTCCACGGGTCGGGAGCGTCGATCTGGTTGCCGTCGTTGTCGATCTCTTGCCGGTTCGACCCTTCGCGAGATGCGAGCGTCACGAAAACGATCGGAAGCGTAAGGTCTGCCGCCGACCGCGCGGCATCGCCGGCTAGAAGCCCAAGACCCCCAGAATATGTGTGCATTTCCGGCCGAATGCCGATTTCCATGGTGAAATAAGCGATCCGGTCCGTCGACAGGTAGGGCTCGACCTGATTCATTGAGACTCCCCGAAGGATTTGAGAACGAAGTCCTCACGTTCTTCTGATGCGGAACGCTTTGACTCGATGCGGTAGAGCGAAGATTCGTCAGCGTTTTTCGGATTGCCGATCCAAATAAGGGCGGGTCCACCTCTTAGTTTTTTCGAACGGACGGCCGATGGGGATGGGGGTGGTCGCCGCCGACGCTTGTTCGCGCGCTCAATTCGGGACGGATCATCGTGTGGGCCCTTTGTTGCCGCCTGCCTTAGCTCGGCACGCGTCCGTCTTGCAATCTTGTCGCACACTTTGCGCAGGCGGCGCAAAGGGTCGCAAAGCACAACATGGCGTTAGCGCGCCCGGCGCGCGCTCCTGGCGAGAGGCGAGCCAGGAGAGGCGGCGGGGCGTAAGCTCCGGCGATCCTCTTCAGACGAAATCCCCCCGCCCCCCCGCGTTGGAGGGGAACCTGCTCGGCCCATGTGCGCGAGTTTTAGGCCCGCAGCGGCCCAGCGATATCAAAGGCGCGGGTCACCGACAACCGGCGATGATCGGTGATTAAGAAAAATTAGCAGCGGCAAATAAAAAAGAGCGCCGCTAGGGCGCTCTCAAGGTTGAAAGCCGCATGTGGCGGCGTCAGTTCAGCACCAAAAGAGTGACGGAGGTGAGCCCGGAAAAGCCGAGCGCATCGGCCGCGGCCGGGGTCACATCGATCACGCGGCCACGAACATAGGGCCCGCGATCGTTGATTCGAACCACCACCGACCGCCCATTGCGATGGTTGGTCACGCGCACCTTGGTCCCGAATGGCAAAGATCGATGCGCGGCAGTCATCTTGTGGGCATGCGCATACTCGCCATTAGCGGTCGCTTGGCCATGGTATACTGATGCTGTTCCGGATTGAGCGTTCGCATATGTCACAGAAAACAGAGTTATTCCAACTACAAGTGACAACGCGATGTACTTATTTGCGTATTTTAGGTTGTACATACTGCTCATTACCTCGCTGTTATTTGCGATGGTCGCGAGGTGCCGAGCAAGTCGTGCCTTTTTTCGTCAAAAATCTGGTAATATTGCGATGCGATGTCAACTAATGTTAAATATTATTTCGTCACGGCGAAGCGCCGCGCCAGCTGTCGGGCGGGCATCGCAAGCGTCCATCTTTATTCGGCTGCTTGGGGATCGGGTCCTGAGAGTTTGGATTAGCCTAAATCTGCGGCCAAATCGGCTTGCGTTTCCTCCGCGTATTGATGAAGTCCGCGCTGTAACAGGGCTTCCGTGCCGACGAGCGGGAAGCGGACGATCCGGCCGCGATCGGCTGGTCGGTCCGGCGCAACCTTGTGCTGCGCCCAACGGATTATTGAAGGAGCGGGAACGTGCCGATCGCGAGACTGCGCAGCTTCACCGGACCGGCGATCCTTAGCTACGGGTTCCGCCCGTTTTTCCTGTTCGGCGCCTTCTATGCCGGCCTCGCCGTGCTGATATGGCTGCCGATGTTCGAAGGCCGGTTCGAGCTGCCGACCGGCTTTTCGGCGATGGATTGGCACATCCACGAAATGCTATACGGCTACATCGCCGCGATCGTGACCGGGTTCCTGCTGACGGCGATTCCGAACTGGACCGGGCGGCTTCCGCTCAATGGCGTCCCTCTGCTCGTCCTGGTCGCAGTCTGGGCGGCCGGCCGGCTTGCCGTCGCCTATTCCGCCGTGATCGGCTGGGGGCCCGCCGCCCTTATCGATGTCGTTTTCCTGATGCTCGTCCTCGCCGCCGCCGGCCGCGAGATCGT
>Ga0075351_1000018_pt1 | contig 18636 bp, 16 predicted proteins | sample Sandmound_ThreeS_3_FD_120091 | JGI IMG/M metagenome (GOLD analysis project Ga0075351, IMG submission 120091) | Natural and restored wetland microbial communities from the San Francisco Bay, California, USA, that impact long-term carbon... | ecosystem: Environmental > Terrestrial > Soil >... | reverse complement strand
AGGCCCATAGGCCGCGGGGCCGTGCGCCCCGTCGAGCCGCCGACATGGCAGATCAACCCCGAACGCGTCGCAAAGCGAGTGTCCTCACACCGATCCCGCCGGACGGACCATCGGCGCGCGGCCGTTCGCCTGACCTGAAAAAACGCCTCGTCTGATGCATGATCCGGGCTAGCAGTTTGAGCAATGACTAACGATACACCCCCTCCCGGATCGCTGCGCGATCCGACCTCCCCCTCAAAGGGGGGAGGTGACGAAGAGCATCGCGGCCGGCCCGGTCCCGCGATGGTCTCCGACACGCTCGGCGTGCCGTTGAAGTACCAAGACGACATCGCCCGCATCCAGGGCTCCAAGGTGCAGGACCTGATCGAGCAGATGCGCGCAGAGATGAAGCGGGCCGCAGATTAGGGGACAACGACTGCGCGGGACTGTTATCCGCTTTGCCGCGCTTCGCGGACCCGATTCGGACATTTACCGCGGGAGTCGAAGGCCCGGACCAAGCGCCAGAATGCACTTGCAGTGCGTTGGAGCTCGGAAGCAAGGTACCTGGATCGCTCGATTCGTGCTTGGCAAAGCAGAGCCTGGATCTCGACATAGGTGAGCGGACGAGAGAGCTCGGATTGGTGGGCGGTTGGGTCCATTGGTAGCCTCCTATTACAACACCCTTTTGGACTGCGAGCCCCAGCGCAGACGCCATAGTTGGGCGTCTTTCGGCCGGAGCGGACATGCGATGTTGCTTGACCGGATCCGTTGACCGAGGGTCCGCTGAACTGGACGAAGCATGTGAACCGGTTAACAGCGAACTTGGGAATTATGCGCGACGTTTTTCTTGGCGGCTTCACCCGTTCGGGTGAAGCCGACTTTGCGTGCGGCCCGGTTTAATGCGGTCTTCAAACCGTCGTGGTTCAAGGCAAAAAAGCTATCTTGCAGTGCGTCGTAAAGTTATTAGGATAAATATCCTTCCGCTACGCATTTTTGGGCGCCGAAGACGACTCGGGCCGTGAAGCTCGAAACGTCTCAGGGTCAGCTACTCACTATTACGGAAGAAATACACGATGCAGCGGATGTGGCGTGCCCTGCCCCCACATCGGGAGAAGCATGTCGCGGCCCGTCGGCGCGAATACCGCCGAGCTCATGTAGTCGCCCACCTCAACGGTGCGGGTTGGTACAATCGTCCTAATACAAACTGTTGCGAATATGCCACGGCAGTTAAGATTCACGCAGACCTTCTCGGGTTCCCCGGCGTCGCCAAAGCGCCATCCTCATTGATTTCACGAAATTCTTGTTATACGCGACGGCCATCCATGAAATGATCGCTGAAATTGCATAGCTTCGCGGGCAATGGTATCTTGTTATTAATGAATGGCTTGGCTAGACCAGGGGCTTGCATTGCAGCTCAAACGTTGGACTACCGGCGCATTAATAGTAACGAGCTTGCTGTTTGGCAGCCTCGCCGGACCGCATGCGGCAGCGATTGCGGGGTCTGATAATAGAAGCTTTACATATGCGGGCGATTACTCCGCGGGGTCATTTCCAATCGGAACATTTATCGCCCTCCAGTACTTGGGTTACTCACGCTCCAATGCCTTCATTAACTCTTCCGGACGTGAATTACCGAATTCTCACGCTAATATATTCTACGAATTTACCCGCCTGACCTATTTTGCCCAACTCTGGGGCCACCCGTTGGTGGTTGAGGCAGTTGTGCCATTCGCCACGCTGACGGATGTAAATATCCCCGGCACGAACAACTTTGTTGCCGGAGGCTTAGCGGACCCCCTATTTCTGTTGACATATTTCTTCGTCGCTGATGCGAATATCCAGCGATGGCTTGGCTTCACGAGCCATTTTTATCTTCCGCTGGGACGCTACGACAGCCGGAAGGTAGTCAACGTCTCGACAGCGGATCAATTCACCTACCTTCCCCAAGTCGGCTATACCGAGGGTCTTGGCAAATTCGTCCCAGCCATGAAAGGCTTTTTTCTGGACCTGATTGCTAGCGCGTCTCTTCACACCGATGGCAACGATCCTATCAATTTCTTGAATCCGGAGGGGGCTCGATTTCGCGGCGTTCTAACATACGATACGTTGAGTCAAAAAACGTCCTACGACGTTAAAGCATTTCTGCGGTACGAGCCCAAAACATTTCTTTTCGCAGCGCTTGGCATTGAAAAGTCGTGGGGCGGCGAGCAGACCGTGAGTAACGGAAGATTTACAGTGGCGGGGCGGCCTATCGTGATACCGCAACCCGATTTGTCGATTAGCAAAGAGAATTTTCTCAGAGGCCATTTCCAATTTCAGATTCCGCTCGGACACGACTTTTTGGTCGCTGCTGATGTATTCCAGGATTTCGATCGAGTGGGCGGGTTTAGAAACGATATCGGCGTTGAAATGCGGCTAACTAAACTGTTTTTCCCACGGACGATTAATAGATAGGAGCTTGTGCCGCATCCCCTCAATACTGTGTCCTTCCATCAATAATAGGGTTATGGGCCGCTGCATTCATCGGCAATGATGGCGCTGTGACGACAGCATCCGCGATGTGCGGGTGTCCAGAGAAATAGACTATGAGGTTGATAAGTCCAAAGATCATAGCGGTAATGACAGTCGAGGCGATGATAAAACGGACTGCGTCTGTCTCCTGACGCGCGGTCGCCAGTTTAGGGCCGTTTATTTCCGTGGACGACGGAGGGGCAATCGTCGCGCCGGTATCTGCACGGCAGTCGCAGCCGGCCGCGCGCTCCGTTCGGCTCGCAGCTTCATTCATGATGAGCCTCTAAGGACGCCAGAACGGCTTGTTCGCCCAGCTCTTCAATTCTTCCTCCGTCGTCCTCATATCGGCGGCGGTTCGGTGGTCAGTAGCCAGCAGATCAAGCAATTCCTGCCGCTCGCGATGACGTCTTACCCATATGCGGATTTGAGACGTCGGCCAAACCGCGAGTTTAGCTACGAAAAGTGCGGCTGTTCTCCACCGGCTGCTGCGGCATTCCTTGGGTGTCGGCTGCGTGTTGGGACCGTCTACAGTCGCCATAAGGGCGTGTCTGTCGGAGGGGACGTGCATTAGTAATCCCTCACTATGACCGAGTTTCCATATCACTGGTTTCTCGAAGCGAATCCGAGCCTGTGAACTGGTTCACAGCAAACCGGTAGATCATGTGTAACATTGCACTTGTTCGGCATCATCCGTTCGGTTGAAGCCGGAGCAAGAATTTGAACACAGTGTTGACGTTGCTATTCTCTATCAGGCGCATCGAAGCTATTGTTTCGATGCGTTAAGGTTTGCGGGCACGGCATGCTCTCGACGTCAATCCTTATTCGCACAGCCTATAGCGTAAGCTTACCTCCGCTGTGGCGTAACGCGATCGGGGCAAGGTGTAGGCTATCTCGGAGCGAATCGGCGGGACTGGTCGCTCAGAGCCTATACCCCTCTTCAGCATCCCAAATTTTTTGGCGCGATTTCTTTGGGAATCGGGGGCACGGCGTAGGCCGTGGAGGTTTTTCATGTCTGAGGACCGGCTACTCGCCCTGACAGAAGAAATCTACGATGCCGCGGCCGACGGCGGATCCTGGTCCGATGTTGGGCGGAGTCTATCGCGGCTTGTCGAAGCCCGTACCGGCTGGCTCGTGATCTCGGACCCAGGCCGTCGCAGCTCCGAAGTGCTTTACAGCGCCGACTGGCCAGCAGGCGATATCGCAACCTATCAGACTCACTACCGGTCGCTCGACCTCTGGACCAATCGTGTCGCCGCTCTCGTCACGCGGGCTGGGCCCGACGCCCGTCCGAAGGCGCGGATCAGCGGCCACCTCGTCCCGGATGTCGAATATACCAGCAGCGAGTTCTATACGGATTTTGGGAAGCGCGTCGGTCTGCGCCACGTCATCGGTACGATCCTGCCGCTTGGGGCCGCAGGCTTGATGGCAATCGGACTGCACAGGCCCGATAATGATCCGCCATTCGAGGTCGCTGACGCACAGCTGCTCGACTACCTTCTGCCGCACCTCCGGCGAGCTGTACAAATACGTCACCGGTTGGTTCCGGGTTCGTCCTTGGCGGCGCCTGGTGTCGGAGCGCTGGACGCGCTTTCTACGGCCGTGATGGTGGTGGACACCGAGATGAGATTGCTGCTGGCCAACGCGGCAGCTGAGGCGATCGCGAATGCCGGATCGGCGGGTATCCGCATTACTCGTTGGACGCTGGCCGGTCACAGCTCCCAAGTCACCGTCACTGCCCTGCACCGCGAGGACAATGCCGCTCTTGGCGCCCTGGTTAAAGCAACTGCCCTCGGCGGATCGTCAGGAGGTGCGTTACGCATTCGGAACCAATCTCTCACGCCCGCCACTGCGGCGCTGGTGGCGCCTCTGCCGCGGCGGCTATCCAACGAAGCCCCGGGGGAGCTATCGGGGCGCGTGGCCGGGCAGGCCCTGCTGCTCCTGCGAGACCTCCTCTCACCGTTAGCCCCGCCCAACCCAGATACGCTCCGAAATCTATTCGGCCTGACCCCCGCCGAGGCAGAGGTAGCACGGGCAATCTGCGGAGGAGTTACGAAAAGCTCGGTTGCGGCAAGCCGTGGCCTGCGCGAGTCGACTGTGAGGACCCAGGTAAGATCGATTCTGGCGAAGACCGGAACCGCGAACCTCCGGGATCTCGAGCGGTTGCTTGCCACACTTCGCTGACGGCACTTGCCTGACGCCTTCTGCTGAGCGCGCCATCCGAAGAGGGGTGAGCACTAAGGCGAAGGCGGCGCGACCGGACGTTCTGGTGATCATGATCACCGCCTACGGCGATGCCGCCCTAGCCGCAAGGCGCTGGTAAGTGGCGCTGACGCTTTACTGACCAATCCGATTGATTTTACGATCGTCCGCGACGGCATTGATATGCGCATCGGACACGCCGCATGCCGCGCGAATTCTCGCTGTCGACGACGAACCGAACCGGTTTCCACGAGTTGGTGCCAAGCGCAGGTTGCGTCGCAACATATAGACTTCATCGAGGACTGCTGTGGGTCAAATTCGGTCATTCGAGGGATGTTGGGCAACGGAATAGGTCGGCTTGCGGAAAACATCGTCTATTTCGCTCGCGCGTTGCGACGGGCGGGGCTGCCGGTCGGGCCGGGCGCGGCGATTGATGCGCTCGACGCGGTCCAGGCCGCCGGCCTGTCCGCGCGCGAGGATTTCTACTGGACGCTGCACGCGGTCTTCGTGAAGCGCCACGAACATTCGCTCGTGTTCGACCAGGCGTTCCGCATTTTTTTCCAGCGGCGCGGCTATCTTGAACAGCTCCTGGCGGTGATGTCGCCGGCAGCGCCCGGCGCGCCGGCAGCGGCAGCGAAGCCCGCCGCCGCGCGCGTGCAAGAGGCCTTGTTCGCCGACGCCAAAGACAGGCTCAGGAGCGAGCAACGCGAAAGCGAGATCTCGGCGCGGCTGACCGCGTCCGATGAGGAGGTGCTGCGGCAGAAAGACTTCGCGCAGATGAGCGCGGCCGAGATCGCCGCCGCCCAGGAAGCGATCAAGCGGCTGGCGCTGTCGCTTCATCAGGTCAAGACCCGCCGGCTCGCGCCCGACCGCCGCGGCCACCGGATCGATCTGCGCCGCACGCTGCGGGCGAGCTTGCAGGGGGGCGGCGCGCTCATCGACCTGAAACGCCGCGGCCCGGCGACGCGCGTGCCGCCGATCGTCGCGCTCCTCGATATTTCGGGCTCGATGGGGGAGTACACCCGGCTCTTCCTGCACTTCCTCCACGCGGTCACCGATGCGCGCAAGCGCGTGCACTCGTTCCTGTTTGGCACGCGGCTCACCAATGTCACTCGCGCGCTGAAGACCAAGGACCCGGACGAGGCGCTCGCCGCCTGTTCGACGAGCGTCGCCGACTGGGCGGGCGGCACGCGCATCGCGACCTCGCTCGCCGCATTCAATCGCTTGTGGGGCCGGCGGGTCTTGGGGCAGGGCGCCGTGGTGTTGTTGATCACCGACGGCCTGGAGCGCGACGCCGACGACCGCCTCGCCTTCGAAATCGACCGGCTGCATCGCTCCTGCCGCCGGCTGGTGTGGCTCAACCCACTCCTGCGCTTTGCGGGGTTCGAGCCCAAAGCGCACGGCATCCGGACCATGCTGCCGCATGTGGACGAGTTCCGTGCGATCCACAATCTCAATAGCATGGCCGATCTTGTTGAGGCGCTATCTGAACCTCGTAGCCGCTTAGAGCGAATTCCGTTCCAATGGAATCGGAATTCGCTCTGTTGTTCTTGAGCAGTCGCATTTTCTTCGGCGAACCGGTTCCCACTTCGCCGGAAAATGCTCTAGCGGCCGTAGAATCGCGGACAAAGCGGGTGGCCTGATCCCAGACGCGCATGTAAACTAATTTAATTTATTAGTATATAAGTATAATATACTGATTTTCATAAAGAACATTCGTTACATTTGTTCGTCCAGCCGCCGCATCCGCCCAACTCTTAAATCCACGCCCCTTGCGCTTTCGGACAATTCGTCCTAGTTATTGACTGACTAGTCAGTCAGGCTTTTTTTTCGATGAGTATCGCGAAACCCCCGCGCAAGATTGGGTCGGCAACGACCGATCCGCCTAGCCGAACCGGGCGGTCCGCCTCCGATGAAGCCGGACCGGCCGAGGCGGGCGGCGCCGCTTCCGACCCGCGCAGGAGGCACGACCCGTTCGATCCCGCGTCCGCGCCCGCGTCTTCCGATTCCAATGGCCTGTCGCGACGCAAGCGTGCCGAGAAGAGTCAGGCCCGCCGTGAAGCGATCCTCGCCGCGGCGCTCGACGAATTCACCGAGCGCGGCTTCGCTTCGACCCGCATCGACGACGTCGCGCGCCGCGCCGGGGTCGGGAAGGGCACGATCTACCTGCACTTCAAGGACAAGGAAGCGTTGTTCCAGCAGCTTGTGATCGCCATGCTGGGACCGATCGTGGCGCAGCTCCAGGGCCTGCCCGAGGAAGACAGGCCGGTCCGCGCCGTTCTCGAGCGTCTGTTTGCGCTGTTCGTGGAGGAGATTTACGGCACCAAGCGCCGCCAAGTGCTGCGGCTGATCATGGCGGAAGGTCCGCGGTTTCCGCATTTGGCGGAATTCTATTACCGCCACGTGGTGGAGCCTGCGAGCGCGGTATTGCGTGGGCTGCTCGAACGGGCCAACGCCCGCGGTGAGCTTCGCGATCGGCGCCTTGCGGAGTTTCCGCAGCTCGTGATCGCGCCCGGGCTCGTCGCCATCATCTGGAGCAGCCTGTTCGACCGGTTCGCGCCGCTCGACATGGCCGGTCTGATGCGCGCGCATCTCGACCTGCTCTTCGGGCCCGGAGACGCGCCATGAATGCGTTGCGCGCCAGCCTTGCCGTCTTGGCCTTGCTGGCGCTGTTCGGCTGCGCCGAGGCGCCCAAGACCTACCAAGGCTGGGTCGAGGCGAACCTGATCTTCGTCGCGCCGGACGAAACGGGGCGCGTCGAGAACCTGTCCGTGCGCGAGGGCGAACATATCGACAAGGGCGCGCCGCTATTCACCGTCGACGAAGATCTGCAGCGCGCCGATCTCAGGATGAACGAGGCGCTGGTCGAAAACGCGCAGCAAGCCTTCGATCGGGCGAAGCTCTTGTTGCAGACCCGTACCGGCACCCAGAAAGCCCACGACGACGCCGAATCCGCGTTGCGCGCCGCAGAGGCGCGCCTCAACAGCGCGCGGACCCGGCTGACACGGCGCAAGTTGGCAAGCCCGGTCACCGGCACTGTGCAGCAGGTTTATTTCCGGCCGGGCGAAATGGTGCCGGCCGGGCGGCCGGTGCTGTCGATTCTCCCGCCGGGAAACCTGAAACTGCGGTTCTTCGTGCCGCAAGCCGTGTTGCCGCAGATCGCCTATGGCGAGCGCGTCAAGGTGAGCTGCGACGGTTGCCCCGACGACATCACCGCGCGGGTGAGCTTCATTTCCCGCACCGCCGAGTACACGCCGCCGGTGATCTACAGCTTGGAAGAGCGGTCGAAACTCGTGTTCCTGATCGAAGCTTTGCCGGACAATCCGGAGAAACTGCGCGTCGGCCAGCCGATCGACATCACGCTCCTGGGCGGATCGGCTGAGCCGAGCCAGACCGCCGGCAAGGCAGGCGAGGCGGGAAAATGAGCGCCACGTCCGTGTCCGATCACGGCACGGCGCCGAGAGCGCTTGCGAGTGACATTGCCATCTCGGTCGAGGGGCTGACCAAGTCCTTCGACGGCAAGCAGGTGGTGCGCAATCTCACCATGCAGGTGAGGCGGGGTTTGATCTACGGCTTTCTCGGCCCCAACGGCTCCGGCAAAACGACGACCATCCGCATGCTGTGCGGCCTGCTCACGCCCGACTCGGGCCGCGGCACCTGCCTCGGCTACGACATCCGCGCCGACGCCGAGAAGATCAAGCGCCACGTGGGCTACATGACGCAGCATTTCAGCCTGTACCAGGACCTCTCGGTGCGCGAGAACCTGGAGTTCATCGCCCGCATCTACGGCATTTCACACCCGCGGCGCGCGGCGCGCGAGGCCATCGAACGGCTCGGGCTGCAGGCGCGCACGGAACAGCTCGCGAGCGAATTGTCGGGCGGCTGGAAACAGCGCCTGGCGCTTGGCGCTTGCACGTTGCCCGACCCGCAGTTGCTCCTGCTTGACGAGCCGACGGCCGGCGTCGATCCGAAGGCGCGCCGCGAGTTCTGGAACCAGATTCACGAACTGGCGGCGCAGGGCCTCACGGTGCTGGTCTCAACCCACTACATGGACGAGGCCGAGCGCTGCCATGAGATCGCTTACATCGCCTATGGCGAATTGCTGGCGCACGGATCGGTCGCCGAGGTCATCGAGAACGCGCACCTGACCACCTACACGGTGAGCGGCCACGATCTCACGCGGCTCGCTGGCGAACTCGCGGAACGCGAGGGCGTCACCATGGTGGCCCCGTTCGGATCGAGCCTGCACGTGTCCGGGCGCGATGCCCAGGCGCTCGAGGCCGCGATCGCGCCTTACCGCGCCGACCCTGCGCTCGACTGGCGGCGCTCCGTTTCTTCGCTCGAAGACGTCTTTATCGACTTGATGAGCGGACCCTCGGCGAGGCCGTCATGAGCGCGTTCTCTTCGGCCCGCGGCTTCTTCCGGCGGGTCGGCGCGATGCTGATCAAGGAATTCCTGCAGCTCCGGCGCGATCGCGTCTCGCTCGCGACCATGATCACCATTCCGCTGATGCAGCTTCTGTTGTTCGGCTACGCCATCAATACCCAGCCACGCAATCTTCCGACGGCGATTCTGGTGCAGGAATCAAGCGATGTCGGGCGCACCATCATCCGCGCGCTCGAGAACACCCGCTATTTCAAGATCACGCATGTGGTGCACGATGAAACCCAGTTCGACCGCCTGCTGCAATCGGGAGCGGTTCTGTTCGGGGTGGAAATCCCGGCGAATTTCGAGCGCGCGCTCCGGCGCGGCGACCGCCCGGCGCTGCTGGTCGCCGCCGACGCAAGCGATCCGGTCGCCTCGGGTTCGGCGCTGGCAGCGCTTGGTCCGCTAGTGCAAATCGCGCTGCAGAACGATCGCGCGATCCCCGACGCCATTCCCCCGCCGTTCGAGATTCGCACGCATGCGCGCTACAACCCCGGCGCGGTGAGCCAACTCAACATCGTTCCGGGCCTGCTCGGCACCATTCTCACGCTGACCATGCTGATTTACACGGCGTTGTCGGTGACGCGCGAGACCGAGCGCGGCACGATGGAGGCGCTGCTCGCCATGCCGATCAATCCTGTCGAGATCATGCTCGGCAAGATCATTCCGTATGTAGCCATCGGCTTCCTCCAGGCGACGATGATCGTCGCCGCCGGCCAACTCCTGTTCAAGGTGCCGATTTTCGGCGATCTCACGCTGCTGGCGGTGTTGACGACGCTCTTCATCGCCACCAATCTGTCGATCGGTTACACCTTCTCGACGCTCGCGCAGAACCAGCTTCAGGCCGTGCAGATGGCCATGATGTTCTTCCTGCCGAACATCCTTCTGTCCGGCTTTGCGTTTCCCTTCGCCGGCATGCCGCTTTGGGCGCAATGGGTGGGAGAGGTGCTGCCGCTCACCCATTACCTGCGTATCGTGCGCGCGATCATGCTCAAGGGTTCCGACCTTGCCGATCTGCGCTACGACACCCTGGCGCTGGTCGTCTTGATGCTGCTCGCCATGACGGTCGCCGTGACCCGCTTCCGCCGGACGTTGGATTGAGCGGATCGGCCCAACCCAACACCAGATGGATGCAGCGCCACGGTCAGTTCAGCGCGCTGTCCGGGACGTCGATGGTCTCGGGCTTCTGGTAGGTCGGGACCGGCAGCGGCGGCTTGAGCGGCGCCTCCTGGAACGGCGGATTGCCGGGGAGGCCGACCCAGACTTTCCAACCCGCGCCCTGCGCATATTCGCGGTAGTCGCGGTAATTCGAAAAGTTCGGCTGCCATTTCGAATCATCGCCGCCGATGCGGACGTAAAGGTCGCCGTTGCGCCCGACCACGCGCGCCGCATAGACGCCGTTCGCCTGCGCGTTGCTCTGCATATAGATGGTGCTGCCCGCATGCACGCCTGCGACCTTCCGGGCGTTGATCAGCGCGCGGATCTTGTTGCGCAGGTCATCGCCCCAGTCGAAGTAATGCTTCCAATAGACGGTGGGCACGCCGGGATGCGTGAGAATCTGGGCGTAGCCCTGCTCGACCTGCCAGCCGTTTTCCAGGCTGTCATGCTGGTGCTGCGGCGTGCCGTCCTCGTTGGTGCGAAAGCCGGTGTCGTGGTTTTCGATGAAGGTGACTGCGCGGTTTTTCCATGCATGTCCGTCGGTATTGTCGCCGACGAGGCCGATTCCAAGCCCGTTCCCGTAGAGCGCGCGGTAGTTCGATGACTTGATCTGATCCTTGAGGCCGAACTGGGTGGAGAAGTCGAAGACGCTGCTCGCCGTGTCGAGGCGGTTGGGCGTCGTCGCAGTGTGCCAGACCCAGCCGCGCTGTTCGCCCTGTTTGTCCCAATCATATTCGCCGACCGAGAAGGTCGGCTGGCTGGCGCGATTATAAACCGCCATCCAGCGGGCGTGATAGCCGTGCACCATATCGTAGCGCCAGCCGCGATAGCCGAGACTCTTGAGCTGCAACAGATAACGGATCAGATCGCGGCGCACTTGCGCATTGGTATGGTCGATATCCCGGAACGAGCCGTATTCGTAGGTCGTCCCGCCGTGCTGAGCGTAGGGAATGGGCTTCTCTTCGGGCGCGCCGCGCTGGTCGACCGGCGTGTTGAACGCTTCGGAGGCACGATCCGTGAAGGCGTTGTCGTCGCGGGTGATCGCCCAAGTGCCCCAATCCGGATTCTTGAAATCGGCCCAGCCAGTCGATCCATCGCGATGATTGATGACGATGTCAGCGACTGGTTCGGCGCCGTTGCCGAGCAGCGCGACCAGAGCAGCGCGGTGCGCGGCTTGGTTGCCATAGCTGTTGTCGAGCTTGAAATATTCCTTCGGATTGTAACCGGCGCTGTACTGGCCGGCGAAAGAGGGCGGCGGCAGCCAGATGAGGTCGAAGCGGCCGGCCCGGATCGCGGGGGCCTGCTCCCCGACGATCTGATACCAGGTCTTGTTTCCGTAATCCGGGAACTTCTCCGGATGTCCATGGCGGTAGGACTCCCAGTAGAAGCCCTGGAGCATCACCCGATCGTCCTCGAAGCCCGCCTGCGCGCGGGCCGGCCCAGGCAGCGAGCCAAGCGCGATAAATAGGAAAAGCGCAAACAATCGAACAGCGTTAGCCATCACATCCTCCCAGAGCGCACCGCCCAACTTAGGACTGATAAGTGTTGCTTGTCCGTTCCGCCTGCGGTCAAGGGCGGCCTCACGCCCAGCGCCGAATTAGCGTGGACTTTGCGCTCCTGCCGACCGATCGCCATGTGTGCTAGGACACAACCTCGCTGATTTGGCCCTGACGATCGAGCCCATGACCGCTTTGCCTGACACCGAAACGCCGGCCGCTTCCGGCCCCGCCGTGTTGGAAAAGACGCCGCTTGAGCGTTACGTGCCGCCGGCCAGGCCCTCCTTGATCGGCCTGTCGCGGCTCGAGCTGGCCGAAGCCCTGGGCGGGGTCGGCGTGCCGCCGCCGCAGCGGCGCATGCGCGTGCAGCAGCTCTGGCACTGGCTCTATGTGCGCGGCGCGCAAAGCTTCGACGTGATGACCAGCATGTCGAAGGAGCTGCGCGCGGAGCTCGACCGCCATTTCACCTTGGCACGTCCTGAAGTCGTGGCCGAGCAGATTTCTGCCGACGGAACGCGCAAATGGCTGCTCCGCTTGCCGGGAGCATTTTCCGGAGAAGTGGGGATCGGTTCGCCGGCGGAAAATGCGGCTAACGGTGAACGACAAGCGACGAGCGAGCGCCCGCACGAGATCGAATGCGTCTATATCCCGGAAAGCGACCGCGGAACCCTGTGCGTCTCGAGCCAGGTCGGCTGCACGCTCAACTGCTCGTTTTGCCATACCGGGACGCAGCGGCTGGTGCGCAACCTCACCGCGGGCGAGATCGTCGGCCAGGTGATGATCGCGCGCGACCGGTTAGGCGACTGGCCGGGCGGGGCAGGGCCTGCCGCGGGCGCGGTGGTCCCCACCGAAGCAAGTCGCCTTGTCAGCAATGTCGTCGTGATGGGGATGGGCGAGCCGCTCTACAATTTCGAGGCGATGCGCGATGCGCTCCTGATCGTCGCCGACAATGAAGGGCTTGCCCTCTCCAAGCGACGCATCACGCTTTCCACCTCGGGCGTGGTGCCGCTGATCCCGCGCGTCGGCGCCGAGATCGGCTGCATGCTCGCGGTGTCGCTGCACGCGGTCACCGACGCGGTGCGCGACGAGCTGGTGCCGCTGAACCGCAAATATCCGATCGCCGAGCTGATGCAGGCGTGCCGCAACTATCCCGGCCTCACCAACGCCAAGCGCATCACCTTCGAATACGTGATGCTCAAAGGGGTCAACGACTCGCTTGCCGACGCGAAAGTGCTGATCAAGCTGATCAAGGGGATTCCGGCGAAGATCAATCTGATCCCGTTCAATCCGTGGCCGGGCACGCGCTACGAATGCTCCGACTGGGACCAGATTGAGCAGTTTTCGGAATATGTGTTCAAGGCGGGCTATTCCTCGCCGGTGCGCACGCCGCGCGGACGCGACATCCTCGCCGCCTGCGGCCAGCTCAAGAGCGCGACGGAAAAGCTCTCCGCCCGCGAACGCCTCGCGCTCCGCGCCATGGCGATGACGGAGTGACGGCCGATCGATATCTCGTCCGCCCGCGGGCCGGATCTTCTCCAGCATGGAGTGCCGCGTCGGCGGTTCGGCGGCGACTCGCCCCGGAAAGAGGGTCAACAAATCTACGTGCCGCCAACCCCCGCAGCCTCGCAGCACACGCGGCGGCATGCTAGGAAGGGGTTTATGACAGGGGAATGTCGGTTATGAGCTTGACGTTGAAGACTGTGGACGCCGGGGGTGACCTCGCCGCCGTCATGGGCGATATCGGGCAGAGGGCGCGGGCGGCTGCGCGCCAACTCGCGCTCGCGGCGACCTCGGACAAGGACGCAGCCCTCAATGCCATGGGGGAGGCGATCCGGGCCGCCGCACCGGCTATTCTGTCCGCCAATGCCGAGGACGTGGCCGAAGCGCGCAGCCGCGGCGCGACGTCGGCTTTCATCGATCGCCTGGCCCTCAACGACGAACGCGTCGCGGCGATGGCCGAGGGCATCGCCGTGGTGGCCGGCCTCGAGGATCCGGTCGGCGCGCTGATCGACGCCTGGGACCGGCCCAACGGCATGCGCATCGAACGGGTGCGGGTGCCGCTCGGCGTGGTCGGGGTGATCTACGAGAGCCGGCCGAACGTGACCGCCGACGCCGCTGCGCTGTGCCTCAAGGCGGGCAACGCTGTCATTTTGCGCGGCGGATCGGACAGCTTTCGCTCGGCACGCGCCATTCACGCGGCCCTCGCGGACGGCATCCGCTCGGCCGGACTGCCGGAGGATGCGGTCCAGCTCGTTCCCACCCGCGACCGCGCCGCGGTCGGCCTGATGCTGGAGGGGCTCGACGGCGCAATCGACGTGATCGTGCCGCGCGGGGGAAAGGACCTCGTCGCCCGTGTGCAAGCCGAGGCGCGCGTTCCGGTATTCGCCCATCTTGACGGCAATTGCCATGTCTATGTGGACAAGGGCGCCGATCCCGGAATGGCCAAGGCGATCGTTCTCAACGCGAAAATGCGGCGCACCGGCATTTGCGGGGCTGCTGAGTCGCTGCTCGTCGACCGGGCGGCCGCGCCGAAACTGCTTGCGCCGCTGATCGGCATGCTGATCGACGCCGGCTGCGAGGTGCGCGGCGACGCGGAAACGCAGGCTGCTGATTCGCGCGTCAAGCCCGCGACCGAGCAGGATTGGGCGACCGAGTATCTCGATGCGATCATCGCCACGAAAGTGGTCGGCGGGGTCGACGAGGCGATCGCTCATATCGAGCGCTACGGCTCGCACCATACCGACGCGATCGTCACGGCCGATCACATCGCGGCGGAAAAGTTCCTGCGCGAAGTCGACTCGGCGATCGTGCTGCACAACGCCTCGACTCAGTTCGCCGACGGCGGCGAGTTCGGCTTCGGGGCCGAAATCGGCATCGCCACCGGCCGGCTGCATGCGCGCGGCCCGGTGGGCGTCGAGCAGTTGACCACGTTCAAATACCGCGTGCGCGGTTCGGGCCAGGTTCGTCGCTAACGGGGCGGGGGGCCCCGCGTCTCGCCAAAGTCGCCGCCGCGCCGGAGGATTCAGAACGTTCATGTCAAGCGCGTACCAGCCGCGCCGGCCTGTCCCGGCCTGGGACGGCACGGGGCTTCAGCCCCGCGATTACCGAATTCCGCCGTATATGCCAGGGATGCGGATCGGCTTGTTCGGCGGCACCTTCGATCCGCCGCATGAGGCTCACCTCGGCGCCTGTCTGCTGGCGATGCGACGGCTTCGTCTCGATCGCGTCTGGTGGCTCGTCACCCCCGGCAACCCGCTCAAATCGACCACTCACCTTGCGCCCCTGGCGCAGCGGATCGCAGCGGCGCGGGCGCTTGCTCGTCATCCCCGGATCGAGGTGACGGGGCTCGAGGTGGCGATTGGGGTGCGGTATTCCTATGACGCCATCCGTTACCTGGTGATGCGGTGCCCAGGCGTGCATTTCGTCTGGATCATGGGCGCCGACAATCTGCGGAGCTTTCATCGCTGGAACAACTGGCGCGGCATCGCGTGCCTCGTGCCGATTGCGGTGGTGGACCGCCTCGGTCCGAGTCTTTATGCGAGCGCAAGCGCGGCCGGCCAAGCGCTGGGGTTTGCGCGCCTTCCCGAGACGGGCGCCGCGACGTTGCCTTTGCGCCGACCGCCCGCCTGGATTTTTCTGCACGGCCTCAAGTCGCCGCTGTCGTCAACCGCGCTCCGGGCGAAGCGGCAGTCACAAAGCGATCATCGAAGCACGGCAGAGTCACCACTCCGTTCGGCGAGCATCGAGAGCGCCAAGCGGACGCGTCAGGGGATGGCGCCGGACGCGGCTGCCGATCCGGCGCGGCTGGATGCGGGCCCTGCCGAGCCGCCAACCAAGGCAGCAACCGACGCGCGCTCCGCGGTGCGCGAGCGCGATGCCGAAAGAAAGCTGCGCGGTGGAACGCGAGGAGGTTGAATCGATTATCCCGGGATGACTATCTTCTGCGGAGTGGCATCAGAGAGTCGCGATAGGGCGCGGGCGGCAATGCCCGGGCCATAAGCCGAAAGGAAGGACCCCTGAACACAACTGCATTGCCGCGGGCGAGCGCACGCCGTACGCCCCAACCCGTCTCAATAGGCCGTCCTAACGCTGAAGAGACGCTTCGCCTCATCCTCGCGCGCCTCGATGAAATGAAGGCCGAGGACACCATAACCCTCGATCTCCGTCGCAAGTCTTCGATCGCCGACTACATGGTAGTGACGTCGGGGCGATCGAACCGCCATGTGGGATCGGTCGCCGATCGCGTGGTGGAGGACCTCCACAAAGCCGGTCTCTCTGCGCGCGTCGAAGGAATGCCGCATTGCGACTGGGTGTTGATCGATGCGGGTGACGTAATCGTCCACGTTTTCCGGCCCGAGGTCCGCACCTTCTACAATCTAGAGAAGATGTGGGCGGGCCGCGCGGCCATGCGGCGCGCAAGCTAGCGCGGACGCTCTTATAGCGCTCATCGGTCCGGCTCGGCTCGGGCGCGAGCCGGCCGTTGCGGTTTGACCGCCAATCTCCCATTATCGCGGGCTTTTCGGTCCAGGCCTCCGCGCCGGGGGCAATCCGCGATGTCCCGGCATGGGATCGCGATCAGCGCGCGAGCAGGGTGAAGATGCGTCTATTTCTCTCGGCCGTCGGTCGTCTCAAGAATGGGCCGGAGCGCGAGCTTGCGGATCGCTATCTTGACCGCTTGCAAAAGGCGGGGCGTGGCATCGGCCTTACCGACATCGAAGTCATCGAAATCAAGGACAGCCGCGCGCGGGAGGTCGGCCGCCGGCTGTTGGAAGAAGCGATCGCGCTCGCAAATGTTATTCCCGACGGCGCCGTCACCATTGCGCTTGATCCGAAGGGCGAGAACCTCGATAGCGAAGCGATCGCCGGCGAGATTCGCGCGTGGCGGGACGCAGGGCGCGAAGCCGCGGCCTTTGTGATCGGCGGGCCGGATGGGCTCGGCGAGGAGTTTAGGCGGCGGGCCGATTTCACCCTGTCGTTCGGAGCGGCGACCTGGCCGCACCAGCTGGTCCGAATCATGCTTCTCGAACAGCTCTACCGGGCGGCCACGATCCTGTCGGGCCATCCCTATCATCGCGGTTGATTCGCGGGCGGCAAGAGATGGTTAACACGCTCGGTTTAAGGATGAATCGACCTTGCGTCATCATCTGGCGCCAGCATGCGGTTGCTCCCAGATGAGCCCGGCGACGCGAAGCTGCCCCAATCCGCGATTAAGTGCTGGGGCGTGACGGAGAGCCGAACAACTCGTTGCGAATGAAGCGCTCCTCTTGCCCCCTTGTCACGCCGACCGCGCTTGCGCTGGCGGGCGTGCTTTCGCTCGGACCCGCCGGCATGGCGCAGGCCCAGGCCGAGCGGCCGAATGCGTCGAAAAGCGTGTCGCCGCTCGAGGTGCTCAAGGAGCGCGATAAAGAGCTCGAATCGGTTCGCGCGGAGCAGAAGCGCGCCACCGAGACCGAACGGAACCTGCGGGGCGAGATCGATCGGCTCGGCGAAGACCGCCGTAAGCTCAATCAGACGATGATCGAGACCGCTGCGCGCATCCGCACGGCCGAGCAGGACATCGCGGCGATCGAAAACAGGCTCGACCTGCTCGACAATACCGAGCGCGGGATCAACGGCTCGCTCGAGGCGCGGCGCGAGGTCATCGCGAAAATTCTTGCAGCGCTGCAGCGGATTGGTCGGAATCCGCCGCCCGCTTTGCTGGTGCGGCCGGAGGATGTGCTGCAGTCGTTGCGCTCCGCGATCCTTCTGGGCGCCGTGCTCCCGGAACTGCGCAACGAGGCGGACGTTCTCGCCACCGATCTCGCCGACCTCGTTCGCGTCCGTCGCGAGGCGGCAGCCGAACGGGCGCGGCGCGCAACCGACCTTGCCGCTCTCTCCGAACAGCGGACACGCATGGGCCTCCTCATCGAGGAGCGCCAGCGGCGGCTGGCCGAGGTGGAAACGGAGCTGGCGTCTTCCCGGCGGCGCGCCATGCAGCTCGCGCTCCAGGTCGATAATCTCAAGGATTTGATCGCTCGGCTCGAAGCCAATCTCGACGCCCCCGCACGCTCTGCGCGCACCGGCGAAGAAGTGCGCCAGCAGGCGGAGACGCATCCCAATCTCGCCGCGCTCAAAGACCCGGGCAGGCTCTCCCCTGCGATCGCCTTCGCCTCCGCCAAAGGCATGTTGCCCTTGCCGGTCAATGGCACGCGCACGCGCGAATTCGGCGCCTCCGACAGTTTCGGCGGTACTTACAAGGGGATGTCGGTCACGGCACGCCCCGACGCTCAGGTCACGGCGCCGTGCGATGGGTGGGTGGTCTATGCCGCGCCATACCGCTCCTATGGGCAACTCTTGATCCTCAATGCGGGCGGCGGCTATCATGTTCTGTTGGCGGGCATGGATAAGATATCGGTCGATCTCGGTCAGTTCGTGCTGATCGGGGAGCCGGTCGGCGTCATGGGAAGCGGCGAGGAGACGCTGGCGGGCATTGGAACTGGCGGTTCTCGACCGGTCCTATATATCGAGTTCCGGAAAGACGGGTTACCCGTTGATCCGTCGCCGTGGTGGGCGACAAACAACAGCGAGAAGGTCCGCGGATGATGCGTAAGACTTCGTTAATGCTGCTCGGAGCCCTGGCCGGCGCCGCGGTCACCGTGATCGCCATCCAGCCGCCCGCAATGCTGACGGGCGCTTTTGCGAAAACTGCGCCACCCGACACCTATCGCCAACTCAATCTGTTCGGCGACATATTCGAGCGGGTCCGCTCGCATTATGTCGAGAAGCCGGATAATTCCAAGCTCTTAAAAGCGGCGATCAACGGAATGCTTAACGGGCTCGACCCGCATTCGAGCTACATGGATCCGAAGAGCTTCCGCGACATGCAGGT
>Ga0075351_1000017_pt1 | contig 18680 bp, 18 predicted proteins | sample Sandmound_ThreeS_3_FD_120091 | JGI IMG/M metagenome (GOLD analysis project Ga0075351, IMG submission 120091) | Natural and restored wetland microbial communities from the San Francisco Bay, California, USA, that impact long-term carbon... | ecosystem: Environmental > Terrestrial > Soil >... | reverse complement strand
CGACCGTCGGCGCGATGTCGTGCAATCCGGCGATCGGCGGACTCGGCAAGGGCCACCTAGTGCGCGAGATCGATGCGCTCGATGGCCTGATGGGGCGCGTCGCCGATCGCGGCGGGATCCAGTTTCGTGTGCTCAACCGCCGCAAAGGGCCGGCCGTGCGCGGGCCGCGGGCGCAGGCCGACCGCAAGCTTTACGCAGCGGCGATGCAGCAAGCGATCCGCGAAGTTCCCAACCTTGTCGTCATCGAAGGCGAGGCCGATGACCTTGCCCATGAGAATGGCCGGGTCACGAACGTTACGCTCGCCGATGGCCGAATGCTTTGGGCGGGCGCGGTCGTGCTCACGACCGGCACGTTTCTGCGCGGCCTCGTCCATATCGGCGAACGGAAAATTCCGGCGGGGCGGGTCGGAGAGGCGCCGGCGCTCGGCCTGTCGCGGACGCTGGAGGCGCTGGGGTTCGCGCTCGGCCGGCTCAAGACCGGCACTCCGCCGCGGCTCGACGGCCGCACTATCGACTGGGAGGGCCTCGAGCGTCAGCCCGGCGATGATCCGCCCGAGCCGTTCTCGGCGCTGACCGACAGGATCGAGAACCCGCAGATCGAATGCGCCATCACCCGCACCACCGAAGAGACGCACAAGGTCATCCGCGCGAATGTCCATCGATCGCCGATGTATTCCGGGCAGATCGCAAGCCGCGGCCCGCGCTATTGCCCGTCGATCGAGGACAAGATCGTGCGCTTCGGCGAGCGCGACGGGCACCAGATTTTCCTTGAGCCGGAAGGGCTTGACGATACGACCGTGTATCCCAACGGGATTTCTACCTCGCTGCCGGAAGAGGTCCAACTAGCTTTGGTGGCGACGATCCCGGGTCTTGCCCGCGCGCGGATCACGCGGCCGGGCTATGCGATCGAATATGACCATGTCGATCCGCGCGAGCTCTGTCCGACGCTTGAGACGAAGCGGGTGAAGGGGCTTTTCCTCGCCGGCCAGATCAACGGCACCACCGGCTATGAGGAGGCCGCCGGGCAAGGCCTGGTGGCCGGATTGAACGCGGCGCTGCGCGCGGGCGGCAGCGACGGCTTCGTCATCGACCGCTCCGACGCGTATCTCGGCGTGATGATCGACGACCTGGTGACGCGGGGGGTGACCGAGCCCTACCGCATGTTCACCTCGCGCGCCGAATACCGGCTGACGCTGCGCGCGGACAATGCCGACCAGCGCCTCACCGCAAAGGGCATGGACTTGGGGTGCATCGGGCCGGAACGCGCGAGCCGGTTCGGTGCGAAGATGCGGGCGCTGACGGCCGCACGCGATTATGCTCGCTCGGTGTCGGTCACGCCGTCGGAGGCAGAGCGGTTCGGCTTCGCCCTGAAAAAGGACGGCCAGCGGCGCACCGCCTTCGACCTGCTTGCCTATCCCGACTTCGGAATAGCCGAGGTGGTTCGCATCTGGCCGGAACTGGGGACGCTCGCTCCCGCCATCGCCGAGCAGTTGGAAATAGATGCGAAATATTCGGTCTATCTCGACCGCCAGGCGGCCGACATCGCGGCCTACCGGCGGGACGAAGCGCTCGCGCTGCCCGACGACTTCGATTATGCGGCGATGACCGGGCTGTCGCATGAGGTACGGCAGAAGCTGGCCGCGATCCGCCCGCGTACCCTCGGCCAGGCCGGGCGCATCGATGGCGTGACGCCGGCGGCGATGACTCTGCTGGCGGCGCATTTGCGGCGGCCCCAGCGCAGCGCACGCAAAGCGACCGGAACATAATAAGGGGAAAACCACCCCTCCCCGAGACGAGGCGCCGTCCCGAAACCCGACGTGCGGTAGGTCATGACTCCTCAAACCAAGCCGGTTGCCCACGCGTCGCGACTAGCTCCCGATGCAAGAGATCGCCTCGCCGCGCTCCGCATCACGCCTGTTTCACGTGAAACAGAACAGCGGCTGGACCGGTTCGTCGAGTTGTTGCTTGCGTGGCAGGCGAAGACCAATCTCATCGCGCGGTCCACGATCCCTCGCCTGTGGACCCGGCACATCGCCGACTCGCTCCAGCTGTTATCGCTCGCCCCGCATGCATACAGGTGGGTCGACCTCGGCTCGGGCGGCGGCTTTCCGGGCCTCGTGCTCGCTTGCGCGCTCGCGGAAAAACCCGGCGCCGTTATTCACTTGGTCGAAAGCAACGTCCGCAAGGCCGCATTTTTACGTGAAGTCACACGCGTGCTGCGCATACCGGCCATTGTCCATTGTGCGCGAATCGAGGATTTTATTGCGGACGAATCAGTCACGCCTGCGGTTGTCACCGCACGCGCCGTAGCGCCGCTCGACAAACTGGCCGGGTTGATTGCGCCGTTCGTGAAGAAAGGAGCGGTCGCATTGATCCTTAAAGGTCAAGATGTTGATGAAGAAATGAAGCAAGCTACTAAATCTTGGATAATCGGCGCGGAACTGGTTCCGAGCAAGACCGATCGCGCAGGGCAAATCCTTGTCGTGCGGTCCCTGGAGCGTCGCAATGGTTGCAACTTATTATCTTCGTCAACTTAAAGGAACGGCCGGGCGGGTCCTCATGCGTGGCGGCTGCCGGGACCCATCGCTTGCGCCTTCTGGGTGATGTCCATGTCCGACCCGCTCGATTCCGATGAACCGCCGGCCTCGCAAGACAATGTCTCGCGCACCGCGGGAGCCGAAATGCCGACGTTTGCGGCGTCGCTGATCGCCGAGGCCTCGCGGGGCACCCACGAAGCGCAGCCTGTAGCCGTGCCGCCGGTCCCGGCCGAGCCGCTCCCACTAGCGGAACTCGCGGTTCCGGCCGAAATGGCGCTCCCGACCGAAGCCTTAGTCACCGAAGAACCGCCGGCCGCAACCGAAGCACCTGAAGCACTCGGATCGGCCAACACATCCGGATCTACCGAAGCAGCGGCAGCGGAAGAACCGAACGGCGAGGTCGTCCCGTTTCCGGCGGAATGCGCGGTTGCCGAGCCGCCGCGCCCGATGCGTATTCTCGCGATCGCCAACCAAAAAGGCGGCGTCGGCAAGACGACCACGGCAATCAATCTCGGCACCGCGCTCGCGGCGGCCGGCGAGCGCGTCCTGGTGATCGATCTCGACCCGCAGGGCAACGCATCGACCGGCCTCGGCATCGACCGCAAGAACCGCCGATTCACCACTTATGACGTGCTGATCGGACAAGCGGGCCTGCGCGAGGCCGTGCTTCCGACCGCCGTTCCGCGGCTAACGATCGCGCCGTCGACCGTCGATCTCGCCGGCATCGAACTCGAGATCGGCGCGATGCGCGACCGCGTTTTCCGACTGCGCGATGCGCTCGCGGCTTTGAACGCAGAACCGGCGCAGGATGACGCGTACACCTATGTATTGGTCGACTGTCCGCCCGCGCTCAATCTGCTCACGGTAAACGCGATGGCCGCCGCGAACGCCATTATCGTGCCGCTGCAATGCGAGTTCTTCGCGCTCGAAGGGCTGTCGCAACTCCTCAAGACCGTCGAGCAGGTGAAAACGGCGCTCAATCCCACGCTCGCGATCCACGGCATCGTGCTCACGATGTACGACTCGCGGAACAATCTGTCCGACCAGGTGGTCGCCGACGTTCGCCAATTCATGGGCAGCCGCGTCTACGACACGGTCATTCCCCGCAATGTCCGGGTGTCCGAAGCGCCTTCCTACGGCAAGCCGGTGCTGGTCTACGATCTCAAATGCGCGGGCAGCGAGGCCTATCTGCGGCTCGCGTCCGAAGTCATTCAGCGCGAGAGAAATCTGGCGGAGCAGCTCGCCGGCTGAGCGATCTCGGCTGGTGTCGTCTTCGAATTATCGGGAGGCCTCGTGAAACCACTCTCAGGAGCAGCGGCGATGGCAACGGATGGTCCGCGCTCGCGGCTCGGCCGCGGTCTTGCTTCGCTCATCGGCGATGCCGCCGATACAGACGCTTCGACCAAACCGGAGCGCACGCAGGGCGCACGGCGGGTGCCGATCGAATTCTTGCGGCCCAATCCGCGCAATCCACGCCGCAACTTTCCCGAGGCCGAGCTTGAAGAGCTGGCGACCTCGATCAAGGAGCGCGGCGTCATCCAGCCGATTCTGGTGCGCGCGGTGCGCGGGTCGAGCGAGCACTACGAGATCATTGCCGGCGAACGGCGCTGGCGCGCGGCGCAGCGCGCCGGCGTCCATGACGTTCCGGTGCTGGTCATCGAGGCAATCGATAGCCAGGCGCTTGAGATCGCCATCAGCGAAAACGTCCAGCGCGCGGGCCTGAATGCGTTGGAAGAAGCCGCGGGCTATCAATCGCTGGTCGATGAATTCGCCTACAGCCAGGACGATGTCGCCAAGACCGTCGGCAAGAGCCGCAGTCATGTCGCCAACACGCTGCGTCTGTTGAAACTGCCGGAGTCCGTCAAGGCGCACATTCACGCCGGCAGGCTGAGCGCCGGCCATGCGCGCATGTTGATCGGATTGGACAACGCAGCCGAGCTCGCACAGGACATCATCGAGCGCGATCTCAATGTGCGTCAGGTCGAAGCGCTGGCGCAGCAGCGCGCGGGGCGAGAAGGAAAATCACCGGCGCGGCGTGCGCGCGCGAGCGCGGGCAAAGACGCCGATACGCTTGCATTAGAGAAACGCGTATCGGACGCGCTCGGGCTCAGCGTCAGCATCGACGATCGCGGCGAGTCGGGCGTGCTGCACGTGCATTACCGCAGTCTCGACCAGCTCGAAGACGTGCTGCGGCGCCTGGAGCGGGCGGGGTAGAAATTGTCGGTAATCAAACTGATTCAGTGACCGGGCGAACGCCGCCTGATCAAATACTGCGGGCGCGCGCATTCGTCGCGGTGACGAGCAAGGCGCGGCGCGTCGTCGCCTCGGCGGCGATCGGCCATTGGCGCGCCGCCAACGTAGCCTCGGCGAGTTCGGCCATGGCCTCTTCGAGGCGCGGAGCAGTCCAGGCGGCGAGCGCCGCTTTGACCAACGGCTCGCGCCGGAAGAACGGCGGCGGCCGGAAGGTTTCTCGTATCGCGTTGTCCACGCTCTTGCCGGCCTCGATCTCCAACCGTGCCCGATGCAAATTCGCCGCTTGCCGCGCGGCCGCGCTGAGCATCGTGGCGGCGGGAATGCCGCCGGTGCGTGCCCGCTGAAATTGGCTGTCGAAAACCTGGATGCGCCCGGCAAAGGTCGCGTCAATCACGGAATCAACGGCAAGCGAGGACGCATCCGCGACCACGGCAAGAACGTCATCCGCCTCGACGCGCTCCTTGCCATGCGCATGCAGCGCGAGCTTGCGGATCTCGTTGCGCGAGGCCTTGCGATCGCCGCCGAGCAGCGAGACCAACAGCGCCTGGGCATCAGGCGCAATGGTCAACTTCGATGCTCGCAGTTCCTCGGTCACCAATCGCGCGAGGTCGCGTTCGCTATCGGCATAGCAGGCAAGCGCAACCGCGCCTTTGGCCTGCTCGACCAGCGCGCGCAGCGGCGCGCTCTTGCGCAGATCGCCCGCCTCGATAACCACGCGGCAATCCTTCTGCGGCGGATCGGCAAGGAGCGCTTCGACGGCGGCGGCAATATTCGCACCGCCTGCCTTGACCCATAGTGCGCGGCGTCCGCCGAACAACGGGACCGTGTGGGCCTCCTCCAACAGGCGCTGGGGATGCGCGGTGAGGGTGTCGGCTTCGACGCGCACGAGCGCGAACGGGTCGTTCACGTCGTCGACCGACGCCGCCAGCAACGCCTCGACGCGTTCGCGCACCAGTCCGGCGTCCACGCCATAGACCAACGCGATCGGACGAGCGTCCGGCTGCGCAACATAGGCGTCGATCTCCGCGCCCTTGAGCGCCGCCATCGGTTTCGCCGTCCTCAGGTCCCGGCGACGAAATAGGAGGCAAGCCGCATCTTGATATTGTTGGCGATGACCTCCGCAGCGCGCGTCTCTGCTTCGCGCAACGCGCGTTGGCGCGCGAACCGCTGCTCCTGGCCCGGAATATCATAGGAGACGCGGGTAAACGTCTGGTCGGTCACGACGGGTCGGCCGGTCTTCAGATCGATCAGGTTGTAGGTCGCTATGAGCCCGTAATTTTCCACGTCCGGCCGCGCCGTCTTGGTGTCGACGATGATGGAGACGCGGGTCGAGGTGATCCGGATGCTGAGCCGGTGGGTCGGCGGCAGTGGGGCCGCGCCGGCCAGGCCGAACAACAGGTGATTTCGCAGCTCCATGGCGATGCGGGCTTCTGGCGTCCCGTTTGACGCCGGAATCTGGGCGACCTCGACCTGCTGAAGCGCGGACTTGATCGACGGTCCGCCATCGAGCGTCCGCTCGCCATAGAGGGGCTGGAAGCAGCCGGCGACCAAAGTCGCCGCCGCGAACGCCGCGGCAAGCCGCAGGGAACTGGCAAGCATGAGGCGTCGGTCAGGCGACGACATTGATGATCCTCTGCGGAACGACAATGACCTTCTTCGGGGGCTTGCCGTCCAATGCCTTTTTTACCGCATCGAGGGCGAGAACGGCAGCCTCCACTTCCTCTTTTCCGGCTTGGCGTGGCACGGTGACATCAGCCCGCTTTTTGCCGTTGATCTGCACCGGCAGAGTGATTGCGTCATCGATCAAGAGACCCGCCTCGACTTCCGGCCAGGGCGTCTTTGCGATCAGGGTCTTATGACCGAGCGTGGCCCAGCACTCCTCGGCCAGGTGCGGCATCATCGGCGCAATAAGCTGAAGAAGTATTTCCGCCGCTTCGACAAGGGCGCGGCCGACGCCTTGTTCTGCTTCCGTTCGCTTTTCGCTCCGCGCCGCCTCGACTTCGGATTGCAGCCGGTTCATCAGGTCGTAGACCTGGGCGACGCAGACATTGAACCGCAGCTTCTCGACGTCGGCGCTGTAAGCGGCGAGTGCGCGATGGGCGATGCTGCGGATATGGGTGGCGCGTGGCCCAGACTGCGCCGAGACGTCCTGGTCCGGGGCAAGCGCCGCAACATCCATGACAAACCGCCAAATGCGCTGCACGAAACGGGACGCCCCCTTGACGCCCTCTTCGGTCCAGATCACGTCGCGGTCGGGCGGCGAGTCGGACAGCATGAACCAACGCGCCGTATCGGCCCCGAAGGCGGCGATGATCTCGTCCGGGTCCACGGTATTGCGCTTCGATTTCGACATTTTCTCGATCGGGCCGATCTCGATCGGCTCGCTGGTCGCAAGCAGCGTCGCGCGGCGCGCGTCCCCGTCGGCGACGATTTCGATCTCCGCGGGCGCCGCGAAACCGCCGTCCGCCGTGCGGTAGGTCTCGTGCACGACCATCCCTTGCGTGAACAGGCCGTCGAACGGCTCATCGAAACCGACGCGGCCGGTCGCCTTCATCGCCCGGGTGAAAAAGCGGCTGTAGAGCAGGTGCAGAATCGCATGCTCGATGCCCCCGATATATTGATCCACCGGGAGCCAGTGGTCGACCGCGGTGCGGTCGGTGGGCGCGGTCGCGATCCAAGGGTCGCTGAACCGGGCGAAATACCAGGACGAGTCGACGAACGTGTCCATGGTGTCGGTCTCGCGCCGCGCTTTGCCGCCGCATTGCGGGCAGGCGACGTGCTTCCAAGTCGGATGATGGTCGAGCGGATTGCCCGGCCGGTCGAAACTGACATCGTCGGGGAGCGTGACCGGCAGGTCGCTGTCGGGAACCGGAACGATCCCGCAGGACGGGCAGTGGATGATCGGGATCGGGCATCCCCAGTAGCGCTGGCGCGATATGCCCCAATCGCGCAGCCGGTATTGCACCTGGCGCTGCGCGACCGGCCGGTTGCCGCGCAGTTCGCTTTCGAGCCGCTTTGCGACCTCCTCCTGCGCCTCGGCGATCGTCATGCCGTCGAGGAAGCGCGAATTGATCATCCGTCCGTCGCCGTCATAAGCGATGTCGGTGATGACGAACGTGCTTGGGTCCTGGCTTTCCGGGCACACGACCGGCGTGTTGCCGAGCCCGTATTTGTTGACGAAATCGAGGTCGCGCTGATCGTGCGCCGGGCAGCCGAAGATCGCGCCGGTGCCATAGTCCATCAGAATGAAGTTCGCGACATAGACGGGAAGCGTCCAGGTCGGGTCGAACGGATGGATCGCGCGGATGCCGGTGTCGAAGCCGAGCTTTTCCGCCTTGTCGATCGCCTCCTGCGCGGTCCCGATGCGCTTGCAGTCGGCGATGAACGCGGTCAGCCCGGGGCTTTTCTTGGCCGCCGCGGTCGCAAGCGGATGGTCGGGCGACAGCGCCAGGAATTTCGCGCCGAACAGCGTGTCGTGGCGCGTGGTGAAGATTTCCAGTTCATCTTCGCCGGCAGGCGTCGTTGCCGGGTCGAGCGCGAAGCGGATCAACAGGCCCTCGGAGCGGCCGATCCAATTGCGCTGCATCGTGCGCACTTTCTCGGGCCAGCGGTCGAGCGTGTCGAGCGCAGTCAGCAGCTCTTCGGCGAAGGCCGTGATCTTGAAGAACCACTGCGTCAGCTCGCGCTGCTCGACCAGCGCCCCCGAGCGCCAGCCGCGCCCGTCGATGACCTGCTCGTTGGCGAGCACCGTCTGGTCGACCGGGTCCCAGTTCACCTTCGACTGCTTGCGCTCGACCAGCCCCTTCTCGAGGAAGTCGAGGAACATGCGCTGCTGGTGCTTGTAGTAGCTGGGGTCGCAGGTCGCGAGCTCGCGCGCCCAGTCCAGCGACAGGCCCATCGATTTGAGCTGCGCCTTCATCGCCGCGATGTTGGCGTAGGTCCATTCGCGCGGATGCACCTTGTTGGCCATGGCGGCGTTCTCGGCCGGCATGCCGAAGGCGTCCCACCCCATCGGGTGCAGAACATTGTACCCCTTGGCCCGCTTGTAGCGCGCCACCACATCTCCCATGGTGTAATTGCGCACATGGCCCATGTGGATGCGCCCGGACGGGTAGGGGAACATCTCGAGGACGTAGTATTTCGGGCGCGGATCATCGTTGCGGGTGGCGAAAATGCCCCGCTCGTCCCAGATTTTCTGCCAGCGCGGCTCGGCCTCGCGAGCATTGTAGCGGTCGGTAGCCATGGCTATTTGCGATTTTCTTGCAGCGCGAAAGAGCACGCGACTAGGACATGAACGTGGCGACGGGTCAATCCGAGCGAAAGCGTAAGCTTGCAGCAGGCGGAATCCGCGCGGATGGAGTCATCGATGCGGCCTGACGCAGACGATGCCGCCGCCGCTCTCGCCCCCGTGGAACGGCTCGCCGCGGTCAAGCGCGAGATCGCTGTGGCCTGCGCCGAGGCCGGGCGCGACCCCGCTTTGGTCACCCTGATCGCGGTGTCGAAGACGTTCAGGGCCGCGGCGATCGATCCTTTGATTGGCGCCGGCCATCGCGTCTTCGGCGAGGCGCGGGTGCAGGAGGCGAAAGCGAAGTGGCCCGCGCTCAAGGCCGCGCATCCCGGTATCGAACTGCATATGATCGGCCCGCTACAGTCCAACAAGGTGCGCGAGGCGGTCGTGTTGTTCGACGCGATCCATTCGGTGGATCGGCCGAGCCTGTGCGCGGCGCTCGCCAAGGAGATTGAGCGGCATGGGCGGAGTCCCGTCCTGTTCGTCGAGGTCAACACCGGCGCCGAGCCGCAGAAGGCGGGCGTGCTGCCGGAAGATGTCGACGTTTTCGTGCGCGTCTGTTCGACGACCTATGGGTTGTCCGTCGCCGGCCTGATGTGCATCCCGCCATTTGACGAGCCGCCCGCCCCGCATTTCGCCATGACCGCCAAGATCGCGCGCCGGAACGGGCTAGCCCTGCTGTCGATGGGAATGAGCGGGGATTTTCCGCTCGCGATCCGGTTTGGGGCGACCCATGTCCGCGTCGGCGCGGCTATTTTCGGCGAGCGCCCGCTGGCGGTGCCTGAAGCCGTCGCCACGAACTAATGAATTATGATTCGCGTCTTCGGCGACAGCCGTTCGAGCAAGGCTCGGAGGCCTTTCGGCTGGAGGGCGACGCATCCCGCCGTCGGTCCAAATCCCGCCCGGGCAAGGTGGATGAATACGGCGCTGCCGCGGCGGGCGATACGCGGCCGCGTGTTGTGGTCGATCTCCACGACGAGATCATAGAGATGGTCCTGCCGCCACAGCCGGTCGCCGGCCGCTCCCTCGACGAGCCGAACAGGCCGGTTGTAGCGCCGGTCGGCCGGGTCCTCGCACCAGGCGTCCGCCGGGCTAATCCTTCGTACCGGCAGGCCCGTGCGTGGGCGCGGGCCGCGGTCGGCCCGCCACCACACGCGCAGCGGGCGGAAACGGCCGCGCGGGGTCGCCCCGTCGCCTTCGACTTTATTCGCCTTGACGCCGCAGCGCCCGAGCGCCACTTGCAGACGCAGCGGCCCGGCGACAAGCCATCCCCGGCTCCGGTCTCCAGCCCCGGCCGTTACCGTCACCCGCGGAAGGGTGCTTCGCCGACGGCGCGCCCCTATTGCGAGCATTGAGGTTGTGTTTGGCCGGCGATGACTCATCTAGGCTTGCTCTTTTATCCCCGAATGTTTTACTTCGCGCCGTGTCCCGATGGGGGCGTCCTAGCGTCCAAGCGGATTCATTCAGGCCGAATCGGATTTTATTCTGATATTCTTGCATGGTCGCAGGACTGCGGCGAACCGCCTTCCGCTCGGCCGCGACGCGCCCTGAAAGCCGCAAGCCATGTCTAACGCCCGCAAGATTCTGATTGTCGACGACGAGACGGAGCTGCGCGAAGCGCTGGTGGAGCAGCTGTCGCTGCACGACGAATTCGACCCGATCGCGGTCGATTCCGGGGCGAAATGCGTGCAGGTCGCCAAGGCCGGTCAGATCGACCTCGTCATCATGGACGTGGGCCTGCCCGACATCGACGGCCGCGAAGCGGTGCGCATCATGCGCAAGAACGGGTTCAAGTCGCCGATCATCATGCTGACCGGCCACGACACCGATTCCGACACCATTCTCGGCCTCGAATCCGGCGCCAACGACTATGTGGCGAAGCCATTCCGTTTCGCCGTGCTGCTCGCGCGCATCCGCGCGCAGCTTCGCCAGCACGAGGCGAGCGAGGACGCCGTCTTCAATATCGGCCCCTATACGTTCCGGCCGAGCTCCAAGCTCCTCGTCAGTCCCAAAGGCAACAAGATCCGGCTCACTGAGAAGGAAACCGCGATTCTGCGCTTCCTCTTCCGCGCCGGGCAGAAGCCGGTCTCGCGCGAGGTGCTGCTGCAGGAAGTATGGGGGTATAATTCCGGGGTGACGACGCATACGCTGGAAACGCATATCTACCGGCTGCGCCAGAAAATCGGACGCGACGCAGGCAACCCGGCGATTCTCGTCACCGAGGCAGGCGGCTACAAGCTGGTGCCATGAAATTTAGCCGCCCGGTATGAGTATCGAAGACGACATCGCCTGCCTGGAGGCGGTCCCCACGTTCCGCCTCCTGGGGTCGAACGCGTTGCGCATGCTCGCGATCGGCTGCGAGAGCCGCGAACTTGACGAGGGCGAAGTTCTGTTCACGGCGGGTGATGCCGCCGACTGCGGCTATGTGATCCAGGACGGCGCGTTCCAGCTGGAACCGGGGCGCAACTACTCAGTTGGCCGCAACTATGGGTCTGAGGTCACGATCGCCGGGCCCGGCGTGCTCTTGGGCGAGCTTGCTCTGATCATCGAAATCAAGCGGCCGGTGACGGCAACCGCCGTTGAGCCTGCGACCGTCATGCGCATTACCCGCAACCTGTTTCGTAAGACGCTGGAAGGCTTCCCTGACGCCGCGGAGCGCCTGCGCGATCACATGGCCGAGCGCACCCACAACACCGCAGTGGAGATTTCCGAGGTGCGCGATGCGCTCGATCAGGAACCACATCGGCCGATCGAGTGATTTCGTTTTTGTACGATTGACCGGGGAGTGGGGTGGAGTGCTATTCGGGGGAAGGTGATCCGTGATCGCTGGGTTCGACAAACCGGCGCTACCAAGCGTCGGTCTTGGGGCTGCCGTTACCGCATCTGGCCGAACCTAGCGGTGTGGTCCGCGACCACATTTCAAGGGGAGTTACGCGATGGAGTTCGTTTGGATCATCGCGTGGGCGGCGGTGATCAGCGGTGGGGTCTTTGCGGCGTACAATTTGTTTCATTACGTCTTGTTCCTGCTCGCGACCCACCCGAAGGACGCGAGCAGAATCGGCCATCAGTTGAACGAATTCGAGCGACGCCAACAAACCGAATGGGCGCCGACAGCCGAAGATTTCTTCAAGCATGATGACGAAAACCGCACCTACGATGACGTATTCGGGCGGTATCGGAGCGAGAACGCCAATTACAGCACATGCGTCTTCCCCCGGACGCTATTCGGGCATCGTTATGCGGCCGACTATATTCTCCTCAGTCCTTCCCCTGGAATGCGACTGTTGGAACTCGGCTGCGGGTCCGGGGCCGCGGCCGACTATGTCGCGAACCAATGCGATGTCGAAATATTGTGCGTGACCAATTCGCGCGCGCAGGAAGAGATTTGCCAGCGAAAATTCAAAAAGTTCGGCGGACGCCTGCAGGTCATGGTCTCCGACTTCGATGCCTTGGATCTGCCGGATGCAAGTTTCGATGCGATCTACGCGCTGGAATCGATCGGCTATACGAAAGACCTGGACGCTTACCTTGCGCGCTGCTGGCGGATGCTCAAACCGGGCGGGCGGCTTCTCATCCGTTCGCCGGGATCGCTCGATTTTTGCCGGCGCGAGAAGGACTATAAAAGCGTCACCGCTTTCGTCGACAACTGGCGATACAATTTTCTCGGCTCAAATCTGCTCGTCTACAAAATGCGCCGCCTCGGCTTCGACCCGATCGAGTATCGGCGCCTGCACTTCTGGGCCTACGCATTGACCTGGAATTTCCTTGAGCATCTCTTTTTGTGGAAGTTTCGCATGCCGATGCGCTCGATGGTGGAGCTTGAACGGATCATCTGGCGGACGTCCAAAGTATTTGTGTTCGGCAACGGCTATAACATCGTGCGGGCCACTAAGCCTGTCGCGTCGGCGGTGGCGGCGAGTGGTTAGAACAATTTCCGGCGAAATGGAAACCGGTTCGCCGCAGAAAATGCAACCGCCAAAGAACTTGCGAGCCACGCATGTGGGCGACGCCGAGGCGAAAGATCGACGTCGGCCGGTGCGGCACCGCGTGCGGCACGAGTACATCCGGGCCCCAACCGATATCGAGAGTCGACGAGCCGGGAAAACTGCCGGCGCGGTCAACGTAAGCGGGCGACTTCTCCAGTTGGATACCCGGCGCAACCCGCGTCAGCAGGCCGATCGGTGAATCCTGATCGACCAGATACCGCTCAAGTTCTGCAATGCTGATAGGCGCCGCGGTTTCGCGATTGTCGGCAAAGCGCGTGCCGAGCATGGCGGCCTTCGCCAGCGCGACGCGCACGAGCCAACTGCCGCCTTCCTCGGCGCGGTGGAGCAGCGTCGCCAGCACGCCAAGCGCGCCAAGACAGCCTGTTCCATAATCGTTGAAATAGGCCGGGATCAGCGCTGATTGTTTCAATTCGGCGCTATGCAACGCTGCGAGGCCAGTCGCCGATTGTGCGAGTTGCTCCCAGCCCCGCCGTTCGGCCCACGGTCCCTGGAAGCCGTAGGCGTTGACCTCCACATAGATCAAGCGCGGATTGATACGCCGCAATTCCTCCACACCGAATCCGCGGCGGGCGAAGGAGCCCCAGCGGAACCCCTGCACGAACACGTCGCAGCCGCGGACCAACTCGAGCGCCCGCTCGCGATCGGCATCGGAGCGCAGGTCCAGATAGGTGTTCTTCTTGCCGAATGATGTGTCGATATCGAAACCGAGGACGTGGTCCAGGTATGGATAGCGGCAATGGATGACGTCGGCGCCGTGTTCGGCGAGCAGCTTGGCGATCGTCGGGCCGGCGACGACATGCGTGAAATCAAGAACGCGAAGCCGCTCCAAAGGGCGAAACATGGCCGGTTCGAAGGGGGTCGGAGGGCCATCGGCCAGGCGAACGACTTCGATCGGCGGCGCCTCGGCGATGGCCTGGCCCTGGGGATGCGTGCGCCATTCCTCGGGGGAGCGAACGATGGCCGCGCAGAGGCCGAGGGACGAGAGTTCATCTTCCAGCGGCTGGGCGTCATGGAGCGCTACCCGCTTCGCAATTGCGTCCCGGTCGTTCGGACAATCCAGAAAGCGGAGAATACCATCGCGCAAGTGCTGATAAGCGCCGTTGAAGACGATCTCCCGATTGTCGCGGGTGCGGTAGAAGCCGTTAATGGCCGTGTGGACCGCGCTGATGTCGAATTGCCAACCGCTTTGGAAGAAATAGGCAATCTCGTTGAACAGCAATCCGGCGTGACGGCGATCCACCTTCAGCCGCTGGCTGCCAAGGCCGCGCCGTTCGCCGATCAACGCCACGACAGCGCCGATGGCGCCCAGCGCCGCGACGGCAAAGTCGTGGGTCTCGACGACCGAGTCGATATAGCCAGGGGATTGCTCGATCTGAACTGCGTCCGCCAACCGGTCCGGCAATCGCAATCCTTGGGTGATCGCCGCGAAAATCTGCCTTTGTCGATCGGTGTACACAGCCCGGCTCCGTGGAAAGAGAACACAGACGCTTGGCGTCGTTGTCCGACGGCACAGTCAGCTCCAAAGGGGCCGGATCAGCAGCAAAACCACCAATAACATGGTCGCAAAGAGCGCTATGCCGGAAGACACGGTCGCTGCATCGACGAGTTGATGCTTCCGGCGGGTATTTTTGGAAAGGACGTAGAAGTTTACCGCCATGTCGTCGATGTAGAGTCCTTGAGACGCCCGCGCATGCACGGCCTCAATAAAATCCGCGGCGCTTTGGTAATTTGCGATCTTGCCAAAGAAAGTGATGCCCGATTGATTTGATGCAAACACGCCGCGACTCCACAAGGCCACGGTGGAAAACATGACCGCACCGAGATGACAGGCGATCGCGGCGACGAACAACAGGAGCTCGGCTCCGTGCAGCTTTGCAACGGACAATCCCGATTTCATGTATTCGGCGATCAGCGCGCCGACTAAAATCGACAGGAATACACCCGTGAATCCAAGAATAACGTGGGCCTTCGAGTCGGCTTGTTGATACCAGCAGAAGACCGACCCATGCGTATATCGCAAGAAATCTTCATCCAGATGCATGGCTGAGCCACCCGCCATTTAGCGATGCGCGCTTATTTCTAAACCTATAAGGTTTTTGACGTCTATCCGTCGGGAGCGCATACAAACCATTCCAAAAAGATTCGGCCGAAAAAGGATTAAGCACGTCTTGGCGCTGATAGTCACTCCAAATCGCAACCAAGCGGGGCGGGCGAGTTTTGTTCGGGAGGCGCTTTCGCGTTCTGCTCAATGAACCGCGACGGAGGCCGCAATGGCGCGCAGCGTGTCGGCGATCGCGGGATATTTCGCTGCAATCACATCGACATTGCCGATCTCGACATCGGCGGGCACCACCCCGGGCCACTCGGTGCTCGCTCCGAGAAACCAGCGGCGACGCCCGATCACCCGCGCGGTATGAAAAGTATTGCCGGGAATGAGAAGCTGCACGCGATTGCCGGCCCGCAGATCGGGACCGACGATAACGCGTTCGGTCGAGCCGTCGGCGTGCAGGAGAAAAACTTCGAGTGGATCGCCGAGGTAGTAGTGATAGAGCTGATCGTTCCGAATTCGGTGCAACCGCACGGGCGCGGTGGGCGTCACCAGGAAATACAGCGCCGATCCCATCGGCCGTTGGTTGGCGAACGGCGGCGGCAGGCCGCCGGCCGCAATCGACGGGCCGCTCACATAGGTCCCGCGCACAAAGCCGCAGGTCGCGTTGGGTTCGAGGTCCAGAAGCGAACGGACTTCCTCGGCGGTCAGTTCATCCGACATGCGCGATCCTCGAAAATGCATCCATTTGGGCGGGGCCCGCGTGGCCAAGGCAATAAACTCGCGGGCGCGCGTCGTTCCTTATTAACCATGCGGCGGCCAGCCATATGCACTTGGTGCGGCGACAATAGGCTGATGCGTGGCCGATTGGCCTGCCGAACATGTCGGACTCAAGTTCTTGATGTCAATCGCTGCAATGTGGCGCCGCGGAAACCAATCACAGGCGCGGGCGCCGCACGGCGCATCGGCGACTCGCCGCCGAGCGGCCTGCAGCGCGCCTCGCGATGCTTCCCGATCATGATGGCGGCTCGGCCTTGGGCGGCAGAGGAAACAGCGTCACGAATTTCTCGGCAAGCGCGCGGTCGCCCTCGATCGACAATGCGCCTTGGGCCGTCAAGGCTTTCAGCGATTGGCCTCCGTAGACGGCTGCGGCAAGCGCCGACGCCGTGCCGGTGAAGATCAGGTCTGCGGTTTTTAGGTCGTCGCGCGCCACGTCGAGCCGTCCCCTCTTGATATGAGCGAGATAGGTCTCTGCCCCGAGGCGAAAGCCGATGCGCGCATCGAGGCCGCGCGCGCGGGCGGGATCGAGCATCGTGCGGAAGGAGAGCATCAACGACACCGCGCTGAGCGGCAGACTCGGGTCGTGCATCTGCGATCGCGTCGCCCAGCGTCCCAGCGCCTGGATGATCAGCTCGCTCTCATATCCCCAAGGCGTCAGCTCATAGACCTGTGCTGCCGCCGGCGGCGGCAGCCTGCGGCGGGTGAGCACGCCGGCCGCCTCCAACTGCTCGATCCGTTGCGTGAGAATGTTGGCGCTGATGCCGGGAAGGTCGGCGCGCAGGTCGCTGAACCGTTTGGGACCGAGCAGCAATTCGCGAATGACGAGCAGCGCCCAGCGCTCGCCGATGAGTTCGAGAGCATGGGCGGCGCCGCAGGCGTCGACATAACGACGGCGGAAGTGAGGCGGCCTAGTAGTTATTTTTTTTAACTGCATTGTTGCTTTTTATAACATATGCAGGTATGGGGGTCAAAATGCTGGTGGGGAGGAGAATGCAATGCCCAGGCTGATTTTCGTGAACTTGCCGGTGAGCGATCTCGCGCGATCCACAGCATTTTATCAAGCGCTCGGCGCAACAAAGGACGAGCGGTTCTGCGACGGGGCCACGGCGGCGTGCCTGGTGTTCTCCGAGACGATCCACGTGATGCTGCTGACGCATGACAAGTTCCGGCAGTTCACGCCGAAAAACATTGCAAACGCCAGAGAGACCAGCGAAGTCTTGATCTGCATCTCGGCGGACAGCCGCCAAGCGGTCGATGCGACGGTCGAGAAGGCGGGCGCCGCCGGCGGCAAGGTCGATATCGGCGCGCGGCAGGATTATGGCTTCATGTGCGGGCGCAGCTTCGAAGATCCCGACGGCCAAATCTGGGAAGTGATGTGGATGGACGCGACGGCGGCGATGGGCGCCGGGAATGCCAGCGCGGCGGCGTGACGCGGCGCGCGTGAACCAACGGAGACATGTCATGACTTATATCGACGGATTCGTGGTTCCTGTGCCCACTGGAAAAAAGGAGGCCTATCGCGAATTGTCCGCCCGGGTAGCGCCGATCTTCAAAGAATATGGCGCGCTGCGCGTGGTGGAATGTTGGGGCGACGACGTGCCCGATGGCAAGGTCACCGACTTCAAGCGCGCGGTGAAGGCGGAGCCGGGCGAAAACATTGTGTTTTCTTTGATACTCTGGCCGTCGAAAGCCGTACGCGATGCGGCCAGCAAGAAAATCATGTCCGACCCGCGAATGGCCCACGGCTCCGACATGCCGTTCGACGGCAAGCGCCTCATCTATGGCGGATTTGAACTTCTGCTCGACTCAGGGGAGTAGGCCGATGACGACGATCGCTCCATGCCTGTGGTTCGACGGAAAGGCGGAGGAAGCCGCGCGCTTCTACGTCTCGCTGCTGCCCGATTCGCGCATCGATCCCATTGTTCCCTATTACTTCGATGCGCCCGGAGGCAAACCCGGCGACGTCATGATGGTCGAGTTCACGCTCGCGGGACAAAGCTATCTGGCGCTCAACGGCGGTGCCGCCTTTCAGTTCACGCCGGCCGTCTCCTTGTGCGTGAGCTGCGATGATCAAGCCGAAATCGACCGCCTGTGGGACGCATTGTGCGATGGCGGCGCGCCCGGCCGCTGCGGCTGGTTGACGGACCGCTACGGCGTCTCGTGGCAAATCGTGCCGAAGATGGCGATCGAAATGATGAAGGGCAAAAACGCGGCAAAGATCGGCCGGACCTTCGAAGCACTGATGACGATGAACAAGCTCGACCTCGAAGCGCTGCGCAAAGCCTTCGACGGCGTTCCCGCCGCATAGCCAAAAGCCGACGAGAAAGGAGCGCCCCAATGGCCAATTCTCCGAACGCGTTCGTCTGGTACGAGCTGATGACCACCGACGTGGACGCCGCCAAGGCGTTCTATCAGGCCGTGATCGGCTGGGGCTCGCAGGAATGGGGCGGGCCGATGCGCTACATCATCATGAGCGCCGGCGACAAGATGGTCACCGGCCTGATGCCGATACCGGAGGAAGTAAGTGCGGCTGGCGGGCGACCGGGCTGGCTCGGCTATATCGGGACCGACGATGTTGACGCGGCGACGCAACGGGTGAGCAAGGCCGGCGGCTTTGTCCACCGCGCGCCTGCCGACATTCCGGACGTGGGCCGGTTTTCCGTGGTCGCCGATCCGCAGGGCGCGGTGTTCATGCTGTTCACCCCCTCGGGCGGAGACGACGCGCCCGCGCCCGTCGGAACACCGGGCCATATCGGCTGGCGTGAGCT
>Ga0075351_1000016_pt1 | contig 18826 bp, 11 predicted proteins | sample Sandmound_ThreeS_3_FD_120091 | JGI IMG/M metagenome (GOLD analysis project Ga0075351, IMG submission 120091) | Natural and restored wetland microbial communities from the San Francisco Bay, California, USA, that impact long-term carbon... | ecosystem: Environmental > Terrestrial > Soil >... | reverse complement strand
GTCCCCGGAGACACGCTCTGGGGCATCTCAGAGCGCTATACCGACTCCCCGTGGCGCTGGCCCGATCTATGGAACATGAACAAGGAGCAGATCCGTAACCCGCACCTCATCTATCCGGGCTATGTGTTGATCCTCGATCGCGAGCGCGGCCAACTGACGATTGCCCAGCCCGGCACACGCGAAGGCGAGCCGACGACGACGGGCGAGCCCACCTCGCCCACTACCGGAACTCCCGCGCCGAGTACAACTCCCGCGCCGAGTACAACTGCAGCCAGCACCGACGCGAGCATGGTCAAACTCACGCCGCACCTGCGCGCCGAGTCGCTCGCACGACAGGGAATTCCCAGCATTCCGGCCGCCTTGATCGAGCCGTTTCTGACTCGCCCGCTGATCATCGAGCCCGACGGCCTGGACAAGGGGCCCACCATCGTCGGCACCCAGACCGATCGCGTCATCATCTCCGCCGGGAATTCCGCGTATGTCCGCGGCATCGGCGCGTCGAAGGAAGACACCTGGTTCGTCTACCGCCGCGGCGGTCCGCTGGTCGACCCGGATACCAACCAGACGCTCGGCTACGAAGCCATCTATCTCGGCACCGCGCAGGTCACCCGCGCCGGTGACCCCGCGACGATCGTCCTCACCACCGCGGTGCGAGAAGTCGGCGCCGGAGACAAGCTGGTCGCCGCGAGCCGGCCGCAGTCGATCAGCTATGCGCCACACGCGCCCGTGACGAAGATCAACGGACGCATCATGTCCATCTACGGTGCCGGCCGCGTCGGCGAAGCCGGCCCGCAATCGATCATCACCGTGAATCGCGGTCGCGCCGACGGCGTCGAGGTCGGCCACGTTCTAGCGCTCTATACGCGCGGCGGCTTGGTGAGCGACGTGACCAAGCCAAAAGGCGCGGCTGACTCGAAGCTGCAATTGCCCGACGAACGCGCCGGGATCGCGTTTGTGTTCCGCGTCTTCGAGCGGATATCCTACGCGCTGGTCATGCACGTCACGAGGCCCGTCAGCCCTCTGGATGTGGTTCAGACGCCCTAGAAGCAGTTCCCGCCTGGTCGCCCTGACCGAGGTCACGCCGCCCGCATGACGCAAGACCCCGGGCTGGCGAGCTGGCTGCAACTCACGCTCACTCCCGGGCTCGGCGGCGCCGCCATCCGCGCCATGCTGAAGCAGTTCGGCTTGCCCGAGCGGGTGCTTGCGCGCAAGCCTTCCGAGCTCGCCGCGCACATCGCCCCCTCGGTGCTGGAAGCGCTCCATTCCGAGACGGTGCGACAGTCCGTCGCCGCCGCCCTCGCCTGGCTCGAGCAGCCCGGCAATTCGCTCGTCACGCTCGCCGACACGGGCTACCCGCATCTGCTGCTCGAGATTCCGGATCCACCGCCCTTGCTGTACGCGCGCGGGCGTGTCGAGCTGCTGCAAAGCTCGGCGCTCGCAGTGGTGGGCAGCCGCAACGCCACCGCGCAGGGCGCGGCGAACGCGCAGAGCTTCGCCAAGGCGCTGAGCGATGCCGGGCTCGCCATCGTGTCGGGCCTCGCGCTCGGCATCGACGCTGCGGCACATCGCGGCGGATTGGCCGGAAAAGGCTCGACCATCGCCGTCCTTGGCACCGGCATCGACGTGGTCTATCCACGCGCCAATACCGCGCTCGCGGCGCAGATTGCCGAGCTCGGCCTGCTCATTTCCGAGTTTCCCCTCGGCACCGGGGCGATGGCATCGAATTTTCCCCGGCGCAACCGCTTGATCAGCGGCCTCGCGCAAGGCTGCCTGGTCGTCGAAGCCGCTCTGGCGTCGGGCTCGCTGATCACCGCGCGATCCGCCGCTGAGCAGGGCCGCGAAGTATTCGCCATCCCGGGCTCGATCCACTCGCCGGTCTCGAAGGGCTGCCACGCGCTCATCAAGTCGGGCGCCAAGCTCGTCGAATCCGCCGAAGACGTTCTTGCCGAGCTGGGCGGCTTTCGCGCCAGCGGCTTCGCCTCCACGGTGCAGCCGACCGGGGCATTGCGCGGCGGCGGCGAATCGGCCGGGTTGCTCGAGCACATGGGACACGATCCGGTGGACATCGACGCGCTCTGCGTGCGCGCGGGAATGTCGGCCGAGCAGGTGTCCTCCGAGCTCCTCCGCCTGGAGCTCGCCGGCCACGTCGCCGCCCTGCCAGGCGGGCTTTTTCAGCGCCTGGAGAAGCGCAGCCGATAGGTAAACCGCGATGCGCTACAGCGCGTTATAACAACAAGGAGACTGTATGTACGAGATCCTCGTCTACCTGTTCGAGAACTGCCAGCAGCGGGAAGTGGCTTACGAGCGGGAGCGGATCGCCAAGAAGCTGTCCGCCGCCGGCTTCGAGCACGCCGACATCAGCGAAGCTTTGCACTGGCTCGCGGGCATGGCGCGGGCGCCGCAGTCGGAGCCGGTCGCTCTGCCCGACACGAAGCGCAGCTTCCGGGCCTTCGCGCCTCGCGAGCTCGCCAAGCTCGACGCGCAATGCCGCGGCTTCCTCCTCACGCTCGAGCAGTCCGGGATCCTGACGCCGCAGAACCGCGAGCTTGTGATCGAGCGCTCGCTCGCCGCCTCCGGCGCGTCGCTGACGCTGGAGCAGCTCAAGCTCATCGTGCTGATGGTGCTGTGGAATCAGCAGACTCCGACCAGCCAGCTGGTCGCCGAGGAACTCTTCACGGGCACGCAGGAGCGCCTGCCGAACTAGCGGCTCGCCTCGCGCGGTGGTTGAAGCGGCGCTGGCTTTGCACTTATCATCTGCGGCCTTTCGCGCCGCATGGCCAAAAAACTCATCATCGCCGAGAAACCGTCGGTCGCCAACGACATCGCGCGCGCGCTCGGCGGCTTTGCGCGCAAGGGCGACTACTACGAGAGCAGCCAATATGTGCTCTCCTCGGCGGTCGGCCACCTGCTCGAGCTCGTCGCGCCCGAAGGCCACGAGGTCAAGAAGGGCAAGTGGTCCTTCAAGAACCTGCCGGTCATCCCGCCGCACTTCGATCTGTCGCCGATCGAGAGGAACGAGGCACGCCTCAACCTGCTGCTGCGGCTGATGAAGCGCAAGGACGTGGCCGGCCTCATCAACGCCTGCGACGCCGGGCGGGAAGGCGAGCTCATCTTCCGCTACATCGCGCAGCACGCGCGCGCCAAGAAGCCGATCGAGCGGCTCTGGCTGCAGTCGATGACCCAGCAATCGATCCGCGACGGCTTCAGCAAGCTGCGCCAGGACAGGGAAATGCGCCCGCTCGCCGACGCCGCCAAGTCGCGCTCGGAGGCCGACTGGTTGGTGGGGATTAACGGCACGCGCGCCATGACCGCGTTCAATTCCAAGGAAGGCGGGTTCTATCTCACCACCGTCGGCCGCGTGCAAACGCCGACGCTGGCGATCCTGGTGGAGCGCGAGGACAAGATCCGTGCCTTCACGTCGCGTGCCTATTGGGAAGTGCACGCCCGGTTCGAAGCCAAGGCGGGCGAGTATGCGGGCCGCTGGTTCGAGCCGGACTTCAAGAGGAGCGACGACGATCCCGAGCGCAAGGCCGAGCGCCTCTGGGATGCCGCCGCGGCGGCGAAGATCGTCACCGCCTGCCGCGGCAGGAAAGGCGTCGCCACGGAGGAATCAAAGCCGGCGACGCAGCTTTCGCCGCTGCTTTTCGATCTGACCAGCCTGCAACGCGAAGCGAACGGGCGTTTCGGCTTTCCGGCGCGGATGACCCTGTCGCTCGCGCAATCGCTCTACGAGAAGCACAAAGTCCTGACCTACCCGCGCACCGATTCGCGCGCGCTGCCCGAAGACTACCTGCCGACCGTCAAGGACACCCTCAAGGAGCTTGGCGACACCGACGCCTTCGGCAGCTTCGCGAAGCAAGTGCTGAAGCAGGGCTGGGTAAAGCCGAACAAGCGGATTTTCGACAACGCGAAGATCTCGGATCACTTCGCCATTATTCCGACCCTGCAGACGCCGAAGCACCTGAGCGAGCCCGAGCAGAAGCTCTACGACCTGGTGGTGCGCCGTTTCCTGGCGGTGTTTTATCCCGCCGCCGAGTACCTGCAGACGACGCGCATCACCAAGGTCGGCGAGCACCATTTCAAGACCGAAGGCCGGGTCCTGCAAAAGGCAGGCTGGCTCGCGGTCTACGGCCGTGCGGCCGGCGAGGATGAGAAGACCTTGCCCGCGATCGAGCCGAAGGAGCAGGTCGCGGTGCTCGAAGTCGCAGAGCAGGCGAACGAGACCAAGCCACCGCCGCGCTACACGGAAGCAACCCTGCTCTCGGCGATGGAAGGCGCCGGCAAGCTGGTGGAAGACGACGAATTGCGCGCGGCGATGGAAGCGAAGGGGCTCGGCACGCCGGCGACCCGCGCGGCCATCATCGAAGGCCTGATCCGCGAGGAATACGTTCACCGCGAAGGTCGCGACCTCGTGCCGACGCCGAAGGCGTTCTCGCTGATCTTCGCGCTGGGCATGCTGCACATCGTCGAGCTCGCCTCGCCCGAGCTGACCGGCGAATGGGAGCACAAGCTGCGCCTCATCGAGCAGGGCAAGCTGACGCGCGAGGAGTTCATGAAGGAGATCTCGGAGCTGGTGCGCAAAGTCGTCGGCGTCATCAAGACCGGCGAGATCCCGGATGTCGTCTACGCCACCGTATCGGCGCCCTGCCCGAAGTGCGGCAAGGGCGTGGTGCAGGAGAACTATCGCAAGTTCCAATGCCAGAAATGCGACTTTTCCATGTGGAAAGTCACCTCGGGCCGCGAGTGGTCGCCCGACGAAGTGGCCGTACTCATTCGCAAGCGCGTGATCGGCCCGCTCACCGGCTTTCGCAGCCGGCTGGGCAAGCCGTTCGCCGCGGTCGTGCGCCTCACCGACGACTTCCGCACCGAGTTCGACTTCGGTCAGGACAAGGAGGGCAACGAGCCGGCGCCGGACTTCAGCGGCCAGGAGCCGCTGGGCGCGTGCCCGAAGTGCAGTAGCCGCGTCTTCGAGCACGGCATGGCCTATACCTGCGAGAAGGCGCTCGGCCCGGGCAAGAGCTGCGATTTCCGCTCGGGGCGCATGATCCTGCAACAGCCGATCGAGCGGGAGCAGATGAAGAAGCTGCTCGCGACCGGCAAGACGGACCTGCTGACCGCCTTCGTTTCCAAGAAGGGCCGCCGCTTCAAGGCCTTCCTGGTGAAGCAGCCGGACGGAAAGATCGGCTTCGAGTTTCAGGCGCGGGCCGCCAAGCCACCCGCGGGCAAGGCTACACGTCCAGGTTCCGCACCCCGAGCGCGTTCGACTCGATGAAGGCGCGACGCGGCTCGACCTCGTCGCCCATCAGCTTGGTGAAGATCTCGTCGGCGGCGATGCCGTCCTCGATCTGCACCTTGAGCAGGCGCCGGGCCGACACGTCCATCGTCGTTTCCCAGAGCTGCTCCGGGTTCATCTCGCCCAGGCCCTTGTACCGCTGCAGGGTCATGGAGCGCTGCACCTCGCCGAGCAGCCAGCGCATCGCCTCCGGAAAGTCGCGCACCGGCTGCTTCTTCTCGCCGCGCTGCATGGTGGCGCCTTCGCCGATCAGGCCGCGCAGCATCTCGGCGGTCTGCCGGATCTGCGTGTAATCGCCGGACAGCACGAACTCGTTGTCGATGGTGCTCATGCGCACGTTGCCGTGGCGCGTGCGCTCGATCCGCACCTGGTAGCGCTCCGTCTTCTGGTCGAAATGCGGCGCCACGGCGATGCCGTTGCCGCCGATGGCGCGCTCCAGCGCTTCGGCGGAAGCCTCGGCCGTCTCGCGCCGCGAGAGATCGACGTGCACCCCGCGCAGCAGCGCCTGCAGCACCTCGCGATCGATCAGACGCGAAACGCGCTCAATCACCGCCTCGGAAACAAGGTAGGACTTCGCCAGCTGCGCCAGCGTGTCGCCTGTGATCGGCTCGCGTCCCGCGCCGGGGTGGAGCGCAGCGTCGATCAAGGCCTGCCGGAGCATGAACTCGTTCAGCTCGTGCTCGTCCTTCAGGTAACGCTCCTCCTTGCCGAGCTTCGCCTTGTAGAGCGGCGGCTGAGCGATGTAGATATGGCCGCGCTCGACCAGCTCGGGCATCTGCCGGTAGAAGAAGGTGAGCAGCAGGGTGCGGATGTGCGAGCCGTCGACATCCGCGTCGGTCATGATGATGATGCGGTGGTAGCGCAGCTTGTCGGCGTTGTACTCCTCCTTGCCGAAGCCGCAGCCGAGCGCCGTGATCAGGGTGGCGATCTCGGCCGACGACAGCAGCTTGTCGAAGCGCGCGCGCTCGACGTTGAGGATCTTGCCCTTGAGCGGCAGGATCGCCTGGAACTTGCGGTCGCGCCCCTGCTTCGCCGAGCCACCGGCGGAGTCTCCCTCGACGAGATACAGCTCGCAGAGCGCCGGATCGCGCTCCTGGCAGTCGGCAAGCTTGCCCGGCAGGCCCATGCCGTCGAGCACGCCTTTCCGGCGGGTCATGTCGCGCGCCTTGCGTGCCGCCTCGCGCGCGCGCGCGGCGTCGACGATCTTCGACGTGATGATGCGCGCGTCGGCCGGCCGCTCGGCGAGGAATTCGCGCAGCTTCTCGGCCACGATCTCCTCCACCACCGGGCGCACCTCCGACGAAACCAGCTTCTCCTTCGTTTGCGAGGAGAACTTCGGCTCCGGCACCTTCACCGAGAGCACGCAGGCCAGTCCTTCGCGCATGTCGTCGCCGGTAGTCTCGACCTTGGCCTTCTTCGCTAGGTCGCCTTCCTCGATGTACTTGTTCAGGACGCGGGTCATGGCTGCGCGCAGACCGGTGAGGTGGGTGCCGCCGTCCTTCTGCGGAATGTTGTTGGTAAAGCAGAGAACGCTCTCCTGATAGGAGTCGTTCCACTGCATCGACACCTCCACGGTGATGCCGTCCTTCAAGCCCTGACCGTGGAAGATGTTCGGGTGCAGGACGTTCTTCGCCCGGTTCATGTACTCGACGAAGCCGCGCACCCCGCCGCCGAAGGCGAAGTTTTCCTCCTTCGCCACGCGCTTGTCGACGAGAAGGATCTTGACGCCGTTGTTGAGGAACGAGAGCTCGCGCAGCCGCCGCGCCAGGATGTCGTAGTGGAAGTCGATGTTGCCGAAAATTTCCCTGGAAGCGAGGAAATGCACCTCGGTGCCGCGGCGTTCGGTGCTGCCGATTTCCTTCAACGGCTCGACGGCAACGCCCTTGCGGAACTCCATCTGGTGGGCGCGGCCGTCGCGCCAGATCGTGAGCCGCAGCCATTCCGAGAGCGCGTTGACCACCGAGACGCCGACGCCATGCAGCCCGCCCGAGACCTTGTAGCTATTGGAGTCGAACTTGCCGCCGGCATGCAGCTCGGTCATCACGATCTCGGCGGCGGAGCGCTTCAGTTCGTCGTCCTCCTTGATGCCGGTGGGAATGCCGCGGCCGTTGTCGAACACCGAGACCGAGTTGTCGGTGTGCACGGTGACGACGATCTCATCGCAGTAGCCGGCGAGCGCCTCGTCGACCGCGTTGTCCACCACCTCGAACACCATGTGGTGCAGACCGGTGCCGTCCGAGGTGTCGCCGATGTACATCCCCGGGCGCTTGCGCACCGCGTCGAGGCCCTTCAGGACCTTGATCGCGTCCGAGCCGTAGTCGCTGCCGTTGCCGTTGCCTTTGTGGTCCGACATGCTTTCGCTAGATCCTCATCGGCATGACGACATAGCGGAAGTCCTGCTCCGTCGGATAACTGATCAGCGCGCTGGAGGAAGCGTCACCGAACGCGCACTCGATGTCATTGCCGGACACGTTGTTCAGGACGTCGAGCAGGTAGTTGACGTTGAAGCCGATGTCGAGCGCGTCGCCCGAATACTTGACCTCGACTTCCTCGTGCGCCTCTTCCTGCTCGGCGTTGGACGACACGATCTTCAGGCTGCCGTCGGTCAGGACCCAGCGTACCCCTCTGAACTTCTCGTTCGACAGAATGGCCGCGCGCAGCAGCGCCTGGCGCAGGGCTTCGCGTCCGACCTGGAGCTTGTTCTTGTGCTGCGCAGGGATCACGCGCGTGTAATCCGGAAACTTGCCGTCGATCAGTTTGGAGACCAGCTCGATGGTGCCGAAGCGGAAGGCGGCCTGCGTGGCCGAGATCTCGACGTTGACCTCTTCGTCGCTGTCGGCGAGCAGCTTGGAGAGCTCGAGGACGGTCTTGCGCGGCACGATGACCTCCTGCCGGGGCAGGCCGCCGCTGAGGACGGTTGCCGCGTAGGCCAGCCGGTGGCCGTCGGTAGCCACCAGCTTGAGGTGGCCATCTTCCACGACCATCAACAATCCGTTCAGGTAATAGCGGATGTCCTGCTGCGCCATCGCGTACTGGACGAGACCGAGCAGCCGGCGCAGGGCTTTCTGGCTCAGGGAGAAGCGCGCCGCCTCGCCGCTCGGCTTCGCCAGGCGGGGGAAGTCCTCCGCCGGCAAGGTCTGCAGGGTGAAGCGGCTCTTGCCGGCCTTGACCAGTAGGCGCTTGTCCTGCTGCTGCAGCGTCAGATCGGCATTGTCCGGAAGGGCCCGCAGGATATCGACCAGCTTGCGCGCGCCGACGGTCACTCCCCGCGTCTCGCCGCTCGGCTGCAGCGTCGTCCGCGCGGTGATCTGGATCTCGATGTCGGTCGCGAGAAAGGAAAGGTTGGGTCCCGCCTCGATTAGCACGTTCGACAGGATCGGCAGCGTATGGCGCCGCTCGATGATGCCGCTCACCGCCGCCAGCGGAGTGAGAATGTCGTCACGCTTCGCTTTGATCATTTGTTATTTGCCTGTTAATTCTTAGTAGTAGTAACTAATAGAGAGCAAGCAAACGTGGGATAAGTCCCGAATCTTCCATCGCGGCGGCGAGTTACGTCGCGGCTAAGTCCTCTGGAAACCTGTGTGCGGCGTGTATGCGATTGTGGACAACTCTGGAGCCACACGAAAAGGGGCGGGTTATTCACAAACTGTCCCGCCCGCACACACAGCTTGTCCACGCTCAACCCTTCAGCACTTGCTCGAGCACGAGGTAGTCGCGGTTCAGGCTGGTGTCGTGCTTGCGCAGGGTGGCGACCGTGCGGCAGGCGTGCAGAACAGTCGTATGGTCGCGGTTGCCGAAGGCTTCGCCGATCTCGGGCAGGCTCATCTGCGTCAGGTCCTTGGCGAGCGCCATGGCGACCTGGCGCGGACGGGCGAGATTGCGGCTGCGCTTCTTCGAATGCATGTCCGAGACCTTGATCTTGAAGTACTCGGCCACGGTCTTCTGGATGCCTTCGACGCTGATCTGGCGGCTGTTGAGATTGAGGATGTCGCGCAGCGCCTCCTTGGCGAGGTCGAGCGACAGATCGCGCTCGGTGAAGCGGGCGAAGGCGAGCACCTTCTTCAGCGCGCCCTCCAGCTCCCGGACGTTGGAGCGGATGTGCTTGGCGATGAAAAAGGCGATCTCCTCCGAGAGCGCGATCGCCTCGGCCTCGGCCTTCTTCAGCACGATTGCCACCCGCATCTCGAGCTCGGGCGGCTCGATCGCTACCGTCAGGCCCCAGCCGAAGCGCGAGATCAGGCGCTCCTCCATGCCGGCGATTTCCTTCGGGTAGGTGTCGCAGGTGATGACGATCTGCTTGTGCGCCTCGACCAGGGCGTTGAAGGCGTAGAAGAATTCCTCCTGCGTGCGACCCTTGTTCGAGAAGAACTGGATATCGTCGATGAGCAGCAGGTCGAGCGAATGGTAGTAGCGCTTGAAATCGTCGAATGACTTCTGCTGGTACGCCCGCACGACGTCGGTGACGTACTGCTCGGCGTGGATGTAGCGGATGCGCGCCTCAGGGCGATGGTCCGCCACGGTGTTGCCAATGGCCTGCACGAGGTGCGTCTTGCCGAGGCCGACGCCCCCGTAGACGAACAGCGGGTTGTAGGAGGTGCCGGGGTTTTCCGCCACCTGGATGGCCGCGGCGCGGGCGAGTTGGTTCGCCTTGCCGGTGACGAAGCTGTCGAAGGTGAAAGCCCGGTTCAGGCGCGAGCGCTCGGCCAGGGTCGGCGCCTCGGGGAGGGCGCGCGCCACCGGTTGCGGCGAGCGCGCTGTGCCATCGGCATTGCGCGCCAGCACGAGACGCAGCCCGAGCTCTCGGCCGCTTGCCTCCGCAGCCAGGCGCTCGATCCGGGCGGCGAAGCGCTCGCGCACCAGCTCGAGAACGAAGCGGTTGGGGGCGGTGAGGACGAGCGTATCGCTGGCGGAATCCGCCTCGGGTGCGAGGGGGCGGATCCAGGTATTGAACTGTTGCGCGGGGAGTTCCTGCTCGAGACGGCGCAGGCAGGTATCCCAGAGGTTTTGCATCTTGTGATTGGGCCTAAACGAGCGAGAATTTTACTCGCTTCGCCATGGCTTATCCACAGAGAAAAGCGCTCGGGAAAGCGCGATGAAATGATTTGACAACGCGTTCTCGCGCACGCTCTAATACCGCCCTTTTTCGGATCGGCAGATGGCCACCAAGCGCACTTATCAACCCTCCAAGACACGGCGCGCCCGGCGCCACGGATTTCTGGTGCGCAGCCGAACTCCCGGCGGACGCAAAGTACTGCGCAACCGGCGGGCCCGCGGTCGGCGCCGGCTCGCGCTATAGTCGCTGCCGCAACGCGCGCGAAGCGCTTCGGGCTGGGCGCGGCGCGGCGGCTGCGGCGCAAGGCGGATTTCGAGCGGCTGCTGCGACAAGGGACACGCCTGCGCGCAGGCGGCTATACGTTCTTCATCGAGCGGCGCGTTGCGGGCGGGCCGAGGCTGGGCATCCTCGTGTCGCGCAAGCATGCTGCGGCGGCATCGGTTCGCAATGGCCTCAAGCGCTGTATTCGCGAGGCTTTTCGCCTCGAGCAGGAAAGGCTGGGCCCGGTCGACCTGCTGGTGAGGCCTCCCGAGCGCATCGCGGCGTCGGCGGACATGATCAGGCAATTACGAAAACTGTTGGGCGAACTGGACAAATGATCGCGAGCCTTCTGCGCTTCGGCGTGCGTGCCTATCAGGTAGCGGTGAGACCGGTCCTGCCGCGCGCCTGCCGCTTCCATCCCAGCTGCTCGGAGTACGCCGCCGAGGCGCTTGCCCGCCACGGCGCTTGCCGAGGCTGCTGGCTCGCGGCGCGGCGTGTCGTGCGCTGCGGTCCGTGGCATCCCGGCGGCTACGACCCGGTGCCCTGATCATGGATGCGCAGCGACTCATCCTGCTCCTCATCTTCGGCTTCTCGGTGCTCTTCCTTTGGGAAGGCTGGGAACGCGAGCACCGGCCGAAGCCGGCACCGCAGCCGCCGGCGGCACAGCAGCAAGGGGTACCTGTACCCGCGACGCCGGCTGCGCCCGGCGCACCAACTCAGGCTCCTGCCAAAGGGGCTGCGCAGGCCAGCGCGCCGGCCGTTCCGGCTGCGGAAGCCGCGGCGCGGGGCGAGACGGTGCGCGTCAGCACCGACCTCATCACTGCCGAAATCGATACGCTCGGCGCCACGCTGAAGCGCCTCGAGCTCCTGCGGCACAAGGACTCCGAGGATCCGAACAAGAACCTGGTGCTTCTCAATCCTGAGCACCGCTACGAAGCGCAGAGCGGAATCGCCGGCGAAGGCGGGCCGAACCACCGCACGCTGTGGCGGCTGCTGCCGGGGGAGCGCTCGCTCGCCGCCGGCGCCGATCGCGTCGAGGTGCGCCTCGCCGCGCAGGGACGCGACGGCCTAGAGGTGCAAAAGGTCTACACCTTCAAGCGCGACAGCTACGTGGTCGAGGTCTCGCTCGAGATGCGCAATCCGCGCCCGCAGCCCGCCTCCGGGTATGCCTACTTCCAGCTCACGCACGACGGCCGGCCGCTCAGCGATGCGCATACGCTGGCCCAGTCGTTCGGCGCGCAGAGCTACACCGGTTTCGCCCTCTACTCCAAGGAACACGCATTCGAGAAGGTGCCGCCGACCGATCTCGACAAGGCAAAGGAGCACACCAACCGCGCCGACAACGGCTGGCTGGCATTCGTCCAGCATTACTTCGTTTCTGCCTGGCTGCCGCCTGACGGCGCGCGCGACTATGTCTTGGAGAAGCGGCAGGACGGGACCTATGCCGGCCGGGTACTCATCCCTGTGCAGGTCGCGGCCGGCGGCGACACCAAAGTGACCGTGCCGTTGTACAGCGGACCGCAGGAGAAGCGTCGCCTCGAGGCCGCGGCGCCGGGACTCGATCTGGTGGTCGACTATGGCTGGCTGACGGTGATCGCCTGGCCGCTTTTCTGGTTGCTGCAGAAGTTCCATGCCCTGTCGGGCAACTGGGGCATCGCCATCATCCTGCTCACGGTATCGATCAAGATCATCTTCTTCCCGCTCTCAGCGGCAAGCTACAAGTCGATGGCGAAGATGAAGCTCGTCACGCCGCGCCTGACCAAAATCCGCGAGATGTACGGCAACGACCGGCAGAAGATGAACCAGGCGATGATGGAGCTCTACAAGACCGAGAAGATCAATCCGCTCGGCGGCTGCTTCCCGATCCTGGTACAGATCCCGGTGTTCATCGCCCTCTATTGGGTGCTGCTCGCCGCGATCGAGTTGCGCAACGCGCCCTTCATGCTGTGGATCAAGGACCTCTCGGCGCTCGATCCCTATTACGTGCTGCCGATCCTCATGACCGGCACGATGGTGCTGCAGACCAGGATGAATCCGGTGCCGCCGGACCCGGTGCAGGCCAAGGTGATGCAATTCATGCCTTATGTCTTCAGCATCTTTTTCTTCTTCTTTCCGGCGGGGCTGGTGCTGTACTGGCTCGTGAACAACATCCTTTCGATCCTGCAGCAGTGGCAGATCCAGCGGATGTTCAACCGCGACAAGCCGGCGCATGCCAAGCGATGAGCTAGCGCGCGACACCATTGCCGCGATCGCCACACCCGCTGGACGCGGCGGCATCGGCATCGTGCGCGTTTCCGGGCCCGCAGCGGTCGCGATCGCCACGCGCCTGCTCGGCAAGCTCCCCGAACCCCGCCGCGCGACGCAATCCACCTTTCGCGACGCGCAGGGCAGCCTGATCGACCGGGGCATTGCATTGTTTTTCCCCGCGCCGCACTCCTATACCGGCGAGGCGGTCCTCGAGCTGCACGGACACGGGGGACCGGTCGTGATGCAGGCGGTGCTCGGCGCCTGCCTCGAAGCCGGCGCGCGCCTGGCGGAGCCCGGCGAGTTCACGCGCCGGGCGTTTCTCGAAGGCAAGCTCGATCTCGCCCAGGCCGAAGCGGTCGCCGATCTGATCGACGCGACCACCCGCGAGGCGGCGCGCTCTGCGCTGCGCTCGCTGACCGGCGAGTTTTCCGCAGCCGTGACCCGGCTCGGCGCCCAGCTGGTCGAGCTGCGCGCGCTGATCGAGGCGATACTCGACTTCCCGGAAGAAGAGGTCGACCCGTTGTATGTCGGCGACGCGGCGGCGCGCCTGGCGCGCACCCGCGCAGCCCTGGACGACGTCCTCGTCAAGAGCCGGCAGGGCAGCTTGTTGCGCGATGGCGTGCACGTGGTGCTCGTCGGCCGTCCGAACGTCGGCAAGTCGAGCCTTCTCAATCGGCTCGCGGGGGACGAGCGGGCGATCGTTGCCCCCGTGCCGGGGACGACGCGCGACGCGTTGCGCGAGGCGGTGCAGATCGATGGCGTCCCGCTCGTGCTGGTCGATACGGCCGGGCTGCGGAGCGACCCCGATGCGATCGAGCGGCTCGGGATAGAGCGGACTCGCCGCGAGCTCGAGAGCGCGGATGTGATGTTGGTGGTGCGCGAGGCCGGCGGCGATGCCGCCGCGCCGGAAGGGCTGCCAGCGCAGACGCTGCGCATCGATGTCTACAACAAGATCGATCTCGCGCCGGATTTCCGAGTACCCGCCGGCGCGCTGGGTGTCTCGGCGAAGACGGGCGTCGGACTCGATCGGCTGCGCGAGTCGATTCTGCAGGCGGCGGGCTGGGGCGCGACCGGGGAAACCGTGTTTCTCGCACGCGAGCGCCACATGCGCGCGCTCGAGACCGCGCGTGGTCACCTGGCTGCCGCCGCCGGAGAAATGGCGCGGCTGGAGCTTTTCGCAGAGGAGCTGAGGCTCGCGCAGGCGGCTCTCGGTGCCATTACCGGCGAATACCGGGCCGACGACCTGCTCGGCGAGATCTTCTCGCGCTTCTGCATCGGTAAGTGAAGCCCGCGCGCGATAGCTGGCAGAACCCGGCAATTGCGCTCGTGCTGTGCACCGTGGCCGGAGCCCTGTTCGCCGCGCTGCATATCCCGCTGCCCTGGATGCTCGGGCCTCTTTGCGCGATGGCGGCGTGCAACTTCGCCGGCGCGGAGCTGCGCTCGGTGCGCGGCTCGCGCGAGGCCGGGCAAGCGGTGATCGGCACCGCCCTCGGCTTGTATTTCACGCCGGTGGTCAGCGCACAGGTACTCTCGTACTGGGCGGTTCTGCTCTCCGCGGGCGTGTTCGCCATTGCGCTCGGCGTGCTGGGTGGCGCGATGCTCTCGCGGCTCGCCAACGTCGATCGCGGCACGGCGTTCTTCGCCAGCGTGCCCGGGGGGGCGGCGGAGATGACCTTGCTCGGCGAGCGCTACGGCGCGCGGCCCGACCGCGTCGCGCTCGCACAGTCGCTGCGCATCCTCATCGTGGTGATCGTCGTGCCCTTCGCGCTGACCTATTCCGGCGCCCACGGCGTGGATCCCTATGGCGCGGCTGCCGTGCCGGTGCATTGGGCGAAACTCGCGGTGCTCCTTGCCGGCGCCGCGCTCGCGGGCGCGGCGGTGTCGCACCTCGGGCTGCCGAACGGTTTCATGTTTGGCTCGCTCGCGCTGACCATCATCCTGACCGCGAGCGAAGTCGAGTTGTCTTCCGTGCCGACGGTCCTCACGAACGCGGCGCAGGTCCTCATCGGCTGGGTTCTGGGCTCGCGCTTCGAGCGGCGCTCTCTCCGCAGCGCGCCACGCTATGTCGCGGCGGTGCTGGCGAGCGTCCTGGCTGGCATTGCCTGCGCCGCCAGCTTCGGAGCGCTGCTTGCCTGGGCGGCGAGCCTCTCCGTCCCCACCCTCGTCCTCGCGACCGCGCCCGGCGGGATCGCCGAAATGTGCATCACGGCCAAGGTCCTGCAGCTCGGCGTGCCGCTCGTCACGGCGGCGCACGTGATGCGGGTCTTGCTTCTTCTTCTCACGACAGGGCCGGTCTACCGCGCCGCACGAGTCCTGCAGAGGCGTTTTGATAGTCGATAAGTCGTTGAAAATAAGTTAGTTTATCGATCTTTCGCATTGCACTGCATCAAGCGTTGGTCGGGCACCCGGTGCTAGAATCCGTCGCCACCTGACCGGCCCAGCCCCCCTGGGCCGTTTGCCTTTCTGGAGTCATTGATGACAGCTGCCGCTCCTCTCCAAGCCACCGCCGCCCCGAATTGGGTGCGCCATCAGGGATTGCGCCAATGGGTCGCGGAGATTGCCGCGCTGGCGAAGCCCGATCGCATCGTGTGGTGCGACGGGTCGGAAGCGGAGTACCGCCGGCTTTGCGACGAGCTCGTCGCCGCCGGCACTTTCACGCGGCTCAACCCGAAGCTTCGGCCCGACAGCTATCTCGCGCGCTCGCACCCTAGCGACGTCGCCCGCATGGAAGAGCGCACCTTCATCTGCAGCCAGACGTCGGAGCAGGCCGGGCCCACCAATAACTGGATCGACCCGCGCGAAATGCGCGCAACGCTGACGCGCCTGTTCGACGGCTGCATGCGCGGCCGCACGCTGTACGTGATTCCCTTCTCGATGGGCCCGATCGGCTCTCACATCGCGCAGGTCGGCGTCGAGATCTCGGACTCGGCATACGTCGCGGTGAGCATGAAGCTGATGACGCGCATGGGCCGCGCCGTGGTCGAGTGGCTGGGCGAGAGCGGAAAGTTCGTGCCGGGCGTGCATTCGGTCGGCGCGCCGCTCGCCCCGGGCCAGAAGGACGCCGCCTGGCCGTCCAACGAGAAGGAAAAGTGGATCGTGCACTTTCCCGAGACGCGCGAGATCTGGTCCTTCGGCTCGGGATACGGCGGCAACGCGCTGCTCGGCAAGAAGTGCCTTGCCCTGCGCATCGCCTCGGTCATGGCGCGCGACGAAGGCTGGCTCGCCGAGCACATGCTCATCCTCGGCATGGAATCGCCGCAGGGCGAGAAGAGCTATATCGCCGCGGCTTTTCCTTCCGCGTGCGGCAAGACCAATCTCGCGATGCTCATTCCGCCTTCCGCGCTCAAGGGCTGGAAGGTGACCACCGTCGGCGAGGACATTGCCTGGATCAAGCCGGGCAAGGATGGACGCTTCTACGCGATCAATCCGGAATACGGCCTGTTCGGTGTCGCCCCCGGGACTTCGCAGCACACCAACGCAAACGCCATGCGGATGCTGCGCGGGAACGTCATCTTCACCAACGTCGCCCTGACGCCCGACGGCGATGTGTGGTGGGAAGGCATGACGGAGCAGCCGCCCGCCAATCTCATCGACTGGCAAGGCAGACCTTGGACACCGGCGGACGGAAAGCAGGGGCGTCTCGCCGCCCATCCCAACGCGCGCTTTACGGTTCCCGCGTCGCAGTGTCCTTCGATGGACGAGCGCTGGGAGGATCCTCAGGGCGTGCCGATTTCCGCGTTCCTTTTCGGCGGCCGGCGCGCTTCGACCGTGCCTCTGGTCGTCGAGGCGCCAAGCTGGGACGAAGGCGTGTACATGGCCGCCACGCTCGGCTCGGAGACCACCGCCGCGATTACCGGCAAGGTCGGGGTCGTACGACGCGATCCGATGGCAATGCTGGCGTTCTGCGGCTACAACATGGGCGAATACTTCGCGCACTGGCTCGCCATGGGCCGCAAGGTGAAGAGTCCGCCGCGCATCTTCCGCGTCAACTGGTTCCGCCGCGACGCGCAGGGCAAATTCATCTGGCCGGGCTTCGGCGAGAACATGCGCGTGCTGCAGTGGATCGTCGAGCGCAGCCAGGGGAAAGCAAACGGCATCGAAACGCCGCTCGGCATCATGCCGCGCTACGAGGACCTCAACTGGACCGGCCTCGACAAGCTTTCCGCCGCCCAGTATGCCGAGCTGACGCGCATCGATGCCGGCTCGTGGAAGGAGGAGCTGGCGCTGCACGACGAGTTCTTCGCCAAGCTGGGCCGGCATCTGCCGGCGGCGCTGGAGGCGCGGCGCGGCGGAATGCACGACCGACTCGCCGCCTAGCGGCCTTTCAGCGCAACAGCCGCAACCAGCGCGGCGAGCAGAGCGCTCGCCGCCGCCGCCGCCAATGCGGCGTTCGAGCGACAGATCTCGAGCATCAAGCCTCCGCCGCCGAGCCCGATGCCGACCCCGGCGAGAAGCGCGCTCGCCGACCAGGTGAAGGCTTCCGCGGTGTGCTCTGGCCGTACGCTCTTCGTGACGAGCATCGATTGCACGATCAGCACCGGCGCCATCACCACGCCGGCGAAGAATCCGAGCGTGGCGAATGCGAGTGGCGCTGACGGAATGCTGAGCAGCGCGAGTCCGGTGCCCATTAGAGCCAGCAGTACGGAGAACTGCGGTACGAGGCGGAAGCGCCAACTGCGGCTGCCGTAGGCGAGACCGCCAAGAGCGCTGCCGACGCTCATCAGGCCGAGGAGCAGGCCGGCAAGCGCCGGAGAAGCGCGCTCCGTGGCATACGCCGTCACGCCAATCTCGAGCAAGCCGAACGCCATCGAGAACAGCAGCACCACGCCGATCAATGGCAGAAAGCCGGGCTCACCGAGAGGGCCGAGCAGCCGCGGAGCCGAGCGCTCCTCGACCTTCCACGCGCGCAGCGCAGACGAGCGGAGGAAAAGCAGCGCGCCGGCGCTGCCGCAGGCGGCGGCGAAGTAGATGGCGCTCGCCGGCGACGCGAACGCGACGAAAAGCGCGACCAGCACCGGCCCGAGAATGAAGATCAGCTCGATCAGGACCGACTCGAGCGAGTAGGCCGTGCCCAGTTGCATCTCGTCGGCGAAGCGCTGGCGGAAATAGGTTCGCATGCACACCGTGATTGGCGGGAAGGTCGCTCCAGCGGCAACCGCGAGGAGGAGAGCAGGCGAGCCGAGCTGCTCGAGGGCCCAGACAAAAAGGACGAGCGCCGCGGGAAAGAGCAGCGTGGCCGCGAGGAGAACGCCGCGTGGCCCATAGCGATCGATGAAGCGCCCGAGGATCGGTGCGACCGCCGACAAGCCGCCGACATAGCAGGCGGTTGCTGCGCCACCTTCGGCGAACGAGTCCCGGCTGGTCTGTACATGGAGCAGGATGGCGAGACCCGTGATGCCGATCGGCAGGCGGCCGATCAGCGAGGCAGCGAAGATCTCGCGCACCTCGGGTGCTTTCAGCAGATGGGTGTAGCGATCGAGTGAGATCACGGGGTCGCCATTGTCTATGCTGCAAAGCAGCAATGCATTGTTGTTTCACGTGAAACCACGACGGCGGCGGTTCCACGTGAAACGTCGCGTAAAATTCGCGTCACGCCATGTCGACTCGGGAATTCGAAGTGATCGTTATCGGTGGCGGTCACGCCGGTACCGAGGCCGCGCTGGCGTCGGCCCGCCTGGGCTGCAGGACGCTGCTTCTGACGCACAGTATCGAAACCCTCGGCCAGATGTCGTGCAATCCCTCGATTGGCGGCATCGGCAAGGGCCATCTCGTCAAAGAGATCGACGCTCTCGGCGGCGCGATGGCCATCGCCACAGATGAAGCGGGCATCCAGTTCCGCACCCTGAATGCGTCCAAGGGCCCTGCCGTGCGAGCAACCCGAGCGCAGGCCGACCGGGTGCTGTACCGGCAAGCGATTCGCCGCCGGCTGGAAAACCAGCCGAATCTGAGCCTCTTTCAGCAAGCGGTCGACG
>Ga0075351_1000015_pt1 | contig 18920 bp, 18 predicted proteins | sample Sandmound_ThreeS_3_FD_120091 | JGI IMG/M metagenome (GOLD analysis project Ga0075351, IMG submission 120091) | Natural and restored wetland microbial communities from the San Francisco Bay, California, USA, that impact long-term carbon... | ecosystem: Environmental > Terrestrial > Soil >... | reverse complement strand
GACCGGCCGGTTGAAGGTGGCCATGTCGCCCTTGGCGATATTTTCCGTCAGGAGCTGCCATTGCGCTTTCAGCTCGTCGAGCAGCACGGCGCAGCGCACTGCGCGGGCGGCGATGCGCCCGATCGTCGAGTGCACCGCATCGACGGGAATTTCCGTCCCGGCGACCGTGGACGCGATCTTTAGGACGCGGGTGAGATGTTTCTTGGTCGGCTCATGGCCGGCCACCACCATGGCCAGCACATTCGCGAGCGGGCCGACCTGCGCGCGCTCGCCCTGGAAAGTCGGCGCTTTGATCCAGGAATACTTGCCGTCATCCTGCCAGTCGGTGTAGCTCGGGGCCGTTTCGCCCTTGAACGGATGCAGCGCCTTACCGTCGCCGGAATAGGCGTACCAGGCGTGCTTGACGCTCTCCTGCACGCCGTCACGGAAGTACGGATCGCCGAAGCGCTCGACGGTTTTGAACGAGGTGAGGTCCGCCGCCTTGATGTAGCCGCCGGGCATCGCGAATTTCGTGCCCTTGGTGTCGAGCGGCAAGTCGGGAACCGACAGGTAGTTCGTCACGCCCGCGCCAACCTTGGTCCAGTCGGCATAGACCGCGCCGACCGCGGCGACGTCGGGGATCATGGCGTTGTTGACGAAGTCGTCGAGCTCGTCGATCCAGTTCTTGATCGCGTAAAGCCGCTCCAGCGTAAGCGTCGATTGGCTTTCCGGATTGATTGGATTGGCGACGCCGCCGACCGCCAGGTTCTGGATGTGCGGCGTTTTCGAGCCGAGCACGCTGACGATCTTGTTGGCGATGCGCTGGACTTCCAACGCCTGGACGTAATGGGTGGCGGCGAGCAGATTGATGTCCGGCGGCAGCTTCATCGCCGGATGGCCCCAATAACCCGAGGCGTAGACGCCGAGCTGCCCGGAGCCGACGAATTTCGCAAGCTTGTCGCGCACCGCGCGGATCGCCGGCTCGCTGTTGCCTTTATAGTCGGACAGCGAAGCGCCGATCTTGGCCGCGCCGGCCGGATCGCCCTTAAGGGCGGAGACGATGTCGACCCAATCGAGCGCCGCGAGATGATAGAAATGAACGATGTGATCATGCACGCCGTGCGCGGCGATGATCATGTTGCGGATATATTGCGCGTTGAGCGGCACATCGAGCTGCAGCGCATTCTCCACCGCGCGCACCGAGGTGATGGCGTGGACGGTGGTGCACACGCCGCAAATGCGCTGCGTGAACACCCAGGCGTCGCGCGGATCGCGCCCCTTGAGAATGATCTCGATGCCGCGCCACATCTGACCCGATGACCAGGCCTTGCTCACCTTGCCGTCGTCGACTTCGCAGTCGATGCGCAGATGTCCTTCGATGCGGGTGATCGGATCGACGACGATGCGGGTCATGATGCAAGTCCCTCAGCTGCTCGGCGGGGCGGATTGGAAAGGACCGGCAGCAGTTTGCAGAACAGGATGAACAACAGGACGTGCAGGCTCACGAGTCCTATGGTGATCATCAGTTCGGGAACCGACGGGAAATATCTCCAGCCGGGCGAGCCCTGGTAAGCGATCAGATAGCTGTCGAGGCGGTAGAACGTTCCGCCGAGGAGCAGCGCGCACGCGGACAGGAAAATGTAGCGCTCGGTGCGCCGCAGCCGATCGGCCGAGAGCAGCGCGATAGCCGCCCCGAACATAAAGGTTTCGACCCAGAACAACAGCGCCGCGCGGGTCGGCTCGAACGCAAGGCCAAGATTGCCGTTGATCACGATCACCCCGATGCGGACGACCATGAAGGCGACGACCAGCCACAGGATGATGCGCCCGATCGAACTCAACAGCGGCAATTCCGATTGCAAGCGGAAGCCGCGGCTCACCAGGGTCGCCTCGAAAGCGACGATGGAATAGCCCATCGCGATTGCCGAGATCAGATAAAGAACGGGCAGAAGCTGCGTCCACCACAACGGCGGGAGCTTCGACTCGTTCACCGCCAAGATCGTGCCGAGGGCCGACTGATGCATGGTCGGCAGCAACACGCCGAGCGCGATGATCACGAACATGAACCGTTCCATGAACAGGCGAATTCGGCTGAGCCCGAAGCGTTCGAGAAAGGCGGGCGAAAACTCGATCCAAAGAACCGCGACATAGGCCATCACGCACAGCGCGGTCTCGAGCATGATCGAGTTCGTGTTGAGGTACCAGGGCAGCAGCAGATTCAACGAATTGAAGTAACGGCCGAGATCGATCATCACGGCAACGCCGGCGAGCGTGTAGCCGAACAGCCCGCCGAGCAGCGCCGGGCGCATGATCGGATGGTATTTGCCCTGGTTGAGCACATAAGTGAGGAGCGCCATCGCAAAGCCGCCGCATCCGATGGCGGGGCCGACGATCACGTCGAACGCCACCCAGATACCCCAGGGATAGCCGGGATTGACGTTGGCGACAGCGCCGATGCCGAAGTAGTAGCGCTTGGCGATGTAGTAAAAGCCCACCAGCGTCAGCACGGTGAGGATCGCTACCGGGACCGTCAGAATGCGGCCACCCAGAGGGCGCGGCTGAGCATGCGCGTCTTGCATGGCGATCTCCCTCAGCTCTTCTCTGAGGAATGCGGCTCGTCGCCGCCGTTGCCCTTGCGGGTCGACCGGTAGGTGAGAGCAAGCAGACCGGCAAACAGCACGACGGGCGCGGCGAACCACTTGTAGATCGTGTGCTGGATGCCTTCGGCGGTGGCCGCGAAGGAATGGTTCGGAAGGTTCGGCAGGCCGAGCTTGTCGAACGACACGCCCGCGATGTAGCGCAGCTGCGTGCCGCCGCCGTCCTTCTCGCCATAGACCTTCTTCAGATAGTTCGCGGTCTGGCCGGGGTTTGTCGGCCGGGTCTCGTCGCCGAGGCGCCCGCGCGGAAAATCATAGGCGGTGCCGGCGGGCAGCGAAATGCGCGCCTCGGCCTCCTTCTGCAGATCGGTCAGCTTGCCGAACAGCGAAGCGCCGGTCGGACAAACGTCGCAACATGCCGGAATGCCGCCCTTCGCCTGCAGATGGCTGCACATTTCGCATTTGTTGATGCGGCCATAGGGCCGGCTCAGATCGAATTGCGGCACCCCGAATGGGCAGGCATAGCTGCAATAGCGGCAGCCCATGCAGGCGTCCTTGTCATTGGTGACGATGCCGCTCACCGGATGTTTCTGCATCGCGCTGACCGGGCACACCGAGACGCAGGACGGGTCGATGCAGTGCAGGCAGTGGCGCTTGACGAAAGCGAAGCCGTCGCTCTCGCGGTCCTTCACCTCGCGGGCGCCGTTCACATAGGCCTTGATCACATTGAGCGTGCGACCGTCGAGGTCCTCGGCGGAATCCCACTCCCCCTGGTTCCAGTCGGCGAGCGTCGCCGGAACGACCGCGGGCGCGCCGTTTGCGGCCTTGCAGGCGGCAACGCAAGCCTTGCAGCCCACGCACAGCGTCGAGTCATAGAGAATGCCAACGGCCTCCGGCGAGGCGACCTTGTCCGGGCGCGCCAGCGTCAAGGCTTGGGCGTCGCCGGCGGCGAGCGCAGCGCCCGCCGCCGCTCCACCGAACGACCGCGTGAGGAATGTGCGCCGGTCAATGGACATGACCCGCCTCCCCTCAGCTTTTCGGCTGCGATTTTTCGTCTTCGTCGGCGGGCGTGCCGCGCATGCGGCTCGCTGCGACGGCGCCAGCGCCAACCAACACGCCGCCGATTCCGGCGATGATGGCGACTGCCGCCGGATCGGCCGGCCAGCCTTTGGCGCCTTCGACGGTCGGGAATGCCGTCGGCGGGGTATGCGTCTTGACCGTCGCGAGTGAGTGGATCGGTTTATGGAACGCCGTGCCCTTTTCAGTGCAGCCGAAGCACGGGTGGCCCGTGCCCACCGGCCAGGAGCCGAACCCGACATCGCCGAAGCCGATCGCCGGACAGTTGGCGTAAGTCTCGGGTCCCTTGCAGCCGATCTTATACAGGCACCAGCCTTGCCGGTGGCCGAGGTCGCCGAATTCCAGCGCAAAGCGTCCGGCGTCGAAATGCGGTCGCCGCTCGCAATTCTCGTGGATCAGCCGGCCATAGGCGAATTTTGGCCGGTTCTTCTCGTCGAGATCGGGCGGCTTGTTGAACGTAAGAAGGTGCAGAACCGTGGAAATGAAATTGTAGGGGTTGGGCGGACACCCCGGAATGTTGATGACGACCTTTCCGGGCACGATGTCCTGGGTCGGCTTGGCGCCGGTTGGATTGGGATCGGCCGACTGAATGCCGCCCCACGAGGCGCACGAGCCGATCGCAATGATCGCGGCGGCGCCTTCGGCCGCTTCGCGAACTTGGTCGACCTGCGTCTTGCCGCCGACCTTGCAGTAGATGCCGTTGTCCTTGGTCGGCGTGCCGCCTTCGGTCACGAGGATGTACTTGCCCTTGTTCTCCTGCATTATTTTTTGCTTGTGCGCTTCGGCCTGGTGGCCCGCGCCCACGGACAGCGTCTCGTGATATTCGAGCGAGATAAGATCAAGGATCAGGGTCTCGAGCGTCGGATGCTCGGCGCGCAACAGCGACTCGGTGCAGCCCGTGCATTCCTGGCCGTGCAGCCAGATCACCGGCGGACGCGCCTGCGCAGCGGCGGCTTCCGCCATGCGCAAGCCCGCAGCTTGCGTTAGGCCCATGGTCGCCGCGACGCCGGCGCAGAACTTGGTAAATTCGCGGCGGTTCATGCCGCCGATGGTGAGTTCATTCGATGGGAGGGAGAGGTTTCCATTGGCGCGCAAACGCGGGGCCAAAAGCATTTTTTGCCCTCCAGAAGCGGGTTGTTTGGACGTTTTCCCTAAGGATTATGCATTTTGTGCAATGCTAATATGCGATTTCTGCACGCACTTTGCGGTAGATCAAACGGCATCAATAAACTTTTTGCTACATAACTGCGCCGGATAAGCTCGCCACCATTTGCGTGTCGCAGAACGCGAAACATTCCGCGCAAGAACAAGATATTGCCGCATGAGGCGCCCCGCCGCCGTGGGGTGACCGGACGTGAAACTATCTCCGTTGTCCGCGCTGCACATTTGGGGAGGGTCATGAACCGTCAAATTGTCGCGCTGGCTGCCGGCGCCGTCACGGTAATTGCAATCGCAGTGGTTATCGGCGTGCAGGCGAAGCGCGGATTCGATGCGCCAGTTCAGGCGAAAGCGCTCGGCCCTGCCAATGAGACCTTCGTATTCGCCGTCGATCCGACCGGCCGGGGCGGCCCTGCGAATGATTGCGTCGTCTGCCACAGCGTCGACAAGAACGGCCCCTTGCGGTCCGCCCCGAGTTTGTGGGGAATCGTCGGCGCTCCCAAGGCGCGCGCCGACTGGTTCTCCTATTCCATGGCGCTGCGCAAGAAGGGCGGCATGTGGACCGAGGAGGAACTCGACGAGTATCTCGCAAATCCGAGCGGGTTCATTCCGGGAACGATCAAGACGTTGCCGCCGATCAAGGACGCGGCACAGCGAAAGCAGTTGATCGCCTATCTCAAGACGCTGCACAGCTAACGCTGCTACTCATCCGCCAGCGGGTGCAGGTCGCGCACCAGCGATTTCAGCCGCTCTTCCAGCACATGCGTGTAAATCTGCGTCGTCGAAATGTCGGCGTGGCCGAGCAGCGTCTGTACGCTGCGCAGGTCCGCGCCATTTTGTAGGAGATGGCTCGCAAAGGCGTGGCGCAGCACGTGCGGGCTGACCTTGTCCGGCCGGAGACCGGCGGCGGCGGCGAGCCCCTTCAGCTCGCGCGCGACATGCTGGCGGGTGATATGCCCGCTGTCGCCGAAGGAGGGAAACAGCCATTTCGATTTGCTGGTTTTGTCGGCCTCGGCCAACGCCGCGCCGTAGTCGCGCATCGCCGCTTTGGCGGCGTCGTTGAGGATGACAAGCCGTTCCTTTTCGCCCTTGCCGCGCACGACCAGCATGCGCTCGTCGCGCTTCGCCGCCGAAGCCGGCAGTGCGATCAGCTCGGAGACGCGCAGGCCGGTCGCGTACAGCACCTCGATCAGGGCGACGAGGCGCAACGCCCGCAAGCGCTCCAGCGGCGAGTTGGGCCGCTTCGCCGCGCCCGCGCGGGCCGCGGCGAGCAGCCGGTCCACGTCGGCGACTGACAAGACCTTCGGCAGGGCGCGCCCGCGTTTCGGCCCCTCGATTGCGGCGGCGGGATCGTCGCCGCGATGCCCCTCCGCATAGAGGAAGCGATAGAGCTGGCGGATCGCCGAGAGGCGACGCGCGACCGAGGTGCTCTTGTAGCCGCGTTCCGCGAGCCGGCCGAGATAGGCGCGCAGATCATTGGTCTGCGCCGATGCGATCCCGCCGCCTCTTCCCTTGAGAAAAGCAGACAGGTCGCTCAGGTCGCGGGCATAAGCGGCAAGCGTATTGACGCCGGCGCCGCGCTCGGCCGCGAGCATGTCGAGGAAAAGCTCGATGAACCTATCCGCCGATTGCGCCGGCCGCGTCATGCGCGTTTGTCAGCGTTGTTTCACGAATTTGTCCTGCGGAACCGTCACGGTGATCTCGCGCGGATTCCGATTGACGAAGGTGGTGAGCGCGAGCATTCCCGCATAGACGAGGCCTGCGATGATGGCGAGGATCGTGAGAAGGCGGAATAGGCTAGGCATGGTCCTCTTACGATGCCGCGTGCCGGGTCCAACGGGCACGAACACGATCATGTCGACGGCGCAATAGCAAGGCCTTCGTATAAGCACCCGCGCGAGGACGTCGGCTACGCCGGACGGACGAACGGAAGCGTGACCGTAAAGCAGCTCGGCGCATCGGCTTTGGCTTCGGCGACCGCATCCCCCCCATGCAGCCGCGCGATCTGCCGCACCAGCGACAGGCCGAGCCCCGCGCCTTTTGGATCGCCGGTGAGGCGATAAAACGGCACAAACACCTGTTCGCGTTGTTCTGTCGGAATGCCGGGCCCGGCATCGATCACCTCGAGCACCGCGCGATCGCCGGCGCGGCGAAGCTTGACGGTCACCGGCGGCTTGCCATGCCGCTCGGCATTTTCGAGAAGATTGCGGATCATCCGCCGCAATAACCGCGGATCGCCGCGAATCGCGACCGGCTCACCCTTGAGCTCACATTCATAGCGCGCACATTCCTCGGCGGCGAGCGCGAGCAGATCGACCTCTTCGCTCGCTTGCAGCGCGCCGATCGCCTCGATCCGGCTCGCCAACAGGATTTCGTCGATCAGCCCGTCGAGCTCGGCAATGTCCCGCTTAAGGTCGGCGGCGTATTTCGAGTCGGGCTTCCCGTTCATCAATTCGATGCCGAGCCGGATGCGCGACAGCGGCGTCCGCAATTCATGCGAGGCGTTGGCGAGCAGCATCCGGTGGGCCGCGACCAGCTCCTCGATGCGCGCCGCCGCGCGGTTGAAGCTTTCGGCGAGCCGGGCGATCTCGTCGCGGCCTTCGACCTTGACCCGCGTCGATAAATTGCCGGCCCCGAGCGTCTCCACGCCGGCCTGGAGCGTCTCAAGCCGCCGGGTGAGGCCGCGCACCACCGGAAAGGCGCAGACCGCAACGGCAAGCGCGATCACGCCGAGGAACAGCACCAGGCCGACCGCGGGATTGCGATGACGTCTGGGTGCGCGCACGACCACCCAGCGCATATCCGGCAGGCGGAAGCTCCAGGCCGGTCCCCCAGGGCCGCGAATCCAGCCGCTTTCATCGGCGCGGGACGGCGGCGGCAACGGACGCCCGGTGAATGCGATCGGCCGCAACTCGGAATCGAACAGAGCAAGGTCGGCATGGATTTGCCTTCCCAGACGATCGAGCGCCTCCTGCTGCATCTCGCGAGGGGCATCAGCCGGAGGAAGCGCCGTGCCGGCGAGCTCGCCCGCCATTTCCAACGCCTGGCCGAACGGCGAACCGGCCGAGCCAAGCCGCCACAGGGCGCCGGCAATCAGCACCACGAGCACCAGCGTCGCGACGATGGTCAGGTAAATCTTCTGGTAGAGCCGTCGCATGCCTCAGGCGCTCACCTTCCCGCCACAGCTATCGAATCTGCCTCAGTCCTGCGCCTTGGCGAAGACATAGCCGGCCCCGCGTACGGTGATCACCCGCCGCGGCTTCTTCGGATCATCCTCGATGGCGGCGCGGATGCGGGAGATATGCACGTCGATCGAGCGGTCGAAAGCGTCGAGGCGCTCATTCTTCATGAGATCCATGATCGTCTCGCGCGACATCACGCGCCCCGCGTGGCGGGCGAGCGCCAACAGCAAGTCGAATTGGTAGCCGGTCATGGCGCGGACTTCGCCGTCGAGCCGCACCTCGCGCGCGCCGACGTCGATCTCCAGACGGCCGAACCGCATGAGTTCCGCTCGCTCCTCGCCGCCTTTGGAACGCCGCAGAATGGCGCGCAGCCGCGCCAGAAGTTCGCGCGGCTCGAACGGCTTCGGCAGATAATCGTCGGCGCCGATTTCGAGGCCGACCACCCGATCCATTGCGTCGCCGCGCGCCGTCAACATCAGGATCGGCGTCTGCGCGCCGGCGCGGATCTTCCGGCAGATGTCGAGCCCATCCATATCGGGCAGCATCAGATCGAGGATGAGCGCGTCGAACTCCTGCCGGCCGTGCAAAGCGAGGCCCGTCTGGCCGGTTGGCGCGATCGTGACCGAAAACCCGGATTCGCCGAGATAGTTCTTGACCATCTCGGCGAGCCGGGGATCGTCTTCAATGAGGAGGATGCGGTCGGTCACGACGCCATATTAGCCGCGCGACCAGCCGCGCCAACGGCCTGCGGGCGGTAAAATTTCCTCAAGCTTGTGCCGCTGGTCGGGATTGAGCACCTCGGCGGCGTCGATCAGCGCCTGGGTGAACCGCTTGCTCAACGTGTCGGCGACCGCGAGCTGTTCCGCGCGCAGCTTCTCGATCGCCGCGCGATCGATGTTCTGAGCGAGCAGAAGGTCACGCGCCTGCTTGCGCGCGGCGAATAGCTTTTCACGCATCGGCACCATATCCTTCACGGCATTCTTGACGACGCCGCGCAGCTTCTCTTGCTGCTCCGCAGTGGCGTCGACCTCGACCGAAATATGGCGGATCATCCGGTCGGCCCGCTCCTCGGCGCGGGCGGGATCGAATCCGCCGCCGAAGGGCCCGCCGCGCCAATGGCCGGGGCCGTGGCCAAAGCCGGGGCCGTGGCCGAAGCCGAACGGAGAGCCGAAGCCTTGACTGAACGAGGAAGTGGCAACCGCGCCCGCTCCTACAAGCCCAAGGCCAAGGGCAAGGATAACAGCAAGTCTCGCAAGCCTGCCCGACCGCGGCGGCGCGGACGTGGTCTCGGGGGTGGCTGGGATTTGATCGCTCATGGAAGTCTCCTTTATAGCCTGTGGCGGCAGAGGCCACTCCGCGTAATCTGCGACCCGGCCGTTTCGGGGGCTTCTCGGCCGTGTAAAGTTTTGTAAAGACAGCCATGAATGGCCGTTCCGGCGGGCGCTCGCGCGCGCTCCAATCGGTGATATGGTGGCGCTACCCCAGCAAACTCCAACCGAATCGCATGCCCGACCTCCCGTTGCGTAAGCCGACCGAGCCTTTGCCGAGCGCCACCGACATTGCTGCGGCGCTGGGAACGCGCTCGATCGTGCTGATCGGGATGATGGGCGCGGGCAAGTCCTCGATCGGCCGACGGCTGGCGAAGAAGCTGGACCTCCCCTTTGTCGACGCCGACGCCGAGATCGAACTGGCGGCCGGCATGCCGATCACCGATATATTCGATCATCACGGCGAGGATTATTTTCGCTCCGGCGAGGCCCGCGTGATCGCCCGCTTGCTTGACCAAGGCCGGCAGGTGCTTGCGACCGGGGGCGGCGCTTTCATGAATCCCGGCACGCGCAGCCTAATTGCCGCCAAGGGGATATCTGTCTGGCTCAAAGCCGAGCCAGACATTTTGCTGCGGCGGATCAAGCGGCGCTCCGACCGGCCCCTGCTCCGCACCGCCGATCCGGAGGCGACGCTGAATAAGCTCATTGAGCAACGCTATCCCGTTTACGCCGAGGCGGACCTGATCGTGCATTCGCGTGAGGTCCCGCATGAGGTTATCGTCGACGAAATTATTGCCGCCGCCGCTGCAAGGCTCGGCCTCGGCGCGGCGGTCGCGCAGAGCTCCGCGCCATGACCGCGCCGCTGCGCCCACGCGATCCGATCCGCGTTGAAGTCGCACTCGGAGAGCGCGCCTACGATATCGTCATCGGCCGCGGGCTCATCGGCTCGCTTGGCGCCCGGATCGCCGCGCTCAAGCCGGGAGCAAAAGCGGCGATCGTTAGCGATGCGACGGTTGCGCCGTTGCACCTTGCTGCCGCTCGCGCCGCGCTCAAGGACGCCGGCATCGAAACGGCGAGCATTATCGTCCCCGCGGGCGAAGCCACAAAAAGCTTTGCGTCGTTCGAGCGGGTCTGCGACGACCTGCTCGAAGCGAAGATCGAGCGCGGCGACGTCGTGGTCGCGCTCGGCGGCGGCGTGATCGGCGATCTTGCCGGCTTTGCCGCGGCGGTCGTGCGCCGCGGTCTCGACTATGTCCAGGCGCCGACCACTTTGCTTGCGCAGGTTGACTCCTCGGTCGGCGGCAAAACCGCGATCAATTCGCGGCTCGGCAAGAACTTGATCGGCGTTTTCCACCAACCGATCCTGGTCGTGGCCGACACGGCCTTGCTCGATACGCTCCCCGCCCGCGAATTCCGCGCCGGTTACGCCGAAGTCGCCAAATATGGCTTGCTCGGCGACGAGGCCTTCTTCGCCTGGCTCGAAGCAAACGCCGATGACGTGTTCGCGGGAGGCCCCGGCCGCGAATTCGCCATCGCCACGAGCTGCCGGATGAAAGCGGAGGTCGTCGCCCGTGACGAACGCGAGGCGGGAGAGCGCGCCTTGCTCAACCTCGGCCACACCTTCGGCCACGCGCTGGAAGCGTCAGCCGGGTTCTCCGACCGGCTGCTGCACGGAGAAGCCGTCGGTCTCGGCATGGCGCTCGCGTTCCAGTTTTCGGCGCGACTAGGTCTGCTGCCGCAAACCGAATCCGACCGGGTCGAGCGTCACTTGGCGAAGGCCGGCCTGCCGATCCATCTCTCCCACGTGCCCGGCGGCTGCCCCGACGCCGACCGGCTGATGGCGCTCATGGCGCAGGACAAGAAGGTCAGGCGCGGCCGGCTCACGTTCATTCTGGCGCGCGGCGTTGGCGCGGCGTTCATCGCTAAGGATGTCGATCCCGCCGAAGTCCGCTCTTTTCTCGTCGAGAAGCTCGCCGAGCGATGTTGACCGAAGATTGGGTTGCGCTTGCCGTCATCGTGATCTGCCTGGCGTTGGCGTCCTGTTTCTCCGCCAGCGAGACGGCGCTGAGCGGCTTTTCCCGCGCCCGCATGCTGCGTCTGGAAAAGACCGGCAACGCCCGCGCCGCCCTCGTCAATCGCTTGGTGGAGCGACGCGAGCGGATGCTTGGCGCCATCCTCGCCGGCAAAGATATCGTCACCATTCTCGCATCGGCGCTGATCGGCGGACTGCTGCTCTCCCGGTTTGGCGGCATCGGCGTTCTCTACGCAACCGCCATCATGACGGCGGTTACCTTGGTGCTTGCCGAAGCGCTGCCGAAGATGCTCGCGACCAACGCGCCGGATCGCGTTTCGTTACGGGTGGCTCGCCCGATTTCGCTTGCAGTCAGTCTGCTTGGGCCGGTGCTTGCGGCCATCAATGCAGCCGTTCGCTCAATTCTGCGTCTGTTCGGCGTGAAGGTCGGCGTCGACCAAGTTGTCATCTCCGCGCACAAGGAGCTGCGCGGCGCCGTCGATCTTCTGCATCGCGCCGGCAACGTGGAAAAAGCGGACCAGGACATCTTGGGCGGGCTGCTTGATTTGCGTGAGCTGACGGTTGCCGATGTCATGATCCATCGCACCGACGTCATCATGGCTGATGCCGCCGATCCGCCAACGAAGATTCTCGAAGATGTGCTGGCGCGTCCGGTCACCCGTCTGCCGCTGTGGCAGAACACCCCTGAGAACATCATCGGCATCCTGCATGTGCAGGACTTGTTCCGCGCGATCTATGCGGCCGGCAACGACGCAACAAAGATCGACGTTATGACGCTCGCTCGACCGGCTTGGTTCGTTCCGGAAACCCGGCCGCTGATCGAGCAGCTCAAAGCGTTTCGCCGGCGCAAGATGCCCTTCGCTGTCGTCGTCGATGAGTACGGTGAGATGATGGGAATTCTGACGATCGAGGACATTTTAGAGGAGATTGTCGGCGACATTACCGACGAACGCGACGTCCAGGTCCCGGGCGTGCGCCTGTTGCCCGACGGCTCAGTCAATGTCGACGGCGTGGTGCCTATCCGCGATCTGAACCGCGCGATGGATTGGAACCTGCCCGAATCCGACGCCACAACGATCGCCGGCCTCGTTATCCATGAGGCGCGTTCAATACCGGAATCGGGCCAGAGCTTCACTTTTCATGGCTTTCGCTTCCAGGTCTTGCGCAAGCAGCGCAACCGCATCACCGCGCTGCGGATCACGCCGCTGATCGGCCGCCCCAAGGCGAACGTGAGCTGAGTAAGAGCGGTGTTGCCGACGGCCGCTGGCGAAAAAAGCATTGTTATCTGGCGCGCTGCCTTATCGGCGTTATGCGCGGGCCTGATCGGAATCGGCTTAGCGCGCTTCGCCTATTCGCCGCTGATTCCGGCCTTAATCGCCGAGCGGTGGTTTTCGCCGGCGCAAGCGGCCTATCTCGGGGCGGCGAATCTCGCCGGATATCTCGTGGGCGCGCTGATCGCCGGAAGAATGAGCCGTGCGGCGTCCGCCGTAACCGTTCTGCGCGCGATGATGCTCCTTGCCACCGCGTCATTTTTTGCCTGCGCCTACCCGCTGCCCTTCACTTGGTTCTTTGCCTGGCGCTTCGCCGCCGGAATCGCCGGTGGCGTGCTGATGGTGCTCGCCGCGCTCGCCGTTCTGCCGCACGTACCGGCGGGTCTACGCGGTCGGGCCGGCGGTGCGATCTTCACCGGCGTCGGCCTCGGCGTCGCCGCGTCCGGCACGCTCGTGCCGCTGCTGATGCGGTTCGGCTTGAGCGAGACCTGGATAAGCTTCGGCCTCATATCCCTCGCGCTGACGATCGTGGCGTGGACCGGCTGGCCGCGCGATCCGTCTGCGCATCCCGCGACCGGACAGGTCGCAGCGACCGCGTTCAAGCCGCGCGCCAACCGCACCTTCCTGGCGCTTTGCGCCGAATATGCCCTCAACGCCGTCGGGCTCGTTCCGCACATGGTGTTCCTCGTCGACTTCGTTGCGCGCGGGCTGGGACGCGGGCTCGACACAGGAGGATTCTATTGGACGATCTTCGGCATCGGAGCGGTCGCGGGCCCGCTGCTTGCCGGAGCGATCGCCGACCGCGTTGGTTTTCGGCGGACACTGCAGGCGTCGTTTCTGGTGCAAGCGGCTGCGGTCGCAGCCCCCGCCATATCGGACGGCCCCATCGCTCTCGTCATCTCGAGCGCGGTCGTCGGCCTGTTCGTGCCCGGCGTCGTGCCGTTGGTGCTCGGTCGTATGCATGAGCTCGTGCACGAGGCGCGGGCGCGCCAAAAAGCTTGGAGTTGGTGCACGACCGCTTTCGCCGTTGGGCAGGCGGCTGCCGCGTACGGCTTCTCCTACCTTTTCGCCCAGACTGGCGGGGCCTATGCGCTGCTGTTCGCGCTTGGCGCGGCAGCGCTGTTGATCGCCTTTGTTCTCGATCTTGCGCAAGGCGCAGAACCGCCACCTCACCGGGAGGAGAAGGCTCGATCATGAGGCTCTACAATAACCGGCCATCGCCCTATGGCCGCAAGGTCCTCGTCGTCGCCCATGAAAAGCGACTCTTGGATCGGATCGAGGTCATCCAGCTCGACCCGTGGTCCGATCCGCCGGAACTCGTTGCGGCAACGCCGTTGGGGAAAGTACCGGCGCTTATTACCGACGATGGCACGTTAATTACCGAGAGCACGCTCATCGCCGAGTATTTCGACGCGATCGGACCTGGCGCCAAATTGCTTGACGCGGATCGACTATCCACATTGAGGCGGACTGCGCTTGCGCAAGGATTAATCGACGCGGCATTCGCCTTGGTGATCGAACGTTGACCGGCAATGGGAGGCATGGAGCCTCCGTCAAGAGCGAGCAATCGAGCGGACTTTGATGAAAACCGCGGCGCCGGATAGCTTCGACCTCGCCGGCATCACGCTGGCCTGCGGGCTTGCTTACCTCGATTTTCGCTTAATGGAAATTGCATGGCGCTCTTTTCGTCCCGACCTCGCCGGTTGGCTGGATGAGGTCGCGCAACGGCCGTCCATGCGGGCGACAAAACCTTGACCCCCTATTGGCGCTGCGACTGGAATTCACAGCGCCTTCGCGGCGCCGCGGGCGCCAAAGCCCGATCCGCCGGCTCTCGAACTTCTCCATAACAACGCCACAGCGATGCAGAGATCGAAGTGAAGCGAGGCCGCCCCTATCATCACTGCTTCGCGCGGGGTTTACGTGATGTCTTCCGCGCCGATTTCTCGATGAGGAAGTCCTCAAGCTTCTTGCCCTCCTTTAACGCGGCGGCAAGCCACCGGGGTTGAGCGCCGCGCCCGGCCCAAGTTTCTCCTCCTGGACCACGATATTTTGGAGGTACTTTGCGACCTTTCATCGCGCTCGTCCGACGCGATGAACCCGCCCGTAAACCACCGGCGCCGCGCGGTCCGCGTCGTGCTTCCGCGCCGAGAAGAGAAAGCTGCTTTTCCAGATCGCGACGCTTCTCGGTAAGACGTTTATCTATTTCGCCGCGCAGCGCCAGCAATCCGTCAACATCGAGACCCTTGATGTTAATTCCGGCCATATTGGCCTCCACGAATCATGGATGATATAATCTTTATATATACGCTCAGCGCTTTACGTAAAGCCCGATAGTTGGAAAAGGTTGCACTGGGCAAAAGGTACTCGTTTTGGGTCGATTCTCCGCCCCTTTGTTCCGAGATTGTTCGCATTGCAGTTATTTTTATCTTCGAGCTTTCTAATCCATTTCGCCATTTCCAGCCGACTTCTGATCTGGTTAGCTTGCGTCACGAGAACAAAAAGAGCCGACGATAGCCCGCCCAAGGAGAGACCAATGAAACGTCGAGACATCTTAAAAGGCGTAGTAAGCGCGCCGTTTCTGTCCGCTGGCGCGCTCGGTTGGGTGACGCCCGCCTGGGCGCAGCAGGACTGGCCCAATCGAAACATTACCATGATCGTGCCGTTCCCGCCTGGCGGCCAGGCGGACCTCGCCGCACGCCCGGTCGCAGCCGCTCTAGAGAAGATTCTCGGCCGTCCCGTCGTTGTCGACAATCGCGCTGGCGGTGGCGGAGGCGCGGTCGGAAACGCGGTGGCGGCCCGGGCTAACCCCGACGGCTACACGCTGCTTTTGACGCTATCCTCCTTGGCCGTACTTCCCGAAGCCGACCGGCTGTTTGGGCGTCAGCCCACTTATGAGGTTTCGCAACTGCTCCCGATCGCCCGCATTTTGGCCGACCCGACAATGCTCGCAGTGCCGGCCTCGGTGCCAGGTAAGACGGTGGGAGATTTGGTTGAAGACGCCAAGAAACGACCCGGCGAGATACCCTATGGATCATCGGGCCCCTATGGCACGTTGCACATCGCCATGGAGATGTTCGCAGCCTCAGCCGGCATCAAGCTCTTGCATGTGCCATTCCGCGGGGCCGGACCGGCTTTGACCGGCTTGCTCTCGGGGTCAGTCGAGGCCCTTGCCTCCGCGCCCGGCGTGCTGAAGCCGCAAGCCGACGACGGAAAGCTGCGCATTCTCGCCTGTTGGGGGGCGCAGCGGGTTGCGAGTTTCCCCGACGCGCCGACCTTTAAAGAGCTCGGTTATCCCGATGTCGAATTCTATATCTGGGCCGGCGTTTTCTCGCCGCGCGGACTTCCGGATCCGATCATGTCCCGGCTGCGCGAAGCGATCGGCGAAGCAATGCGAAGTCCCGATGTTATCAGGACATTCGAGACCGCCGGCAGCCCCCCCGCCTACCAGGATGCGCCCGACTTCGCCCGCTTCGTCGAGGCTGATAGCCAGCGCCTCATCGCCGCCGTGAAAAAGATCGGCAAGGTCGGTTAACGCCGCGCCGGTATCCGGCCTTTGATCGAGGTTGGAACTAATTCAATGAAGGTTGCCTCTTTTTCGTTTTTCGAAAGCAATCAGGTCGGCATTGTCGACGAGGCTCGCGGCCGCATTCGCGCGATCGACGGCGTCAGAGACATGCTCGACCTGATCGAGCGTATCGAAGAGATCAGGCCCCGCCTATCTGGCGGCGGGAGCGACTTATCGCTTTCCGACGTAAGGTTGCTTGCTCCGATACCTATTCCGCGACGCAATATATTTTGCGTCGGGAAAAATTATCGCGATCACGCCGTGGAGTTTTCGCGCAGCGGATTCGAGGCGGGAGCCGCGAAAGGCGCGGAGATCGACGAATATCCGGCGGTGTTCACCAAGCCGGCCAGCGCGGTGGTTGGACCGGAGGCTGCGGTTTCGCTCCACCCGCAGGCGACATCGAGCGTAGACTACGAGGCAGAGCTTGCGGTGGTTATCGGCGTCGGCGGCCGCGACATCGCCAAACAGGACGCCTACCGCCATGTCTTCGGCTACACCATCATTAACGACGTGACTGCGCGCGATCGTCAGCGCAAGCATAAGCAGTGGTTTCTCGGCAAGGCGCTCGACACCTTTTGCCCCATGGGGCCCTGGATCACCACGGCTGACGAGATCGAGCCAACCAACCTCGCCGTAAAGTGCTGGGTCAACGGCGAGCTTCGCCAGGACGGCAATACTCGCGATCTGATTTTCGACATACCGAGCCTGATAGCGACAATTTCCGCCGGATTGACGCTTTATCCCGGCGATATTATCGCGACCGGGACGCCCGCCGGCGTCGGCATCGGCCGCAATCCGCCGCTTTTCTTGAAAGTGGGCGACGTTGTTTCGATTTCGATCGACGGAATTGGGATATTGACAAATCCCTTCGCATAAGCCCGATCGCGCAGTCGCGTTCTGCATATGCGCACGGCTCGCCGAACGAAGCCCCACCATATCAGCGGGGCCCGGCGTTCATCGCTCCGCCGCCGCGGCGCTCAGCGCCGCATGAAGACTTGTTCCTGGCACTCAATGCTCCAGGCGAAACCTTCGGGAGCGAAGGCGAGCCTGATTTCCGTGTCGGGCGTTCCCGACGCGAGACGCGAGAGGAGCTTGTGGCCAAACCCCTCACGTGTCGGCGGCTCGACCGGCGGGCCGCCCCGCTCCTGCCAGGAGAAGCGGAACTTTTTCGGCGTCTGCAACTCGTCGATGTCCCACCGAATGACGACCTGTCCCTCGGGCGACGACAGCGCGCCGTACTTCATCGAATTGGTCGCGAGTTCGTGCAGAGCAAGCCCAATATTTTGCGCCGCATCCGGATTCAGCATGATTGGCGGCCCCGCCGCGTCGACCCGCAACGCCGGATCGTCCATGAACGGCTTGAGCTGTGCGGATATCAGCGCTTCGATCGATGCTCCCTCCCAGCCTTTTTCCACCAGAACGTCGTGGCAGCGGGCGATCGCCAGAAGGCGATTCTCGAAATTCTTCTGGAATTCGCCGAAGCTGGTCGCCCGCTGCACGGTCTGGTTTGCGATGGCAAGAACGACCATCAGCAGGTTTTTCGAGCGGTGCGACAGCTCGTTCATAATGGTGAGGATATGCTCTTCATTCCGCTTGCGCTCGGTGATGTCGATGATGGACCCGACCACCAGCAGGCGATCGCCGGAACGGAACGGATTAAGGCCGATTTCGATGGGGAATTCGACGCCGTTCTTGCGCACCCCGTAAAGATCGCGGCCCGCCCCCATCGGTCTCGTCGTGGGGTTCTTGGCGAATGCCGCGCGCTTGGCTGGATGCCCCGCACGAAACCGCTCCGGAATCAGAACCTCGACGCTCCTCCCGATCAGTTCTGCGCGGGAATAACCGAACAGCTGCTCGATTTGCTTGTTCGCGAAGGCGATGACGCCGGCTTGATCGATGACGATCATGCCGTTCGGCGCCGCCTCGAACAGCAGGCGCAGTTCGGAGTCACTGTGAGCATTGTTGAACATCGGACCCCCACCAGAAAGGACGAACGCATAATAATAAGCTCAGTAGTCCTGAGTCGACCAAAACACGGAAACGTGACCGAACAGACCGCACCTCGGTCCGCCTAGAGTAAAAACAAATAAAACTCTATTTGCGGCGCCAATTATCGAAATTTGCATCTGGCCACAACGAATTCTATCAAATAACTCTCATGTCTTCCCGTATACCGGCACAATAGCGCCGCGCGTTACCGTGTTGGCCGGCGAAGCAAGAAATAGAATCGTGGAGGCGACCTCCGCGACCTTGGGCCACGCCGAAAAATCGGGTTTTGGCATGTCCCTGCGGTTCACCGGCGTATCCATGATCGATGGCGCCACCGCATTGACGAGCACGCCCTCTTTCACGACCTCTTCGGCGAGCGCGACGGTGAGCGCGGCGACGGCCGCCTTGCTCGCGGCGTAGGTCGCCATGTTGGCGCCCGTCCGCCACTCGATCGCCGCGCGCGCCGCCACATTGACGATGCGTCCGCCTTTGCCCGTCCGCGCAATCGCGCGCAGCGCACCCCGGCAACAGAGCGCACAGGTGACGAGATTGGATTCGATCTGCCGCCGGAGGGTCGCTTCGGTCATGTCTCTGTGCGAGCCGAACGCGAAGCCGCCCGCGAGATGAACCGACGCCCACAGCGTCGGAACGCGCTCGAACAGCCGGTCAACGCTGCGTTCGTCGCCAAGGTCGCTGTTCGGATAGAGCTTGCTTTGCGCGTGATCACGCAAGGGAAACCGTTCGGCTTCCGACTCGCTCCGGTAGGGGATATGGTAGGTCGCCCCGGCGTCGATCAGCGCGG